>Ga0351910_1008_pt2 | contig 85750 bp, 76 predicted proteins | sample TotcelHT113001L5_FD_206860 | JGI IMG/M metagenome (GOLD analysis project Ga0351910, IMG submission 206860) | Enriched cells from coal bed in the Powder River Basin, Montana, United States - Total cells T11 rep1 HSBNCT.T11.300.1.L5 ...
CCCTGGCAGGCCGCAGGCCTGACCGGGAATCCAGAGCAACGCCAGCATTTCCGGTGGGCTCTGGATTCCCGGTCAGGCCTGCGGCCTGCCAGGGACGACACAACATGGAACGGCTCAGCCAAATTCAGGCCGCCGGTCAGCCCAGCGGCCCTGTAGGAGTCTATAGCAGGGGTGGGCGGGGAAGGCAATAAAGATATAAAGATGCGTTTATGTCAGCTCCGGTGCGGCGGCGCCGGCGCCGTGATCTCCTCGGCGATGACCCTGAAGCTCGCGAGCGTGCATGGGCCAAATGAGGTCACCATCGCGACGTCGGTCGCATCTCGTCCGCGCGCAATCAGGATGCGCCCGATTCGCGGGGTGTTGTGGCGAGCGTCGAACGTGTGCCAGCGGCCGCCGAGATAGACTTCGAACCAGGCGCTGAAATCCATCGCGGCGTCGTCCGGCGGCACGCCGATGTCTCCAAGATAACCGGTGCAGTAACGCGCAGGAATATTCATGCAGCGGCACAAGGCGACGGCGAGATGGGCGAAGTCGCGGCACACGCCGCGTTGCTCTGCATTCGCGTCCCACGCTGTTCTTGTCGGGCTCGCATGCTGGTAATCGAAGGCGAGGCGATCATGGACATAGTCACAGATCGCCTGCGCCAGCGGCCAACCCTTCGGAACCTGACCGAAAAGCGACCACGCCAAATCCGACAGGCGATCGGTCTCGCAATAGCGGCTGCCGAGCAGATAGATCAGAACCTCCACCGGCAGGTCTTCGAGCGCATGCTGCTCGGCCTGCGCGGCGATCGGGTCGGGTTCGCCATTGTCCTGCACCAGAAAGTCCGAGGACATTGTCAGCCTGCCCACAGGTGCGCGGATGACGTGGCAGAAATTGCCGAAACTGTCGTGATAGGTGTTGGCGGGAATGGGCGGATCGAGGCGCATGCGATCCGCGGTCAGCACATCAGCGAGGCGTGACGGATGCACGCTCAGCGTCAGAATCATCGGCGTCGGCTGCGGGCAGTCATAGGTGATTTCATAGCCGGCGCGAATCTTCATCCGGAAAGCCTCCTCTGCTCGAACAAGCGGAGCCGTCGCAACGGTCGGGCGTTATCCTCCCGCGCACATGAGAGCGCCGCATTCGGCGTCCGCAGCGGCGGCGACTTTGACGGCGACCTTCATGGCGAGATGGTCGGACGCCGTCCCGATCCATGTTCCTTGCAGCGGAATCGCTTCCCTTGGCTCATCCACGACCGCGATGCGCACCAAATTCCGATTCCCGAACATGCCGCTCGATGGATCGAAGTCAACCCAGCCAGGGCCGGCGATATAGGCCTGGACCCAGGCGTGGGTGTTGCCCCCGACGTCGTCGTCGTCATCATCGTCAAGATGCAGATATCCGGAGACGAATCGCGCGGCGATTCCAAGCGACCGCAGCGCCGCGATCATCAGCGTCGCAAGGTCGCGACAACTTCCACTCGCGAGCTCCAACGTCTGCACCGGATCCTGCACGCCCTTCTCATGTCGCGATACATGCTTGAAGGTCCGGTTTATGGTCTGCGTCATCTCGACGAGAAGCTTGTGGGTGTCGGCCGATCCATCCTCACGCAGGAACGCGGCGGCCCAGCGATCGAGCCGGGGATGCTGCGACTGTGGCGTGAGGAAGCGCGCGAGATCGCGCCTCTCTGCTTCGCCGTAAGCAAACGGATGGCTCCGCGCAAAGTCTTCAATATCGGCTTCTTTGAAGTCAGTCGGCGCGTGGCGGAGACGCATGGTGCTTTCGACGCGAAGCTCCGAGGCGCGTTCCGCGAAACGGGCCGTCGCAACATGATTGCCGAAAACATCCCGCGTCCAGGAGATTTGGCTCGGCGCGGGCGTAATTTCGAGTTCGGACTCGAGCACGATCTGGTCGTCGTCGTCGCGCGGACGCAGCATCATCCGGTGCTCGCCGAACGCGACAGGCTGCGCATAATGGTAAGTCGTGACGTGTCGGACGGTGAGAATCGGCATTGCGGTCCCGCGGTGATCCAAGTTGCGGATAATGCAAGTTCCGACAGCAGGCAATTTCCACGCCAGGGACAGGACTCGTTTATCGCTTTGCGCCGTCGCCGCTCCAACGAAGAGAACGCCCATGACTGGAACGCCATACAGACTGTTGGCGGCCGATGACCCGGCGCCGATCACGGTGCACAATGAAAACGGCCTCTCGCCGCTGCTGATCGTGGTCGATCACGCGGGCAATGCCCTCCCGCGCGCGCTCGGCCGGCTCGGCGTTCCGGAAAGCGAATTGGCGCGCCACATCGCCTGGGACATCGGCGTCGCCGCGGTTTCCCGCTTCGTCGCGGACGCGCTCGACGCCACTTTGCTGCAGCAGAACTACTCGCGCCTGGTCATCGACTGCAACCGCGCGCCGGGGTCACAGACGTCAATCCCCGAAATCAGCGAGTTTACCCAGATCCCTGAAAACGTCGGCTTGAGCGAAGGCCAGAAGGACGCGCGGCTGCGCGAGATTTTCCAGCCCTATCATGATCGGATCAAAGCCGAGCTTGATCGGCGATGGCGGGAGGGCCGGCCGGCGGCGTTGATCGCAATGCATAGTTTTACGCCGGTCTACATGGGCGCGGCGCGGCCCTGGCATGCCGGCGTGCTATACAATCGCGACGCGCGTTTCGCCGATCTGCTGATCGCTTCGCTCAAGCGCGAAGACGGACTCGTCGTCGGCGATAACGAGCCTTATAGCGTGACCGATGAGACGGATTACACCATTCCGGTGCATGGCGAGCGACGCGGCCTGCTTCACGTCGAGGTCGAGATCCGACAGGACCTGATCGCCGGCGACCGCGGACAGCGCGCGTGGGGGGCGCTGCTCGCGCGTTTGCTGCCGCAGGCGTATCAAGAGCTGACGACGGCGTCGTCTCTGCGGCCCTAGGATTGGCGGCGCCTGAAAAGGAATTGACGCCGCTGGCTACGCCGGCAGCATGACCACCTTCGTCTTGACCGGCGTTCGCGAATAGAGGTCGAGCATGTCCTGACTGAGGAGGCCTGTACAGCCGCTCGTGATGCCCTGCCCGAGCGTATCGGGGTCGCTGGTGCTATAGATCGTGTAGACCGTGTAGGCGCCGTTTTTATAGAGATACAGCACGCGGGCGCCGAGCGGATTCTCCAGACCTCCCGGCATGCCGCCGGCATATTTGCGCGCCTCCGGCTGGCGCGCGATCATCTCCTTGGGCGGCGTCCATGTGGGCCACTCGGCCTTGCGCCCGACATAGACTTCACCGCTCCACAGGAATCCGGGACGGCTGACATTGGCGCCATAGCGGGTGGCCATTCCGTCGCCTTCGATGCGGTAAAGATGGAATTTGCCAGGATCGACGATGATCGTGCCGGGCGCTTCCTTGGAGTCGTAGCGCACTTTCTGGCGGAAATATTTCGGATCGACCCTGCTGATATCGACCGCCGGGATTGCGAATTTGTCGTTGGGCACCGGCCCGTAAAGCTTCGCCGCTTCGGCGCGCATCAAGTCGTCGGACGACACGCAACCGGCGAGCCCGGCCGCGCCGAGACCGGCGGCGGAGCCGACCAGAAACGACCGGCGGTTGAGACGCCCCGACGCAAGCCCAAGCGGAGCTTCCTCGTTTCTTTCGCCGGCATCGGCGATCCCATCGTCCATGATCATGATTTTGGAGTTCCCATGTCCTGTTGCCGACCAGAGAATGCTCCGGCCTAAACCCGCCGAACGTCTTTGCTGAGCCGAGACCTTGCCATCACTTGCTTTTCGGAATGTAAAGACTGTCGCCTTTGACCGGCAATTTCGGTCATTCTGTGGCGGTGTTCGCCAATGGCGATAGGCGGTCGTATGAGCGCTCACCAATACAGTTGGATTGTCACTGGGTTAGCCTGCTCGGGCTGAATCGGCGATAACGCGCTCGCCCTTTCCGAGCAATCCGACTTGTGATCGAAGGCCGGCGGCATTGTGCTGTCGCCGGCGCGCCCGCGCCGCGAATCGACACAAGTTTGCGACGAGCCGCTGCCTGTCGAAACCTCTCGCGGGAAAAAGCGAGCCTCTCGGCAGTGCCGAGCAAACTCAAAATCCAAAAGTCCCCCGCTTACTCAACGGCTCGTTGTTGAATGCCCAGAACAATCAGTTCTGCTCTTAATGACCCCGACGAGGGCGAGTGGGCCAGGTGCGCAGCTCTTCGCACACTGCAGTCGTTTCCATGACCCTGCCCACGTTGGCGTCGATCAGCTCTTCTTTGTAAATGCGAGCGCCATTTGGGCTTCGATGGCTCAAGCTAGCGACCATCTTTAATTCGCGATTCCGCCGATGCACGCCTTGCCAGGAGAGTTCGCGCGCTCTGCTTGTATCCAAGATGTCATATTGTGCGCGGCGCTCAATGGCGGCGCCCTTTTTCTGGCGGTGTCGCACCGTCCATTTGTCACCTGTGATCGAAATATCAATCGATGTCGTCTCTCCGGCGGATGCCGGCAAACAACGCAGAGCTAGCGCGAAATGAGGTAGAGGATTGTCACCCGCGCTTGTCTGAGGAATACGACTCACCTTATCCCCGCCTTCAACGGCAGCCTCGACATTACCCCTTGCAGATGGCGGCGCCCTTGGATCGGGGCTCGACCTTGAAACTGGTTGGGCGGTTGCTTCAGAAGGCGACGACAGATCCTTTGCGGTCACGTCCGAGATCGATGACGTCTCGCGACTTGATGCGCTCGGCGCCGACGTGCCGGACGCGAGAGTTTTTTGCACCTTATGTTTTGGGTCCTGGATAGACCGGGAGTTCATCTCATTCTGAGGAGCACGGGTAAGAAAGATTGAAATGATAATGGCAGATACGACCGCCGCCATCGTATAAAATAGAATAGTAAGGCTCTGCTGCCGGGTGGCTTCTGCGAAAGCCGCTTCTCGAGGAACCTCCTCGGACGAGCTTGCTGGATGCAGAAAAACACGTTCAGAAGCTTCTTTGGGCAACCTTAGAATATTATCGATTTTTGCGAGGTCACGATGGTGTAGCAAAATAACGTTGTTCGTTCGTGCGAGTTCCTGGGCGGCGGGTGTATAACTGTTATTGCTTACGACAATTGCGTAATCCGCCACTTCATGAGCTCGGGCTGCAACGACCTCTTGCACTGCTTTGTTGCCGACGGGAGATCGGTAAAGTTTGCATTGAACCGCAAGCCGAATTCCCGATTTTTGAGCAATCACGTCCACGCCTTGATCGCGGCTGGCCATCGTCACCCGCGCGTCCCAACCGCTGCGCTTAAGTTCTTCGGCACAGTAATGCTCATAATCTATGGGCGTCATCTCATCTCGAAACGCCTGATGACGTTGTTCGAGCTCTGCTTTCACAGCAACCGTGCTCTCAACATAATCAGTTAGCTCGGGTGTTCGCTCAGCCGCAACAAAGCGGTCATAATCGCTGTCCAGTCCCAAGAACAGGTTATTCGAAATAAAGTAATCTATCTCCTTTAACCATTTTTCTGGCTTCAAATTGCCGTAGGGATCGAGCTGCAATAATTGAGATCTCCTCCGCGCTAGAGCCTCAATGTTGGCGTCAACGACTTCTTTTAGCGTACTATCCACACGTCTCGCGGCGCGCGAATACTTCACGTAACTCGTAGTCCAAACGGCAATAATCCCCAGTCCGGCTATCGCTAGAAGACCCGCTAAGATTTTACTGAGCTCGCTTGGCCAACCCGCCCAAGCCAGAAGTCCTGCGAATGGTAGGAGGACCAGACCAGAGCCATTATTTTTCTTTTTTTTCGCCATCGCCGATAAATTTGTTCGTAGGCCGACTTAACCGCAGCGTCGCGAGATATCTTAATCGTCTACGCGCAAAAATACATGGCCAAGCCTCAGCGTGACGGTTGGCCCCATGCCGAAATATCTGCAAACTTTCTCCAGTTCTAGAAAGCGACGGCGTGTTCCGCGTCAAGCTATCCTTCCCCGCCCCCGCTCTATACGGATTTGCAACGCAGCTCCCGCCCCGCTAGCTTCGCCGCCATGTTCTCAGCGCTCAAAAACTTCATCAATGAACTCACCGGCGAGGCCGAGCGGCCCAAGGCCTTTGAGGCCGCGGACTATCAGCTCGCCGCCGCCGCGCTTCTCGTCCATATCGCCTCGGTCGACGGGCAATTCGACGACACGGAGAAGGCCCGCATTCGGCAGCTCGTCGAGGCGCGCTTCGGCCTCCAGGGGGACGAGGCGGCCGAATTGATCGACGCCGCGCAGGCGAGCGAGCGCGACGCCGTCGACCTCTATCGCTTCACCAGCGTTCTGAAGCGCCGGCTCGACGAGGACGGGCGCCGCCAGATCATCGGCATGCTCTGGGACATGGCGCATGCCGACGGCGCGGTGCATGAGTTCGAGGAGAACGTCGTCTGGCGGGTCGCCGAATTGCTCGGCGTCTCGACGCGCGAACGCGTCGAGCTGCGCCGCGAGTTCCGCGACGCGGCGCCGGCGCCGAGCGGTCCCTGGTCGCGCGATAAGGACGAACTGTGATGCGCCCTGTCGCGGTGATCACCGGCGCGTCCGACGGCATCGGCGCGGCGCTTGCCCGCATCTTCGCAGCGAACGGCCATGAACTTGCGCTCGTCGCCCGTCGCGGCGACCGGCTGGAGGCGCTGGCCGATGAAATCGCCGCCGATGGCGCCGTCCGCCCGCTCGCGATCGAACTCGATCTCACCACCGAGGGCGCCGCGGATACGCTGTCGGAACGTCTTGCGGAAGCCGGCGTCGCTCCAAACTTCCTTGTCAACAACGCGGGCTTCGGCCTCATGGGCCGCGCCATCGAACTCGACGCCGCCGAGCAGCTCGCGATCGTCGATCTCAACATGCGCGCGCTCACCGCGCTGACCTTGCGCTTTCTGCCGGCGATCGTCGCGGCGAAGGGCGGCGTCCTCAACGTCGCCTCGGTGGCCGCCTTCATGCCGGGACCGGGCTTTGCGGTCTATTACGCCACCAAGGCCTATGTGCGCTCGTTCAGCGAAGCGCTGTCGCAGGAATTGAAGCCGCTGGGGGTGAAGGTCGCGTGCCTGTGTCCCGGTCCGGTGCAGACCGGCTTCCAGGCGCGCGCCGGGATGGATCTCTCCGGCTTCATGACGGCGATCAAGCCGGCGATGCTGCCGGCGGCGGAAGTCGCGCGCCAGGGCTACGCGGGTCTGATGGCCGGCAAGCGCGTCATCGTGCCGGGCCTCGTCAACCGGCTATTCGTTTGGGGTGCGGCGGCGGCGCCGCGGGCGCTTTTGCTGCCGCTGCTCGCGACGGCCCAGCAGCGGCGCTGATCAACGCTGGCGAAACCTGTCCTGCCACGGCAAAGGCGCTGCCGGCCGCCTCTTGCGTGAAAGCAAATAACTCAGCGACTAATTCGAAGTTCAACTTACCCCATTTTGATAATGTCGACTGCAGATTTCAGAGGTTCGGTTGGAACAGTGAAAAATCCCTGGAATGGCCGATCGAGCTCCACCAGCAGAAAGATCGCCCCGGAGACGCATATGGACGCCGTGACAAGCCCAAGCGCCGCCGTCCAATGATGGTGCGAAATGACACCGAAATTAAAGAAAACCGTCACGAGGAGCGCGATCAGGAATATGACCACCTCCAGCGGTATATTGGCGTTCAAGTCGTTATATATTTTCCATCTTATGCCGGAAATTTCTTGCGTTAAGTTAAGCGCGGCCGTTTTCGCCCATGATTTTTTCTCATCTTTTGCTTCTAAACTGAGCACGGCCTCGCGAAATGAATCGATCTTGGCTTTTTTAAAAGCCTCTTTTTGATCGATGTTATCGCCGCTCGCGACCTGCAATAGATCAATCTGACCCTGCAGAGTGCGCATGATTTTTGTTCGCGCTTCGTTAGCTTCGTCGCCAAACAAATCTAACACGCGGTGCAACAAAACAACCTTGGACGCTTGCGTCCTGACCTCGTCAACCTTCTTATCAAAATTGTTTTTTGCTGTTACCAATAAAAAGCCGAGACATACCGCAAGCAGTGAAGCAATCATGTTTCTTACTGCTTTGAACTGATCCCTTGATACTCCATCAAGCCAGCTCTCTTTCAGCCTTAGTGTAACGGCAAATCCTAATATGCCTGCTAGCAATGTCGCAAAAAAAGTAACTATAGCTATATCTATGCTATTCACGAGTATCTCCTCCGCAGGATCCTACCCGGCAAGGACGCCCTTGCAAACCTTCGCGTAGCCTGAGCGATCCCCGACCGCCTGGAATGAATAAGGCCCGCGTGACTGTTCGAAAACAAAAAAAGCGAGCCTCGCGGCCCGCTTTCACTTCCTCGCACGTCGGAGCGATTATTCCTCGACGGCTTTCGGCTTCAGCACCTGACGGCCGCGATACATGCCGGACTTGAGGTCGACGTGATGCGGCCGGCGAAGCTCGCCGGAATCCTTGTCTTCGATATAGGTCGGCGCCTTGAGGGCGTCGGCGGAGCGACGGAATCCCCGCTTCATCGGCGAGGTTTTTCTCTTCGGAACGGCCATTTATTCTCTCTCTGACGGAAGGCTGCGGGCGGGAGCGCCGCGCGGCGGAAACTGGCGTTGGGCCTATACGCGAAATCTCGCCCCATGGCTACCCCGTCGAGGGCTGTTACCAGGGCGATCGGTCGCTGCAGCTTTCCGCCTATTGGACGGCGGCCGGCGGGACGGGAGCGCTCGCCGCCTTGTCATAGGCGTTCTTTTCGCCGCCCGACAGCATCGCCGGATCTTCCTCGATGAGCTGCTTGCCGCCGCGATCGTCGGTCGGCCGCGCCGCGACCGGCGCCGCCGCCAGGCCGGTCTGATGCGCGAGCCAGCTTCGCCAGTGATCGGCTGAGCCGTTGAACGTGTTCTGGTCCACCGCGCCGGTGATGCCGGGCACGCGCCCGTCCGAGCGATACTGCCAAAAAGTCCATTTGCGGTCGCCGTAACGCACCTGTGGGTGATATTTCGTCGAGCGGACCCAGATCGGATATTCGGACAGCGCGTCGGAGTGCAGGATCGCCTGATAGAAGTCGACCGAGGAATAGATGATCGGCTTCTTGCCGTAATGGCGCTCCATCTGCGTGAGCATGTCCTTCATGTCGCGCAGCACTTCCTCGCGATAGAGCGTGCGTTTGCAGGTTCCCGACGTCGGCGTCGCCTCGACATCGAGCACCGGCGGCAGCGCGTCGGGCTCATTCGGCACGATGCTGGCGAAATTGCCAATCTCTTCATGCGGCCGGCGACACCAGTAAACGAAGTGATAGGCGCCGCGCGGCACGCCGGCCGCCTTCGCCGCCGCCCAATTATACGCGAACTTCGAGTCGACCCGGTCGCCGCCCTCCGTGGCCTTGATGAAGGCGAAGGAGACGCCAGAGTCCTTGACCTGCTCCCAGTCGATATTGCCCTGATATTTCGACACGTCGATGCCGTGGACGGCGAATTCGGCGCTGCGCGTCGCCGGGAATTTATGGAGATCGTTCTCCGGCACGGCGTAGGCGAGGAAGCTCGGGTCACGCTTGGGATTGATCAGCGGCGCGCTGGTCTGGAACCGCGGCCGGCGCGAAAAGCCCGGATCATAGGAGCTGCCGCAGCCCGCGAGCGTCGCCGCCAATGCAGCGCACACGAGGGCCGAGGAAAGCGGGGAAAAACATTTCAACGAGCGCATTTCTCCAAATTATCTCCGCAGGCGGTAACGGAGCGTAAACGCCGACGCGCCTCAGCCCAAATGGAACCACATACTGGCGATTGTAAGGAACGCCCCGTAGCCGACCACGTCGGTGATGGTCGTCACGAAAGGCCCCGACGCAACGGCAGGATCGAACTTCAGCTTGTCGAACGCAAGCGGCACGACGATGCCGCCCAAGGCGCCAGCAACCAGATTCGTAAACATCGCCATGGCGATGACAGGCCCAAGCCCAACATTATGGAACCAATTGGCGGCGACGACGCCGGTCACGAGGCCAAAGGCCGCGCCATTGACCGCGCCGATGGCCAGCTCCCTGAAAATAATCCGCATGGCGTTGGCGCGGGTCAGCTCGCGGGTGGCGAGCGCCCGAACGGCGACGGTCATGGTCTGGGTCGCGGAATTGCCGCCCTGGCCCGCGACGATCGGCCCCAGCACCGCCAGCGCCACCATTTGCTCCAGCTGCAACTGAAAATGCTTGAGCACGCTGGAGGTGATGAAGGCGGTCAGCATATTCACTGAGAGCCAAGTGAACCGGCTCCGCGCGATCCACCAGAAATTGTCGGTCAGCTCTTCTTCGGGGTTGACGCCGCCGAGCGCCAGTATTTCGTCCGAGGCCTGCTCCTGGATGACGTCGACGATGTCGTCGATGGTGAGAACGCCGACGAGCCGTTCGGATTCATCGACAACCGGCACGGAGACGAGATTGTAGCGCTCGAAGAGCCGCGCCGCCTCGGCGCCGTCCTCGGTCGCATTCACCCGCCGCCGATCCTCCTGCATGATTTCGTCGAGCCGCACGCTCGGCCTGGCCCGCACCAGAGCGTCGAGGAAAACGGTCCCCAGCAAACGGTAGCCGGGATCGACGACGAAGACCTCGAAGAAGTTCTCGGGCAGATTCTCTTCACCGCATTCTCGAAAAAAATCGAGCACGCGCCCCGCCGTCCAGAAGGGGGGCGCCGCGACAAACGTCGTCTGCATTAGGCGCCCGGCGGAATCCTCCGGATAGTCCAGCGAGCGGCGCAGGACGATCCGCTCTTGCGCCGGAAGCGCGTCGAGGACCTCCGCCTGTTCTTTTGGCTCCAGACCTTCGAGAATGGCGACGGCGTCGTCGCTTTCGAGGTCGCGCACGCCCTCGATCAGGGTCTCGACTTGGAGTTCCTCGAGGATGTCCTCGCGGGTCGCTTCGCCGACCTCCATCAGGGCCGTAAAGTCGAAGTCCGCGCCCATCAGCTCGACAAGGCGGGGCCGCGCTTCGTGGCTCAGCAGCTCCAGCAAGGCGCCAAGGTCCGCCTCATGCAGGTCGCCGACGAGCTCGTGAACGCGCTCCGAGTCGCCCAGCGCGATCGCGCCTTCGACATCGAGAACGAATTCCCGGCTGAGAGACGCCTCTCGGCCGTCGCGGAAGTCCTCGGCGGGGGTCGCCGTATCTTCATGATCGAGCGGCATAGGCGGTCCCGCGCTATATTATGGTCGCGCTCTTAACCCGAGGGCGCGAGAAATCAAACCGGCAAGCCGTCATGACCGCCATTTTTCTATTGCTGAAAAGATCTAAAGCGACAGTCGCCGCTCCCCTCCAGCGGTCCGCCCTCATGCTGCTGGCGACTTTATCGGCCGCCGGCGTCTGTTATGCGCCCCGCGACGCCGCCGCCGCGGAACGGAATTGCGGACCCGACGCGCTCGGCGTGTCGCGAATCATCGAAATCGACCGCGCCAAGGGAACGGCGGTCGGCCTGCAAAGCTATCCGCGCACGCTCGATTTGCGCGACCATGAGGTGGTGCTGACGTTCGATGACGGACCGGCGTCTCCCACGCCGCAAGTGCTCGACGCGCTCGCCAAGGAATGCGCGCGCGTGACCTTCTTTCTGATCGGCCGGAATGCGGAAAGCCTGCCCGCACTGGTGAAGCGCGCCGCCGCGGACGGCCACACCATCGCTCACCATTCCTACAGCCATCCCGACAAGACCCTGAGGCTGATGAGCGAGGACGCCGCCAAGGCCGACATCGACAAGGGGATCGCCGCCGTGAACAAGGCGCTCGGCGTGACGGCCGCGCCCTTCTTCCGCTTTCCCGGCTTCGCCGACACGCCCGCGCTCGTCGCCGACCTCACGGCGCGCGGCTATACGATCTTCGGCTCGGATTTGTGGGCCTCGGACTGGTCGCATATGACGCCCAAGGCCGAACTCGATCTCGTGCTGTCGCGGCTTGAAAAGAACCGCAAAGGCATCGTGCTCTTCCACGATTCGCAAGGGATCACCGCGCAGATGCTGCCGGAATTCCTGCGCGAACTCAAAAAGCGCGGCTATTCGCTCGTCCACATGGTTCCGGGCGACGCGCAGACCCCGATCGTCGCCGCCGGTCCGGATTGGACATCGACGACGGAGCCGATCATCGCCAAAACGCTTGGACCAAAGGCCAGGCAGGCGCCGCAGGCGCATGAGCATGAGCATGGCGCGCCGGAGGCGCCGAAATCCGGCGAGCCTTAGCGCAAGTTCCGAAAAAGTTCACAGAGCGATTATGTGATCGGACGCGCTGCGTGTCTTATGGCGTCCGCGCCGCTTAGCCGCGATCGCAGATATATGTGCTCTTGGAACCCCAGCAGGATCCGCTCTTGTAAACATTTCCGAGATTTTTGCCGCCGAGCGCCGCAGACCAGCTTTTTCCCCTGGCCGGAGAAAGCGTCAGCGTCTGACCGGAATATTGGAAGATCACCGCGCCGCCTTTTCGCGAGATCTGACAGACGCCGCTGTTGAGCACGCGTCCCGAAATTCTGACGTAACATTTGCCGGTTCGCGCTTCGGACGCGGGCGGCTCCTGTTCAGCCGCGACGTTCGCCGTCGCCGACGCCTCATCTTCCGCCATGCGGCGCGCCGATCTGCGCTTTCCCGCGATGCCGTCGCTGAGAAATTCCGGCTCGAGTTCGAGGTTGGCGATGGATGACGCGAGAGTGTTCGACGCTTGGCCGCCCGGCGCCGGTTCCGCGCCGTCCTGCGCCGACGCGGCGCGTTCTGGCGTCGCTGTCGGCCCCACCGGTCCGGCGATGATCGAGGGCGGCGGTTCCTGCGACCGCAGATTGGCGGCCGGCGCCCCCGAACCCGCTTGGCTCGGCGCCCCGCGCGGCGCGGGAGACGCTATTTTTTGAGGCGTCATCGAATCCGCGGGATCGACATTCTGTGGAAGCTCTCCCCAAAACGCGGAGCCGACGACGATCGCGGTGCCGACGACGACAAGCGCGGCGGCGCCAATGTAGAAGAAGCGCTCGACCCTTTCGAAGTTGCGATCGGACGCCGTTGCGTAGGACTGGCGCGAACCCGCCGGCCGCGGCGACGCCGCGCGCCTATCACCTTCGATATCCCGCCAGGCGTAGCGGGCGCGCGTCTCGATAGTGTCGGCCTTTGGCGGCGGCCTGCGGTCTCTTAACGACACAGCCATGCTTCCCTCTCCGGGCGCCGTCGAACCAAAAGAGCGGCGTCGAACGCCTCGCGTCTGCGCACAAGGCGCGCGGCGCGCTCATTTGCGAAGATCGAGCAGGCGGCTTGCACTGACCAAGCGCCAGCGCAACCATATTGCAATGGGGAATGTGGCTGATGTTTGCCCGCTGCGGCGCCGCAATCGGCCGGGGGGCGCGGGGCGCTTTTATGGCGCTAACCTTGGTGCGGCCGAGAGGACTCGAACCTCCACTGGTTGCCCAACTAGCACCTCAAGCTAGCGCGTCTACCAATTCCGCCACGGCCGCAAGGACGCTCCGCTTAACGCGAAGCGCCGGCGCGCTGCGTCTAACAAATCGGCTCCCAGATGACAAGCGGCGAACGCGTAACCGCCCGCTCTTTGCTCGTAAGGACGCGCCTTACATTTGCGGCGCGCCGATCGCCTTGGCGGGACGAACTTCTCTTTTGTGTCTTTCAGGCGTTCGCAAGCACTTCACGAAGCGTATGCCCGACTTGATCCTTAATGACGCAGATGGTGGCCTTTTGATCATCATAGAAGACATCGCGCATCATCGTTTGCCCATAGGCGTCCGCGAGCGCCGCCGTCTTTACACGACGTTTCGTCGCATTTAGAGAAAGGCGTTGGCCGGCGGCGTCGATTGCGAAAAACTCGAACAAGTAAACCATTGCGTTCTCCTGCTTTGCGCTAATCATTGCACGTAGTTGCGACCGGCGCGTGAATGAACAAGGGGATAGAATTGAAGCTGAGCCGCGACCAGACATCCAATTCAACGCGGTTGTTACGGTCGCTTTTCGAGAAATTCTTGCGCTTATACAGAAGCTGCTCGCGAAACGCTCTAGGCGTGAAGCAATCGCCGAGATTCAGTTTCGCCGGAACGTGCGTCTTGCCGCGCTTGATGGGCTTCGTTCGGCAGAATGACTGAAACGCCTTGTCCGCCTTCTCACCGCTCCCTAGACGCCGTCATGCGTCTGCGCCCTGGCGCGCCGCCGGTCGAATGGCGCCTCAGCGACGATCTCGTCCCCTATGAGGCGGCGGTGGCTTTTATGGAGGCGCGCGCCGCGGCGATCGCTTCCGGCGAGGCGCGCGAATGCGTCTGGCTGCTGCAGCATCCGCCGATCTATACCGGCGGCTCCTCGGCGAAAGAGCAGGATCTGCTCGAAGCGCGCTTTCCCGTCCATCGCACCGGACGCGGCGGACAGTTCACCTATCATGGGCCAGGACAGCGCGTCGCCTATGTGATGCTCGATCTGACCCGCCGCCAACGTGACGTGCGCGCCTTCGTCTGCGCGCTTGAATCATGGATCATCGCGACGCTCGCCGATTTCGGCGTCACGGGGGAGCGGCGCGCCGGGCGCGTCGGCGTCTGGGTCGCGCGGCCCGAGAAGGCCAAAGGACGGGGCGGCGAAATGGCGGAAGACAAGATCGCCGCCATCGGCGTGCGCCTGCGGCAATGGGTGAGCTTCCACGGGATCGCGCTCAATGTCGCGCCGGATCTGACGCATTTTTCCGGCATCGCGCCCTGCGGCGTGCGCGACGCGCATCTTGGCGTCACAAGTCTCGCCGATCTCGGCGCGGCGGCGGACATGCCTGCCGTCGACGCCGCGCTGCGCAGGAATTTCGAGGCGATCTTCGGCCCAGCCGAGGACTCTTAAGGCGCGGTTGGAACGCACGCCTCGCGCGCCGCAAGCGCGGCGAAAAGCGCATCGTCTTCATTGACGCCGGCGTTGCCCGTCGTCAGCAGCTTCTCGCCGTAGAAGATCGAATTGGCGCCGGCGACGAGGCAGAGAATTTGCGCTTCGCGCGACAGCGACGAGCGGCCGGCCGAGAGCCGCACCCGCGCCTTCGGCATGACGATGCGCGTCGTCGCGATCATGCGCACGAGATCGAGCGGGTCGATCTGCGCGCGCCCGGCGAGCGGCGTGCCCTCGACGGCGACCAGCGCGTTGATCGGCACGCTTTCCGGATGCGGATCGAAAGACGCCAGCGTCTGCAACATGCCGGCGCGATCTTTCACGCTTTCACCCATGCCGATAATGCCGCCGCAGCACATCTCAAGCCCCGCGCCGCGCACGGCCTTGAGCGTGTCGAGTCGGTCCTGATAGCTGCGGGTGGTGATGATCTCGTTGTAGAATTCCGGGCCGGTGTCGAGATTATGGTTGTAGGCGGTGAGTCCGGCCTCGACGAGGCGCTTCGCTTGCGATTCGTTGATCATGCCGAGCGTGACGCAGGCCTCCATGCCAAGCGCGCGCACGCCGCGCACCATGTCCAGCACGGCGTCGAAGCGCTTGCCCTCGGGCGCGGAACGCCAGGCGGCGCCCATGCAAAAGCGATCGGCGCCGGCCTCTCTGGCGGTCTTTGCGGCGCCGAGGACCTCCGCCGTCTCCAGGAGATCGACGCGGTCGAGCTTCACTTCACGATGATGCGCCGATTGCGGGCAATAGGAGCAGTCTTCCGGACAGCCGCCGGTCTTGATCGACAGCAGCGCCGCCTTCTGCACGTCATTGACGTCGTGAAAGCGGCGATGAACGGCGTTCGCCTGCGCGACGAGATCGAGCAGCGGCTGATCATGGATGGCGACGATCTCTTCGACGCCCCAGTCATAGCGTAAGGAGAAGTCCGCGGGCGCGTTCACGCCGGACCTCCGGCGTCGCGGCTTTGCGAACGATGCTGGGAGCGCGCGGCGAGTCTGCGCTGCGGCGCCTCTTTCTCGGACGTGTCTTCGGCGCGCGTCACGCTCTTGCGCCCGCCGCGCAGAGCGGCATAAGCGACGAAAAGCGCCATCGCGACGTCGAACGCCGCGTTGGCGACGACGAAGGGCGCGGGGGCGAACTGCGAGGCGGCGCCGATATAGTGAAAGTAAATCGCATAGAGCGGATGCAGCGCGAAGCCCGCGACGACCCACCACGGCGAGCCGATGATCGACATGCCGGCGAGCGTGCCGAAAACGGCGACGCCGGTCATTTCGACGCCGACCCAGGGGCCGGACTCTTCAGCGCGAAAGGCGAAGCCGACGTAGAGGAAGCACAGCGCGATCAGCGCATAGGCGGCGATCCGCTGGACGGCCGCGCCCGACCATTTGCAGAATGCAAGCAGGCCCAAGGCGAAGACCAGGCCGACCCCGGCGAAGATAAGAATTTCGGTTGTATCGAGCATGGCTTTGACCATTCGCGCCGCAAATTGCGGAGATTAGGCGGATCGCATCGTCGCCGACGTCTATAAGCGGCAGAGCCGCCTCGAACAAGTGCCGCGGTCTCGGGCGCTACGGCAAGCGCATCCGCTCTTGTCAAACTGTCCCGCTTGACGCAGTTTCGGCGTTGGAAGTTGCGGTCACCGTTGGCGGCGAGGCTCCCGTGCAAAAAACTATATTAATTGCGCTGCTATGCGCGATCAGCGGCGCTACGCCTGCGCTCGCCGTGAACACCTGGGCAGGTAGCACGGCCGACGATATGGCGGACGAGCAGGACGCCTGCGCCTCCGACGCTTACCGCTTCTGCGGCGGCAACACCGTCTTCATTTTCGAGATGGAGAATTGCCTCAAGCGGCATTTGCCGTATCTGTCTCGATCTTGCCGAAAGCAGCTCTCTCCCACCGATTTTCGTAAATATCACGGCGAAGAGCCGGATTTCTTCGGCTTTTAGAAGCCGCGCGCGACGGTCGAAAAACGCGCCGGACGCCAGACGCGTCGAAAAGGCGTGCGAAGCCTGCTATAGCTGCCCTGGACGCGCCCAGAGGCGCGGAAAGTTTCAAAGGTCGCGATAGTATGCAGCTTGAAGCGCAGGCGCAGGAAAAGCTCGTTACGACGCCTCCGGCGGCGGGCGCCGATCCCGAAGCCCTGAAGGGCGACGAATCCCTCATCGACGACATTCGCCTGCTCGGGCGCCTGCTCGGCGACGCCGTTCGCGAACATGAGGGCGCCACGGCGTTCGAGCGCATCGAGACGATCCGGCGGCTCTCCGTCGCCGCCAGCCGCAACGGGGACGCCGAGGCCGACAGGAATCTCGACGCGCTGCTGCGCGCGCTGACGGCGGAAGAGGCGCGCACCGTGATCCGCGCCTTCAGCTATTTCTCGCATCTTGCGAACATCGCCGAAGATCTGCATCCGCTGCAGCAGCGCGCCCGCGCCCAGGCGAGCGGCGCTTTCACCGGCGCGCCGAGCCTCGCCACGACCTTCGCGCGTCTGCGCAAGGCCGCCGTCGGCGCCGGCAAGATCGCCCAGGCGCTGGCGCGCGGCTGGGTTTCGCCGGTGCTGACCGCGCATCCGACGGAAGTGCGCCGCAAGAGCCTGCTCGACGCCGAACACGCGATCTTCAAACTGCTCGCCGCGCGCGACCATATGCGCGGCAAGGCCGAGCGCGCGCAAAACGAGATGCAGCTTCGCGCCCGCGTCTCCCAGCTCTGGCAGACCGAGCTGTTGCGTCATTCGCGCTTGACCGTGCGCGACGAAATCGAGAATACGCTGAGCTATTATCGCAGCACCTTTTTGCGCGAGATCCCGCGCCTTTACGCCGACATCGAACAGCGTCTCGACGGACTGCGGGTGCCGCCGTTCCTGCGCATGGGCGCCTGGGTCGGCGGCGACCGCGACGGCAATCCGAACGTCACGGCGGAGTCGCTCTCGACCGCCATGCGCATGCAATGCGAAACGGCGCTGCGCTTCTATCTCGTCGAAGTGCATGAGCTCGGCGCCGAGCTCTCAATTTCGCGGCGTTACGCCGGCTGCAGCAAGGCGCTCGAAGCGCTTGCGGCGCGCTCGGGCGACGACAATCCGCATCGTGACGACGAGCCCTATCGTCGCGCCCTCATCGGCGTCTATTCGCGCCTCGCCGGCACGCTGGAGAAGCTGACCGGCGGCCAGGCGGCGCGCCACGCGGTGGCGCCGGGCGAGCCCTACGCCAATTCATGGGCGCTGCTCGCCGATCTCGTCACGGTCGATGAATCGCTGCGCGTGCATCACAGCGAGGTCATCGCCACGCAGCGGCTCGAGCCGCTGATCCGCGCCGTCGAAGTCTTCGGCTTTCACCTTGCGACGCTCGATTTGCGGCAAAGCTCCGACCGGCACGAGGAGACGATCGCCGAGCTCCTCAAAGTCGCCCGCGTCGTCGACGATTACGCCGCGCTCCCGGAAGACGAAAAGCAGCAGCTGCTGCTGAGGCTGCTCAACGATCCGCGGCCGGTGCGCCTGCCGGGCGCGACATACAGCGACCGCGCCACGAGCGAATTGACGATCATGGAACGCGCGCTCGAGATGCGACGGCTCTATGGCGATGAAGCGATACGCCATTACATCATCAGCCACACTGAAACGGTCAGCGACCTTCTTGAAGCGCTGCTGCTGCAGAAGGAATGCGGCTTGATGCGCGGCACGCTCGATCCGCGCGACGCTCAGCGCGTCGTCGCCGATCTCATCATCGCGCCGCTTTTTGAGACGATCGAGGATTTGCGCAACGCCGCGCCGATCATGCAGGAATTTTATGCGCTCCCTGGCATCCTCAAGCTCGTCGTCAATTCCGGCGGCCAGCAGGACGTCATGCTCGGCTATTCCGACTCCAACAAGGACGGCGGGATATTGACGAGCATCTGGGAGCTGTACCGCGCCTCGACGGCGCTCGCGGAGTTTTTCGCCTCGGCGCCGAACGTCACGCTGCGGCTTTTCCATGGACGCGGCGGAACCGTCGGACGCGGCGGCGGACCGAGCTACGACGCCATTCTGGCGCAGCCGCCTGGCACGGTGAACGGGCAGATCCGGCTCACCGAGCAGGGCGAAGTGATCGCGGCGAAATACGCCAATCCGCAGATCGGCCACGTCAACCTCGAACTGCTCGTCGCGGCGACGCTGGAGGCGACGCTGCTGTCCGCACATAAGACGCCGGCGCCGGAGTTCTTGGAAGCCGCCGAAGAATTGTCGCAGGCCGGCATGGCCGCCTATCGGGGTCTTGTCTACGGTACCGAAGGCTTCGTCGATTTCTTCTTTTCCTCGACGCCGATTTCGGAAATCGCCTCGCTCAACATCGGCTCGCGTCCGGCCTCGCGCAAACCGTCGCGCCGCATCGAGGATCTGCGCGCCATCCCGTGGAGCTTCTCCTGGGCGCAGGCGCGCGTCGCGCTGCCGGGCTGGTATGGCTTTGGTTCGGCGATCGCGCATTTCATCGAAGAGGACGAGACAGCGCGGCTCGCGCTCTTGCGCAGGATGAGCGAAGAATGGCCGTTCTTTCGCGCGCTGCTCTCGAACATCGACATGATCCTCTCCAAGACCGACATGTCGATCGCGCATCATTACGCCGGACTCGTCGAGGACAAGGCGCTTGCCGCGCGCATTTTCGGCATGATCGAGGCGGAGCATGCGCGCGCGAATGACGCGCTTGAAAAACTTCTCGGCTCCAAGGAGCGGCTCGCGGACAATCCGACGCTCGCGCGATCGCTCCGGCACCGCTTCCCCTATATCGCGCCGCTGAACTATCTGCAGGTCGAATTGATCCGCCGCCATCGCGCAGGCGAGCGCGGCGACGACATTCGCGAAGGCATCCTGATGTCGATCAACGGCATTGCGGCGGGCTTGCGCAATACGGGTTAACCCAGTCGCGCAGAGCGCCACGGCATATCCCGCAATGCCGTTAAGCGGACAGGAATCCCTCAATCTGCGCGCAAAATTGCTCCGGCGCTTCGTCGGCGACGAAGTGGCCGCTGTCATCCACGATCACAGACCTTAAATTCATCGCCTGCGGTCGGAGCGCGTCCGCGAGTCTTTCGCCAACGCCGTGTCGCCCCGCGATCGCCAACACTGGCATCTCGAGCTTGCGGCCCTTCAAGGAATCGGCCGCGGCGGCGTCATCTTTGAGCGCCCGGTAATAGTTGAAGCCCGCCGTCATGCCGCCCTCCGAGGCGTAATGTCTGGCGAATTCTGCGATCGCGGCGTCTGGGACCGCGTCCTTCTTATGGGACCAGGCGCGGATCTGCGCCGCGATATAATCGCGCTCGCGGCCCTTGGTCAGCATTTCCGGAAAATCTGGCGCCATGTGAAATCCGTAATGCCAGGCGCCGCCGCGCAACGCGTCCATGTTCTCCGTGCCCGGAATCAGACAATCCACCAGAACGAGCTTTTCGACGTGATCAGGGTGAAGATGGGCGAGCATGAAGGCGGCTTTCCCGCCCATATCGTGGCCGAGGACATGGGCGCGCCCCCCGGCCGCCTGGTCAATGAGCGCTCGGACGTCGCCCGCGATGGTCTGCTTGTCATATCCCCCGACGGTCCGTTCGGACAGGCCGAGGCCGCGCAGATCGGGGGCGATCAGCGTGAAGCGCGAGCAGAGGCGCGCCATCGTGTTGCGCCAGGCGAACCAGGTCTGCGGCCAGCCATGAAGCAAGATCACGCTCGGGCCGGCGCCGACGCGCACGTAATGCAGCTTGACGCCATTGACGCGCGCAAAGAGGCTCTGGCCGCCCTCAGGCAGCAGCAGTGCGCTGCCGTCGTCCGCCGCGGCCGGCGAACTCGTCTCGCTCGCCGTCGGCGAAGCGGTCGCGGCTGCGCCGGCCGCGAGAGTCGACGCTCCAAGAAGAAAGGCGCGGCGCTGCATGCTCATGATCCGTGTTTCCCGTGCATAGGGGCGATGGAGACGATTGAGTCTCGGCGACCTAAAATGCCCGCCATGCGCAACATTTCAACGTCAGGCTTTTCGTGTGGCGTCTGGCCCGGCGGAGCGGCGCGCCGCCCAACTGGATCGTTTCTGCGCTGAAGAGTCGAGGAAATAAATGGCGCCCCAAACATGGTATAGATATTGCGCGTCGTCAGACCGCAAATTAACAAGTTGGCCGCAGGGATTTCGGCTGGGCAGCGCCCAGGGATCTTACGCCGGCCATATCGGAGGGGGTTAAACGTCATGAGCGCAGGCAATCAGTTCAATGACATCAGTCTGGAGGAATTGAAGTCAGGACTTGCAACATGGCGGGTCTTGCTTGTCGACGTGCGAGAGGCTGACGAATATGCGGCGGGCCACATCGCCGGCGCGATCTTCAATCCGCTGTCGAAATTCGATCCGAGCCAGCTGCCGGTCGCCGGCGAGGGCCAGCAAGTGATCATCTATTGCCGCTCCGGCAAGCGCTCGGTGTCGGCGATGGAGCAAGCGCGGCTCCTGGGCCGTCGCGACGCCGACACGCATTTTGGCGGCGGCATCCTCGCCTGGCTCAGCGCCGGCGAACCCGTCGTCCAGGGCATGTGAACAGCGCGCCCGGTCGGCGGCGCAGCTTCACCGCAGGCTCGCGAGATAGCGCGACAGGGCGAGCAGTTCGCTTTCGCTGAAGATATCAAAGGCCGGCATCAGATTGCCGGGCTTGATGTCTTGATTGTGCGTGATCCATCGCGCGATGGAGGCTTCGTCCGTCGCGAGGATCACGGCGCCGATCGAGATCCTGCCGCCCAGATGCGTAAGATCGGGTCCGAGCCGGCCGGCCGCAGGCGTCCCGCGGATTGTGTGGCACGCGCCGCAGCCGTGCGAAAGAAACAGCGCCTTGCCCGCTCGCGTCTGCTGCGTTGTGGGCTCCTGCGCAGGCTGAAACTCCCGCAATCGCCATTCGTCATATTCATTCGGCGGCATCGCCACGACGTTGAACGCCATCAGCGCATGCGCCCCACCGCAATATTCCGCGCATTGGCCCCTGCTCACGCCAGCTGTCTCGGCGCTCAGCGTCAGCACGGTCTTGCGGCCGGGAATCATATCGAGCTTGCCGGCCAATCTGGGCGCCCAGAAACTATGGATGACGTTATCGCTGGAGAGTTCGATCTCGACCGCGCGGCCGAGCGGAATGCGCAACTCATTGGCGCTCTCCACCGCGGCGCCGGCGTCCCGATAGACGACGCGCCACCACCAGCGTTCGCCCGCCACCTCTATTCCAACCGGGCTCGCGGCCATCCTTCCCGGCCCCGCGCCGAGCATAACCAGTCCGTAGACGAGGAGCGCGGAGAGCATGACGACGGGGAAGACCAGCCCGCCGGCAAGCACGACAGTATCGCCGGCCAGGAACGCCCGGCGGCGCGGCGGCGCGAAGAGCGCGATCGCCGTCAGGAGAGTGACCACGAGCAGGATCGCGCCGCTTCCCGCGACCATGACCCAGAAGAGCTGCGCAATATGTTGCGCCTGTGGTCCGGTCGGCGCGAGCGTCGATTGAACGCCCTCGCATCCCGCAAGCACCAGGCACGCTGAAGCGGCGCGCGCGATGCGCAAGAATCTCTGTCTATCGCGCACGGCGGCCTCCATGGCGAGACGGCGGGATGGGCGGCTTCAGCTTTTCCGCGGGTGGCGCCGCGACGCTCGCGAAATAGGCGGCGACGTCTTGCGCCTGCTCGTCGGTCAGACGCGAAGCGATCGTCCCCATGATCGCTCCATATCCCGACTTCGTGCGCAGCCCGCGTTTCCACAGGTCGATCTGGCCGACGATATAGGGCGCGTATTGGCCGTCGAGCTTGGGAAAGGACGGCGCGCGTGCGTCGCCATGGCAAACCAGACAGGGCGGGACGCCCGTCTCCGCGACGCCCTGTGTCGCGATGTCTTTGCCGCGCGCAATCTGATCGGCGTTGGACTCTATCGGCGGCGCGCTCGGCGCCGGGTTCGGCGCGCCCGCGTAATATGCGCTCAGCGCCGTGATCGCGGCGGCGTCCAGCGCCACGGCGATCGGCTCCATGATTCCGCTCGGCCTCGAACCGCTGGCGAAATCGCGTAGCGCGCGTTCAACATAGGCCTGCGACTGTCCGGCGAGGCGGGGCACGAGCGCGCTTCTGGGCCGCGCATCGCCACGATGGCAGCGCACGCATCGGGTCAGCGCCTCCATCGTCATGCCGTTCCGGGCGATCTCAGCGCCATCATTCGGCCGGGGCTCAGGGTCGCCGATGGCGAACAGCCGATATTGGCTCGCGCTCATCTGCGGAAGGGCGCGCAGAAAAGCGACAACGGCCCACACTTCGTCGTCGCGCTGCTGCGCGACCCACGCCGGCATTCCAGTAAACTTCAGGCCATGCTTGACGATCCAGAACAGCTGCTCTGTCGACCAGTTGGATGCGGCGCGGTTGAGTTCGGGCGGCGCTGGGAGCATGCGATCGACGATCGGATCACTGTGTCCCCCAGGGGCGCCATGGCAAGGCGCGCAGCCCGCGTCGAAATGGCCGGCACCGAGGATCACCAGATTTTTATCATCGAGCTTCGGCGGCGTGATGGAGGCGCTGTGCGTCGCAACGGAACGCCGCAAACCAAAGTCCAGGAACCAGCGCGTGAGCGCCCAATGAGGCCGGCTGGCCGCGACGTTGTAGAGACCCGACCACGCGAAAAACAGGACGGCCAAAGCGAGAACTAGGGCGCCCCCGACGCCGGCGAGCAGAGCTTTTCGGGCGACCGCCACCTGGCGTCACCGCCACGCTGCGCCGGCGCGTCCGGTTCTCTCCATACCGATCTCCCCACTTGGCGCGAACCTAACAGCGTCGCTGACGCGGTAGCGTCCTAAGAAAGATAGGGTTGGAACACGAAGCGATCAGCTCGCACGCGCAGGCCTCGCCAGATCGCCTCAAGAGGCCGTCGCGGCAGCGTTCCTTGGCGAACCCATGGCCACTGTCGAGCTGAAGGAATAAGTTCCAAATCTTGAAGCCTAGAGCGCGCTGCGAAAAAGTGGGAACCGGCTTTTCGCGTAGAGCGCGCTCTAAACTTTGGGAATCGATCACGTGATCTGCATTTGGGCGATGCCGCCCAAATGCAGCGTGATCTAGCAGCGACTTTCCGGGACATGCGCATGAGCGACCAATATCGAACAATCAGCCGGCAATATTCGGCGGCGCGGAAGGATGACCATACGAATTTCCTTGAAACGCCAACCGTCCAATCGGTTCTCGGCGATCTTTCAGGCGCGAGCGCCATCGACTACGCATGCGGCACTGGCCATTATTCCCGGCTTCTCAAAAGACTTGGCGCAAAGAATGTGCTCGGCGTGGATCTGTCGCCCGCGATGATTGACGTCGCCCGACATGAAGAGAGCCAAAATCCACTTGGCGTCGCCTACGCGGTCGGCGACGCCGCAGCGACGGCGGTCTTGGGGGCGTTCGACGTCGCGACCGCCGCCTTTCTGTTCAATTATGCCGAGGACGAGCAGACGCTTGCGCGAATGTTCAGATCTGTAGCGGCGAATGTGATTCCCGACGGCAGATTGGTCGCGGTAGTGCCTAATCCGGACTTCGTCAACGGTCGAGATGATACGCTCCCGTATGGATTCTTTCTCGAAGAAATCGGGGAAGGTCCCATGCGCCTGCGCGTTCGGATGACGTTTGTCGGCGAAGACAAATTCTGGATCGAATTCACCCAGTGGAGTCGTCGCGCCTACGAAGACGCGCTGGCGCAGGCAGGGTTTGCTGACGCGCAATGGACGCCGTTCGCCGTGTCTAAGGAAGGAATTGAGCGTTACGGACAGAACTTCTGGGACGCCATTCTCGCCAATCCGAAAAGCGTCGTGTTGAGCGCAAGGAAAAAGCCAGCGTGAACCCGGCCTCGACCACAACAAAGTGAGACGCGATGCTTCTCGTCGATACGGCGGATCAAGACGCGATCCTGGACGCGCTGAAATTTCCGGGCGTGCAGGGATTCACCACCAATCCGGCGTTGATCGCCCGCGCCGCCGGCGCGGAAGCTTTGTCGTTGGATGAGTACGTCGCCGCGGCGCGCAAGCTCTGCGGAATGTCCGCCGACGTCGGCTCCATTCGGCAGCTAATGATTCAGGCGGTCGGAAGCGCAGACGACGCGCTGAGGCAAGCGACATGCTATCTCGACGACCTGAAGACTGCCCGCGAAAAAAAACTTTGGATCAAACTTGCGCCGACGGCGCCGAGCCTCGCGTGCTGCCGGGCGCTGAAAGACATAGGCTGCGCGTCTCTGGCGACAGCGGTGTTCACGGCGGCGCAGGCCTATGTCGCGATGGAGGCGGGCGCGGACGGCGTCGCGGTATATCTCGGCAGGCTCATGCGGCGTGAAAGAGATTGGGAGAAGCAGCTCGAAAGCGTCGCCGCGATCGTCAAGAGCGCCGAACGGACTTTGCTGCTTGCGAGTTTTCCCGATCGACAGACCGTAGAAGTTGGGCTGCGGTATAGTCACGACATCACGGCGCTGCCGTCTGTGCTCGAAGACTTGCTAACGTCTTCACTGTCGCAGGAAGCGATCAAGGCGTTCGACGAGAAGGTCGCATCGGCGCGCTGAAGAGCTGGCCAGGCCCGGAACTTTTTAGGAAGCAAGAATGCAAGTGCGCGCAAAGGATCGTGACGTCTCGCGTCGGAAGCTTCTGATCGGCTGCGCGCTCGGCGCGCTCACGCCCTGCATTGCAGATCGGCCCGGTTTGGCCGAGACCTCCGATCTCGGCGATTTTCTTCGCCTCAGCGCCGAGCTGACGGGACGCTCGCGTCTTTCGGTCGATTCGGCTCGGATTTATCTGCAGAGTCTTGGACTCGATCGCGGCGCATTGAGCAGCATGGACCCCCTACAAGATAAAGACTCGGAGGGTCTTGCGCGAAGAATTGTGGCGGACTGGTATTCCGGTCAAACCGTCGACTCTGGACGCATGATTTGCGTCGATTACACGGGCGCGCTGATGTGGGACGCGATGGGATTTGCGCGGCCAGGCGGCGTTCCCGGCGAAGCCGCGAGTTGGGCGCTTGCACCGACCAAGGAGTGAGGCGTTCCATATGGATCTTCATGCCGACGTATTGGTCATAGGCTCTGGCGTCGCCGGCGCGTTGGTCGCCTCTCGCGTCGCGCGCAAAGGCGCGAACGTCATTATTATGGAGGCCGGCCCTCGCGTGGACCGCGCCGCCTCAGTGAGGCGATACCAGAGCGCTTCTGCAAAGACTCCCGAGTCGGCCTATGCGCAGGCCGCGTTCGCGCCGCATCCCGAAACCGACAAGCCCTATGCGTTCTACGCGCAGAAAGGGCCTCGCCCATTCAACTCGACCTATTTGCGCCAGGTCGGCGGCACGACGTGGCACTGGCTGGGCACAGCCATTCGACTGGTTCCCGACGATTTCGAAATGAAATCGCGCTTTGGCCTCGGCATTGATTGGCCGATCTCATACGTCGACCTCGAGCCATGGTATTGCCAGGCGGAACAGGAGCTCGAAGTCGCCGGAGACAATGACGACGATCTTGGCTCGCCACGCTCCGCGCCCTACCCCTTTCCGCCGATCGCACAGAGCTTCCTCGATCGCGCATGGCGCAACGCGTTGCAGGCGTCCGACTATAACGTCCGTCCGACACCGCAGGCGCGCCTCTCGAAGGCGTCCGGCGATCGACCGGCCTGTCACGGCAGCGCCAGCTGCATTCCCATCTGTCCGATCCAAGCGAAATATGACGCGACCATTCACGTCGCGCGCGCGCAATCTCTCGGCGCGAGGCTGCTGACGGAGACCTGCGCCAATTTCATCGAATGCCGCCCGGACGGGCGCGTCGAAGCGGTCAGGTTCATACGATCGGATGGCGCGACCGGACGCGTGTTCGCGCGCGTCGTCTGCGTCGCCGGCAACGGCGTCGAGACGCCGCGTCTCCTGCTGGCCTCGGCCTCCGAGTCCTTTCCTGACGGCCTCGCCAATCGCTCGGATCAGCTCGGACGAAATCTGATGGACCATCCGATCCAGCTCAGCTGGGCGCTCGCACGCCAACCTGTCTGGCCTTATCGCGGACCTGGGGCGACATCGGGGATCGAGAATTATCGAGATCTGAAGGACCGCGGCGCAAATTCGGCTTTGCGATTCGAATTTGGCAATGAAGGGTGGAATTGGCCGACGGGCGCGCCTGAATCGACCGCGCGCGAGCTGGCGCTGAGCGGCCTGCGCGGAAAGGCGCTCGACACGGCGCTCAGGGAGCAGACGTCGCGGCACATTCGCGTGGCCGCATTGACGGAGCAACTCCCTCTGGCCAGCAACAGGGTGACGTTGGATCGTACGCAAATCGAAAAGACCGGTCTGCCGCGCCCGGCGATCTTCTTTCAACTCGACCGCTACACCGATCGCGCGCTCGCCAACGCCAAACATCTACACGAAGACATGTTTGCGAAGATCGGCGTGGAAGCCTTTTGGCACAAGGACGACGCCCAAGGCGCCGGCCATATCATGGGCACGGCGCGCATGGGCGACGACGCGGCGACATCGGTGGTCGACAAAAACCTGCGCGCCCACGCGCACCGCAATCTTTTTCTGGTCGGCGCGGCCGTCTTCCCGACCGGCGGAACCGCCAACCCGACGCTCACCATCGCCGCGCTCGCCCTGCGCGCCGCGGACGCCATTCTATCTTCCGTGAAGGAATAGTCGCGCGCTGGAGCCTGCCTGCTAGGAAGCGCGCGCTTTGAAGGCGGCGCCCATGGAGTCGGCGGCATAAATCGCGTCCATGAGAGTCGCGGCGGTCACCTCGAAGGGTTCATTATGCGCGCTCTCGCCGACGGCGACGGCGCGCTCGGCGATCGCCCGCGCGGTCTCGCGCGACAGATTTGCGAGCCCGAGTTCGGCAAGCGTCACAGGCAAGCCGACCGAGAGGCAAAATCCCATCGCTTCGTCGACCGTCGAACGCGTCCGTCCTTCGAGTGCGAGCTGCACCAGCGTGCCGAAGGCGACCTTTTCGCCATGCAGCCGATCATGCGTTTCCGGCGCGGCCGTCAGGCCATTGTGGACCGAATGCGCCACCGCAAGGCCGCCCGACTCGAACCCGAGGCCGGAGAGCAGCGTGTTCGCCTCGATGATGCGTTCCAGCGCCGGCGTGATCGCCCCTGCCCGCGCCGCGGCGACGGCGGCTATCCCGTCGTTGAGCAGCGTTTTGTAACAGAGTTCGGCGATCGCGGCCGCGGCGATTGTGCTCAGTCCGCCAGCGACGTTGTTGCGATTCGCGCGGATCGTGGCGTCCGCTTCGAAAAAAGTGGCGAGCGCATCGCCCATGCCCGAGATCAGCAGGCGCACCGGCGCGCGCGCGATGACCGTGCTGTCGACAAGCACAAGATCGGGGTTGCGCCGGTAAAAGAGGCATTTCTCGAACACCCCGTCCTCGCTGTAGACGACCGAAAGCGCGCTGCAGGGCGCATCGCTCGACGCCGTCGTTGGACAGCAGGCGACAGGTAGCTCAAGTTCCGCGGCGACGGCGCGGGCGGCGTCCAACGTCTTGCCGCCGCCGGCGCCGACGATCGACGTGGCCGAGACCCGGCGCGCCTCTTCCCTCCCGCGGGAAATCTCCGCAAAGGAGCACTCCCCGCCGAAATCCAGAATCGCATAGTCGAGTCCGGCGGCTGGGAACGTCTCGCGCCACACCGGCTCCAACGCCTTGCGCGCGGTCGGACTCGCGATGATCAGCGCCTTTCCCGCAATGCCGAGCCGCGCCAGTTCGGAGGCGAGCGCCATCGTGGCGTCGCGACCCTGAACATATCTCGCGGGAGCGCAGAAAACCTTCAACATGCGGGCCATCCGTCGTTATGCGTGCAGGCGGCGATTTGAGAGCAAACGACGTCGCAACGCAACGCATCGGCTTCAGATCGCCTTCGCCTGTCGAGATGCCGGAATCACCCGCCTTGGCTGACGTTCCTCTCAGGCCGCGCTTGTCCCGATCGAGCTCATGGGCTTTATTCGCAAGATTGCTCGTGTCGTCAGCGACCGCTTTGAAACAGGTCCTTGATCGATATCCTCTCTGCGCTTTCTGAACTCTGGACTCTCCACAAACTCGCGAGCTTCTTGGAATGCAGATATCGCACACCGCCTCTGGCGGCGACCGCTGCGCCAGCGGACTTCGTCCAGGCCGAAGAGCTTTCCTTCACGCGCTGACCGGCTTCGCTTGCATCGCGTCCTGGCCCGGCCTCGCGATCGAACTGATTCCGCGCAGTCGTTGCGCGGCAACTCCAGTTCGCATGCCGGCGAGAGGCGCTCTGAGACGCACAGCCGCGCGTTTGCGGGCGAAAATGCCCGTCCATGTGCTCGCGATCGGCTCGTCATCGACGCAAGGCGTCGGCGCTTCTTCGCCGGCGGCCGCCTATCCCGCGCGACTCGAGCTCGCGCTCGAGCAAAGATTTCCTGGCGCGAATGTTGAGGTCATCAACGCCGGGAAAGCCGGCGAAACGGCGGACCGCACGCTTGAACGCCTGAACGCTGAACTCGACCGCATCAAGCCGGATCTCGTGCTGTGGCAGGTCGGGACCAATGACGCGCTGACCGCATCGGTCTCCGAGCCGAAGTTCGAAGCGGTGGTCGAACGCGGCATCCTATCGATCGAGCGGCATAAGAGCGACGTGCTGCTCGTCGATCCGCAATTCATCAAAAAGGTCCAAGATCCCGCCCGTTACGAGCGTTTCGTCGAGACGTTGGAGCGCGTCGCGGAGAAGGAGCACATCTGCCTTTTTTCGCGCTACCATTTGATGAAGACGCTCGATGCGGCGCCGGGGGGCGGCGTCGAGCCTCTGCTCGCGCCTGACGGTCTCCATATGAACGACGCCGGCTATGCCTGCGTCGCCGAACGCCTCGCGGGCCAGATCCAGGACCTTGTGAGCCGTCTCGATCCTTGACGCCGTGGCCGGCGAGCGGAGCGACGTTGGCGCAGCGCGGCCGCTAGCGTGCGCGCAAAATCAGGTCTCGAGACCGGCGCCCGCGGAAAATAAGGGAGCGGCCAGCTCGACGTAAAGGCGTCGCCACGGCTGATCGTCGATGAGCCGCCAGCGATGTCCCGTTCCCGCCGTGTCGGACGCCAGCAGTATGTCGCCTGGGCGCAGCACAAACGTCTCGCCATCGCGTGTGGTGAACTCCAAAGTTCCGGAGAGCGTGACGACGAATTGCTCGCATGGCGCGGTGTGCCAGTCGCGCGAGGCGCTGGGCGCGGTCTCCTCAAAATGCGCCAATTTCGTTGGCGTTACGGTTCCCAACGGAAGCGCGATATGGTCGACGTGGGAGCGGCCGTCGTTCCCCGTATATAGGTGAATGCAGCGGATTACGTCTGGAGCCATTTCTTCACCAACTGGGGGAGCGCGCCGCTTTTGTGCAATCGCGCTTGGGCGTCGTTTATCGCCGTGCGCAAGGCGTCGTCGCCGAGGCGAACTGCGACGCCGAGCCTCTCATCGGTGATCCCGTCCTGCACGATGCGCAATTGCGGACGATTCCTGATCATCCAGCGCATCACGGGGGCGAGCTTCATCACCGCGCCGATCTTTCCGGCGGACAGGTCATCCAACATCGCGCCGATGTCGTGATATGCATAGGTGCGCATTTCGGCGATCCGACCTTCATCCTTGAGGCGATGCGCCACTGGCTCGGAGGTATTGCCCTGCTGCACGCCAAGGATCATGCCGCGCAAATCGTCGATCGACCTGACGCTCGGCGTCGCCTCGACATTGCAAACGAGACTCTGGCCGGATCGGACGTAGGGCGTGCAGAACGACGCCTGCCGTAGCCGGTCGGGCGTGATCGTCGCCCCGGACGCGACGCAATCCCACGTCCCGCGCGCGAGCCCCTCGAAGATGCCGTTGAAATCCGCGCCCGTATAAGGAGCGAGCCGCCAAGCGAGACCGAGCTCGGCGGCGACCGCCTGCATCAGCTCGATGTCGAAGCCGCGAGCTTCCCCGTCCTCCATGAATTCGAACGGCGGATCGGGCAATGCGGCGCCGACGCATAAGACTCCTGATGTGAGGGTGCTGACGTCCATGGGACACGCTGCACAGAATCGAGAGGCACGTTCGGCTCCGCCTAGCAAACCAGCTCTCACGGAGCAAGCAGCCACCCCGCCACGATGCAAATATCTGACGGAAAGATACGCGTTTACGTCCGCCAAGACCCTAGAAAAAGCGGAGCAAGCGGCGCAAAAAAGGGCCGGCCTCACCGGCCGGCCCCGATCACTTCGAAAAGCTAAGCGTTTTTTGCAACATTCGGATCATTGCGCGTCTCACTGAAACGCGCAGTGCGCCGGCGCACGGTGCGTGCGGCGCGGCTCATACCCGAAGCGCCTCCCAAGCCGGCGTCGATCCGCATCGATGATCTGTCTCGGTCAAAAGCCGCTGCGACGATGTCGGCGGCAGATTGAGCAAATTTGACGCTTGAAATCAGGCCGCACACGTTCCTCAATCACAAGCGCTCAGATGAGCGAGAAGGGACACAAAAGTGTGCAGCATTCCGGAAGATATTTTTACCGAGCCTGAGTTCTCCCCCGATACGCTCGCCAATCTAGGTCCGCTACGCCGCTTGGCCGGCGTGTGGCAGTCCGATCAGGGCGTGGACGTCAATCCCAAGGCCGAAGGGCCGGAAAGACGTGTGTACCGCGAGCATATAAGGATGGATCCGATCGATCCGCAGACGAACGGGCCGCAGCTCCTCTATGGATTGCGCTATCACATCCATATCAACACCGCGGAGGAGGCGATCACCTTTCACGACCAGGTTGGGTATTGGCTCTGGGAGCCGGCTACGGGCCTGATCATGCAGACCATCGCGATCCCGCGCGGACAAGTCGTGCTGGCGGGCGGAACGGCGAAACCCGATGACGCGCGCATTTCCGTCGAGGCGCGGCGCGGCGATACCCGCTTCGGCATTTGCTCGACGACCTTCCTGGAAGAGGCGTTTCGCACCGACTATTACCGAATCGACATCGCCTTCAACGATGATGGCAGCTGGACCTATGTGACGCGAACGGATCTCGCCCTGCGCGGCAAGACGCCGCCGTTCAACCACCACGACACAAATACGCTGCGGCGGATCGCGCCCCCGGCGCCAAACCCGCTCGTCGGCCTGCTGAAGGACAGCAAGGTGAGTTAGCGCTGGCTGACGACGCAGTCTCCTGCGAACCCGTCTCGCCTCACTCCCCTCCCTGACTACGGGAAAATCAGGGAGGTTTTCAAAAAATTCAGGCTTCACCCCCATCGTCTGCGACGAAACCCACGTGATTTCAGTGTCATGACGTCGTTTTCCTGCTGCAAAAACAGGGACGCATGTAGCCGGAATCCGGGGACGCGGGCCTGTTATCAGGTGAATTTCTTGTCGTTACCCGGGATCGGATTGTCGTTAGCCGGGATTCGATTGCCATTATCTGGATTTCGGTTGCCGTTGAGCGGGATGAGCGCGCCGTTAGGCGGGATATGCGAGTCGCTATCTGGAATGGCGGCGCCGTAAGGCGGGAGGGTGTTGGCGGCCTGCGAAACCGCCGTGCGTATTGCGATCGAACCGGTTGATTCGGGGTTCTTCGACCGTCCCCGGGTCTGAAATGGCCGTCGACCGACCTCTTGCGCCGGATGCCTGCTGTGCAAACGCGCCCCGACGGCATCGACGGGCGCATTGCGCTCAAAGCAACGCCAGTATTTTGCAAGCATTTGGACGAGTATAAAGCGCCTTCTGAAACGCGCCGGTTCTTAAACGGCCCTTAAAGGGGCATTGAAGGGCCTTTGAAAGCCCCTCCTCCGCTGCGAAATTTTGTTGCTACAGCAATAGCCTTTGGTGTGATAATCTATACGTTAAATACTCTTGAACGGCGGTTTAAAGGCGCTTTCCCCAAGCTTATCCGCGTTCCGAATATTGACGAGCTGAATCTCTCTGTGAAAGCCTCTGCGTCATTCGATCGGCGCTCGCTGCGCTAAGCGCCAAGCCGGTCCCGCCAAAATTGCTGTTGAGGCAGACAATGAACGCCACTCCGCCCGCCATCGAATTGCGACCCGTAACGTCCCTCAAGCCTTATGCAAACAACGCGCGGCGTCATTCGAAGAAACAGATCCGGCAAATTGCGGAGAGCATTCGCCGCTTCGGCTTCACGAATCCGGTCCTGATCAGGGACGACGGCGGCATTATCGCCGGCCATGGCAGGGTCATGGCGGCGAAGGAGTTGGGTCTCGAAACGGTCCCAACTATGAAATTGTCGCATCTCACGCCGGAGGAAGTCCGCGCCTATGTCATTGCGGACAATAAGCTCGCCCTTAACGCCGGCTGGGACAACGAAATGCTGGCGATCGAGTTTCAGGCGCTGATCGACTCGGAGTTCGACCTCTCGTTCACCGGCTTCTCTTTGGCAGAGATCGATTTCACCTTCGATCAAGCGCGGGAGGCTTCGGTCGAGACGCCGGATGGGCTCGACGTCGTCCCAGATTTGCCCGAAGCGGCCGTTTCACGCTTGGGCGATCTCTGGATCCTGGGAAAACACCGGCTGCTGTGCGGCGACGCGAGGGAGAAGCGTGATTACTCCTGTCTGCTTGGCGCAGAGAAAGCCGATCTGATCTTCACGGATCCGCCCTACAATGTCGAGATCGACGGCAATGTCACCGGGCTCGGACGCCACAGCCACCGGGAATTCGCCATGGCCTCGGGCGAGATGTCTCGCGAAGCTTTTATCGAGTTCCTGACCATAACCCTCTCCAACGCGGCTTCAGCATGCAAGGACGGGGCGATCGCGTTCGCCTGCATGGACTGGCGGCACATCCGTGAAATGACGGAAGCAGGCGAAGCAGCCTTCACCGAATTCAAGAACCTCTGCATCTGGAACAAAACCAATGGCGGCATGGGCAGCTTCTACCGCTCCAAACACGAACTGATCTTCGTCTTCAAAGTCGGGACCGCTTCCCACACCAACAACTTTGGGCTCGGCGAAACGGGACGCTATCGCACGAATGTGTGGGACTACCCTGGCGTGAGCAGTCTTGGATCGGATCGTTCCGAGGCTTTGTCGATGCATCCGACTGTCAAGCCGGTGGCGCTCGTGGCCGACGCCATCAAGGATTGCTCTCGGCGCGGGGAGATTGTCCTAGACATCTTCGGGGGCTCCGGCTCGACCCTGATGGCGGCGGAGACATGCGGACGACGAGCAAAGCTTATCGAATTTGACCCTCTCTATTGCGACGTCATCGTCTCTCGCTGGGAGAGACTGACCGGCAAGTCGGCCGTCCACGCCGAAACGACGCGACGCTTCGAAGACATTGCGGCCGAGCGATTGCCAACCGCTCGATCGGCAGGAAAGGCGCGCATGGCGTCTCGAGCGAGGCGAGATCCACAAGGCCCGAAGCGTGGAGCGCTCGTCGACTGAGACCGATCGCGTCCCGACGTCCCCCAAATGATAAACCGCTCCTTGCCGGAGAATGATGACTTATGACAAAGCGTCGCGCCGACAAATCTTCGACCGAAGATCCCTCTGAGCAGTCGGAACGCTTGTTTTCCGACGAAATGGTGGATCGTTTGAAGGGCGCGCTCTTATTTGGGGAGCCGATTCCAACCCTGCCAAAATCGACGCGTTTCCAAAAAGGGCAATCAGGCAATCCAAAAGGAAGGCCTAAGAAAACCTCAAGCTCTCCGTTTCATCCCCGGATTGAGCCGCTTCCCATACAGGAATTGATCCTGAAAGAGGGCGAGCGCGGCGTCACTATCCGTGAGGGCGATAGCGTCTCTGTCATTCCAGCCAAACAGGCTCTTATTCGCGCGTTGCAGAATGCGGGCCTCAAAGGCAACCCTCATGCGCTGAGAACATCGACCTTGTTACATGAGCGGATCGAACGAGAGAAGGCCATCGAGATCAAAGCTGAGAATGAATTTTGGGAGACCTATCAGCAGAGTTGCCGTGAAGAAATCAAGGAAGCCGAATCAAAGGGCGTCGCGCCGCCGCTGCATCTTCCACATCCAGACGACATCATCATCCGATATGGAAAGCCGCCACTCTTCACAGGGCCGACGAACGAAGCAGAACTCAAAGATATGGAAGAACGCATCAAACTGATGAACGCCTTCATCATGCAAATTGCCGTCAATGAGCGATGCGCTTTGCCAGAAAATATAGAGGCAGGACTCCGATGCGCCGAGGCTGCGACGATATTCGTGGCGCTCCTTAACGGGACGCTGCCGAAGCGGCTCCAACTAAGCGATACCGACTTTGCGACCAGGCTTATGTATTTTCAGAACATCCCGAAGCGCACACTCCTTAAATCGACCCGCGCAGCATGGAGCGCCGCCGGCCTTCATGTCCCGCGCGGCAAAATATTTCCTAGGCTCGAAATCGCTCGTGCGATCGTCGAAGGGTTCAAGAGCGCCAATGAGCCTGGTGCAAACTGAAACGATTCCGCAGGAAGTCGGATAGAGTCGCGCCGTCATGATATTAGTTCGCATGGTCGGACAGCACTCGCGCACCTTTGAAGGTAGTAGCGCCACAGTGCGACGAATTTTTTCAGAAAGCAGCGACATTCTTTTGGCGCTCTCGGAGAGCAAGATGTTTTCTTAGTCGCCAGATTCGTCGTCGAGCAGGATTTCGTATTCAAAGGTGCTCCGTAGCCGGCGCTTCCCGTCCAAGGGAACGACGCAGGCCCTGGCCTCATCGAAGTAGAACACCGTCCAGCCGGGTAATTCGGCCTTGACGGCGCGAGCAATGGCGAGGCCTTCGGCGGAAAAATTCGTCCAGTCGCTTTCTCGGTGGAGCCGGTTTTCTTCTTCGACCGCATCCTCAATCGCCTCATAGTGCGCCTGCCAGCGGCGAAGGCGCTCGACGAGCGCGGGTGAGATCGGCAATTCCTCGGTCCCACAGGCATTTCCCTCGATGTCCCACACCCCATCGCAAGAATAGTCGGCCATGACGCGAACCCAGCGATGGGCGTTGAGCATGTCTCCGTCGCTTTCGCTCATGTGCGCGTTCTTACTTATCCTCGGATTCGTTAGTTTATACCGTTCTGGACAGTCCTGCTTTAGCGTACAACGCACAGGAATCCATAGATTGGTTCACACCACGCACGTGCGGGGAACGCCGGTATGTGGTGAGATCAAAGGTTCACCGTCTATTCCGACGTCGTGTTTTGATCCGCGCTCCCGCTATGAGAGCAACAAATGGCCGGCACCCTTCTGTGATCCAGGAGCAATGTTATGTTAGCGACGGCGTTTGGACCAGCGGCGCCGCGCCCGGCGCAGCTGGTCGGGTAGCGCAGCCGGGCGTGGGGAACAGAGCTCTAGAGGAATGCGGCCTGATCTCGTTGTAGTGACGCTGCCAGCGCTTAAAGCGAGCCTGCGGGACTGAGATCGAAACTTTGGACTAGCCAAAACTCGATTTGACAGACGGCACCCGGCTGGATGCAACGCTGCTCGTTATGGTCGCGGACCAAAATGTCGCGATCGGCCTGCAGCTCGTGAGCGAATGATCACCTTTTGCGGGAGGCTACACGCCGGAACTCGTTGAGCACGGTCTTATGGAAGCGCTCACAAGTCCCTTCGTGCGAGGTCTCTTGGTTTCGCTTCGCAAACGATCGATGTCCCGTTTGTGAGATGGAGCTCGTATTCATCTCACTCCGGGTTGCCGCAATATTCGCAACCCCAATTAGTGACTACGCGCGGTAGCTTGACCTCGTGGTTTTCCAAGAACGGGTCGACGCGATCATTGAGGAGATTGACCGCACCGATCGACGTCTTGCCAGCATAGAGCTCGTGGAAGCCACCTTTTCTTAAGCGCCAATGAAGGTTTGCTGATAGATGCCCGACGCCTTCCAGATTGCGAGAGGGCCGCCTCTCGTTCCCCTCAGACAAACGGCGAAGGCAAAAAGTTGGTGGGGAACGACTTACGCCGCACCGTCGCCGGCGAGGAACTCGCTATTACTCTTCCGGCCGTGCGGCGCCGGACGCACTCGACGGCCCGGGAAGCCTTGGCTTCGATCAGAAAATGGGTTGGGGCGTGGCGCTTGCCATTCTAGTTTGCGGCTGACAGAGTAGAGAGATGCTCCGCTGCCTTCGCCTTTTGATCTCTGTGGTTGTTCTCGCTACAGCTTTAGCTGGAGCAGGCGGAGCTTACGCGGCGACGACGAACCATCCCTGCATTGAAATGAGCATGGACGATTGTCCCGGGCACAACGGCGATGACGGCGCAGCACTCCCCGTGTGCGCTGAGATCCTGTGCGGGCCAAGTCAAGCAGCGCTCCCGCAGCTTCAGCCATCCCTTAATGCCGTCCTTTGGGTGTACGCGCCGCAGCTAACTCCCTGCGATGACATTGAGTTCAGTGGATTACGAAGTCCGCCAGCTCTTCGACCTCCAATCGTCTAAAGCCGAAAGTCCAATCTCGCTCACGGTAGCGCCGGGAGCAGATTTGGCGCGACCTCAAGCGGTCGCTGCGGCTAGCCGAGGGGGATCGATATCCACGATCCCATTCCCGCAAGAACCAGCGCCGTTGTCGCATCGACCGCGTGAGGCGCGATGACGCCCCTTGTCGGGATTGAGCGCAGCTCTGCGATCCGCCCGACGACCGTGCGGATTAATGGGATACGGAGAGAATCTGATGATGCTCGTGACCTCGGGCAAGGCGCGCTTATTCGCGCTGGTCGCGCTTGCCATCTTGAGCTCAGCGTCGCGCGCTCGCGCCAACATCAACGACTACGAATTCCGACTCGTCGAAGCGCAATTCAAGACGGGGCAAGCAATCGTATCGGTGAGTCTCGTCCATAAGCCCGACGACAAGCCGGCGCCGAACGCGGTGATCTTCGCGACGCGTCTCGACATGGCTCCAGATGGCATGGAGTCGATGACCGGCATGATCGAACCGGCGCTAAGCCCCGATCCCGGAGTTTATCGCTTCAAGGTCGATCTGACTGATGCGGGAACGTGGCGGATATCGCTCGCTGCAAAGGTGCAGGGCGAGAGCGGCACGCTCCAGAGCCGACTAATTCTAAAGGTGGCGCCATGAATCGAAGACGGCGCCTTCGCGCCATCTCATTTGTGGGGTCGGCGGCAATATTGATGTGCTCAACATCGCTTTCGGCGACCGAACGAAACTTGCCCGGCGCCTCCGTCGAAAGCGTTGTCGCGCTTGCAAAGCAGCTAAGCCCCGAACTGGCTGCGGCCGCGCTCGATGCCGATGCGGCAGCGCATAGAGTGGGCGCCGCTGGCGTGCTGGCCGATCCGACGGTGACGCTGCAGGCGTGGGACGTGAATGGACGCGGTGTCGGCCAACGTTGGATCGGCTTCGAACAGGAATTCAAACTTTGGGGCAAACTCGACCTGGAGCGCGGCGTCGCAGAGGCCGACGCCGAGGCTGCGAGACATCAGAGTCGCGCCGTCGCCACAGATTTGATCGCCCGCGTCAAAACCGCTTATGCGCAATACGCCGCTGCGTATCGCGCAATCAACCTCTCGCTTGGATTGAAGCGCCGACTCGATGAAATTCTCGGCTTGTTGCGCTTGCGGTATGGCGCAAGCTCCGTCGACCAGCAGGAAGTGATCAAGGCTGAGATCGAGGCGGCGACGGCTGAAACAGAGGTCGTACGCCGTCAAGGCGAGGCAAAGTCGGCGTCCGCGCGCTTAAACGCCTTGATCGGTCGCGGCTCGCAAGAGCCGCTCGCTATCCCCAGTGGGTTTCGGCCGCTGAAGACAAAGCTGATGCTCGTCAGCGTTCAGGAGCTCGCGAGAGCCGCCAATTCAGCCCTCGCCACGACCAGCGCGCAGGTCCGCGCGGCGACCGGAACCAAAGAGCTCACGGATCTGAATTACTACCCAAACGTTACCGTTGGAGCGACCTTTGTGCAGCGTCCCACCGGCGACAACACCGGGCAATTCATGCTGAATTTCAAAGTCCCGCTGCAATATGAGGCAAAGGACGCCGAACAGCGCGCCGCCAGTTCACGACTCGGCGCCGCCCAGATGCGCTACGACGCCATCCGAATCCGGCTCGACGGCGATGTCGCCGAGGCATGGTTCGGATTGGAAGCGGTGCGCAAGGCGATCCGCATTGTCGAACAACGCCAGCTCAATCCGGCGCGCCTGTCGGTAGAGACGGCGCGAAGCGGCTTTGCGGCCGGAGCCGCCGACTTGGCGACGTCTCTGGAAGCTGAACGACGCGTGCAAGCGATCGAACTCGAAATCCTTAAGCTTAGAGTCGAAGAGCAAGCCCGATACGCTGAGCTTGAACGTCTGGCGGGAGGCTCACTATGACTCGCCGTCACATCATTATTCTTTTGGGCTTTGCGGTCGTCGCGGCCAGCCTCGCTTGGTTGGTCGAGGGACGTTTCAAATGGGTCACACCTACTGGAACGCTGGGCGACGCCGGGCCTGGTATCTCGGGCAAGGCGCCTGCAACGACAGGCCCGATCATTTACTACAGGGATCCCGACGGTCGCCCAGCCTATTCCTCGACGCCCAAGAAGACATCGGCAGGCAAAGATTATCTGCCGGTGCGCGCCAGCCAGGATGTGAGTTTCGAGGACAAGCCTCCTGCAGGCGCAGCCAAGGGAGGCGGCGAGCGACGCGTGCGCTTCTACCGCCATCCAATGGGCCTGCCTGACACATCGCCCGTTCCCAAGAAAGACGAGATGGGAATGGATTACGTACCCGTCTACGAGGACGAGGCGGAGTACGGCGCGACCATCACGATCAGCCCCGGAAAGCTGCAAAAGACCGGCGTTCGCTCCGAAACCGTCCAACGCCGGACGCTGAGCGTCCCTGTTCGAGCGACGGGCAGGATCGACTTCGACCCGCGACGTATCTCGATCGTCTCCCTGCGCTTCGAAGGCTTCATCGAATCGGTCGGGAAGTTTGCGGAGGGCGATTACGTTCGCAAGGGCCAGACGTTGATGCGCGTATATGGGCCAAATCTTTCGAGCGCAGCCGCCGAATATGTCGCCGTCCTCAACATGCGGCGTGGCGGCGGGATCGACGCCCAGCGTCTGGAGGGAGCCAAGCGGCGGCTCGTCAATCTCGGCCTCGACGAAAGCGCCATCGCCGCGATCGGGCGCGCCCGCAGCGTTCCACGTGTGATTGCATGGCCCGCGCCGCAAGACGGCCATGTCTTGGAGCGAGCGGCGATTAACGGCATGCGCGCCGCGCCGGGCGACATGCTGTTTCGCATCGTCGATCATTCCCTAGTTTGGGTGCTGGCGGACATCGCCGAGCGGGACATCGCCTTGATCCAGCCCGGACAAAAGGTCGACGTGCGGCCGCGGGCTTACCCAGATCGAGCCTTTAAGGGGCAAGTCGCTCTGATTTATCCCCATCTCAATATGGAGACACGAACGGCGCGCGTCAGGATCGAACTGCCGAACCCCGACGGGTTGCTGCGGGGAGATATGTATGCCGAGGTCGAGATCGCAGCCGGCGGAAACGAGAAGGTGCTAACCGCGCCCGAAAGCGCCGTCATCGACGCCGGTAAGCGGCAAGTGGCGATTGTCGACAAGGGCGAAGGGCGCTTCGAGCCGCGCGAAGTCAAGATCGGCCGGCGCGGCGAAGGCTTCGTCGAAATCAAGAGCGGCGTGAACGAAAACGAACGCGTCGTCACCGCCGCGAACTTCCTCATCGACGCCGAAAGCAATTTGAAGGCGGCGTTACGAGCTCTCGACCAAGGGGAGACGAGCAAGTGATCGCCCGTCTCATCGCCTGGTCGGCGCGCAACCTTTTGCTCATATTCGTGGGCGCTGCCTTCGCGGTCGCAGGGGGCGTCTATGCCTTGCGCACACTGCCACTCGACGCCATTCCCGATCTCTCCGATGTGCAAGCGATCGTTTATACGGAATATCCGGGCCAGGCGCCGCAAGTCGTCGAGGATCAAGTCACCTATCCGCTAACCACTTCGATGTTGACCGTTCCGCGCTCCAAAGTGGTGCGCGGATTTTCATTCTTCGGCGTATCCTTCGTTTACGTCATCTTCGACGATGGCGTCGATATTTATTGGGCGCGCTCGCGCGTCCTCGAATATTTGAGCGCGGCGAGTAAGAGATTGCCGGCGGGCGTGACGCCTGTTCTTGGTCCCGATGCGACGGGCGTCGGCTGGGTCTATCAATATGCGCTCATCGCCAAGGATATGACGCTCGCCGAATTGCGCTCGATCCAGGACTGGACGATCCGCTACGGCCTCGCCAAGGCCGAAGGCGTCGCTGAGATCGCGAGCGTCGGCGGTTTCGTCAAGCAGTATAATGTCGTTGTCGATCCTAACCGACTACGCGCGCTCGGCATTCCACTGTCGAAAGTGCGCGGCGCCATTCGCGCCAGCAATACCGATGTCGGCGGTCGCACGGTCGAACTTTCCGAATTTGAATTCATTGTGCGTGGACGAGGCTATCTGCGCAGCGTGAGCGACCTGGAAAGTATTGTCCTGCGCGTCGAAAGCGGCACACCACTTCTCCTGAAGGATGTCGCCCGCGTCGAGCTCGGCCCCGACGAGCGGCGTGGCGTCACCGAACTCAATGGCGAGGGCGAGGTTGCGAGCGGCATCGCGCTACAGCGTTATGGCGCCAATGCGCTCACAGTGATCGACAATGTCAAATCGGCCCTTGCGCAGATGGCGACAAGCTTGCCCAAGGGCGTTGAGATCGTCTCGGTTTACGACCGCTCCCAGCTCATTCATGCAGCCATCGAGACGCTCAGGAGCACACTCGTCGAAGAAGGCGTCATTGTCGCTCTCGTCTGCGTCGTCTTTCTAATGCATGTGCGCAGCGCACTCGTCGCCATCATCATGCTTCCCGTTGGCGTATTAATGGCTTTCGCCGCGATGAAGACGCTGGGAATCGGCTCCAACATCATGAGTTTGGGCGGCATCGCCATCGCCATCGGCGCAATGGTGGACGCCGCCATCGTTATGATTGAGAACGCGCATAAGCATCTGGAGCGCGCGCATCCCGACAAGCGGCGTATCGAGATATTGATCGATGCTGCGACCGAGGTTGGCCCCGCGCTTTTCTTCAGTCTGTTGATCATTACGGTTTCGTTCCTGCCCATCTTCACGCTCGAAGCGCAAGAGGGGCGTCTGTTCAGCCCGCTCGCCTTCACCAAGACGTTCGCTATGGCGGCGGCGGCGCTTCTTTCCGTGACGCTCGTGCCGGCGCTGATGGTCGTCTTCGTGCGCGGAAAAATTGTTCCCGAGGCGAGAAACCCCATCAATCGCGCACTCATCTGGCTCTATCGGCCGATCATACGTCTGGTGCTCAAAGCGAAAGTCGCCACTGTTCTGCTGGCGCTGGGCGCGCTAGCGCTGACCATCATTCCGGCCCGCCAGCTCGGTAGCGAATTCATGCCCGCTCTCAACGAGGGCGCGCTTCTTTACATGCCGACGACGCTGCCGGGGCTCTCGGTCACCAAGGCCGCCGAACTCCTGCAAACGCAGGACCGCATCATCAAATCCTTCCCCGAGGTTCAGTCCGCCTATGGCAAGGCTGGGCGCGCTTCCACCGCGACCGACCCGGCGCCGCTCGAAATGTCCGAGACCGTCATCCAGTTGAAGCCGAAGGATCAGTGGCGTTCTGGAATAACGATCGACAAGCTCATTGCAGAAATGGACGCGGCGCTGCAATTTCCCGGCGTGTCCAACGCCTGGACCATGCCGATTCGAAACAGGATCGACATGCTGGCGACCGGGATCAGAACGCCGATCGGCGTCAAGATTTTTGGCCGCGACCTGTCGCAAATGGAGGACCTGGCGCGCCAAGTCGAGTCCGTCCTGAAGCGCGTGCCCGGAACGTCGAGCGCCTACGCCGAACGCGTCATCGGCGGCTATTATCTGGATATTGTTCCCGACCGCGCGATGCTCGCGCGCTACGGCCTGATGATCGGCGACTTGCAAGAGGTTATCGCGACGGCTCTTGGCGGCGAGACCATAACTACGACCGTCGAGGGGCGTGAACGCTATGGCGTCAATATTCGCTATCCGCGCGACTTTCGTTCGGATCCGAGGGCGATCGCCAGCGAAGTGCTGATCGCCATGCCGGGCGGCGGGACGGTTCCGCTCGGCGAGGTGGCGAGGGTGGAACTCGTTCGTGGTCCTACTTCGATCCGCACCGAAAACGGCCAGCTCGCGGTCTATATCTTCGTCGATATTCGGGACCGCGATCTTGGCGGCTATGTCGCGGAAGCGCGTAAATCGGTCACAGAAGCGATCGAGTTTCCGCCCGGGTCTTATATCACCTGGAGCGGCCAATTCGAATATCTAGAGCGCGCCGACGCGCGCATGCGGATCGTCGTGCCCCTGACGCTGCTCGTCATTTTCCTGCTGCTCTATCTGAATTTCCGCCGCTTGACCGAGACATTGATTGTCATGCTGTCGCTGCCCTTCGCGCTGGTCGGCGGCGTGTGGCTGATGTGGTGGTTGAACTTCAACATGTCCGTCGCGGTGGCGGTGGGATTCATCGCGCTCGCCGGCGTCGCCGCCGAAACCGGGGTCGTCATGCTGATTTATCTCGACCACGCGATGCGCGAAATTCAGGCTGCGCGCGAGGCCTCGCGCGCCGCCTTCACGAAAGCCGATTTGCATGAGGCGATCATGCTCGGCGCTGTCGAACGTGTGCGGCCGAAGATGATGACAGTCGTCGCGATCATGGCGGGGCTCGTGCCGATCCTCTGGAGCACGGGCGCAGGATCAGAAGTTATGCAGCGTATCGCCGTTCCGATGATTGGCGGGATGGTGTCTTCGACGGCTCTGACGCTCGTTGTCATTCCGGCGATCTATGCGCTGATCAAGGGGTTTGGCCTGTCTCAAATAAGAGAGGTCAAACAGGAGTTGGAAGGAACTATCCACGCAGCTCCATAATACAATGACAACTATTTTCAGAGGAGGAAGCCCAATGCTTAGACTCTCTATTGCCTTAGCGACGATGCTGTCCTTATCCGTTCCCGCGATGGCGCAAGGCATGGACGAACACGATCCGCAGACTCATGGGATGGTGCCTGGCGGACATGGGAGGCACATGCATCGTGATTGGAGCACCCCCGGTCAGCACAGACATAATGTGTGCTGGCACCGCCATCATGGAAGATGGGTGTGGGTCTGTCGCTGACGGAGAGCGCTTCTTGATTGAACGCATATTCAATGCGAAGTCCCGTATATGGCAATCTCTATTGATGACAATGGAGCGGCCCGACAGCAAATCGGCTATCGGGCCGCTCAAATTTGGCAGACCGAATTCGAGTGACTGCAGTGCCCCCGTAAGCTTTGCATTGCGAGGCTTTCCGAGTGACGATGCACGATGACGACATAGCGCGAGCGGTATATTCCGCTGCCGATGGCGTCGTGGGCACTGACAGGAGAAATGGTGCAACAGAAGGATGACCCGCGTGGCCCAGGAGCATCGGCATGATCACGCCTCCCATGAGGAATCGAGATCCGCCCGCGCCGACGGCGCGACCGAACATTCGGCTCAAGGTGATACACACGCGACGAACGCTATCTACACATGCCCGATGCATCCGCAGATTCGTAAGATCGGGCCCGGAAATTGTCCGATCTGCGGCATGACGCTTGAGCCACTCGTCGCTTCGACCGAAGCCGAACCGAACGCCGAACTCATGGACATGACCAGGCGGTTCTGGATCGGGCTGGCGTTGGCGGCGCCGGTGCTCGTCTTGGAGATGGGCGGCCATTTATTCAATCTGCATCGCTTGCTAGCGCCGCAGGCATCGAACTGGCTTCAGCTCATTTTGGCGACGCCGGTCGTGATTTGGGCTGGCTGGCCGTTTTTCGTTCGAGGCGCGCAATCGCTCGTGACACGTAATCTGAATATGTTCACGCTCATCGCCATGGGAACGGGCATCGCCTGGATTTACAGCGTCATCGCAACATTGGCGCCGTCGCTCTTCCCGCCGGCATTCCGCAACCTTGATGGCTCTGTCCCGATCTATTTCGAGGCGGCGGCGGTTATCACGGTCCTTGTTCTGCTTGGACAAGTTCTCGAACTGCGCGCCAGAGAGCAGACCGGCGGCGCCATTCGCGCACTACTCAATCTTGCGCCTATGACGGCGAAGCGCGTCAAGGAAGATGGCTCTGACGAGGAGGTCTCCTTAACCGAGGTTCATGTCGGCGACCGCCTGCGCGTGCGTCCAGGCGAAAAGGTCCCAGTCGACGGCGTGCTTCTCGAAGGGCGCAGTTCTGTTGACGAGTCCTTGGTGACCGGGGAGTCCATGCCGGCGACCAAAAGCGCCGGCGACACGGTCATCGGTGGCACGCTTAATCAAACTGGTAGCTTCGTGATGCGCGCAGACAAGGTTGGCGGCGACACGCTGCTTTCGCGCATCGTAGACATGGTCGCTTCCGCGCAACGAAGCCGCGCGCCGATTCAGCGCCTTGCCGATCAAGTCTCAGGCTGGTTCGTCCCGCTTGTGATCCTGATTGCGCTGCTGGCCTTCACCGCCTGGGCATTCTGGGGACCGGAGCCGCGGATGAGCTATTGCCTTATCGCCGCCGTTTCGGTTCTTATCATCGCTTGTCCCTGTGCTCTTGGTCTTGCGACCCCTATGTCCGTGATGGTCGGCATCGGGCGTGGCGCTCAATATGGGGTGCTCATCAAAAATGCCGAAGCGCTGGAGCGCTTCGAGAAGATCGACACGCTAGTTGTGGACAAAACCGGGACGCTGACCGAAGGCAAGCCGCGCGTAACGGCCGTCCACGCGGCTGCCGGAGTCGCCGAGAATGATCTATTGGCGATCGCGGCGAGTCTTGAGCGCGCAAGTGAACATCCGCTGGCGTTGGCGATTGTTCAAACCGCTGCCGAACGGGGGCTCGCGCTGAAAGAGGCGACGGATTTCGATTCGCCTGTCGGCAAGGGCGTGATTGGCCGGGTCGACGGCAAGGCGATCGCGATCGGCAATCGTCGCTTTCTGGGAGAACTTGGCGTCGATACCACGCCGCTCGATAACCAAGCGGAACGACTGCGCGAAGAGGCCGCAACCGCGATCTTTGTCGCCATAGACAAAAAAATTTCCGGCCTCATCGGGATCGCCGACCCAATCAAAGCGACGACGCTCGACGCGCTGCAATCGCTGCGCGAGGATGGCGTTGCTGTCGTAATGCTGACGGGCGATAACTGGACGACAGCGCGCGCTGTCGCAAAACAACTCGGAATAACCGAAGTCGAAGCTGAAATCCTGCCCGAGGACAAGAGCAAAATTGTGAGCCGTTTGCGCGAGGCGGGTCGAGTTGTCGCCATGGCGGGGGACGGCGTGAACGACGCGCCCGCCTTGGCCGCCGCCGATGTAGGCATAGCTATGGGGACCGGAACCGATGTCGCGATCGAGAGCGCGGGGGTGACCTTGCTGAAGGGCGATCTCCGAGGCATCGTGCGCGGGCGGCGCCTTTCCAAGACGACCATGCGCAATATCCGAGAAAATCTTTTCTTCGCGTTTTTCTATAACGCCGCCGGGGTGCCGATCGCGGCCGGCGCGCTCTATCCGGCCTTCGGGATCCTCTTGTCGCCGACGATCGCCGCGGCGGCGATGGCGCTATCGTCGGTTAGCGTCGTCCTCAATTCTCTGCGGCTCCGGCAAGCGGAGATCGAACCTCAGGCCAAAATTGAGATGCCGCCGTTCTCGACCTGATCAGAAAGCTAAGGGCTAAGCACGCAATCATCTTCGGTCACGTGGTGGCAAGGTCGTCACGTCATTCTTGACGTGGTCTGCCGCCTGAAGAGCGATCCCCCATGAACTATGGTTTTGGACAACAGCCTTTGGCAGCGCTCGTGATCGATGCGGCCCTGATCGACGGCGCGCCAATGCCAATGCTTTTTACCTTTGACAGAGGGTCCAGGCCCGTTCGGCAATTCCTACGCTCATGTCTCGTCTTAATGACAAGAGAGCCGGCACCACGGCGGCGGACGCTAGCGGCGGTGGCGCGCTCCTGCAATGTCTGCGTTGGGTCCACAAGCGGACGTTCGGTCTTATGTGACCGGCGCAGCGTGTGATGGCTGTGACGGTTCATTGAGGCGACGAAATGAGGTGTCAGCTCCTGGCGGCCACATGGACTGTATCGAGAGCTGCGCGCAATCCACGCGCCAGTTTCACAGCGTCGTCATTCGCCCAGAAGTGCACGAAAAAGAGCCGCGGCTCGTCATCGAGCATGTGGTTGTGGAGCGCCGTGACCTCGATCCCGTACGCCTCAAGGGTCTTCAGCAGCGGCTCCACCTCTTTCGCCGTCGCAACGAAATCCCCGCTGATGGCGGCTTTGCCGTCGCCAGTAGGTTCGAAATTGATGGCGATGGCGGTTCCCATGGCGGGAGCGACCGTCATTCCCCCCGCTCGAATTTGCTCAGCCTTGGGGATGCTGAACTGAAGCACGCCGCCGTTGTTTCTCCCCGGAAACCCGAGGACATTATCAACCTCCGCCGCATCAAAGCCAAGCTTGGGGGGCTCGCCAGCCGGAGCCGCGGGCGGCTCAAAAGGCGTTTTTGTTTTCGCGAGCGCCTCCCGAACCACCGCAGCGAGTTTCGCCGGGTCGCCGTGCGCGCCGACGTGCATATAGAAAGTTGCGGGGCTGGCACGCAGGAGGTGGTTATGGACGGCCGTCACCTGGACGCCGTTGGCGAGTAGCGACCGCATCACGGGATTCACCTCGGTTTCAATCACCACCAGGTCACCCATCATCATAGCCGAATGTCCGGCTGGCTCGAAAGCAATCCAGCCGCCGAGGGCGAGACCGGGCTTGATGCTGACGCCGTCGAGGGTGACGTGAAGATCGCTGCGCGGGAGAGCGTATTTGTGCACGCTTCCAGAGACGGCGGCCTTCTTGCCGATAGCGGCGTCAACCTGCGACCAGTCGGTTTCAGCTACAGCAACAGCAACAGACGCGGGCAATAGCAGACATATTGTGCAGAGAGTGGCTAGCGGCCTCTTTTTCATGGCGTTCTCCCTTTCCGTCGAAAGTCTAAATCGCTCCTACGAGAAACAGCCCTATTCCCGCCAGGCAGGAACCCGCCAGGGTCTGGAGCACGCCGACACGAAGCCGGAAGATCGCAATCGCCGCAGCGGCCGAGAGGGCGAGACTCCAGAAATCCACGCTTGCGAGCACGGGCGCGTCGAACGTCAGCCCATAACCATCCACGGCGACCGTCTTGCGAAAAATGGTGTGGATCGCAAACCAGATAGCGAGGTTCAGGATGACGCCGACGACGGCGGCGGTGATCGCCGCCAATGCGCCGGAGAACGCCTTGTTGGAGCGGATTTTTTCGATGTATGGCGCGCCGAGAAATATCCAGAGAAAGCAGGGCGCGAAGGTGACCCAGCTTGCGAGCAAGCCGCCGAGCACCCCCGCCAGAAGTGGCGGCAAGTCGCCTGGCGAGCGAAACGCCGCCATAAAGCCCACGAACTGCAAGACCATGACCAGCGGGCCAGGCGTCGTTTCCGCCATGCCGAGCCCATTGAGCATCTCCGCAGGCGTCAGCCAGTGATAGGTCTCGACCGCCCGTTGCGCGACATAGGCGAGGACCGCGTAGGCTCCGCCAAAGCTCACGACAGCCATTTTGCTGAAGAACATCGCGATCTGGGAGAAGACGTTCCCGTGACCGGCGACAAACAAGATCGCAACAACCGGGATGAGCCAGACCGCCACCCAGATCAGGCCGATTTGCAGCGCCCGCTTACCCGAAGGGTGAGCGTGAACGGGTGTCCCATCGCCTAGAACACTTTCGCCGTCCTCATGCGCCGCCCCATGTCGGACTGACACGAAGGCGGGATTCCCGCGCGCCGCGCTGACGTAACCGATCAAGGCCGATGCAAGGATGATTGCAGGGAACGGCAAGGCGAAGAAGAAAATGCCGACGAATGAGGCGGCGGCCAGAAGCTGCATCGCCGGAGATTTGAGCCCGCGCTTGCCGATCCGCGCGACAGCTTCAATAACAATGGCGAGAACGGCGGCCTTCAACCCGAAGAACAATCCGCCCACGATCCCGACATTCCCCCAGAGCGCGTAAATGATGCTGAGCGCCATGATCGAGATGACGCCGGGGAGAATGAACAGCCCGCCCGCAGCGAGGCCGCCGGCGGTGCGATGCATGAGCCAGCCAATATAGGTGGCGAGTTGCTGAGCCTCGGGGCCGGGCAACAGCATGCAGTAGTTGAGGGCGTGCAAGAAGCGGCTCTCGGGAACCCACTTCTTCTCATCGACAACAATTCTGTGCATCACCGCAATCTGCCCGGCAGGTCCGCCGAAGCTCAGCAAAGCAATGCGAGCCCAGACACGAGATGCTTCAGCGAGGGATACGCCATGATCGTGGGCGGTAGTTTGAATATGAACGTTCACGACGCTTTTCCAGATTTGGTGGCAGGCCAATTATGGGGTTCATCAGTCGCATCACGACACCAGCGATAAAAGGCGTCGTAGAGCGCCATCCCGGCTTTGAGCTGTTCGAGATCATCCGCATACATGCGGGATTGACCGAGCGACGCCGCGAGCAGCCCCGCTGCTTCAGGGGCAAGATCGAGGCGCGCCGTATCCGCTCCACGCACGATCACCGCAAGCCTTTGTAGCGGCTCTATCGCTAGGCCCCATTCCTCGAGCATCGTATCGAATGTGCAGCGTTCACCCCTGTGGCTCCAGAACGCACCCTCTATGTCGAAAGGCGCGCCACCGAAACGTTCCGCAACCGCTGAGACTTCCGCTGGTGCAACGAAAAGAAAGACGGCGCTTGGATCGACAAACCGGTGGATGAGCCAGGGACAGGCGATCCGATCAACTTTCGGGCGGGAGCGCGTAACCCAGATTGTGCGCCCCAGAGTGTCGCGCTGTGGCACCTTCGCCACTGGGATGAGCGGAGCGCCCGCTTTGACCCAAGCTAGATGGCCTCCCGTCAGAACATCGGCAGAACTCGCCCCAGCATGACGAAGCCATGCAGCGACGCCTTCGCTGTCTTGCTCTCCGCTCTTGTCGATGATGATGGCCGGACGACCGACGAACTCCGAGGCCCAATGCGAAACGGATTCTGCGCGGCGACGTAACGTGCATGGCAATAAGCGTGGATCGGATTCGTGATCCTCGTCCGTCCGCACGTCAATGAGCGCGGGACAATGGACGACGCCAATGAGACGCGCGAGCTTATCAGGAGAGATAGAGTTGATTGACGACATAGTGCGCCCTTGGTGAAAAACCGGACGCGATTCTTGGGCATGTCGCCTCGTGGGGAGATCGCTTCCCCATGGAACGACAATTTGCGGCCTTGGCGTTAGAAGTCAAGGCCGGTTTCGACACTTCGCTTTTGTGCGAAAATCAAGACTTCGCATAATGCGGTTACGCTAAAAATTAGCGGATTGCCGAGGCTGCCCTACGAGCGTGATGCGCCCTTGCCCCGCAATCATCGCAATGCCCACGCGACCGCGCGGTGCCGCCGTCGCCGGCGGCTTCTACAATGTGGGCGCTGGCTGCACCTCGCCGGCGCAGTCGCCAAAGCCGATCCGAGCGAAACCGTCCTTCGCGCAATAGCCGGACAAGGTGACGGTGTCGCCGTCTTCGAGGAAGGCACGCTCCTCGCCGGCGCCCAGTGGCACGGGAGCGCTCCCTGCCTTGCTCAGCTCGCTCAGCGCCCCTGCCTCCCCTTCGCCGGGGCCGGAAACCGTGCCGCTGCCGATCACATCGCCGATCTGCAAGTTGCAGCCGTTCACCGTATGGTGGGCAATCATCTGCGCCACCGTCCGATACTGGTGACGAAAGCTGGTGACCGACACGCGCCGAGGCAACCGGCCGGCCTCTCGCTGACGCGCCGTGCCCAAGCGGACTTCCAGGACGATGTCGAAGCCGCCGGACGTTCGGTTCCGATCGCTGTCGAGATAGGGCGGCGGCGGGGAATCGCCGTCCGGGCGCGACACCGCCGTGCGAAACGGCGCCAGCGCCTCCAGCGTGACAATCCACGGGGACACGCTGGTCGCGAAGTTCTTCGCCAGGAACGGTCCGAGCGGCGCCTGCTCCCAGACCTGAATGTCCCGGGCCGACCAATCATTGAGCAGGCCGATGCCGAACACCTTGTCCTCGGCCTCGTCGATCGGGACCCGATCGCCGGCCGCATTGCCCTGGCCGATGTAGATCGCCAGCTCCGCCTCGTAGTCCAGCCTCTGGCACGCCTGGAGCTGCGGGACGACCGCGCCGGGAGGCTTGGCCTGCCCCAGGGGACGGCGGACCGGACGCCCGCTGACGCCGATGCTCGACGCCCGGCCATGGTAAGCGAGCGGCATCCAGCGAAAATTCGGCGTGACCAGCTCGAGGCCCATCGCCCGGCCGACGTTGTCCGCGTGAAACAGCGAGGTATAGAAATCGGTGTAGTCGCCGATGTCGACCGCGACTTTGAAGAGCGCATCCTCCCGCGGAACCAGACACGCAGCCACGGCGTCGCGCCCAGCCGGCGGAGCGCCTTCCTTCAGGAGATCGAACAGGGCGTGGCGCAGAGCTCGCCAGGCAGTTGGCCCGAGCCGGAAGAAGGCGTTCAGGGACGGCGAAAGGCACGCGCGCGCGGCCGCGGCGGCGGCGCCCTCAAGCAACTCGGCGTCGCCGAGCGCCTGCATGTCGATGATTTGATCGCCGATTGCGACGCCGCCCCGCCAATGATGCTGCTCGTCAGGGCGTTGAAACACCGCGAAAGGGAGATTCTGGATCGGGAAGTCGCCGTCAGGCCAGTTGGCGCCGGCCACCCAGCTGCGTGCGGCGGGGTCGTGCGTGTGGTTGATCGCGACCAAGATGACCTCAATCGAAATCGCCCATGATGCTGCGGCGGCTCAGAAGGATGTGACGGTCCTTCAAGCTTTGGATGGCCTCGGGCGCCACCTTTGCTTCCGCGCAGATCTCGGTATTGTGCTCGCCCTGAAAGGCCGGCGCGCCCGGCGCTGGAAGTTCGGCCCCGCTGAAGATCCACGGAGCGCCCGGCATCGGCGTCGTGCCTCCGTTGCGATCGTCGATCTCGACGATGGCGTTCCATTCCTTGACCCAGTCAGTCTTCGCGAACTCGGTGATCGACCGGACTTCGCCCACCGCGAGGCCGGCTTCGCTGACCTGCGTCTGCAGCTGCGCCAGGTCCTCGAAGGTCAGGATCCAGGCCCGCACCTCGGCGAGGAGAGCATTGAGGTTAGTCCGCCGGAGCCGCGCCGTGGCGAACCGCGGATCGACCAGCAAATCCGTCCGCCGCATCATTCCGCAATAGCTCATGAACATCGGCGTGTAGATCGGGCTCGCGGCGATCGTCAGCCGTTTGCCCCCGGGCAACTCGTAGATGTGGGATTCATTGGCCGAAAGGGCGATCGGCTCCCCCTCGGTGTCGATCTCCGACAGCAGAGCGCCGGCACGCTCATTGACCGAGAGCATGGTGGCGGCCATGGAGACGTCGACGTGCTGGCCTCTCCCAGTCTTGTGCCGGTGCTCAAGGGCGGCCAGCACCGCAATTACGCCCTGAAGCCCAGTATAGACGTCGGCGTGGCTTGCGGCGTCGTTCATCGGCGCGGTCAGGGCGGCGCCGTAGTGAGTGTGGACAATCGAGGTATGGCCCGTCTCGCATTGCACCGTGGGCGCGAAGGCGGGTCGGCCGCGCCAGGATGTGGACTGGCCGTAACCAGTGATCGACACATAGACGATATTGGGATTGTAGGCGCTCACGTCCTGGTAAGAGAGGTCGAAGCGCGCAAGCGTGCCTGGGCGGAAATTCTCCACGATGATGTCGGCGTGGCGGCAGAGCTCCATGACGATCTCCCGCGCTTCTTTCCAGTTGAGGTCGAGGCTGAGGTTGCGTTTGCCGGCGTTCTGCTGGACGAAATAGAGGCCCATGTCGCCGATGTGCGGCAGGCCCTTGCGACCGATGTCGCCCGACGGGGCCTCGATCTTGATAACGTCCGCGCCGAGGTCGCGTAGCGCCTTGGTGCAATGGGGGCCGGCGAGAACGCGGGTGAAGTCGACGACGCGCACGCCTTGGAGGGGCGCGGACATCTCAGTTTCCCTCGTAGACGGCCGTGCCCGGCCCGGTCTTCAGGAACGCCTCGATCCCGCGCTTCCGGTCCTCGGTCGCCCAGATCATCGCGTTGATCTCGACTTGGCGCCGGTCGGCCGCGGCGATGCCCGCGCGCGCCGATTCATTGGCCAGCATCTTGATGCCGCCAAGAATCCGCGTCGGGCCCGCGGCGAGCTGTCGGGCCCAGGTCAGGGAGACGGCGCCGAGCTCCTCTTCGGGAACGACCAGATTGATGACGCCCCACCGCTCGAAGGCCTGCGGCGAGTGGCGGCGGCCGAGCATCGCGATCTCCTTGGCGCGCGCGACGCCGGCGCGCTGCACCAGGCGTTGGGTTCCGCCGAGCATCGGGTGAAGACCGACCGCGACCTCGACTTGGCCCACGAAGGCGGAGTCCGCGGCCAGGATCATGTCGCAGGTCAGCGCGATCTCCAGGCCGCCGCCCAGCACGCCGCCGTTCAGAGCGGCGACGGTCGGGACCGGGATGCTCTCCAGGCCCTCCAAGAGGGCGGCGAACTTGACGGGGTCGGTGTGTATGACCGTCGTGACGCCGAAGGTCTCGACCTCCGCGCCCGCGCAGAAGTGGCGCAGGGCGCTGCGCAGCAGGATGGCGCGCGCGCCGGCCTCGACCGCCGCCCGATATGCGGCGACGAGGGCCTCGAGCATGGCGTCGTCGAGAAGGTTGTGCGGCGGTTTGGTCATCGTCACCACGGCGACTGCGCCGTCGAGCGTCCATTGGATGGGCGCGTCGGCCGCCGGCGTTCGGGATTCCTGGACGGCTGTCGACGTCATTCCCTATCTCCCTTGAGTCGCGCCGCCGCTGGCCGGAACGCTGACGTTTCGGCGCTCTAACGGGGCCGGTCTCGCTCAGAGGCGGCGCGCGGGCGCCTCGCGGCGTCGCTGGGAGGGATTGTGCCGGTGAACCGGCGAACCGGCCACGTTCGACTCTGCCAATTTTCGCATTCGAAACTGCCAGTCAGACCGAGCATCTCGTTTTTATATTCGTTACTCGTCCGGCCCTCGCGACCATCGTCACACAAGGGATCATAACGGGTCAAATCACGCCAGGCGTAAGGCTTCGTGGCCTCTATTCGACCTTGGAGAGGATCCCATCGGGGCCCTCCTGCAGGCCGCCGCGATAGACGCTCGGCGCATGTCCCGTCCACTTCTTGAAGGCCTTGCGGAAACTGGTCGCATCCGCGAAGCCCACGCGTTCGGCGACCTCTTCGATCTGCAGCCGGGTGTTTTCCAAATACTCGGTGGCGATCGATCGGCGCAGGTCGTCGATGATTCCCTGATACGACACGCCGCTCTCCGAGAGCCGCCGATGCAGGGTGCGCAAAGAAAGGCCCAACTTGTCCGCGATCTCCCGAGCGGGCGGAAATTGCTGCGAGCTGTTGAGGCAGACGACGCGGATCTGTCGCGCCAAGTCGGCGCCGCCGGTCGTCTCGGTCAACACCCGATCGCAGAATTGCTGGCACACCTGGGCGGTGATCGGATTGGCGTTCGGGCAGGATCGATCGAGGACGACGGGATCGAAATGCCACTCCATGGTCTCGCCGCCAAACTCGATCGGGCAATTGAACATCCGCTCGTAGAGCCGCCAATACTGCGGGCGCGGGAAGGTGAAAATCATGCGCTTGGTCGGAAATGGCGCTCCCAGGACGTGGCTGAACAGCGACGTCATCGAGCTGCGCCAGAACTCGGCGGCGAAGGGCAGCAAGTCGCCGAGCGCCTCCACGCCGTGGCTCCGCAGAACGGCGGTGTTGTTTTCGATGCTGAAGCTGATCTGCCTCACTGCCGGCCCCGCCATGGTCACATGTTCGACGGAGAGCAGCAGCGCCTGGCCGAAGGTCGCGCTGCTGACCATGGCGTAACCGTAGATGCCATAGTCGCTCAGCCGCTGCCGCGCGCCGGCGAGCAGGCCGATCTCCGGTCGCGTCGCCAGTCGGCGGGCATTGACGTAAATGGCCAGCCGCTGGCGGTGCGACATGCGCGCCCTGGGATCCTCCAACTGGCAAGGCTGGATACCTGTCTGCGCGAAAAGGTCTTCAACGGAGACGCCCTGCGCGCCTAATTCCGCGGCGAGCGCGCTCAACCCGAGCAGGCTTTGCGTTGGAGCGTCGTGGTCGTCTGGCAGCGGATACACGATCTTGATCGCGTTCAACGATCCCTCCTCCCCGCTCGGGACACTGGCACGACTTGACCACCTCTTCTGCCGCCGCGCAACGGATGATCCGGTGGGGCCAGGCCGATCAGAAACTCGACCGGACGCGGCAAATCAAAAGGCGCTGCGAGTCCCCGGGCACGGCCTCCTGGCACGTTCGAACGCCTAGATTGGCAGAGTTCGACGTTATTGACGACGACGCGAACGCCTAAGCTCCGCGATGAGAGGGACGAGCAAGCACAGCAAGAACTTCGTGGCTCGATCACACCGGCGGAGAAACGCATGGCCTACGAAACTGTGAACCCAGCGTCGGGAGCGCGTTTGAAGTCCTTCGACGACATCTCCGAGGCGGGGCTCGAATCGGCCGTCGCCACCGCTCAATGGGCCTACCTGACGGAGTGGCGCGATCGCCCGGTCGCGGAGCGCGCTCGGATCCTTTCGAAAGCGGCGGCGCTGCTGCGGGAGCGAGCGGACGAGTACGCCGGCTACGTCACTCTCGAGATGGGCAAGCTCTCGGGAGCGGCCCAGGCGGAGGTCCAGCTCTCCGCGGCGATCCTCGACTACTACGCCAGCCACGCCGAGGAATTCTCGAGGCCGAAGACCTTTCTCCGGCTTCCCCGACAGCGTGCTCGAGACCCGCCCGATCGGCGTGATCCTGGCAATCGAGCCGTGGAATTTCCCCTACTATCAGGTGGCTCGCGTGATCGGCCCCCAACTCGCCGCGGGCAATGTCGTGCTGCTCAAGCACGCCGAAAGCGTGCCGCAATGCGCGCTGGCGTTCGAGCGGCTGATGCGCGACGCCGGAGCGCCTGCGGGCGTTTTCACCAAGCTCTTTGCCAGCATCGAGCAGATCGGGCGCCTGATCGACGACCCCCGCATCGTCGGGGTGACCATTACCGGCAGCGAGCGCGCCGGCGCCGCCGTGGCCGAGCGGGCTGGACGCAATTTGAAAAAGGTTGTCGCCGAGCTGGGCGGCAGCGACCCGTTCATCGTCCTCGAGGATGCGCCGCTCGAGTCCACGGTCGAGAGCGCCATCTTCGGCCGGATGTTCAACACGGGCCAGAGCTGCGTGTCGTCTAAGCGCATCATCGTGGTCGGCCAGGCGCGCGGACAGGCGTTCCAGGACGCCTTTGTCAGCGGCATGGTGGGACTGAAAGTCGGCGAGCCGACCGCGGAAGACACAGGGCTCGGGCCGATGTCCTCGGAACGCGCATTGAACCTTCTGCTCGACCAGATCAGCGCGGCCAAGAAGGGTGGCGCCAAAGTCGTGGTCGGCGGCGAACGCATCGACCGGCCGGGCTTCTATCTGCAAGCGACGGTCCTGACGGACATAACCTCCGAAAATCCGATTTATGCGCAGGAGCTGTTCGGTCCGGTCGCATCCCTTTTCGTCGTCGACACCGAGGAGGAGGCGATCGCCCTCGCCAATGCCAGCCCATTCGGTCTCGGCGGCTCGGTCTTCGCTGGCGATACTGCGCGCGGCCGCGCGGTCGCCGATCGGATCGAGAGCGGAATGGTCTTCGTGAACCAGCCGGCCTGGACGACCCCCGAGCTGCCGTTCGGCGGCGTCAAGCGCTCGGGCTACGGCCGCGAACTTTCGGAATTGGGCTTCGGTGAATTCGTCAATCGCAAGCTGGTCACCGTCGTTCAGGCTGGCTCCCCGCCCTGGGGACCGGTCCAATCTGGTTGACGCCTGCCCGGAAGGCGCAGGGGCAGCCGTAACATCGAGGGAGGAAGCACTATGCCGTTATGGAAGGTTTACACTCCGGTCGGGGCCTATTCGGATGCCGACAAGGCGGAGTTCGTGGCGAAGATCACCGAAGCGTACGGCACGGTTCCCATTCCAGCGTTTTACGTCGTGGTTATCTTCGAAGAGGTAGCGGCGAATAACATTTTCGTCGGCGGTAAGCCGCACCCGAAGTTTGTGCGCTTCAAAATCGACCAGATGGCCCGAACGGCGAATGGCGCTGTGGTGAGAAGCTGGTGGGTTCAGACCATCGATAGTTTTATCGCCCCTTGGGTCAAGGACCGCGGATTCGACTGGGAGGTCACTGTGGATGAGCTTCCCGCCGACCTCTGGTCGATTCAGGGCCAGATTCCGCCCCCCTTCGAGTCCGTTGCGGAGAAGCGCTGGATCGCGGAAAATAAGGTCAGCCCATACTCCTGTCACGAGACGATTCCGGCCAACGGGAAGATTTGGAACGCCGGCGTCGCCGGCTCCTGAATGACCAGCTCCGAGCCGCTGTGAGATGCGCGGGCCTGCCGCTTCCCTGCGGCAGGCCCTCGTTTCCGCTTCGGAAACCGCGCCTGGCCCTCGGCGGAGCCCGCACTGCGCCGAGTTCGCCCCCGTGATTTCGAGGGATTCGACATCGTGATTGTCGATCCTTTCAATGTTTCGTGAGGTTCGAGCACCACTTTAATTGCAGGGGATCGGCTGCGGCTATGAGGGGGAAATTGCGCACTTTTGAGGAGAGCAACATGTTTAGAAGGCTCTTCACGGCTTCGATCTTCGCCGCCGGCGTTTCATTATCCGCTGCTGCTTTCGCACAGACCGATCCGGCCGCTCCGGACTGCGCGGCACGGGCGACCGAGAAGAAACTGCTCGGCGCGGCGCTGAACAGCTTCATGAAAAAATGCGATAGGAACGCCGCCGCGGTCTCTTGCGAAGCCGCCGCGGTCGAAAGGAAATTAGCGGGCGCCGCGAAGACGAGCTTCACAAAGAAGTGCGTTAAGGACGCGACGGCGAAGCCGAGTGCTCAATAACGCGCTGCGCGGGCGCGTGGCGCCGTCGCCGATGCGCTTGCCGAGAGGCCCCGTGAAACGAATGCAGGAAAGGGAGACCGGCGGGTCGGGGAGCGCTTAGCAACCTCCGTCGCGCGGCGGGCGTCGTCACGGTCTATGCGAGATCGCGAGCAGCGGCACGGACTCCGCCTTCTTGGCGATGGCCCAGATCGCTTCGTTTCATTTGGCTGAACTTGAGTGGATTGAAGATCGGCCGGCCAATCCACTCGGCGACATGCTCATCGCGCTCAAACGCGGTCAGCTCGGCGCGAGCAAGATTTTCGCTAATCTACCACTGTCGAGGAATAGTTGATCGCTCAACTTCTCCCGAAGAGCCGCGATCCACACCGCATTAGCGCGTGGCGTGAAATGCACCCCGTCGTCGCTCATCTCTGCGCGGCGCACGCCATTGAGCGAAACATGCGGATTGAGGTCCAACACCTCGATGCCTTGCTCTCGGCAAAGCTCCGCCATCATTGCGTTCGCTGCATCAATGCGCGGCGCCGCCTCTCTCTGGGCGATATAAGGCATCAAGGTGAAGATCGCGGAAGCCCTCGGATTGAGGACTTGCAGCACGCCGCGGAAATCGCGTTCGATGTCCCGGATCGGCGCGGCGGCGCCGAAAAGATCGTTCAGACCTCCGTCGATGATGAAGCTCTGCGCGCGATTTCGTTGCGCACGCTCCAACTGCCCGGCGATATCCACGAGCCGCGCGCCGCCCTTGGCGAAGTTTATCACCTCGAAGGGGCGACACGACAGCGTGTGGAATGGGCAGCCGGACGCGAGACTATCGCCGACGACGGCGATGCTGGCGACGGTGGGTCCTAGAGCGACCGCCGCCAATACTGGCGCGATGGCGCCGAGAAAAAAGCGTCGCGACGGAGCGGCGATATTCGAGCTCATACAAATCCTTGTCGCAAGGATGCATCGCTCGCGACGATAGGCATCGATCTCCTCGCCAGGTATCACCAGTATCCAAGCTGGCAAGATGAGGCCGGAATATGGCTGCTACCGCTTCATCGCTCATTTCGCTGTTGCCAAAGTGGCTGGAGCCTCCCGTCTTGTTTCGCTTTTCCGAATGTTGGAGATCGGGAGAGTGAAGTCCGGCGCGAGTAGTTTCTAAACCGGATTCTCCGGCTTGCAGTGCCCGCATCTCGTGACATTCTTGACGCCGGATCCGCGAGCGATTGCAAACGCTTTTTTGCTATCTAGATGTGGGCCAAGCCATTCCGTAGTGAGATTTGCTTTTAGTCCCGGCCTTCGCTGGCCCCTGCCTTCATTGCAGTGAGGACAAGATCCTTTGTGAACCGTCGCCGACTGATGGCTTGGGGCCAGGAAAACGTAAAAATTCATGACTGGTTTCTCCGCCGCGATCACCGCCAGCGGCTCTTCGTCCACCGGCTTTCAGCTTCACGCTCGCTGCTGCTCGAGCAAATCGAGCATCCCTGTGCGGACGTGCGCTTGCGTGACTTTTTCGGCTTTGTGTGGCCCTTGGCGCTATCGTCCTGACTATGGGGACGCTTCACGCAGCATCGGTCGCGGAAAAAATTTCATCCGGTTGCCGCGCTGATCGGTCAGCCGCGTCGGCAATCCTATTGGACAGCGCCTCCCAAAATGCGGCGCGGCCGGCGTCGCCGTTGCGCCGAAAGAGCTCGGCCTGGCGCCTGAATGATTCCTGCATAGCAGCGACATCTCTTCCCGTGGCCGCGCCAGCAAACGTTCGAATTGCTTCGAAAGTCCAGCTTCCAACTAAATCACGATCCGTCTGCTTTTTCATGGCGAGTGCCTGCCTGCTTAATTCCGTCAAGCTCCCTTGGAGCGCATGACATCATTGGCCGACAGTGGCGCATATCCACTCTGCGGCGATATGCGCGGGCACACACAGCAGATTCCGCGCAAAAAGGCGCGGTCGCGCGCCATGCAAACGGCGGTCGAGGCGATGTTTTGCCCGGCTGATACGACATCGTTCTGCGTCCGGCGGCGGAGGACGCCTTGCAGGAATGGATCGTCTCGTAGCGACTCAACAGACCAGCCGTCGGCGATGATCAAAGGCTGGTGCGACCGCACGCGCGACTTCTTCCGGCTCGACACTCAGTCGACAAAAAATCTGAGCGCCTGTCGCCTTTCACTTCGTGGCAGTCCGCTGAAGCGCCTCCTCATTCAGCCAACATTCAGTGGCTCGATGGAATGAATTGCGCGGGGCAGAAGGAGATCAGCATGTTGCGCAAACTGTCTCTAGTTACGAGTTTGGCCGCGGCTTTGACGCTTCCGACTGTCGCTACGGCCTGGGATGGTCATGGCGGCGGCTGGGGAGGCAACGGTCATCATGGCGGTTACGGCGGCGGCTATGGGGGCTGCTGGCGTTGGTATGGACAGTGGGTCTGGGTCTGTTGAGGGTCCGCAAATGTCGCTGCGGCCTTTGTCGCAATCGACGAAGGCCGTATCGCTCTGCGAACAGGTTTGGCTCGGCAGTGCTCTCGCGTCGTCCGCAATGCTGTGACGCGATCAACTTTTAGCCCTACTGATCAACTCTCCTCCGTTTGATCTGCAGCGAAGAGGAACTCTGATGAAATCGTTTGCATGTGTTGCGCTTGTGGCAGCGACCACACTCTCCCTTGGCGGTTGCTACACGCCCCAGGATCGCGCGCTCGGAGGCGCTGCTATTGGCGGGCTTGGCGGCGCTGGCATAGGCGCTCTGGCGTCCGGCGGCAGAGCCGGTGGAACTCTCGCCGGCGCCGCCATCGGCGCTGCGGGCGGCGCCGCGGCTGGCGCGCTGACTGCGCCTCCACCGCCTCCGCCCTATTACTATTGAGTTCGCGCGTGATGAAAAATCCCGCGCCCTACACTTCGCCGCTGCGCATCCGCAAGTGCGGCGAGTCCTTCGGGCGTTAGGCGGAAGCCGCTGTATAGCCTTCCTCGCTAGACCAGGCCTCGATCAAGTCAGGTCCATCGTAAAATTCGATCTGCGCGACGGCTCCGCCGAAAGAGCTGCGCGCCTGGATCGTTTCGCGATTTCGCAGCGTGCCGAACTCTTTGCCGTTTTTTGAGATCACAATGGTATATCGAGGTTCGCTCGGGTCGAATCGCCGAACTCAATGCTCTCACGGTCGATGAGTCATGATGATGGCGAAAAGCAAGAAGAAGCACGCACGCTTACGATCGAATGCGCCGAACCGTTGTTGACGCATCCGGAAGCGGCGCGGGGACCGCTTATGGCGCGAAGCAGCCGTTGAAGAAGGGCAGTTCATGACCCGTAGCGGACGATCCGGTAGGCGCAAATCCACAGTGCGTAGTTATCAAATCGGACGTTTGACCACGGTTCCACTTAAGGCGCGATTTCGATAGAGTGTATGTGGCTTGACATAATCACGCCGACTCCCATGGAATGATGAGACCGATTTTATGGTCGATGAATCAACCAGCTTTTACTCGAGCCTACCGGTCATTTCCTCTTTCTCTGTCGCCGCGCGTCCAGAAAACCATGTTCCGCTCCCAGATGGCTGGGTTGTCGGATTTGCAGATGTCGTCGGCTCTACAAACGCGATCGAGCAAGGGAGGTATAAGGCGGTTAATATGGTGGGGGCTGGCGTCATTTCTGCCATCACAAATGCCATTGAACGCCGCCCGTTCCCCTTTGTGTTTGGCGGCGACGGCGCAAGCTTCGCGGTCGACCCTAATGACGCAGACGCTGCATCGCAGGCGCTTCAAGCGATGGCGGCTCATTCAGAGACTGAATTCAATCTTGAACTGCGCGTCGCAATGTTGCCAGTTTCGTCGATCCGTGCCGCTGGTGCCGACGTTTGCGTCGTTCGATACGAAGCCGGACCTGATTGCGTCTACGCAATGTTTTCGGGTGGAGGCCTAGGTTGGTTTGCAGATCAGGTCAAAGCTGGGAACCATCTTCTGGATTCCGCATCTAATGGAGCCGTGCCAGACCTGTCCGGGCTTAGCTGTCGCTGGGGCCTCGCCCCAGCCAAGCATGGCATTATTCTGTCTGCAATGATCGCTCCACGTGGGTCGGATCCGCGTTTCTCTGCCTTGATGGAAGAGATCATCGCCCTTATCGCGACACTAGAGAACTCGGGAAACCCCGTGACATTGAACGCGTTGGTGCCCGGTCCGGCCGCGCAGGCAATCAAACTTGAGGCAGCGGCGAAGACCGCGACCGGCGACTGGCGTTGGATGGCGTGGATAAAATCAACCCTACTTTACACGCTTAGTTACCTCGCCTTCCAATTTCGACCGAAGGCTGGAGGTCGCGATATGGATGTCTACATGGAGAGCATGATTACGAACGCAGACTTTCGCAAGTTTGACGATGCTTTGTACCTGACCCTCGACTGCTCGCCTGCGTTCGCCGAGGAGTTGGATCGGCGCCTTGAAACAGCCGCTGAGTTCGCCCGATATGGAACGTTCATACAACGATATGCACTTTTGACGTGCTTCTTGCTTTCCAATGAGAATATCGGCCGTCCTTTAAGGGGGAAAACCAACAGCCTTGCTCACATCCACTTTATCGATGGTGCCAGTGGCGGATACACCATGGCGTCGAAGGCTATGAAAAATCGATCATGGGAGTAAGCGATCAGAACCCAAGCAACGAGCGGCTTTCGAAAGAGTCCCCTTCTGGCGCGACGCGGCCATGGCAATTGGCTAGTCCGCGTCGCCCGTTGCCTCAGAGTTCTACTTGCTCTGAAATGCTAAGAGCATCGTCGACCTCGATTCCGAGATAGCGCACCGTGCTCTCCAGCTTAGTGTGACCCAACAGGAGTTGGACGGCACGCAAATTTCCCGTCTTTTTGTAAATTTGAGCAGCCTTCGTCCTGCGCATGGAGTGCGTTCCGTAGGCCGAGCTATCGAGCCCTGCGCTCGCCACCCACTTCTTCACAATGCGAGCATACTGCCGAGTCGAAATATGAGGATGTTTCGCAGATCGGCTGGGGAAAACATATCCGCTGTTGGTTACTCCACGCCGATCCAGCCATTCCTGGACTGATAATCGCGTTTGCTCGGTCAGCTCGAATTGCACAGAACGGCCAGTTTTCTTCTGAATCACGACCGCACGATCGCGAACTCTGCCGCCCACGCAAACGTCATTCACTTGCAAGCGCACGAGATCGCATCCTCTCAGCTTGCTGTCGATAGCGAGATTGAACATTGCGAGATCGCGCTTGCGGCTTTCAATCTGTAGACGGACCCGGATGGTCCAGACATCCTTTGGCCGCAGCGGGCGCTTTTGGCCCAGTAGGCACCCTTTGTTCCACGGGCGAGTGATGCGGTTGGTATCGGATGAGGAAGGTAGTAGCATGCACGCCTCCATCAGCGCCGACCCAACCCACCTCAGCGCCCGCAAAGCAGGGCACGAAATAGATTAGATCCCCCGCCGCCCGCGAGGACAAAATCTGACCCAAAGCGGTCATTGCAGGCTACGTGCTTGCTATGCGGGGCGGCCGCGACAGAGTGGTGCACCGAGCCCTGGAAGCAACTACCTGCGACTGAGCGATTATGCGCTTGACGATCGAGCGCGGCTAAAATCGACATCCTGCCGGCGATATTGTTGTGTTCGTACTGGAAGCTGGGTTCGGAAGCACAGGTGATGGGGGGAACAATTCAGATCAAGGATCTAACCATGCGGCGTGCGTTGATCGTCTTCGCATTGGGCGGGCTCGCGGTTGGTCTTGTCGCCATGACCGCCGGGCGCTCCGGACTTGCGCGTTGGGCATGGATTACCTCAGCTACGCCCGTTATCGCTGCTCTCGCGTTTTCGATTATTCGTGACCTGCGCGCCGGGCGAATGGGCGTCGACGTGCTCGCGCTCTTATCGATGACGGCGGCTCTTGCGCTTGACCAAACACTGGCCGGGGCGATCGTCGCCGTGATGTATGCCGGCGGCCAGGCGTTGGAAGATTTCGCAGTCGGTCGCGCAGAACGAGATTTGAAGGCGCTCATCGATCGCGCGCCGCGTCTCGCACACCGCAAGCACGGAGACGCGCTCGAAGATGTGCCGATCGATCAGATCGATGTTGGGAACGTAGTCCTGGTGCGCGCCGGCGAGGTCGTTCCGATCGACGGTCACGTCGCCAGCCCCAGCGCTCTGATCGATGAATCAATGCTGACAGGCGAGCCGATCCCCGTGATGCGGCAAGCGGGGCAGGCAGTTAGTAGCGGAACGATCAACGTAGGCGACGCATTCGAAATGCGCGCCGTCGCCACGGCCGGCGATAGCGCGTATTCTGGCATTGTCCGCATGGTTACCGCGGCGCAGACCGCCAAGGCCCCGTTTATCCGCATGGCGGATCGTTACGCGCTGCTGCTTCTGCCTGTCACGCTTTGTATTGCCGGAGCCGCCTGGTGGCTATCGGGCGACGCCGTCCGCGCGCTCGCGGTGCTCGTTGCGGCGACGCCATGCCCGCTGATCCTTGCTGCGCCGGCGGCTTTCATAGGAGGAACCTCGCAAGCGGCGCGCCGAGGCGTCCTTGTAAAGGGCGGGGGCCCGCTCGAGACGCTCGCGCGCATCCACACCGTGATGTTCGACAAGACCGGGACTTTGACGGTTGGCGGCGCCCGCCTCGTCGCCGTCGAGACTGCTCCCGGGGTAGCGCCCGACGAAGCGTTGCGGCTTGCGGCTTCGATCGAGCAAGCTTCGCATCATATTCTAGGAGCGACAATCGTCTCCACGGCTCGCGGCAAAGGGCTTTCGCTCCAGGCCGCTCAGGACGTTCGCGAGGTGCTGGGATCCGGATTGGAGGGCGTCATAGAGGGGCGCAAAATCGGCGTCGGCTCCCTTGAATTCGTCCATGGCGAAGGACGACTGCAGGAATGGGCGCGTCGGGCTGCGCGCCGCGCGTCCTGGCGTTCGGCGCTGACGGTGTTCGTGGCCGTCGACGGGCGCGTGATCGCCGTTTTGCTGTTCGCCGACGAGCTGCGCAGGGAGACGCCACGCGCGATTCAGGCGTTGCGCCGCGCCGGCGTATCGAGAATCGTCATGGTGACCGGCGATCGATATGAACCCGCCGAAACGATCGGGGCTGCCCTCGATCTCGATGCGGTGCTCGCCGAACGCGTTCCTTCCGACAAGGTTGACGCGGTCGTCATGGAACGGCGACTCGCTCCAACCTTGATGGTCGGCGATGGCATCAACGACGCCCCGGCCCTCGCAGCAGCGGATGTTGGCCTGGCCATGGGCGCGCGCGGCGCGAGCGCCTCTTCGGAGGCGGCGGACGCCGTCATTCTCGTCGATCGTCTCGATCGCGTCGCTGACGCGGTTGCGATTGCCCGGCGCACGCGGGCTATCGCAATGCAGAGCATCATCGCGGGGATGGCGCTCTCGGGCGTGACGATGATCGCAGCCGCTTTCGGCTATGTCACGCCGGTCGCGGGAGCGCTCATACAGGAGGCGATCGACGTAGCGGTAATTCTCAATGCGCTGCGCGCGCTTGCGCCGCCCCACGCTCTCGGTCACCCGCCGATGTCGGAGGCGGCCGCGGCGATTCTTCGCGAGGATCACGAGAGATTAGCGCCAAGTCTCGAACGCTTGCGTCAGATAGCCGATGCGCTGGATGACGCACAAGGGGCCGAGGCGGTGGACTACATTCTGGAGGCCAATCGGATCATCGAAACAGTGATCGCCCGGCACGAACGCGAGGACGAGGCGACGATCTATCCGCGCGTGTCGAGCTACCTCAAGAACGGCCATGGGTTGAGCGCCATGAGTCGCGCGCACCGCGAAATCTTGCATCAGGCCAGACTTTTGGGCCGCCTATCGGATGGGCTACGGCCGAGCGACGTTGAGCCCTATCTGGTCCGCGACGCCCAACGCATCATCGAGTCAATAGAGTCCCTCGTCCATATACACAACGCGCAAGAAGAGGACATCTACGAGGACGCCGCAGCGCAATTGGATATCGAGTCGCAGGTGCCTGACAAAGGGCCGAATACCCGCGAGAACCGTGGCGCAACGGCGTTCGAACGAGCGCTCGAACTCGCCTCCGATGGCGGACGCCGTTGGCGAATGTCCGCAGCCGTGCTCGTCACCCTCGCCTTCGCCGCCGCCGGCGTTTATCTGAGCTGGGATTACTTTGCTCGCTTTCGCCAAGATGCGCCGGAGCCCGAGAGCGCGTGGAGCGAGATCATGACCGCGCACATCACAAGCGACTCGACGGCCATCGGCGTCCTCACCTCTGGCGTCATAGACGTCGTGTTTTGCGATGTCGGGTCTATTGTGAAAGCTGGACAAGTTTGTGCGCAAATCGACCCGCGCCCATACCGGTTCAATGTTGAACGCGGCAATGTTGATCTCGGCTTGGCCAACGGACGGCTGGAGAAATCCAGGGCCCACCTGGCTCGTGCGCGAGGCAAGTATGAGCGAAACCAGAGCCTCTTTAAGCGCAAAGCTATCGCGCTCAGCGCGCTAAAAGTCTCGCAAAATGCCCTCGAGCAAATGCGAACCGAGGTCGCCGACGCAGAAGCTACTGCCGCTTTAGCCCAAGCGGCGCTCGCCGCCGCTCAGAGCAATCTTGAGCACACCTCCATCGTTTCGCCGATCGCGGGGACGGTCGTCGCCCGGAACGTGACGGTTGGCCAATCGGTCCTCGCCGCGCAGACGGAGCCCTTGTTTCGCGTCGCTGCGGATCCCGGCACTTTGAAAATCAATGTCACCGCCGATTCGCGAGTGGCCTACGCGCTGCGACTGGGCGACGCGGTGTCGGTAAGCCTCGAAACGGATTTGAGCCATCCGTTTGTCGGACGACTAACGCAAATTTCGCTTAACCCGAAACCGAGCGAAGCCAACGCGAACTATGACCTTGTCATCACCACGACAAATCGGAATCTCCGGCTCAAGCCGGGCATGACCACACCGATTCGGATCATGCCCAGCGGCGCACATCTGCCCACAAAAAACCGGGTGTCTTCGTCGCCGTCACAATGACTCGGCGACCGTGCTTCTCAAGGCTGGCGCTCACCGAGCGTCCGGTTGCGCTCGGGAGCATTCAATCGCAGCGACCATGTCTCGTAATTGGTCGTGGGCTCATTCGCCGGGGGACGGCCGCTCTTAACGTTTTGCGAGAACATTCGCCTGACACGTCTCGTGTGCCGTTGGCGGCATCTCCGATTCGCGGACTGCTGACACAATTTGCCGTATCGACTGTCACCATTCGACTCAAATTTGCCGAGGTGAAGACCAAGTCGTTTGATAGAGTTCTGCGGAACGCTCGGGGGAGGCCCTCAATGCAATGGCGCAATTCTCAGCATGGCTATGGCGCAGCCGTGCAACTAGTTCATTGGCTTTCGGTGCTCCTTGTGGCCCTCGCTTGGGTCCTTGGGACCGTGGGCGAAGATCTTCCTCGGGGGAGCACCCGGGATCTTGGAGAATTTATTCATGTTTTTGCAGGTGAGCTGATCGCCATCCTATTGGTCGTTCGTATCGGCTGGCGTCTCATCGACCCGCCGCCGCCTTTGGAATCGACGCCTTTGGGAAGCCTGGGCGATATTGCCGCCAAGGTCGTCCATGTTGCGCTATATGCGTTGCTGGCCGCTGTGATCGTCTTTGGCGTCGCGACGCAATTCGCGGATGGACATGCGCTTTCCTTGCTTGGGATTGTCGATATCGCGTCGCCATGGATCAAAGACAAAGGCTTTGCGCACAACATGAAGGAAATTCATGAAGCTCTAGCGAATGGGCTTATCATCCTCGCCACGATCCATGCCAGTTCGGCATTGATCCATCACTTCGTTTTTCGTGATCGCACTCTGGGCCGAATGGCGCCACGTTTCTCGAAGTCTCGCTAAGCGAGAACGACAACTCAAATTGACCCTGCAGCGTCCGCTTGTGGCGCGAAGCAGTCATCGAAGCGACGGCCGCTCATGACCCAAGGCGGTCTTCCGGCATGCCGTTGCGAACGGCCACTTCGCGCCGATTAAGTTGAAAAACTCGACCGTTGCTGCGATGAGGATGGCGTGATTCACTTCCTTTGCCGATTTGCGGAGAAGCCACGATGATGGGCGTGCAGGCGACGGGGCACGGTTGTTCTAAGACTTCTCCGTCGACGACCATTTGCCCGCCGACAATCAGCTTCGCGGCATCGACCGGCATCTCGATCTCGCGCGCATCCGCACCGCCTCGCAGGCACGCCTGGAGCGGGCTGGTGCTGCCTAGCCGGACGACGAGACGGTTAGCGTTCAATCAACCCAAACCGGTGATTTTGGGCTGTTTTCTCGATGCTCGGTACGCCTAAAATATTTTGGTTCGAGAGTAGTGGTTCATGCCAACAGTTGAGAACAGCGATGAAATTGACACCGTACGGGCTTCGCGGGCCGGCCATACTTTTCACGAGCGCTGGGCGGCACGAAGGGCGCTTCAACTCGTATTCCCCAAAGACAAGCTTTTCGCGATAGCCGTCGAGGGCCTTTCCTCGACCGAGACCGCGAAGCCCGGTGAAAAGGCTGAGGAGGTTGCTGACCTCGTGCTGTACTACGGTCGTGGCGACAACTTCGCCACGAGCGATCGGCTTGAGACGGTGCAGTTCAAGTACAAGCTGCGCCCCGATGAGGTGACCGCCTCCTTCCTCCGCAAAACAATCGAGAAATTCTGCGCAACAATCGTCGGCTATGAGCAGGACTTCACAGCTGCGGACGTCGATGCCAAGGTTGCATTCATCTTCGTGACAAACGCCTCGTTTGACTCCGATCTGTGGGAGGCGCTCGCTGCTCTCCAGAGCGGTGTTCCAGCGACAGGTCGCAGCGCAGTTCGGCAGGCACAGTACCTTACTGCAATCTGTGCGAAGAGCGGCGTTCCCGATCCAAAGCGCCTGTTCTCCCGCGTGGAGTTCCGCGCGGCCGAGAAGAACCTTTTGGCTCAAAGCAACGCCCTGCGCCGAACGCTCACGGATTGGTCTGCCGGTGCCGACTCCCAGGCCAAACTGCGCCTTCACGATATGCAAGACCTCGTCCTGAAGAAGGCTGGCCCCAGCGGCCAAGGAAAGAACCTGATCCGCGGCGAGGATGTGCTCGACGCGCTCGATTGCGAACCGGAGGATTTGTTCCCCGCTGACACACGCTTCATCGATGTAGGAGCGGTGGTCGTGCGGAATGAACTAGACATGGTCTGCGCGAAGATCGCGCAGCTGTCAGTTCCAATCTTCGTGCATGCTGAAGGCGGGGCGGGGAAGACCGTCTTTGTCCAAAGCCTCGCCGCCCGCCTGAGCACCGAGTTCGAGGTCGTCATCTTTGATTGCTTTGGCGGAGGCGTTTATCGGTCAAAAGAGCACTCTCGCCATCTGCCGAGCGTGGGGATCGTTCAGATCGTCAACGAGCTCGCATCAAGAGGGCTCTGCGATCTTCTTCTTCCCTCGGAAAACAACAACCGCCGCATTTTGAAAGCAGCTCGAAAGAGGTTTAGCCAAGCCGCCAGCGCCATCGTCACTCAGTCCAAGAAGCATGGACTACTCATCATCATTGACGCTGCCGACAACGCCCAGCTCGAGGCTGACTATCGGCATGAGGACGCGTTTCCCAAGCTCCTCTTGTCGATGCTCGACCATGAGCGGATTGATAGGGTGAAGTTGGTGCTCACGGCGCGCACGCACCGCAAGGACACCGTGATTGATCGCGCGACGGTGGAGCCGTTCGAGCTGGGCCCCTTCACCGAGCCCGAAGCGCGTCATTTTCTGGAAGCACGACGATCGAACATCTCGGAGGTGGAGTTTGCGACTGCGCTCTCCCGGTCGGGCCGTAACGCGCGCGTGCTCGACTACTTGCTGACGACTTGGGACACAAACGTCGCCGGCACGGCGCCTTCCACACCTATCACTGTCAGGGAGATTATCGCCCAGCAGTGTGCGAAGATCGTCAACGACCTGCACATCGCCGGTTGGCCAGAGAACGAGGTTCGCGAGTTCTTTGTAGCGCTGTCGCTTCTGCCACCGCCCATTCCCCTTGACGACCTAGCGCGAGCTTTGGGCTGGCCGGCATCTCAGGTGAACACCGCCGCATCGGACTTGGCGCCGATGCTGGAGCTCACGCCTCATGGAGCCATATTCCGCGACGAGCCTACCGAGACCTATGTCCGCGAGAGCTACTCAAGCGAAGCTGACGCGCAGCGGGCGATCGCCGATAGACTGATGGCGAGCCAGGCCTCATCGTCGTACGCCGCCGAGGCGCTCCCGCACTTTCTCGTCGTTATCAATGACAGTGACCGGGCCTTCGCCCTGGCTGACTCATCCAGCTTTCCCTCTGTTGTGCACTCAGAGTTCGGCAGGCGGCGACTGTCGCTCGCTCGGCTGCGCGCAGCCTTCCGCCTCGCCGTAGCAGGGGACAACTTCGATCGTGTCCTCAACCTCACGATGCGCCTTACACAAGTGGCGACCGCCAACATGCGCGGCGACGAGTTCATTCGCCGCTCGCCTGCCCTAGCGGTTAAGCTGGGTGATCCCGACGCGCAGCGACGACTATTCGCTGATAGGTCTGGATGGCGGGGCGCGCGAAGTGCTCGCCTCACGGTGTCGTACAGCTTCGCGGGTGATGTTGAAGAAGCAACCATTCAGCGTGAGAGTACGATCCGGTGGATAAATTGGCATTCGCAGCTTCCCGAAGAAGACCCGCCTCATGACCGTGCCGGGCCCAAGACATCCGACTTTGCAGCGGTATTGTTCGCCGGCGTCTTACAAGGCGACCTTGAAAATATCGATCAAAACCTCAGCCGCTGGAACGTTCGTTTATCGCTTTCCGCGAGCGATGAGCTTCTCACGCTGCTGGATCAGCTGAAGTTGACGGCGGGCGATGACGCACTCGCCGAGTTCGTAGAGTTCGCCACGAGCGATCGGTGCAAGTGCGCGGCACTGAAGATCCGCTTGCTGTCACGGCCCCAATTCATCAACCCGTCGCAGGCCAAATCTCTTTCCGCCTCGCTCAAGGCCTTCTCGGCACCGGACGATCAAGAAGACCGTCACGACTACTCCTTCGGCGAGGACAAAAGCATCGCCGGAGACATCATCGAAGCCGCACTCAGCGCGTTGTTGATGGGATCGCGTTCGGCTGCTGCCTCGCTGATACGCAATGTCCCAAAGATGCGGCCCTCGGGCTACGACTACAGCGAGCGCTATGGAAATCCGAAGGTCTGGCAGTCTCTCATTGGCGCTTGCGTGCGTGCCTGGTCTGCTGGAAAGCCGCTCGCTTATCACGATCTCCTTCCCAGCGAACTGAAGATTACGAAGCGCGCCAAAGCCATCAGCGACAAGAAAGAGCTGGCGAAGTTCATCTCGGAGCAGACCGTGGCCGGCGCACCGGCGCAAGGCGTCAAGAAGCGAAAAGTCGACAAGGAAAAGGCTCGATACAACTCGGTTGAACGTGACGAGATCGCTGATTCCATAGAGCTGGCGTTGGTGCTGACGCAGCCCGTTCAAGACGCTATCCTTTCAAAGCAACCGATCAGCGCCGCGACGATCGACGCGTTCCTTGATGTCTGGAAGTCGAAGACCCGCAGCAATGTTCATTGGCGATCAGAGACCTCGGTAGATTTGCAGTGCCGAACACTGGGCCTCGCGTATGTGGGTGTGCTCTTCACCTACGCGGCTGATGTTACGCTCGAACGGGCGCGCGCCATTGTCGATCTTGTTTCTGCCGGGCGGTTCGCGCGCTACCAAAAGCTTAGAGTTTTAGCGCATCTAGCGCGCAGGCCACCTTTGCACAGCCTCGCGGGCGAGTTTGCGCGACGCATCTCGGAGCAAATTAAAGAAGATGAAAATATAGGCTCACGCGGCGAAGGATATGCCGACCTCGCCAAAGCGCTCGTTCCCATGAGCGTCGATGAAGCACGCGAGTATTTCCGCCAAGGTCTCTCTCAGCTCGACCAGGTGGGCGGCGAGGACTATCAGCAAATCTACTCGCTGCTTCACTATGGTGTGGTTCAGCCGGGCGGCGAGCTCTCGCCTGCGGCCGCGCAGCGCCTGATGAACCTTTGCCAGGCAATTGCCCATGACGAACCAAGTAAGTTCGGCTGGACATTGTTCGGCCGTTCGGCAGCGAACTCGATTGGCTTCGCCGCCATCGCCAAGCTTATACGCTGGAAAGACCAGGACGTGGCCGAGCTGTCCTATGGCCTGCCCCAGCTGGTTTGCTGCCTCGCGAAAAAGCGCAAGCTGTCACCCCTACGAGCCGCGCTACTTCTTACGCTATGCAAAGATCATGGCTGGTGGGATTGGCAAGTCGGCGAAGGCATCTCCGATCTTCTGGACGTGTGCGAGCCTACGGATCGTAAGAACATTATGGATGTGGTTCTTGGGAAGCTGCGTGCCGAGCATGCGGACGGTGCATGGCCGACGCTTTGGGAAAGCCTCCTCAAGGTGGAAGGTGAATACCCCGGGACGCTCAGCGAAGGCGATAGGGCTGTAATCGAACAAACGAGAGCGTTTGCGAAACAGAAGCAGGACGAGTTGAACAGCCGCAATCGCTCCTCAAACGACTTCCTCGCCCCCAACCCCGAGCGCCCCACGGAAGAGCAGGTCGACGAAACCATCGCGGCACTGGTCCAGAGCTGCGATGCAACGTCGGCCACGTCAATAGACGAGGCCATCAAGGCCATCGAGGAGAATAAGAGGCTTCCGTTCGGCGCGCGCCTTCAGTTCTTGGAGGGCGTGCGAATTGCGTGTCTCTACGACAAGCGATTACCATTCCTGTTCGCCATTTGCGAGGCAACCGAGTTCGAGTTTGATCGGGCTATTGACCTCATCCTTGAGTGCATTGAGGCGTGGTCAGGTGAGACAGCACATTTGCAGTCGCACGCCAAAAAACTGATCGCATCGCTCTTCGAGCACAAGGGAGCCCAGCTGTTCGACGACCGGTACTCCAATGTCGCCCGGCGCATCTATCAGCTTTCGGAGCTTTGCGGCGACAAGCGCTTCGTGCTCGAGCAGATCCTGAAGAAGGTTGTGGCCGACGAAGTTGATCTCGATGGAGACGAATGGGTTCAGCTGGCAACCTCCCTTTGTGACATTTCGTCGGGCGCCGCCGCGCTCGAGGCCTTCGAGCTACTCCTGTCAGGCACCGCCTCGCGTTTCGCCGACGAGATCGGTGAAGGCCCGTATCGAGCCGATCTCGCGTTTGCACCTCGGGAGTCCGATTTCTTGGCCGACTTGCTGTGGCATCTGTTGGGCGATGATGACGCCTACGTCCGGTGGTCGGTGGCGCGCTCGCTTTCCACTGCGGTCGAACTGGGTTTGCACGAGGAGCTGGAGCTGCTGCTCGACCGGTTCGACGTCCTCGGGGTGCCCGCTCTCACTTCGGCCGAAAGATCGCTGCCGTTTCAGAATTCGCAGGAGTGGCTTCTCATAGGGCTCGCGCGGGCCGCAAAGCGGCACGGCAGTGCTCTGGCATTCTTGCGCCGCAAACTCCTGGCGCTCTCACAGCGGAGCGATGTCCATGTAATGCACAAAGTGCATATCGCACGCTGCCTCGCCGGCATCGGGAATGGCGGCGATCCCGACAAGGAACTTGCTCAACTGCGCGCGCAAATCGACACCCCGCCAAAGGGCACGGTGAAGATAGGCAAGTGGCCGGCGCCTGTGGATGCAACGTCCGGTTTTACATTTGACTATGAGTTCAACAAATCTGAGCTGGATGACCTAGCAAGGCTCTTTGGAATGGCTAATGGCACGGTCACGGACCTGCTCGCGAACGAGATTGTCTCGCGATGGCCAGAGGCCAAGGACATGAGCTATTTCACCGGGCATGATCGCTACCGCCGCGATCGCGATGACCGGTATGAGTACTTCCGGGAGCATGTCCAAAAGCATGCACTTCTTGGCGCTGCGACCAAGCTATTCGCTTCTCATCCTGTCGTGGCGAGAACCTATGACGGCGACACGGACAAGTGGCGCGAGTGGCGTGACCGCTACGACATCACCTTCGAAGACGGCACGTGGCTTGCCGATCGCAAGGACGGCATTCCGCGCGAGGCGTTTGAAGACTTTCTCCGTCCTCGCGAGAAGCAGCAGGATTCACTTCAGCCTCAGGACGTTGTTCTAAAGAAGCTCAGGATCACTGATCGCGATGTGGCCGAGCCTATTCCGCTCTATGGTCGATGGACATCGCCGGACGGCGTTTCGGTGAACATCACGTCAGCGCTCTCTGAACGAAAAGGGGCGGTGCAGCGGTGTAAGACTTTCTCCAAGGAGCCCGGCCATGACTTCTGGTTGCCCGAGTTTTGGGATGGAGGCTACTATGATCGTCGCTATCGTCAGGCGAGCCCCTTCGAGCCACTGGTCTGGGCGCCCGAGCATTATGGTCTTGGCATAGACCAAGGCGATGAACTCGCCGCCCATTGTGCGGCATCGAGGCCGCGGCTGGGAATTGATCTCACGCAACAACTTTCTTTGACCGAAGGGCCGGTGTTCGGCGAGTGGCATGACGCCAGCGGCGGTCTCGCCTTGAAGAGCCAGGTGTGGGGAAAGTGGGAGCCCTACCCCGACCAACACAAATATAGACAGCAGTCCGGAGGCGAAATCTTGAGGGCAGCTCCAGCGTGGCTGGAGGCAACTTTGTCCGGCTTGAATCGCCGACTGGTCACGACGATCACGCTTCGGAAGTACCGCTCGTCAAAGTCGTACGACGAAACGTCTGGTGCCAAGCTCGTCATCGTGGCGCTGCGTGCCGATGATGGCAGCATGCGTTTCTGGTACGCGAAGAAGGCGTCCAACGTCGACTACTAGTGGAGATCGCGGCTTCATCTTAAGCAGGTCGAATGCTTGTCGGGGATGCAGATATCTCTAGCCGGTGACGGCCATGCCGGACGTTCGCATACGCACTTAGCAAGGTCGGCTTCTGGCGCTTACCGGCCATTGCCACGCGTTTAGCGCAATGACCGCTTTCCGTAGCGGTGCCTGCTCGTAGTTTTTTGAGTATGTGGGTTCAGCTAATTTCGCATTCGCCGCAATGTTTGTAGAGTCGTGCGCCCCGCGAAACATCGCGCCGCCATTTGCCGCAGCCACACTCTCCGCTCCCTCCAGCTGCCTCAGAGTAAAAGTCGATAGCGCTCCCGAATTTCCTGGACTTCTTTGCAGAACAGAGCGTTGCTTGAGTACATGGACGGGCAGGAAATGCTGGGAGCCCTTCTCCTCACCCCGCCGGCGCAGCGCCTTGGCGGGGTCGTGTCAGTGACAGCGTATGCTGTTGCTCACGACGAGAGAAGAACATGCCTAAACTTACTGACAATCAATTGATCGTGCTCACGAAGGCGGCTGCGCGGGACGATGGCGTCGCCGTTGCGCCGCATGGGATGGGCAAGGCGGCGGCAGCGAAAATTGGATCGAGTCTCGTCGCTCGTAAACTCATGCGGGAGAGTCGGTCGAAGCCGGGAATGCCGGTCTGGCGCGAAGCAGAAGGAAAGAACATCAGTCTCGTGATCACGCGCGCCGGCCGCGATGCGATCGGGGTCGAAGAGGACACGACGCCTTCCGATTGTTCCGCTCGACAAGCGACGTGCGCCAGCGCCGTCGCGAAGACTCAAAGGGCCAGCGCTGCTGTGCAACCGGAAGGACCTTCGATTGGCGCAGCCCCACGTACGGGATCCAAACAGGCTCTCATTGTCGACATGCTGTCGAAGGAACAGGGCGTAACAATCGACGCGCTGATCAAAGCAACCGGCTGGCTGCCGCATACAACACGAGCGGCTCTGACGGGGCTTCGCAAGCGTGGTTTTGCAGTCGAACGCATCCCGCGCGCGCCTGGAGCATCGCTCTATCGGATCGCGAATCGCCCCTGCCCGGCTCGGGCCTGATCTGATGACACAGTCCCCATCGCGGCGGCGTCCGGCGGGCCGGCCGGACGCCGCTGATATCAATTCTGAGCTCATCCGCATCGCTGCGACGAACTTCGAAGAACTGCGCGCGATGTGGCGTGCGAAGCGGAAGCACGAACCGCCTGCCGCATTGACGAAGGATCTCATGGCCCGCGCCCTTGCACACTGGCTGCAGGAGGAGCGTCTCGGCGGATTGGAGCCTCCTCTTTGCCGACTCCTTGCCACTGTCGCGAAGAAGGGCTCCGCGCCCGCGAGACGCTTGAAGACCGGTTCCGTGATTGTCCGAGAATATCAGGGCAAAGCCCAGGAGGTGCTCGTTGTCCCCGGCGGCTTCTGTTGGGATGGACAGGTTTATCCGAGCCTGTCGACCATCGCCTTGAAGATCACGGGCACAAATTGGAACGGCCCGCGCTTCTTCGGTCTGCGAGGCGCCGAAGAGTCCGAGCGGTTACCAGACGCAGAGAAGACAATCCAGTCACGCGCCCTGCCGACAAGGTCTTCAATTCGGCCCAGCAGGAATACGCCCGAGCCGACCCTTCCCACACAACGCCCAGGCGGCGACTCGCGAGCCGCCGCCTCTCCCGATGTTAGTCGGGGACGCAGCGCATGAAAACAGCCGCCGCCAAGCTTCAGCGCTGTGCGATCTATACGCGCAAATCGACCGAGCACAATATCGACCTCGCCTTCAACTCGCTCGACGCGCAGCGAGAGGCTTGTGAGGCCTATATCAAGAGTCAGGCTCATGAAGGCTGGCGCCTCGTCGCCGATCGCTTCGACGACGGCGGACAGTCCGGCGCGTCGCTCGAGCGTCCAGCGTTACAAGGCCTTTTGGAGCGGGTCCGATCCCGTAAGATCGACATCATCGTCGTCTACAAGGTCGATCGCCTGACGCGCTCGCTCGCTGACTTCGCCAAGATCGTCGAACTCTTCGATGAGTTTGACGTCTCCTTCGTCTCGGTCACCCAATCGTTCAACACCACCTCAAGCATGGGAAGGCTCACCCTGAACGTTCTGCTCTCCTTCGCCCAGTTTGAGCGGGAGGTGATCGGCGAACGCGTCAGGGACAAAATTGCCGCCTCCAAGCGCAAGGGAATCTGGGTCGGCGGGCCAGTTCCTCTGGGCTATCGAAGCGTCGACAAGAAGCTTGAAGTCGTTCCCGAGGAGGCGGAGCTGGTGAAGAAAATTTTCGCCGACTACCTGCGCCTTGGATCGATCGGCGAACTGGCGGCGGCGCTCGACCGGGAAGGCGTCAGACCAAGACCCCGCAAGCTCGCGAGCGGCAAAACGATCGCCGCCGCGAGCTTTATGGTCGGTCCGCTCGCGCATATGCTGAAAAATCGCTTTTATGTCGGCGAGATCGCCTATCGCGGAGAGATCCACAAGGGCGAGCATGAGCCGATCCTCGATCGCGATCTCTTCGACGCGGTGCAGGCAAGACTGGCCGAAGGCGCGGTCAAGCGAAAGCTCACGAGAGCACGTTCCTCCTCCATGCTCGTCGGTCTTCTATTCGACGATCGCGGCAATCCGATGAGCCCGAGCCACGCTAACAAGAAGGGCGTGCGTTATCGCTATTACGTGTCTCACGCCTTATTGCAGAACCGAAAAAGAGAAGCGGGAACCGTCTCCCGCGTGTCGGCGCCCGACATCGAACAACTCGTTTGCGACGCTCTGAGGGGGAGGCTAAACGCAAATGACGACGCCTGCGATCGCGATCTGATTCGCGCGCGGATCGACCGAATCATCATTGAATCCAACCGAATCGCGATCACGTTTCGCGAGCCGGAACAGGAAGCGGATTTATCAAACTCTGAATTCCCGCCGAACAGATTGATCGAGCTGACGATCCCCTTTGCTCCAAAACTAATTCCCCGGAAGGGAGTTGCGCATGCGCCAATAAACCAGGGGACGATCGACTCCGAAACGCGGGAGGCGCTGCTGAAGGCGATAGCGCGTTCACGCGGATGGATGGAGACGATCCTTTCGGATCAGACCGCATCGTTCGACAACATCGCTGCCGACGAAGGTCTCGCCGAACGTCATGTCCGGCGTTTGGCCGTTCTGGCGTTCCTCTCGCCGAAAGTCGTTCGGGCGATCGCCGACGGCGCCGCTCCCTCGGGTGTGACAGTCTCCAGCCTGACACAGGCTCTGCCTCATGCTTGGGCGGATCAAGAGCGACTGCTCGGCCTCGGCTAAATCCTTCAATCACGATCTTGGCCGATTGCGGCCGGCGCCGCGCCGTCTCATGCCCCCGTCGTGTCTTGATCCGGAAGCTATGACATAGGGAATAAACATCCGGATTCGTCGGCCGAACCGCGTCGACGAACCAGTCTGCGCGCAAAGCGAACCGGTCTCGGGCGGCGTCGGTTGAAAAACCCGGACATTGAAAAATCGCCGACTGAGACTGTGGCCGGAATCACGCCATTGAGACCGGGATTTCCGACGCAAGGAAGTCTCAGTGCCGTTGCTCCTCGCGCAAATGCCCCGGAATCCCGGCCCTTTTCACGAAGCACGCGTCCGGTCTCAACTTCCGGGAATGCATGGCTGTGGGCGCAGTCTCCTGCGAACGCGTCTCCGCGGCAATTCCCTGATAACAGGGAAAATAACAGGGAAATTTGAAAAAACTGGCCTTTCTGGTGAGGAATCGTCCGTGAGACAGACGCAAAATCAATGAGTTGGACGAAAATTCCCTAAGATTCTTTACAGGGAATTATTTCGAGCGAACAGGGAATGGCGAACGCGAAAATGCTCGGAACATGGAATGTGGGTCGTTCAGATTTGTGTGCCCGAATTGGCGCGTGCGAAAATGCGTTTGGCGGAGGGCAAAGCTCATCTTCATCGCTACGGATTTGACGGGCGTGCCGATAGCCACTCTCGGAGCTTTGTCCACCGTCTTTTTGATCCATGGGTGCGAACTGCGATGGCCAGCGCCTTGCGTTGCCCCACGATGACGACGAGGCGCTTACCCCGCGTGACAGCCGTATAGACGAGATTTCTGGCGAGCATCGTGTAGTGTTGCGTCGCCAGCGTGATCACCACGGCGGGGAATTCCGAACCTTGCGACTTGTGGATCGTCGTCGCATAGGCGGGAACGAGCGCATCGAGTTCGCCGAAGGGGTATTCGATCTCTCGGCCATCGAAGTCGGCGATCAAAACGCCTTCTGCTTGATCTATCCGTCGAACAGTTCCCAAGTCACCATTAAACACCTCACGTCATAATCATTCTCGGTTTGCATCACCTTGTCGCCAGGGGCAAAGGCCGACCCGAAGCGTTCGATCTTCTCGGCCATGTTTGGATTGAGGGCTTTTTGGAGGTCGCCATTGAGCGAGCGCGCGCCGAGGACTCCCCGCTGTATCGGACACAGCACCTGCACGTCCTGGATTGGATCGAGACCAAAGCGCCGGGGAATTCGATCACGGACGATCTCCACCTTTACCGCGCCGCCTTCAGGCTCCTTCGCCTCGACAAAGAAGAAATCGGAGTTTTCGGCGCCTCGGGACCACTCCGGCATCTCGCCCCGGTTGATGCGGTGAGCGTTGAAGATGATTCGGCTTTCCGACGCCTGCCGGAACACCTCCGTCAATCGCGCAACGCCAATTGCGCCTGAGCCGATAATGTCGCCGAGGACTTGACCGAGGCCGATCGAGGGAAGCTGATCGACGTCGCCGACAAGCAGCAGTCCAGACCTCGGGGGAACGGCCTTCACGACGGCGAACATTAGCGACGTGTCCACCGTGCTGGTTTCGTCGATAACAAGCAGATCGCAGTCGAGCGGGCGTTCAGCGTCGCGTCGGCCCCCCCAGTCTTCGGATCGGTTTCGAGCAGCCGGTGGATGGTCTTCGCCTCTATCCCGGTTTGTTCGGTCATGCGCTTGGCGGCGCGGCCTGTTGGGGCTGCAAGCAGAAGCCGCGTCCCCTTGGCGGCGAGAATGCGCAGGATGGCGTCGAGCAGCGTCGTCTTGCCGACGCCGGGACCGCCGGTGATGACCGCGGACCTCGCCCTCCGCGAGTTCATGGGTCAGCGCCATCCGAACGACGCTATCGTCAACTTCGAGCAATGTCGTCGCCAGCTTCACCAGGTCCTCGATCGGCAGGCCGCAGTGGCCCTCGTCCGTCGCCTCCTGTAGGGCGAAAGAAATCCTCGCCGAACCCTTTGCGGCGCTTCGCGCGTCATACCGAGCTTCATCGCGATGGCGTCGGCGGTGCGAAAACCGATTCCGCGAATGTCGCGCGGCAGCCGATACGGGTTCTCGGTCATGACCTGAATGGCGTCATGGCCATAGTTCTTGAAGATACGCACCGCGCGCGACGTGCCGACGCCATGCGAGTGCAAGAAAACCATGATGTCGTGGACGGCCTTCCGCTCGGCCCAGCCCGCAGCGATCTTTCCGGCGCGAAACTCGCCAATGCCAGGCACCTCGCGCAGCTTCTGTGGAGCCGCCGCGATGATCTCGAATGTTCCCTCGCCGAAAGCGCCAACGATCTGTTTGGCGAGCACCGGACCGATCCCGCGCACCATGCCGGAGCCAAGATACTTCTCGATCCCTTCTGTCGTCGTCGGCGGCGTGATCTTCAAAAAATCCGCCTTGAACTGAAGGCCGTGGGTTCGATCCGTGAACCAGACGCCGACGGCGTGGATGAATTCCCCGGCCGAGATCGATGCGACATGTCCAACAACCGGCACCAAGTCGCGCTTGCCCCGCGACTTCACCTTCAGCACGACGAAGCCGTTATCTTCATTGTGGAACGTGACCCGCTCAACGGACCCGACGAGCGTTTCTCTGGGCGGCGTAGCGTCAGCGGACGATTTCAAGAGGGCAAGACCGGAACAAGGAAAAAGCGTCGCTAAATAACACGCGCCTATACAATCTTGTCAGAGAAGCCGTTTCGAGACGCGCTGGCACACGTCCAACAAGAACCGGTCGGTGCTCGCCCATCTTTCCGGCCAAACAGCGTCTGAAACGGTCACTATGCCTGCACCTGCTACGATCCGTCGGTAGCCCAAAGATTCTGCTCGCAAGTTAGAACGTAGCCTTGGGAGATATTTAGCTTCGTGCATCCTTCCCATTCAGCGTTCCAAGTCGCCCCAACAGACGTCCCGCTTTCCGGGCGTATGCCCAAGCCTTCAAAACTCAAGCATAGCTGAGTCGACGTTTCGCCGCATTCTTGCGGAGAATCAGGATCATGCAACGCGCTCGACCCAGCCGGCTCGCGCGAGGGTGGGAGGCATCAAATGGACGCACTCGATCTCGATCAAGCGACTGACGAAATCATCCAGAGGGCCGATCCGAATGTAGCGGCCTTGGCCGCGCCCAATTTTCCACGGCGTCAGTCTCCCTCAGACGTCGACGACGCCACCGCTGCCCTGGCCTTGGTGTCGGAAACCGCGGCGGCGATCAGACAACTGGAGCAGCATTCCGCTCAGGCCGTGGCGCGCGCGCACAACGCCGCCAATGCCGTGATGGAAGAATTGGAGCGCACCGAGTCCCGCGCACAACACGCCGAGATGGCTCTGCGCCAAGCCGAGGCCGAAATCGCCGAACTTTCGACGGCGGCCATGCAGGCGCACAAAGATATTGAGACGCTTCAATCCCGTCTTGCGGCGAGGCAGGCAGAGTTAGTTGCGATGGAACAGCGCGCCACTGTCGCCGAACGGCGCGCGGACGAAGCTGAAGAGGCGATCCAAAGCATCGTCACGGCAATCCGTACCCAGCTTCCCGTCACATCAGGTGTTGCCGCCGAACAAGCTGGCGAAGCGGCCTGAGATCTTTTTTGCGTTGATTGCGGGCCGAGAAGTGAGCAAGCGCCTTATAGACAAGCGGGTTTACATTTGACTGATGTGAATCAAGTTCTGTTGCTTTCCGGCACCCGGGCGGCCAGAACGTTGTATGCATGCCTGATCATGCCCGAAGCAAAATGGGCTGGCCTGCCGATCGAGACTGGAGAGGCGCCCATGCCCCGGCGTTTGATGTTTTTAGTAGCGTTTGCGGGACAAGTCGTTCTCTCGGCGTGCGCGCTGCCTGCGAGTGCCGCGCAACTCGAGATTCATTACGCTCCGACTGAGAAGTGCGCGAGTTTCGGCATGAGCGCCTCGCAGGAGTCGACCTCCCAAACAATCGTCGCGCCGCAGGTGCTGCTGGGCAATCACCTCATGGCGTTGAAGCTTCCCACCTTCGCGCGCGAATATGAGAAAGTGGCGCTGGAATCGGCGCAAGATCGCGCCGATTATCCGCGTTATTTGCTGCGCCTGTGCGACCTGGAGCACATCGATCGCGAGTGGCGCAATGTCGAGCGTCGCATTCGCCTGGCGCGCTTTACGCAGATCAAGAGCCTCGACACATTCGACTTCGCCGCGCAGCCGTCACTCAACAAGCCGCTGGTTCTGGGACTGGCGCGCTGCGAATGGATGGAGAAGCGACAGAACTGCATCGCGCTGGGTCCATCCGGAACCGGCAAGACTTACGTCGCGCTCGCCCTTTGGCTCGCCGCTTGCCAAAAGGGCTTCAGCGTCGCGTTCCCCTCGGCCGCCTCCGAAGACGCCGACGCCATCCCCTTAAGAAACGCTCGGTCAGCGGAGCTGATCGAGCGTTTTTATGTTGGCCCGATTTAAGACGCGTAAACCGCGTGTAAAATCAGTTCTGCTTCGTGGCGTCCGGCGCTTTTGACGGGGGCGCGACGACCGGCGGCTGTGCGGGCGACGCGCCATTGATCGGCTTGAACGCTTCCTTGGCGAGACTCGAATACGTCTCGCCAATCTTGGTGGCGTAGGCCAGTAAATCGTCATAGGCGGATTTGGTGAAGTCCGACTGGAGCTGGATCGCCTCGTCGATCTTTTTCACGCCGATCAGCTTCTCGAAGAACGCCTGGCTTTTCTCGAAGGACGCCTTTGCGTAGTCCGTCGTTTCGGCCGCAATGGCCTCTAGACCCTTGGTTGACGAGGTAACCACCGTGGCAAACGGAGCGCCGAACGAAGCCGCGCCGAACGCTTTTGTCGCGGGGAAGTTGCTGAACATAGAGCATCCCTTTTTGGTCTAGGCGCGCGGGGCAATTCCCACGCAGCCACGCAGGATGTGCGCTGCACAATGTGTCAATAATCATATTGCTTTGCACAACCGAGCCGGTCGCGACGCAACGCTTGCTTAAAAGCGGAAGCAATAGCAAAGGCCTTGGGCTCGGCTCTCGGCCCAGCAAGCCCAATAGCTCGCCTGACCGAAACGTCCGCCTTGCGCCGCGCTGCCGAGCCGCCGCCCGCCTTATGCGGCGGCATGGCTAATGGATGGCGTGACGCCCGCGCATGATCGGAAGGTCACCAAATTGCGCCAATGCGCACTTTATATATTACGCAAAAGTTACACGGGGCGGCGGGACGATTGCGTAAGTCTTTGTTTTAATCGGCGTTCCCTAGGTGACCCGAACCCCTGTTCGCCGTGAGAGCGCGACGAATGGACAAAAGCCGGCGCGGATGCGAGGAGTCTTTCAGCGTGTGGTGGCGAAATCGGGCGAACCGGAGCCAACCAAACCCGCTGGTCGCATCGAGTCTTGAGCTCGTGGCACGTGATTGGGTCTTGGCTTGCGGATTTACCATCAAGGCCGACGGCGCGGGGCGCGTCGTCATGACAGGCCGGATAGATGACAGCAGCCGCGAACTTTCGCCAAACCTAAGAATGAGTCCTTGCAAGAGCGGGGACATCCATAGATGCGACCAGCAGAAGGCGAGCGACACGCTGTTCTTCTGCGCCAGCGCGCGATAGCCGGCGTAACCGTCGACCTGCACGACGCCTGTGGAGCCGGCAAGATGCATGAGCGGCTGCGGAAAAGCTATCTCGATATCGTCGTGGTCGCGATCATTGGCGCCACCATCGCGCTTGTCGCCGTCATTGCCCTCGGCTCGGCGTTCGGCTCACTTTGAGCGAGCCCTTCGAGGCGAGCGCGCGGGGTCGTACGAGAAGCCGACCGCCCGCTCTCCTTGCAGCGCCTTACTGCGCTGGCGTCTCCGGAGCCATCGAGCGTGTCGGTCCGCGTTCGCACTAAACTATCTGCCGTATATCGGATCCCTGATTGTTACCGTTTTCCCAGCGCTGTTTGCTTTCGTTCGACTCGGCAGGCCGCGGGCATCGTGTTCTTCGTTCTCGCCGCGACTCAGTTCGTCATTGGAAGCTATCTCGAGCCGCTCATTTCGGGTTCGGCGTTGGCGATTTCGCCGACCGTCGTGACGTTCACTGTCGTTCTCTAGACTTTCTTGTGGGTCTTCCCGGAGCCTTTATCGGCGTTCCCCTGGCGATCGCATTTCTCACGCTCTGCGCCCAATTCCCGTCAACTCAGTGGATCGCCACGATGTTCTCCGGAGCGCCGCAAACGCAAACGGCCGCTCCGAGCCCGAAGCCAACTGAAATATCGTGAACGCAGCGCGATAGCGTCCATCGGAACGCTGAGTTCCTGATCGAAGGCGAATTGCCGAGCGGGGCTTGACGGGTTCGGACGTACGCGCCCGCGAAGCTGACTGGGTGCCGGCGACTGGCGCTGCGTCAATCACGGCGCCGCCGCAGGCGAGAATGCGCGCGGCGATGCCGCCCACGTCAGACCAATTTCTCATGGCCCTGCAGAAGCTGGGGGAGCGGCAGGGGAGATCGGCCCTGGCCTCACGCCAACAATTTCAAATGCCGTTCTACGGACGCATAAGAATGGAAGCGGCCAGTCCAGAGCAAAAAGTTTCTGGTGGTATTCTAGCGTGACCGTTCGACCGGGCATTGCTTCTAATTGCTCTCTGACGCCGGGGTCAGGCACCGAAAAATTGAACGTGTTATCAAATTCTTGGTTCCGCGATCGACTATTGGTCGACGCCGAAAAACTCGGGAGCGCCAAGTGGCCTTCGAATGTCCGGCAGGCGATGCCTCTCCTCGACAGCTTGCTGAGAACGCCCGTTCGGACCCCGACCGAGTAGTTAAAGCTGTTCAGCACGGCGAGCGCCGCCAGAAGAAACAGCACAGCCACGACGAGCCAAATTGCTATTTTAAGTTTTCCGTTCAAGCGCCGCTTGGCGGAAGAGGACTGCGTTGAAGCCATGAGAACTATCCTAGCTCTTCGCTGCTCAAATCTCGCGTAGCCTTCGCGTTAAGTCAACGCCAGCAAATTCAGGGTATTTTCCAGCTATAGCGCTTGACTGCGACAATTGCATTTAACGAAACGCACAGCATCGATATTTAAATCGCGCTTGCCCGAGCACCACAAGAGGAGGCCGTTTAGTCGCTCGGCACGACTCATTTGATGTCCGCCGATTGAGTCAAGTCGCTCATACCGTCGGATTTGAAGACGCTGGGCGCCCGATCTCGAACGCCTCTCCTATCGCCAAACCAAGCGCTATTCGCTGACGCGTCCGGTCAACGTCGAACTTCGTCAAGCTGCGCGGTCTTCGCCAGAATGCGCTGGCGGCGAGGCTAAAATGGACTTTCGTGCGCGCGCCTCACCGCCCTAACGAACGGGCTAAGATCTCCGATCGCGAGTCACTTCACCGTCGCCGCATCGCCCGTTGAGAGATTATTCAGACAATGGTTGATGTTGCTCAGCGCCGCGGCCCGCCACATCTTCATCGTCTCCGGCAGGCGAAACAACTTCCTCGTGAGCGAGTAGATTTCTGAGAAAGGCGGCCTGGCCCGGCCCTAATGACGATCGGGTCGCTTCCAACAATCCGCGTAGCGACGCCGCCCGCCGCGACTGAGCACCCCGACCGTGGATGTATCGGCGGGGCGTTTTTTGCGATCAGCCCAGCTTTGATGCCAGCACGTCAACTTTCTCGATTTTCGGCGGCAGCGAGAAAAGCTCCGGCGCTTTTGCCATGAGAGCCTTCGCGACCTCCCCCGCAAGATGAGCGTCTCTGCCGGCTTCGTCATGAAAGACGTCAAAAATGCCAAAAGTCGTGGGCGCCACTCGGATCGCGAACCACGAAACCGTGCCAGGCTCCGCTTCCACGAGCGGCACCGCCGATTTCAAGAACGCCGCAACCTCGTGCTCCTTGCCGATCTTCGCTTCCAGCGTCGCCAAGATGCCAAACTTTACCATTGCGACCTCCTTGGGAACTATGGCCCCCGGGCCGTCAGTTTGCACCTTTCGAGGCATTTTGCACGACGGTTGATTCTTGAGTCGCGCAACCATCAGGGAACCAATGTTTGACGATACTCGACAAGCCTAAACAGACGACGGCCGGAGGCGTCAATGAATGCGCCCGATTTAAACCAAGCGACGGGCGAACCCGTCCGCGGAAGCGAGGGCGCGGCTCATCAGCCTGCCCCTGAGAGCACCGCGCTTGT
>Ga0351910_1010_pt1 | contig 84786 bp, 102 predicted proteins | sample TotcelHT113001L5_FD_206860 | JGI IMG/M metagenome (GOLD analysis project Ga0351910, IMG submission 206860) | Enriched cells from coal bed in the Powder River Basin, Montana, United States - Total cells T11 rep1 HSBNCT.T11.300.1.L5 ...
GCCTTCATGACCACCGTGATCATGGCCGCCATGGCCGCCGTGATCATGATCGTCGTGGTGGCCGTCACTTCCGCCCTGGCGCGATGGCGTCGGCAGCGGCGCAGGCTGATTGTCGACGTTGGCGCGGCTCTGCACGATCGCATTGCCGAACCAAACCGGACCCAGCGCGTCGAGGCCCGGCGGACTGACGACGTCCGGCGGACGATCATTGCCGAGGGCAAGGTTCGCCTCTTCGTTCGTCGGCTCGCGCTTGGCGCCGCCTCGCTGTCCTTTGCCGCTCTCCAATGCCGCGACGATTTGCGCGATCGTCTCAGGCGGCACGAGGAAAGGCTCCGACACCGGCCCGCCGCTCGGCGCGCAGACCCCATAACCCGGGCGCGTGAGCGCCTGGCCGCCGACGTCGATGAAACCATATTGATGCACGACGAGCGTGCCGCATGAGCCGCCAACCCGAACCAGCGCCGTCCCGCCGCGCACGCCGATGGACGCCGTCGGCGTCCGTAGCCGTGTGCCGCCTTCGTGGCTGACGCCGCCGCCGACGAAGCGCATGACGCCCTTCGCCATCGACACGCCCTGCTGACCGCCGCCGCCTTGTGAATAGACAAAATCGTCAACGGTGACGGCGCTGTTGCGTCCGACGGTCATCGTCGATGTGTCGTTAAAGACGATCTGGGCGCTGCCGTACGGACTCGTCTCGATGCGTTCGCGCCGTTGCACGCCAAGACCAACCGAGAGCGAGCGCTTCGCGGCGCCCGGCGGCGTGCCGTGCGCACTCTGATTGACCGCGCCGACGTTCCCGACGTTATCTGCGAGCGCGGGGCCTGCGACGAGCGCGAGAGCGGTTGTGGCGGCCGCGGAGAACTTTTTCATTTATCGTCTCCGTCAGAACTTTGCCGTTGGCCCGAAACTGACGGACACGTTGTCAGTCTTGAAATTCGGCAGATTCGAATCGTTGCGCGCATACTCGACGTTGCCGGCGAAACCGAAATACGGGGTAATCGGCAAGTCCACCATCAGGCCGCCGATCCAGACGGTGTCTCGACGCGCGACGAAGGGATTGATCACCGGATTGGCGGCGTCGAAGGCAAGATGCGTAAAGCGGCCATAAGGCGCGAGGGTCCACCGGCGCGGAATAATTGGAAATGGCGGGTCGACCTCGAGCCGCAGCATCGCCTGAACGTCCACCTGATCGGAAGATTGCTGCGGATTGCCCGCCCACGCCCGCGTATAGGCGACGCGACCTTCAAGCCTCAGGTCGTTTGTCAGTCTGTAGGAGCTGCTCAGGTAGCCGGTGACGACGTCGCCAGTCGCCAACGTCGATACCGTCGAATAGGGCGAAAAACCGGTATAGCCGAGGAAGCCCGGCGAGGGATCGACCCAGATCGCCCGCCATTCGGCGCCCGGCTCAAACCACAGGTCGCGACCGAGTTCCGCGCCGAAACTCATGCCCGCGCCGCCGGCGTTCAGATAATTGCTGCCGCCGAGCAGCGCCACCGCGCCGGTCACGTAGGGCTTGATGGAGAGGCCCGGATAAAGATCGGGCGCGATATGGATGCGTGGTCCGACCGAGCCGGCGAACAGCGCGACGCTGTACTGCGGCAGGCGAAACTGCTCGGTGGCGTAGCCCGTCACGCGCGTCTCGAGCTGGTCGCCGCGCCCGTTCTGAAAATCCAGATCATGGGCGGCCTGCACCAATTGGAAGCTGTTGATGTCGCCCTTGCGCGAGGCGGCCGACGCAACGCCGACGCCGCCAACCTGGAAAAGATTATTGGTCGGAAAGAAATTCGCGTTCGATTGCGCCCGCAGGCCGACGTGCATCCGCAGATAAAGCCGGTTGGCTTGTGTGCGCTTCTCGATGTCGGGCAGCTGCGCTTCGACTTGAGCCATCTGAACCGGATCGAGGCCGCCTTCGGCGAGCGCGGTGCGCAAATGCTGCGCCGAGATTTCATAGGCGCCGAGCCGCGCATAAAGGAAACCAAGCTCTTTTCGAGCGCGGGACAGATTCGGGTTGAACATCAGCATGCGTTCAAGCGCGCCGATTCCCGCCTCATAGTCGCGTAGCTCCGTCGACAGCAGGACGTAGCGATAGGTCGCGTCATAGTCGGTTGGATTATGCTGAATATAGGCTGCGAGGCGCTCCTGTTCGGCGCGCGGATCCTCCTGCGCCAGAGCCGGACTGAAAACTGCGAATGCGGCAAACAGTGCGCCCAAAAGCCTCGGCGCCGCTTTATATGCGAACATAAATGGCAAGCCCCCGTAAAAAATCGAAAAACGGCGATCGAAGCCCGGACCGTCAGCTGAACCGGAAGCTGACTCATGTCGCCTGGAGTAGCAAGCTAGCGCCGGACGATACGACGATGCGAACGACACGACGGCGCAAGGTGTCTGCTACGAATTAATCCTATGCAGCAACGCCTTACGGCCTTTTCTGCCCATTCTCCTTGCACAAACGGCGAATGCAACAAATTCTCGGGTGTTGCCTTGAAAGCACAGGCGCGATCCGCGGCTAACGCCGGAGCCCGCCATCGAAGAGAGAGACCACTTCGCCGCTTTCAGTCGACGACTGCTCGGCGACCGACGACGACGAGGGAATGACGCCCCTGCGCCAGCGCGCCGAGACCACGCGGCGACGCGGACGCGCGATGGCGCGTGAATCGTCGCAAGACGCGCCCGGCGCGAGGAGCCAGCGCAGCACGATCAGCAGGTCGGCGGCGCGGCGCGACGCGCCGATCTCAACCGCGTTGCGGATGTCGGCGACGACTCGCCCGCGCGCGGCGTCGAGCGAGACGGCCCGGCGGTATCGCGCCAACATGCGATGGTGCTTGTCGCTGGGGCTCACGCCCAGGATGAGTTCATGGCCGCGCAGACCCGCCACTTCGGCGCAACGCTCGATTGGCGTCAATTCGGGAATCATTTCGGGTTCTCCCAGTCGCTTGCTCTGCCACGGGTCCTTTGCCTCTTGTCGGCAGCATAGCGACGGTAGCGCCCTGTTCCTCATCTGTTTGTGCGAGACCGCACATGGGTCATTCGGCTTCGTTGAGCGCCTCTTGAACCCGCTTCTCCAAGACCGACGGGCGCAACAGCACGAGACCGCCGCGAATTTTTTCGGCAAGTCCTTCGTCGATCATGCCCGAGAGTTCGCGGCTGACCTGTTCGCGCCGACAACCGATACGGGCGGCGAGATCATGCTGAAACGGCGGCGGCGATACGATCGATTGTCCCGTCGACCCCTTGCGCGGCGCCGACATGCGCAACAATTCGGAATAGAGCCGATGCTTGAGGTCGAGCACCGAGCGCTCGAACAGGCGCGTATTCAGTTCCCGCACCCGCGCCGTCAGCATACGCAACAGCCGCTCGCAAATCTCCGGCTCGCCGAACAGGATCTCCTTGAAGACCACTGGCGGCACCAGCAAAAGTTCCGCGTTGGTGAGCGCCGTCACATTGGCGGAGCGCTTGGCCCCATCGACCGCCGCCATCTCGCCGAAGAATTTGCCCGGTCCGAAGTCCCCGAAAATCATTTCCTTGCCCGCGGCGGTGCGTATCAGCACCCGAACGTCGCCGCTGACGATGAAATACACATCGGTCGAAGGATCGTCGAAATCGAGGACCAGCTCATGCTCGGCGTAGCGCCTGCGCACGCATTGGCGCGCCAGCTGCTCGCCGCGCGTCGGGTCGAGACCAACAAAGAAAGGAATCCCGTCAAATAGGGACACATCACGCTCCCGGATTGGAAATAGCGCCGATATTGCCGCTAAATGACGACGTCGTCGAGGCGCAATCTGCTGGCGGATGCAGACTCTTCGGGCGATGATTGACGATGCAAGCGTTCCGAGTCGCGACCTTCAATCTGGAAAATCTCGATTGGTCGGGGACCAAACCGGCGGCGTTTGCGCGCCGAACCGACGCGCTACGCCCCCTGCTGGAGACGCTCGACGCCGATGTATTGTGCCTGCAGGAAATTCATGCGCAGAGGCGTCACAAGCATGACGCGCGGCAATATATCGCGCTCGACCGGTTGCTTGCGACGACCAGATACGCGAATTTTCATCGGGCGACGACCGTTAGGCCGGGCGGCGACGCCCCCGCCGACGTCCACAATCTCGCAATCCTTTCGCGGTGGCCGATGCGCGCGCAACGGCAGATCCACCACGACATCGTGGCGCGATGGAGCTGGCCGCCGCCGCGGGACGCCGACGGCTCCCAGCCGGAGCCGGTGGAGATCGCTTGGGACAGGCCCCTGCTCTACGCTGCTGTCGAGCTTCCCAACGGATGCGCGCTCCACGTCGTCAATCTGCATCTACGCGCGCCGCGCGCCATTCCTATCGCGACGGCGCGCGGTTTCGGGTCGAGCCGCGCACAAATCGAGGGCCAGTTCGTGGCGGCGCTCAAGCGCGAAGGCCAGGCGCTGGAGGCCCGGCTGTTCGCCGAGACTCTTTTTGATGCGGAGCCGCAGGCGCAGATCGCAATTGTCGGCGACTTCAACGCCGACGCGCATGACGCGCCGACCCGACTCTTGCGCGGCGGCGGAGACGAAGCGGCGGAGGGCGACCGGGCCCTCGTCGCCTTGGAAGAGCGCGTTGCGCCGTCGCGGCGTTTCACCGTGGTGCATGCGGGACGTCCAACGCTGATCGACCACCTCCTTGCCTCCCGCGCATTGGCCGCCGATTGGCGCGAGACCACGATCCTGAATGAAGGGCTGCAGGACGAAGTCTACGCGGAAGAACCTGTCGAGGGATCGCTTCACGCGCCCGTGGTCGCTCAGTTTGAGCTGGTCGCAAAATGACCGCGGCGCCGCTAGTGAACCCGAACGCGACGCGAGCGTAAGGCACCTGTCACACGGAGGCGAACGATCTCAACTGTTCGGCCATGGCGCGCGTTTCGCTCCAGTCCAGTTCAACGTCCGCTTGACCTTCGGAGGAGACGATGATGCCGCTCTGCGCGACCCTCGCATCGAAGTCATGATCGCTGGCGATCGGGCTCATATAGATTTGCTGTTCGCCGCGGTCGCCATGCGCGACGGAGTCGAGGGCGCGGGAAAGGATCGCCGCCTCTTCTTTGGTAAAGCGCCGCAGGGGGTGGCCGGGAAGGCGGAGCGTCGCCAATACGACAAACGATGGATGCTTTGAGGCGACAAGCTCGAAGAGCTGAGACATTTCCGAGACCTCATCGACGGTTCGAGGCGGCAAGAGACGAGTTTTTGCAGGCCGTCGCGCAGGCGCCCTTCTTGATTAGGGAGTGTCAGCGCCCGCCTTTCGCGTATGAGGCGCATCAAATTTCGTGCCTACGATCCAACCAAGGGTCTTGCCGTGAGAGAAACAGATGAATGACAAGCGCCTCTTCGCGCCATCGACCGCGCGCAATCGCGGCCCGATCCTCGATGTCCTGCGCAACGTCTTGCCGGCAAAAGGGGTGGCGCTCGAAATTGCGAGCGGCGCAGGAGAACATGTCACATTTTTCGCACAGCATCTGCCCGGACTGACATTCTGTCCGTCGGACCCGAACGCTGAAGCGCGCGAGAGCATTTCGGCCTGGATCGCCTCCACGCGACTCGCCAATGTGGATGCGCCGCTCGCACTGAACGTCGAGGAGTTTCCTTGGCCTATCAGTGCGGCGGACGCCATCATCTGCATCAACATGACCCACATTTCGCCCTGGAGCGCGACCGAGGCGTTGTTCGAGGGCGGGAGCAGGGCTTTGCGCGAGGGCGCCCCGCTCTATTTATACGGTCCATACAGATGCGGCGGCGCGCACACTGCGCTCAGCAACGCAGAGTTCGACGGGAGCCTTCGCGCGCGCGACGCGGCGTGGGGCATCCGCGATCTCGACGATGTTGCGGCATGCGCGCGAGAGAAAGGGTTTGGGGAGCCTCAGGTCGTGGAAATGCCCGCCAACAATCTCAGCGTCATCTTTCGCAGGTAAGAAAAACATCGACGCGCATGGGCCTTGAGCCCGAGTTGCTTGCTGACCGCACCGCAGCGGGTTACGAAAAGATGACATGAGCCAGCCATGCCGGCGGAAAAGTTCCTTCGGCATTTGGCGTCAGGAACTCACTGGAGAAAGATCATGGAACGTCGCGAATTCATCGCAGTCGGAACCGCCGCCGCCGTCGTGTCCGCCACCCAAGCGTTTGCTCAGGCAACCGGCCAACAGGACAGCGCGGCCAAAATGGAGGATATGCATCCGCCGCTCTACAAAAACCTGGAACATGCGAGCATCGAATGTGTCTCCACCGGCAATGACTGCCTTCGGCACTGTCTTGGCATGTTTGCGATGAAAGACACGAGCATGGCCGAATGTGCGGACGCCTCGCTGCAGCTTGTCGCCGCATGCAACGCGCTGACGTCGCTTGCAGCGCTCAACTCGTCGCATGTCGGTCCGCTGGCGAAGACGGTGGCCATGATTTGCGAAGACTGCAAAAAGCAGTGCGACAAGTTTCCGAAGATCGCCGAATGCGTGGCCTGCGGCAAAGCGTGCCAGAAATGCGCCGACGAGTGCCGTAAAGTCTAACCGACCTCAACAGCAAGATCGGGAACTTCGATGAAGACGCGATTTGCACGCGTCGCGGCATGCGCCGCCATCTCTATCGGGATTGGCGGCGCGGCGGTCCAAGGCGCGCCGCGCTACACTGTCGCCCAGGCGACGGAACAGGCGGAGAAGACGACCGGGCAAGGCGAGGGCGTCGTCAGAGCGGTCGACGCGGACGAGCGACGGATCATGATCACCCATGGGCCGATCACGGGACCGCTGGAAATGTCGCCTATGACAATGGCGTTTCGCGTGGCGCCGAACGTCGATCTCTCCAGCCTGTCGAAAGGCATGAAGATCAAATTCACGATCAGTCGCGACGCGAAAGGCCTCTATGTCATCGAGGACGTGCGGCCGGAGAAACCCTAATGCGCGTTCGCGTCAGTGCGGCTATATCCCAGGCCGTCCATGCCGATGCGGTGCATCAGATAGCATAGACAATCCTGCTGCACGGCGCGCGGGTCAACTGTCAGCATGGCCGGAATGGCGGGGCGCGCGAGCCTGATTTGGCCACCCGCGTAATCGAAATAGTTGATCGGTTGCGTGTCGAACCCCTCGCCGGAGAGGACTTCCAGGCGCGCGTCTTCGTCGCCCAACGCGCCGAAAGAGGCGCCAGCGCCCAATTCGCTGAAATTCAGATGGTCGATATCGGGGCGGAAGACAAAGTCCGCCGGCGTTCCGTCGAAGGAAAAGCTTGCGCCGGCGGGCGGCTTCACGATGGCGCAGGTGCGCAGCAATTCGATGTCGTGCGGGGCCGGCGCGTGATCGGGAAGCTCTGCGATCGAGAGGCAGGCGTCGAGCAATTCGACGACATGCGCCACGCCGGCATCGGCGCCCGACTTGCCGCATTCGACCGTGATCGCCGGACATAGTTCCGCGAAGGCCGCGGCGCTGGTGCCGCGCGGGCGCTGAAAATGCACGACGATGCGGGAGAAAAGCTGCGCGAGCGCGACGTATTTCGGCTCAAGCCTGGTGATGCAGCTGTAGTGAGGATTGAAACCGGTGTTGTTGTGGATGTCGACGGCGGCGAAGGCTCGGCGCTTCTCGACGTAGTCGTAAATCCAGCGCGCCATATGCGCGAGCGGATCATCGGGAAAGGCCGTGCCGCGCCACACCCGGTTGAAGTCGCGCTGACTGGGTAGCGTGCGCACATTCGCCGCCGCGGCGTCGACATTGCCGATGAACAGGATGAGCGACCGATTGAGCCCGCGCGCCGAGTGACGGCGCAAAGTCTCCTGCACGGCGGCGAGCCCGCTTGTCTCATTTCCGTGCAGCAGCGTAGACACGAACAGCGGTTGCGGGTCGCGGCCCGGAAGGTCGAACAGCGTCGGTCGAGGAAGGATGTCCTTCAGGCGATTGGCGGGGCAGTCGAGAAATCCATCAGGCAGCCGGTCGAGCAAGGCGCAAGGCGCGTCGGTCACTGTTCTCGTCATGTTTCCCACTGATGGACGGGGGCGCCGCTCCGCTGGCGCTCGCAATAGGCCGCCATCAGGGCATAAAGGTCCCCGCCGCGCGCCTCAAGGGCTTTTCGCTGCCAAGCCGCCCCGGTTTGCCGCGTCTGCACCCGAGCTTCGACGATATCGAGGAAATCGGCTTCGGCGACGCCCAGGTCGCGAAGCCCCGCCCTGGCGTCGGGAATCAGCCGATCGAGCAGCAGACGATCTGCGGCGATCTCGCCTTCGCCCGGCCATTCGAGCTTGGCGTCGAGGCCAAAGCGCGCCGCGGCGTAGAAATTTCGTTTGGCGTCAGCGAAGGCGAGACCGCCGGCGCCGCCGTCCCCACTCATGGCGATGGCGCGCGCGAGGCCCAGGTAAAGCGCGGCGTTCGCCATCATGTCGATGAAGGTCGGTCCCGCGGGCAGAATGCGGTGTTCGACCCGCAGATGCGGCGCCCCGTTCTCGTCGAAGCCGATCAGCGGACGGTTCCAGCGCCAGATGACGCCATTATGCAACCGCAGGTGGCGCATCGCCTCGGGCGGGTCGTCATAGGCCACGGGAAGCAGCGCCTCATAGTCGCGAAGATTTTCCTCGAAGATCTCGATGAGAGACCCGTCGGCGTAGCCGGAGCCCATGCAGACCCTGGCCGGGCCCGGCATCTTCACCGCCTGTTCAAACAGCGGAATGCGCGTTTCCTCCCACAACGCCTTGCCGAAAAGGAAAGGCGCGTTGCCGCTGGCGGCGAGGATCGGCCCCGACGCCGCCACCGAGGCGTTGTAATAGAGATGCGCCAGATCGGCCGGGGCTTTGAGATGGATTTGAAACGAGGTCGTCGCAGCCTCAAGCATCACATCCTTGTGCTCGGACGCAAGGCGGTCGCGGCCCGCGATATTGACGTGCAACGGCTGCCCGCCGCGCAGACGAAGCACCTCCTGGTTGAGCGCATAGTAGCGGTTGAGCGGCGACATATTGGCAATCGTCAGATCGCTGTCGCGGATCGTCGGCAGCGTGCCGATCATCACCAGATTGGCGTCGAGCCGATGCGCCACGTCGTTGCATTTCGCCCATAGATCCGTCAGCGACCTGTGCGCTTGCGTCAACGCATCGCCTTTGAGGTGGAACGGCGCGCAATTCAACTCGACGTTAAAGCGCGACAGCTCCGGCACGACGAGCGGATCATTGAGAGTTTCGAGAACTTCCTGGTTGATCGAGGACGGCGCATAATTGTGATCGACGATCCAGGTTTCGACTTCGAAGCCGACCATGTGGCCGTCGCGCGAAAATTTGTCCTGTTCGAACAGGACGCGCGCGAGATCGGTTTCCTGCGCGAGCCGGCCGGCAAAGCGCGTCTTGTCGGCGGGCGTGAAGCCCGTGGTTTTGATGTCCTCGCCCAAGGATCCTCCTTCCGCTCGTCAGCGTATTATCCGCTTCTCAAAGCGCGCCAGCGCATCGGCGTCCGCGACCGAGGTCGAGATGAGCCCTCAAGGGCGATCCGCCGCAGACCATCTATCTAGGCCTCCCCGGCCCTAGCGATAGAGCCCGAAGCGTCGGCAGGACAAGCCGCGAGCGCTGCTGTAGATTGCGCTCCCTTCTCCCGGGAGCCAACCGTGTCTGATATCGCTTACGTGAACGGCGCTTACATCCCCATCGACGAGGCGCGCGTGTCGATTCTCGACCGCGGCTTCCTGTTCGCCGACGGCGTTTATGAGGTCGCCGCCGTCATTGGCGGAAGGCTGATCGACAATGCATCGCATCTTTCGCGCCTCGAGCGTTCGCTGCGGGAACTGCGTATCGAAAATCCTGTTCCGATGGCGGGCATCGCGGAAATCGAGGCCGAACTTATCGCCAAGAATGGCTTGAGCGAAGGCCTCGTCTATTTGCAGATCACCAGAGGCGCCGCCGCCGAGCGCGAGTTCGGATTTCCCGCGGAAGCGGCGCCGACGCTCGTCGCCTTCATTCAGAAGAAAAACATCATCGCCTCGCCCGCCGCCGAAACCGGCGTGAAGGTGCTCACCGTTCCTGATCTGCGATGGGCGCGACGCGACATCAAAAGCACGGCGCTGCTCGCGCAGGTGCTGGCGAAGCAGGCGGCGCTCGAGGGCGGCTGCCAGGAAGCTTGGATGGTTGATCAGGACGGTTTCGTGACCGAAGGCTCATCCTCGACCGCCTTCATCCTCACCCGCGAGAACGTGCTCGTGACACGTCTAAACTCCTCGGCCGTTCTTCCCGGCTGTACACGGAAAGCCGTGCAGTTGCTCGCGGAGCGGGAAGGATTGACCGTCGAGGAGCGCAGTTTCTCGGTCGCCGAGGCTTATGAGGCGAAGGAAGCCTTCCTCACGAGCGCCTCCAATCTTGTGCTGCCGGTCGTCTCGCTCGATGGCCGCCCCATCGGATCTGGCGCGCCGGGCGACACGAGTCGCCTGCTGCGCAAGCGCTACATCGAATGGGCGACGAACGCGGCCAGCGCTCGCTAGCGCTGCATTTCCAGTCCGTCGAAGTCGGAGCTGCGCTCTTCTTCAATCGCGAGCGCGATGATCAGGCTGAACAGCGCAGCAGCGAGACACCAAACCGAATACCAAGCCGGCCGGTTAGCGGCGAGCGCCAAGAAAAACGTCGCCAACACCGCGACGCCGAATACGTTGATCGCCCTTCGAGGGCTGAAAATGAGCGGCGACACGGTCAGTACGAGATAGAGAAAATCCGTCACGAGCGGCGGACGCTCGAAAAGCGGATCGTAAGCGAGCGAATGCCGATACACCGACAGGTCGATGCCGTCGGCGCCGGCGAGTTTGGCGATAAGATAGGCGGCCAGGACAATGCCGACGCCGCCCATGGTCCACCAAAGACGATTTCGCTCCGGATCCGATTCCGCATAGGCGGCTGCCGCAGGCGTCAGCACGGGCCACATCGTAAAAGCGATTAAGGTGTAGACATAACGATAAGGCTGCCCGGCGACGGGATCGGCCCGCGTGAGCCATACCGCAGCTTCGGCGAACTGGTGCGCCGAGAACACCAGCGGGAATGCCGCGAAAAGCAACATGCGCCGGTCGTGGCGCAGCGCTTTTGCAACCATTCCGTAGCCCGCCAACCCCAGGCCGAGCCCAGCCGTAATGCTTGCCTCAAGCGAATAGCACATAGATCACGGTCACTGTGCAGGTAACGCTTTGGCTATCTTAATGCAGATTTCGCGGGCGTCGAGACCTAAGCAATCGCGGGGATGCGTTCGCGTCGGAACATGTATGCAGCGGACGCGTTTTAGGACGAGAGTTCACAAGCGGAGGTCAAAATGGGCAACCTTCTGTATTGGGCGGTGGTGTTCCTCGTCATCGCTCTCATTGCCGGATTTCTGGGCTTTGGGGGCGTCGCCGGCGTCGCGGTGGACGGCGCGCGGATATTGTTCTGGCTAGCGTTGGTTCTCTTGGTCGTTTCGGTCGTTCTCGGCCTCGTCCGGCGCGCCTGACGGTCGTCACGTAATCTCGTAAACGTTAAATGAGCCGGCGCTCTATTGAGTGGCCGGCTCATTTGCGCGTCAGGGAATATCGTCGAGCGAACTCAGCCACGCGTCCGCAACCGAATCCGACGGCGCGCGCCAATCGCCACGCGGCGACAGCGACCCTCCCGAACTGACTTTGGGGCCGTTCGGCATCGCCGACCGCTTGAACTGACTGCCCTCAAAGAATCGCTTCGCGAAAACGCCGAGCCAATGTTTGATCGTCGAGAGGTCGTAGGCGATCTTGTCTTCTTGCGCGATCCCGGCAGGCCATGAGCCGGCGGACGCATGCCGCCAGGCGCGCCAGGCGAGAAAGGCGATCTTCGCCGGCGTAAATCCGTAGCGCGTCGCATAGTAAAGATTGAAGTCCTGCAGCGCATATGGCCCGACCGTTTCCTCGGTGCGCTGTCTCTCTTCGCCGGGCACCAGCTCGGGGGAGATTTCCGTCGCGAGAACGTCCTCGAGCACGCCGACCGTTTCCGCGCCAAATCGCGCTTCGCGCGCGCACCAGCGGATGAGGTGCTGAATAAGCGTCTTGGGCACTGAGGCGTTGACGTTGTAATGCGACATCTGATCGCCAACGCCATAGGTGGACCAACCGAGGGCGAGTTCGGACAGGTCGCCAGTGCCGATGACCAACGCGCCATGGCGGTTGGCAAGACGAAACAGCAGCGACGTGCGCGCGCCCGCCTGCACATTTTCGTAGGTTGTGTCGTAAACCGCCTCTCCGCGCGCGGCCGGATGATCGATGTCGGCGAGCATTTGCTTACAGGCGGCGGTGACATCGATTTCTTGCGCGGTGACGCCGAGCGCGCGCATCAGCCGCCAGGCGTTGGCCTTGGTGCTTTCGCTCGTGGCGAAGGCCGGCAGCGTGAAGCCGAGGACATTTTCGCGCGGCAGACCGAGCGCATCCATCGCGGTCACCGCGACCAATAACGCCTGTGTAGAGTCGAGCCCGCCAGAGACGCCGATCACCGCCTTTTTTATTTTCGTCGCGCGCAGCCGTTGTTCGAGACCGTGCGACTGTATGTTGAACGCCTCGAAACACAGCTCGGCGAGCCGCGTTTCATCCGCCGGGACAAAGGGAAAGCGTCCGACCTCGCGCAGAAACCCAAGATCGCGGTCGCAGATGGGAGCGAGTTCGAAGGCGATGCGACGATAGTGCGTCGCGCCCTGCTCCACGTCGGCGCAGGCTCCGAACGTGCCTTGCCGCATCCGCTCAGCGAGGAGGCGACCGATATCGATATCGGCCAGCGCCAGCTGTGGCTCATCGGAAAAGCGCGGCGCCTTGGCGAGAACGTCGCCCTTCTCGCAGATCAGCGCTTCGCCGTCCCAGGCAAGGTCTGTCGTCGACTCGCCCTGCCCCGCCGCCGAATAGAGATAGGCCGCAAGACAGCGCGCCGAATGCGCAGCGCAGAGCGTCTCGCGATAGTCGGATTTGCCGACGATCGCGTTCGACGCCGAGAGATTGAGCAGCACGGTCGCGCCCGCCAGCGCGGCGCGCGCCGAAGGGGGAATGGGAACCCATACGTCTTCGCAAATCTCGGTGTGGATCACGAGTCCGTGAAAATCCGTCGCCTCGAGAAGCGTATCGGAGCCGAAGGGCGCGGTTTGTCCGGCGACAGCGATGTCCTCGCCAGAGATGAAAGCGCCCGAAGCGAAATGGCGCTGTTCGTAGAACTCGCGATAGTTCGGCAGATAGACCTTGGGCGTCACGGCGAGCACGCGGCCGCGCAGGATCGCCACGGCGCAATTATAGAGACGGCCGCGATGGCGCAGCGGCGCGCCGACGACGATCAGCGGGTGGATGGCTTGAGAAGCCTCGACGAGGTCGACGAGCGCTGCGTCAACGGCGTTAAGAAGCGCCTCCTGCTGCAAGAGATCGTCGATCGCATATGAGGACAATCCAAGCTCGGGAAACAGCACGAGCGAGGCGCCGTGCTTGTCAGCGTCTCGCGCCAGTTCGATCGTCCGCGCAACGTTGAAAGCCGGATCGGCGACACGCACGTTCGGCGTCGCGACGGCGACTCGGATGAAGCCATGCGTGTGCAGACAATAGAAAGGATGGGTCATGAAGTCCGCCCGGGCGGCCGAAGGTTCGACTGGCGCGCTTGTCCATCGTGATAATGCAAGACGCTCGCGGGAAAGTCACATGCCTTGGGCCCGTCGCCGCCGATGCCTAGCGCCAATCATCGTGACGCGCAGGTCGGTTCACTTGGCGAGCTTCTCATAAAGGGCGCCGTAGCGCTCAAGGCTCGATTGATAGGCGTCCATGACGCGATGTCGCGGCTTCGTCCTGCTACGTTTTTGACATAGGTTCGCAGCGCGTCCTCTACGACGGATTCAAGCTGCCGGCCCTCGTGCTTTGCAAGCATGCGAATCTCGGCGAGCAAAGCGCTTTCGACTTGGGTCGTAAAGTTCTCGCGAACGCGGGCCATATTCCTGAACCCAGGAGAAGTTGCTGATATTTATTTACAAGACAAGTTCAAAAAAAGAGGGGCGGGGTTTCCCCCGCCCCTCTTAAAACGCGTGTCGCGTCGCTCAATGCGCGAGGATCGCCAGCATCAGCAGCGCCACGATATTGGTGATCTTGATCGCCGGGTTCACGGCGGGACCGGCGGTGTCCTTGTAGGGGTCGCCGACGGTGTCGCCGGTCACCGCGGCCTTATGCGCGTCGGAGCCCTTCTCATGCTTCACGCCGTCCTTGTCGATGAAGCCGTCTTCGAAGGACTTCTTGGCGTTGTCCCAGGCGCCGCCGCCCGAGGTCATGGAAATGGCGACGAAGAGCCCGTTGACGATGACACCGAGCAGCAACGCGCCCAGCGCCGCGAAGGCGTTGGCCTTGCCGCCAAGGATCCAGGCGACGACGAAGGCGACGATCGGCGCCAGCACCGGCAGCAGCGAGGGCACGATCATTTCCTTGATCGCCGCCTGCGTCAGCATATCGACGGCGCGGCCGTAATCCGGGCGATCGGTGCCCGCCATGATGCCGGGCTTTTCCTTGAACTGCCGGCGCACCTCGACGACCACCGAGCCCGCCGCGCGCCCCACCGCCGTCATGGCGATGCCGCCGAAGAGATAGGGAATGAGGCCGCCAAAGATGAGGCCCGCGACGACATAGGGATTGGAGAGTTCGAAGTCGATCTTCCCCAGCCCTTTGAAAAACGGCACGTCGGTATCGATGAAATGCTTCAGATCGTTCGTGTAGGCGGCAAAGAGCACCAGCGCGCCAAGGCCCGCCGAGCCGATGGCGTAGCCCTTGGTGACGGCCTTGGTGGTGTTGCCCACGGCGTCGAGCGCATCGGTATTGCGACGCACCTCTTTCGGCAGGCCCGCCATTTCGGCGATGCCGCCGGCGTTGTCGGTGACCGGGCCGAAGGCGTCGAGGGCCACGACCATGCCGGCCAAGCCGAGCATCGTCGTCACCGCGATCGCCGTGCCATAGAGCCCGCCGAGCTCATAGGTGAGGATAATGCCGAGAACGATCACGAGCGCCGGCGCCGCTGTCGATTCAAGCGACACGGCGAGGCCCTGGATCACGTTGGTGCCGTGGCCCGTCACCGACGCCTGAGCAATCGACACCACCGGACGCTTGCCGGTGGCGGTGTAATATTCGGTGATGTAGACGATCGCGCCGGTGACGAGCAAGCCCAGCACGCCGGAGAGGAACAGGCCGTAGCCGTGGATGGCTTCGCCATTCGCCTTGCCGATCTCGCCCCAGCCGACGGTGAAGGTCGTCGCCAGGAAGAGCCCGCCAATCGACAGCACGCCCGCGGCGACGAGGCCCTTGTAAAGCGCGCCCATGATGGAATCATCGATGCCGAGCTTCTTGAAATAGGGCGCGGCGAATTTGCCCCATTCCGTGTCGTCGTCGCCCATCTTCACGAAATAGGTGCCGGCGATCGACGTGAGGATCGAAAGGCCGCCGATCGCGAGCGGATAGATCATCGCCGAAGACAGGCCTTCCTGACCGGCGAAGAAGATCGAGGCGAGCACCATGGTGGCGACGACCGTCACCGCATAGGTCTCGAAGAGGTCGGCCGCCATACCGGCGCAGTCGCCGACATTGTCGCCGACATTGTCGGCGATCGTGGCGGGATTGCGTGGGTCGTCCTCGGGAATGCCGGCCTCGACCTTGCCGACGAGATCGGCGCCGACGTCAGCGCCCTTGGTGAAGATGCCGCCGCCAAGACGGGCGAAAATCGAAATCAGCGATCCGCCGAAGCCCAGCGCCACCAGCGCGTCGACGACCGTGCGATCCGAAGGCGCATAGCCGGCGAACCAGGTCAGGATCGCGTAATAAACGGCGACGCCAAGCAGCGCGAGGCCGGCGACCAGAAGTCCGGTGACCGCGCCGGCCTTGAAGGCGATGTCGAGGCCGCCGGCGAGCGATTTTGTCGCCGCCTGCGCGGTGCGGACGTTGGCGCGCACCGAGACGTTCATGCCGATATAGCCGGCCGCGCCGGAGAGCACCGCGCCGAGCATGAATCCGAAGGCGACCGCCCAGCCGAGCAGGATGACGAGAATGACGAAGATCACGCCGCCAACCATGGCGATGGTCTTATATTGGCGGTTGAGATAGGCCTGCGCGCCCTCGGCGACGGCGCCCGAAATTTCCTGCATCCGCGCCGACCCCGGATCGGCCGCGAGCAATTCCTGCGAGGTCTTCACGCCATAGACGATAGACATCAATCCGAAGACGATGGTTAGAAACAGAACCATTTTGGCTTCGCCTTTTCGTTCCTCGACCGGGGAATGGCCGAATTGGTCGCGTCGCCGCGAACGGAGTCGCGCAACAAAAAAAGGAGCAGCGGCCCCGCCGAGCGAATCTGGCGGGGACAGCAGCTTTCCAGCGGGCTTTCTGCCAGAAACGTGGCCGCACGGCAATGCTGCGCGATCCCGTATTTTTCAGAAGTGTTGGAAGGACAATTTTTTGAAAAAGACGGGCTTTTTGTGTTCGTCGAGAAAAATCGGCGGTACGCTTCCCGCCACAAATTCGCCGATCCGACAGGCTGGCGCGGCAGGCGGCGCTTCGCTTCCTGCGGCGATGAGGATTTCGTAGTCGTCTCCGCCAGTTATCGCCGTTTCAAAGAGTGCGGGGTCGAGGGCGATCGCCTCTCGCGCCGCCGTGGAAAGCGGGGCAGAGGCGAGATCGACGACTGCGCTCACGCCAGAGGCGCGGCAAAGCTTTGCAAGATCGCCGGCGAGGCCGTCGGAAATGTCCATCGCGGCGCTGGCGTTGGCGCAAAGCCACGTCGAGAGATCGAGGCGCGGCTGTGGCAGCAGATAGCGCCTGATCAGATAGTCGCGCGCCTCATCCGACAGCCGTCGCGCCAGCGCCGGATCGCGGCGCAGCGCGAGACCCAGCGCGGCGTCTCCGATCGGGCCCGAGACGAAGATGGCGTCCCCTGGCCTTGCCCCGGTGCGGGGCACGAAGCGACGCGTGCGACCAAGCGCCGTGATCGAAATGGTCAGTGGCCCCGGAGTCGCAGCCGTATCGCCGCCGATGAGCGGCGCGCCATAGTCGCGCGCATCCTCGGCGAGCCCGGCGGCGAAAGCGTCCAGCCAAGCGTTGGTCCAGTCGGCCGGCAGCGCCAGGCCCAGCAGAAAGCCGATCGGCTCTGCGCCCTTAGCCGCAAGGTCGGAGAGATTGACGCGCAGGGCTTTCTTGGCGATCAGCGAAGGGTCATCGTCCGCGAAGAAATGCACGCCCGCGACAACCATGTCGGTCGTGACGACGAGCGGCGCGCTTTCCGGCGCAAGAAGCGCCGCGTCGTCCTTGAGACCGAGCGCGGCCGCCCCCGCGATCGGCGCGAAAACGCGGGCGATGATGTCGTCTTCGCTATAGCGCTGCGGCATGCGGAAGCCTTTGGCGTCCCTCTCCCGCTTGCGGGAGAGGGTGGCCCCGCGAAGCGGGGTCGGGTGAGGGCCCTCATCCGTCGTCACTTCGTGACGACACCTTCTCCCGCCAGCGGGAGAAGGAGGGCGCGACATCCTAACTCAACTCTTCGGCGCGCTCCTCATGCGCGATCCTGTCGAGCACGGCGTTCACCATCCCCGACTCGGTCGGCCCGAAAAAGGCGCCGGCGACGTCGACATATTCCTTGATGACGACGCGCGCGGGGACGTCCTTACGCGAACGCAGTTCATAGACGCCGGCGCGCAGGGCGGCGCGCATGACGGACTCCAATCGTGACAACGGCCAACCGCCGGACAGCGCGCGATCGATCTGCCGGTCGATCGCGACCTGGTCGGTCAGGACTCCTTGCAGCACGTCGCGAAAAAAGGCGGCGTCTGCCGGCTTATATTGCGCGCCTTCGATCTCGCGTCCAATCCAGTGAGACTCGAACTCGGCGAAAATTTCGTTGAGGCCTTTGCCGGCGACTTCCATTTGGTAAAGCGCCTGCACGATCGCCAGACGCGACGCCGAGCGTTGATCGACGCTCATACGACGCCCCGTTTGAGGCGCACGAGCGCGAGCGCCGCGCGCGCCGCGTCAGCGCCCTTGTCGCCCTGCTTGGGATCGGCGCGCACGATCGCCTGCGCCTCATTCTCCACAGTGAGCACGCCATTGCCGAGCGGCAGGCGGCGCGAGACGGAAAGATTCATCAGCGCGCGCGTGCTTTCATTGGCGACGAGTTCAAAGTGATATGTCTCGCCGCGGATCACGCAGCCGAGCGCAACGACGCCGTCATAGGGCGCGCCGGCAAGCTCCGCATCGTCGAGCGCGATCGCGGCCGCTGTGGCGATCTCCAACGCGCCGGGGACTTCGATCACCGTCGCCTGCGCCTGGAGCGCGCGCAACGCGTCAAGCGCGCCTTCGCGCAGCATGGCGACGATTTCGCTGTTGAACTTCGTCGTGACGACGAGAATATGCGCGCCGGGAACGGGCGCAGAGTCAGCGTCGTCGGGTGCAAAACCAGCCATTCAGGCGACTCCATGAGTGCACTCAACCTTCTCCCGCCGGGAGAAGGTTGGGCTGCGAAGCAGCCAAGCGAGGGTTCGCGTTCTCAATTGCAAAGGTGCGGGACGCGCCGCCACAGCGTATCGCTGAGGCGCAAAACCCCACACCCGACTCGGCCAAAAGCCCGTCGTTTACAAAGGCGTCCTTACGGAAGCCCTGGCCGGGGCCACCCTCTCCTTGTGGGAGGGAAATCCGCGAACCAATTTTCTCGGCGCGTTATGTCACACGAGCGGCGCTCTGTCAGCCGGTATGGCCGTTATACACATCCTCCCGCCAAACTCAGCCTATCGCGCTTCGCTCAACCTTGCCGCATAGCGCGCCATCAGATCGACTTCGATATTGAGCGCATCCCCTGCCCTGCACGCGCCGAGCGTCGTCACGCTCAGCGTATGCGGAATGAGCAGCACGGAAAAAGTATCGCCGTCGACCTCGTTCACCGTGAGCGAAACGCCGTCGAGCGCCACGGAGCCCTTTTTTGCGATAAAGCGCGACAGCGCACGCGGCGCCTCGACCCAGAATCCGGACATGCTTGCTTCTTCAAACGGGCGTCGTTCGGGCGCCCTATCGCAGAAGTCATCGCGCGATATGACGCGCGCGACGCCATCGACATGGCCGGTGACGATATGGCCGCCGAGTTCGTCGCCGATCTTCAACGCGCGTTCGAGATTGACGCGCGTTCCGAAGGCCCATGTTCCGACCGTCGTGACGGCGAGCGTCTCGGCGGCGGCGTCGACCTCGAAGATCGTTCGCGCGCCCTCGCGCGCGACCGCGACGACCGTCAGGCACACGCCCGAGCAGGCGATGGAGGCGCCCAGAGCGATGCCGTCGGGATCGTATGAACAGGCGACGCGCAGGCGGCGCAGTTCGCCGCGCGGCGTCATCGCGACGACTTCGCCCACATCGGTGACAATGCCGGTGAACATCAGTCGACCCGCGCGTAACGGGTCATCGTGTCGGCGCCGAGCGCGCGCGTTTCGATCAGACGGTAACGCGAATCGTCATCGAGGGCGGCGCGCGCCGCAGGGGTCAGCGCGGGACGGCCTGCCCGCCCGAGCGGCTTGACGGCGGTGTGCAGGATGACCTCGTCGGCAAGATCCGCGGCGAGCAGACTTTCGGCGACGCGCGGTCCGCCTTCGCTGAACACGCGGGTGACGCCACGATCTGCCAAAAGTCTTAGGGCGCTGGTAAGATCGAGCAGGCCTTCCCGCGTCGCGATGCGGACAACCTCTGCGCCGGTGGCGTTTTCAAACGCTTTGGCCGCTTCATCGGCGACGGCCGCTCCAGCGATCACGAGCAGCGGCGTTTCACGCGCCGTCGACGCCAGGCGCGATCGCGGCGACAGCGACAGCTTCTCGTCGAGCACGACGCGGAGCGGCTTGAGCCGCTGCATGCCCGGCAGGCGCACGGTCATCAGCGGATCGTCGTCCCGCGCCGTGCCGCCGCCGATCATTATCGCGTCGTGCAGCGATCGCTGCACATGCGTGAAGGCGTCAGCGATAGGTCCGGTGATATGCAGGCGCGGATCATGCGCGGCGCCTGCGGCGTAGCCGTCCGCAGTCATGGCCAACTTAAGCGTCATCATCGGGCGGCGACGGGTGACGCGTAAAACGTGCCCAAGATGATCGGCGCGCGCCGCAGCGGCGCCGGGACCAATGAGGACCTCGATGCCCGCTGCGCGCAGCCGGGCGAAGCCGTCGCCCGAGACGCGCGGGTCGGGGTCCTCCAGCGCGGTGACGACCCGCGCGACGCCGCCGGCGATGATCGAGTCGACGCAGGGCGGCGTCGCGCCATGATGCGCGCAGGGCTCTAACGTCACATAAAGCGTTGCGCCGCGCGCCGCCGCGCCCGCCGCGGCCATGGCGATCGCCTCCGCATGCGGGCGCCCGCCCGGCGCGGTCCAGCCGCGGGCGATCACGACGCCGTCGCGCACAAGCAGCGCGCCGACCGCGGGATTGGGCGCGGTGCGGCCCAAATTGCGCCGGCCGAGCGCAACCGCCGCCGCCATATAGGCGTCGTCGGTCGCGCTTTGCGGAAAGGCTTCGTGTATCGTCATGCCTTCTCTGGGTCGTCGGCGTCCGGTGCAAAAGCCGCGCCGTCGCCGCCGCTCTCCAATTCGTCGATCACCGCGGAGAAGTCGCGAACCTCGCGGAAGTCGCGATACACCGAGGCGAAACGCACATAGGCGACGGGGTCCAGCGAACGCAGGCCTTCGATGACCAATTCGCCGATCCGCTGACTTTCCACCTCGACTTCGCCGAGGCTTTCGAGCTGACGAACGATTCCGGAAATCATCTGCTCGACGCGGTCCGCCTCGACCGGACGCTTGCGCAAGGCGATTTCAACCGAGCGCGTCAACTTGTCGCGATTGAATGGCGCCCGCCGACCCGACTTCTTGACGACGATGATTTCGCGCAGCTGCACGCGCTCAAAGGTCGTGAAGCGGCCGCCGCAAGTCGGACAGACGCGGCGACGCCGAATGCAGGACGAGTCCTCGGCAGGACGGGAGTCCTTCACCTGCGTGTCGACGGAGCCGCAATAGGGACAGCGCATTGAACACTCGTTTGACGTGAGGCGTCTGCTTAGCCCGTTCCATAAGAGCGTCGCAAGCCGTGGGGTGATTTTTCGGCTGTGCGCTGAGCATGTTCAACCGCGATGGACGACCGTCCGAAAGCGGAGACGACGGTATGAGAAATTAGCGATGAAGGCGTCATGCGTCACGATCCCGCATAGCGATTTCATGACGTGGCGGAAGGCGACCGGCCGGCTGGTTGGGGGAGTGAAAGCGACAGGCTATATGTCAGTTTTTCCAAAAACATAAACAAAAAAGCTAAACTCGCGTTTGCAAAGGAGGCTCGGCATGGATGAGACCCGTTTTTATTTCGTTGGAGGACTGCACGATGATCCAAAATTCGAGCTTATTAATGCGCCTCTGTTGCAGCCGGATGATGCGGGCGCTGGGCTCGGCGTCGGATTCGGTCCAGAAAAATCCTGGCCCGATGGGTGGCACGTCCTTCCCCGCGGCCCATGGCGATTTCCCGACATGTGCGCAACGCCTATCTTCCGCTTTATTGGAAAAAAGCCCGGGCGGCTTCCCAACTTGGAGAATCACTATCACAAGTGGTTGATATCTCCAGAATTGAAAAGCTTGTTGGAGGCAGCGGCTCCGGATTCATGTGACTTTCGCAAATGTGACGTCGTGATGCCGAATGGAAACGAAGGTCCAAAGCGCTGGCTTTGCACCGTCACACGAGCATTCATCAACGCTATTGATCTAGAAAAGAGTGAAAATCTCAAAAGATATTCATGGGATATAGAAGCTTGTTGCGGATGGCAGTATTCTTATTTCGACACTATTCTGCATCTGAAGACAACCATGATCGACGGCGTTCACTTGTTTCGTCTTGTGGAAATAAATTGGGACCCAATTTGTGATCAGTTTTTCAAAGATGCTTGTTGGAGCGCAGGCATTCGAAATCTTGAATTCAATCAAATTGACAGACCCGCCAAAGTTAAGATGCAACGTTACAAACGTTGGCTTGAGGCGAAGGGTCAGCCTATCCCGGACATCTTGAAATAAAACACTGCTGATAAAAGCCTGGTAGCTCTTATTTAACCGCGGCAATCGGGCGAGTTCTTGTATGACTGTCCGCCAAACACCTTTCTTTCCCGCGTAGGGAAAGAAAGGTGATGTATAGAAGTCGGGACTCGAGTCAATAGATCGGGAACTTCGCGGTCAGCGCGTGAACCTTTTCCTTCACCGCGGCTTCCGTCGCGGCGTTGCCTTCTTCGCCCTTCGAGGAGAGGCCGTCGAGCACCTCGACGATCATCTGCCCGACCTCTTTGAACTCGTTCTGGGCGAAACCGCGCGAGGTCGCCGCCGGCGAGCCGAGACGAATGCCGGAGGTGACGAAGGGCTTTTCCGGATCGAAGGGAATGCCATTCTTGTTGCAGGTGATGTGCGCGCGGCCAAGCGCGGCTTCCGCCGCCTTGCCGGTGATCTTCTTGGGACGCAGATCGACGAGCATCAGATGGTTGTCGGTGCCGCCCGACACGATCGCGAGACCGGCGTCGACGAGCGTCTGCGCGAGCATTTGCGCATTGTCCTTGACCTGCTGCTGATAGGTCTTGAACTGCGGGGTCAGCGCCTCGCCGAACGCCACGGCCTTTCCGGCGATGACATGCATCAGCGGACCGCCCTGCAGGCCGGGGAAGACCGCCGAGTTGATCTTCTTGGCGATGGCCTCGTCGTTCGTCAGCACCATGCCGCCGCGCGGACCGCGCAGCGTCTTATGCGTGGTGGTGGTGACGACATGCGCATGCGGCAGCGGCGACGGATGAAGTCCCGCGGCGACCAGACCGGCGAAATGCGCCATGTCCACCATGAAATAGGCGCCGACGCTGTCGGCGATCTTGCGGAAGCCTTCGAAGTCCCAGATGCGGGAATAGCCGGAGCCGCCCGCGATGATGAGCTTCGGCTTATGCTCGTTAGCGAGCGCGGCGACCTGCTCCATGTCGATGCGCTGATCGTCCTTGCGCACCGTATAGCTCACCGGCTTGAACCAGCGGCCGGAGACATTGACCGGCGACCCATGCGTCAGATGACCGCCGGCGGCGAGATCCAGCCCCATGAAGACGTCGCCCGGCTGAAGAAGCGCGAGGAACACCGCCTGATTGGCCTGCGAGCCGGAGTTGGGCTGCACATTGGCGAAACCGCAGTCAAACAGCTTCTTGGCGCGGTCGATCGCGAGAGTCTCGGCGATGTCGACGAATTGGCAGCCGCCGTAATAGCGCTTTCCCGGATAGCCCTCGGCATATTTGTTGGTGAGAACCGAGCCCTGGGCCTCCAACACCGCCTTTGAGACAATGTTCTCCGACGCGATCAGTTCGATCTCATGCCTCTGGCGGCCGAGTTCGAGTTCGATCGCCTTCGCGATTTCCGGATCGGAAGCGCTGAGGGAGGCGGTGAAGAAACCGGATTGGCTCATTGGATAGACCTCTATGCCTAACGGCGCTGAACGAAAACAAAAACCGGCTCCCGGTCTTAATCGGCGAAGCCGGTCCCTAGGACGCGCATCGTGAGACGCGTCGCTTATCACGGCGAAGCCGCGACGGGAAGAGCGGCCGTCGTCGCGGGTCTAAGCCCAAGCCAAGTCTCGCGCGTGCTTCGTCAGCCCAGTTTTGTTGTCGGGGCGGTTGGTGGGCCGGGCAACGCTTCGCGCGCCTGCGTCTCCGTTTCCTGAAGCGCCAAAATGACGCATGTTGCGCTCGCCCAAATCGTCAGAAATAACACGTCGCCGCATCGCCATATTTTCGCTTCAAACGAGCGTTTGAATTTCAATCAGTCGTTTTAAACGGAGGTTCGTCATGAGCGATCATCTGGAAACAAAATTTGCGGCGCTTAGCGCCAAGTCACGCAGGCTGCTCATCGATGCCGCGGTCTGCTTCGTCGCGACCTGGCTCATCGCTTTCCTGCCGCCGCAATGGAAGAATGGCGAAGCGTTCAAGGAAATCGCTTTCACGACCGACCCGGTGAGCGGCAAAATCATCGACCGGATCGCTTCCGCGGAGACGGAGCGCCCATCCTTGAAGTTGAAAAACGCTTCGCCGGCTCCGGCGCTGTTCGCCGTCTATCCGCAGGAGCGCATCTCGGATTGGTCGAACGAAGCCGCCGCTGAACAGACGGAGACGATCCCTGTCAGGCCGACGAAAGTCGTCGCCTTGCGCAGGCCGTCTCCGGAAAAGAGAAACCCTGTCGAGTCGACGCCGCCGGCGCTTCCGACCACCAACGCCGAGCCGCCCGCCTCTCCCCAGACGATGGGCGAGAACGCGGAGCAACAGGAACGGAGTTTATTGGCCAAGCTCGACCCGACAGGGCTCTCATCCAAACTGGCTCCGCTCGGCCGCAAGGCGTGGAATAGCGCAACGTCGCTCGGCGGCGCAGTGTCTAGCCTCGTCAACGTATATCCTTTTTGAGGATGACGCCTTGAGTAATCTGGATCAGGCGCGCGTCGCGTCTCGCTCGACGGAGACGACGCGCGCTGCGCTCATCAAAGCGGCGACGTCGGTCTTCGCGGAATATGGGTATGACGGCGGCTCGGTGCGGCTCATCACCCAAAGGGCGATGGCCAATCAGGCGGCTGTCAATTACCACTTCGGCGGCAAGGACGGACTTTATCGCGAAGTGCTGATCGCCGCGACGCGCGCCTTCGAAGAGAATGCGTTCTTGGACCCCGAAGAGCTCGATGCGCTTTCGCCTGAGGACGCGCTCCGACGCTATCTGCATCAATTTCTGCTGCCGCTCGTCAAGCGCGATCGCGTCAGCCGCTTTCTGCGCATCTTCGCCTGGGAAAGCGTGCAGCCGAGTGAAGTCTTCAGCGCCTTCATCGCGCATTCGCCGCCCCGCATCTTTCGTTTGGCGGAACGGGTCGTACGGCGGTTCCTGCCGCAAGACGCCTCCGCGGAGACCGTCACATTCGCGATGCTGTGGCTTGCCCAGCAACCGATGTTCTTCGTGCGAGACGCAGAGCGGCTGGCGCAGCCGCCCTTCTCGCTCAAATTCGATGAAGACGCGCTCGAGCGGCTCGTCGACACACTGGCGGGCTTAAGTCTTCGTGGACTCGCCGGAGTCTAAACCTGACCAATCGCTCCCGTCCGCTCGCGGCGCGTCTTAGGGAACAAACATGACAGCTCTGCTGCACAGCAATTATTTCTCCGCGGTCCTGACCGAGACCCAAAAGGCTCTGGAGTTCTCCGCAAACGTCCTCATTCTCGCCGCGACCGTGGCGCTCGTCGGGGCGTTCTTGGCGCTGATCAAGGGCGCCTAGCCCTTTGCGCCGGCCGGGCGCCGCGTCTTGTCGTCGTCGCGCAAACAAGGCATGTTTCAACTCGCCCCAAGCAACACATGGGTGATGAAAGTGAACATTGCAGCGGCGTTGTTAGCGGTTGCGACCGCCTCGGTTTTTGCAAATTCGGCGCAAGCGAAGCCTTTGACGCTGCTCTGCCGCCATAGCGACAATCTCTATGCAGCCCCCTATACGGTCGCCTATTCCCCGATCAGTTCGACGCTCGCGATAGTGGACGATGGACGAACCGACGCATACGCCGTCGAAGACATTGCAAGAGAGAACGGGGGATACATCATTCAGGCCTATGGCAAGCTGCTGAACGCGCACATTACGCTCATCACTTCGCTTCCGAGGCAGATCCTTTATTCAGGCGCCTTCACCAACGACGTCTTCGCGATCGATTACTGCAGGTGAGCGGTTTTCTTCGCCGCTGTCGGCGGCCTACGCCGCTCGCTTCTGATAGTCCTTCACATCCGAGAATGTGATCGCCGGATTGCGTTCGGCGTCATAGTTGAGCTGGAACGCCGACGAACTCATGAACACCGGCGACCCGTCGAGATCGTCAGCGATGCTGGAGCCGTTCGAATCGATGAAGCTTTTCAGCTTCGCTGGGTCGTCAGATGCAATCCAGCGGCAGATGGCGAAGCGCGACTGCTCATAGCGCGTCTGCAATCCATATTCCCCCTGGAGCCGCGTCGCCAGCACATCGAGCTGCAGCGCGCCGACGACGCCGACGATCGAACCGGAGCCGTCATGCGGCGTGAAGACTTGCACGACGCCCTCTTCCGCAAGCTGCTGCAAGGCTTCGCGCAGCTTCTTCGCCTTCATGGCGTCGCCGATGAGAATGCGGCGCAGGATTTCCGGCGCGAAGCTCGGCACGCCGCGAAAGACGATCTCCTCGCCCTCGGTCAGCGTGTCGCCAATGCGCAGTTGTCCGTGATTGGGCAAGCCCACAACGTCGCCGGCGTATGCTTCGTCGGCGATCGAGCGGTCGCGCGCAAAGAAGAACTGCGGGGCGTTGATCGGAATATTCTTGCCCGTGCGAATGAGTTTCGCCTTCATGCCGCGCGTGAGCCGGCCCGAGCAGACGCGCATGAAGGCGATGCGATCGCGATGGTTCGGGTCCATATTCGCTTGGATCTTGAAGACGAAGCCGGTCATCTTCGGCTCCTTCGCCTCGACCAGACGCTTGTCCGCCTCCTGCGCGCGCGGGCTCGGCGCATATTCCGCCATCGCGTCGATCAGATCGCGAACGCCGAAGTTGCGCAGCGCGCTGCCGAAGAAGACGGGCGTCAAATGGCCTTCGCGGAAAGCCGAAAGATCGAAGGGCTTGTTGCCCTCTTCGGCGAGCATCGCCTCCTCGCGCCATTCATTAGCGCCGCCCGGCAGGAGCGTGTCGAAGAGCGGATCATCGAGCCCGCTCGTTTGCAACGGTTCGGCGTCCTCGTCGATCCGCCGAACCGTTTTCGTCGCGAAGCGGTAGGTGCCGGCAAAGCTTCTGCCCGAACCGATCGGCCAGGTGATCGGCGTCGCGTCGAGCGCGAGAGTCTTCTCGATTTCGTCGATGAGATCGAAAGGATCGCGCGCCTCGCGGTCGAGCTTGTTGATGAAGGTGACGATCGGAATGTCGCGCAGGCGGCAGACTTCAAAGAGCTTGCGCGTGCGCGCCTCGATGCCCTTGGCGGCGTCGATCACCATCACCGCCGCGTCGACGGCGGACAGCGTGCGGTAGGTGTCTTCCGAAAAGTCCTCGTGGCCCGGCGTATCGAGCAAATTGAAGACGCAACCGCCGTATTCGAAGGTCATCACCGAGGTGACGACCGAGATGCCGCGCTCGCGCTCGATGCTCATCCAGTCCGAGCGCGTCTGCTGGGCGTTACGCTTGGCCTTGACGGCGCCGGCAAGCTGAATCGCGCCGCCGAACAGCAGCAGCTTTTCGGTGAGCGTCGTCTTGCCGGCGTCGGGATGCGAGATGATCGCAAACGTCCGCCGCCGCGAGACTGGGTCGCGAGTGGTGGGAATGGTCAAGGCTAGCTCGGGTCAGGAAGAAAAGTCAGGCATTCGACTTATCGACAAGCGCCGCCGCCTGCAATCCCGTTGCGCTTTCGACCGCAGTCAAGACCCCGGCTTGTCCCGCCCGCGACAAGCGCGGGCATGGCCGGCGTTCTTTCGCTTTTCTCAGGTAGCGATTCACGCCGCAAGATCTCGCAAGACTTCGGGACGAAGCTCGGCGATTTGTAGAGCGTCATCGCGGCGCCCGAGGGTTTGGCGGCCTTGCTCCCAATCCTGCAAGGTCCGCACAGAAACGCCAAGCAGCGCCGCTTCTTGAATAACCAACATATCTATATATAATGGATTTTTTTGGAAAATCAGCCATGCGCCGCTTCACCACCGTAGACCTCGATAAAAATCTCGGCGACGTCAAAGCCGTCGCTGCGCGCGAGCCCGTTGTCATCACCGAGCATCGGAAGGATCGTTTTGTCATGATGTCGATCGAAGACTTCAACCGCCTGCGCGCGGGCGCCGACGTGCAACATGTTTTTGGCGCCGGAGAAACGCCGCCCGCTCTCGCCGATCTGCTGACCAAGGAAATCGACCGCGTTTTGGATCAGTAGATTGGCTGACGCGCCGAAACTTTCGACCGGCGAGATTGTCTCGGCTTATCCCTATCTTTGGCTCTGGCAACGTGATCGCGGAGAAACGGACGGCCGAAAGGAACGCCCCGTCTGCGTCGCCGTTGCAGCAAAAGGCCCGGATGCGCTCACCCATCTTGCATTGCTCGCGATCACCGGAACGCCGCCGCGGGACGACCAGGAGGCCGTGGAAATACCGCCGCTCGAAATTCGCCGACTCGGATTGAACGAGCACAAACAGGCTTGGGTCGTTGTCTCGGAATATAATTACGACGTTCTCGAACGATCCTTTTCGCTCGATCCATCTCGCAGGGACAAACGAAGATTGTCGCCCGGCTTTTTGAAAGTCGTGCTGCGCGCATTTCGTCCGACGCTGGGGTCGGCGCAAACGCGCGTTGACCGGCTTTAGCGGCTCAGCCGAAATCCTCCGCCAGCGATGTGCGCGTCGCTTCCGACAACACGGCCATATGGCTGTAGTTGGGATGCGACAGGCCCAAGATCACCCGCGTGTTCGGCTCCCTGAACGCCGCAATCTGCGCCTCCGTAAAGGGAAAGTGCACGAATTGCACGCTGCTCGCCTTGCCTTCAGACGTGGTGCGATCCTGATCCTGCTCGGCCTTGCCGACGACGCGCTCGCCGCCGACTTCGATGGAGGCCGTCTCCTCGACGCCGCCGAGTTGCGCCAATACGCGCGCCCGCCGCAGCGCGTCGTCGATTTCGATCATGAACGTCGCGACGAGTTCCTTGCCTTTGGGCACCAGCGGATTATAGGCCGCAAGCTCATCGGCGAGCTGCGCCGCGCCGCCTTTTTCGATGTGCAGCATCTCCTGCACCTGTATCCACATCGTGTCGAAATTCTCGAAGTAGAAGGTGACGTAAGGTCCGACCTCGACCCGGCGGTTGCGCTTGATCGCGGTGAGGCGCTTGCGATGTTCGGCGCGGTCCTTGGCGTATTCCGCCCAGGGGAGAATATCGGCGGGGGTCAGTTGGTGACGATCTGTCATTATGTCGATGCTCCACAATCCCTCGCCCTCATGCTGAGGAGCCCGTGAAAAGGGCGTCTCGAAGCACGAGGCGAGGAGGCGTTTTCGCGAATGTTTTTCCTCGTCCTTCGAGACGGCCGCAAGCGGCCTCCTCAGGATGAGGAAAAACCCCTAACCCAGCTACGAGCTCGCCATGCCATAAGCTCTCGCCATCAGCACGATCGGATGGCCGACGCGTTCCGGCTTCGGCGTCTCGCCGCCGAGCGTCTCGATCTCCTGTTCGATATGCAGTCCGGCAAGCGGGCATTCGGAAACGACGTGCTTCTTGTCGGCGTTCTGCAACTGCCGCGCGGCGGGCTTGCCCACCTTCATCGCCGTTTCGAAATTGCCCTTCTTGTAGCCCCAGGCGCCGCCATGGCCCGAGCAGCGCTCGACCACGGCGACATCGGCTTCAGGGATCAGCGCAAGCAGCTCGGCGCCTTTCTGGCCGATATTCTGGGCGCGCGAATGACAGGAGACATGAAAGGCGACGCCGCCGTCGAGCGGCGTCATGCCTTCGGCCAACCCCTCTTTGCGGGCGATGTCGACGACATATTCGGAGAGGTCGAATGTCGCCTCAGCCAGACGCTTGACGCTTTGGTCTTCCGGCAGAATCAGCGGCCATTCGAATTTCAGCATCAGCGCGCAGGACGGCACGGGCGCGACAATGTCGTAGCCCTGGTCGATGTAGGGCGCGAAAGCCGCGGCGATCTTGCGCGCCGCCTCCGCCACGTCGTCGAGCATCCCCTGTTCGAGCTTCGGCATGCCGCAGCAGGCCGGGTGCACGACTTTGGTCTCGACGCCGTTTTTTGCGAGCACCGTCAACGCCGACATGCCGATGGACGTATCGTTGTAGTCGCCGTAGCAGGTGGCGTAGAGCACCGCCTTGCGCGCCTTGGCCGGCGCCGACTCGTCGCGCATCGGCGGATTCGCAGTCGCCTGCGCTTCAAGCGTCTTGCTGGCGTATTTTGGCAGCTCGGCGTTGCGATCGACGCCCGCGACCTTCTCCTCGAGGCCGCGCATCGTCGTGTTGTCGCGGCGCGTCGCCCAATTGGCCGCGCCTGAGATCAGCGTCGCCCATTTGCCGTAGCGGTCAGTGTCGGCAAGCGCGCGATCGACCGCGGGCACGCCGTTCTTTTTCGCTTCGACCGCGCGGTAGCGCAGGATCAGATGCGGAAAGTCGATGTTGAACTCATGCGGCGGCACATAGGGGCACTTCGACATGAAACACATGTCGCAGAGGGTGCAGGCGTCGACGACCTTCTTGAAGTCCGCGCTCGCGACCGTGTCGAGCTCGCCGCTTTTCGATTCGTCGATGAGATCGAACAGCCGCGGGAAGGAGTCGCACAGATTGAAACAGCGCCGGCACGTGTGACAAATATCGAAAACCCGGCGCATTTCCGCGTCGAGCTTCGCATCGTCATAGAAATCGGCGCTGCGCCAATCCAGCGGATGCCGGATCGGAGCCTCGAGGCTGCCTTCTCTCATCTTTGCTGTTCCAAAACACAACGGCCGTCATGGCCGGGCTTGTCCCGGACATCCACGCGGGATGCGGCGGAGCGGTCGCCGCACGACAGGGATGCTGAAGCCCAGCCGCTGCGCGCGGGTCAGGCTCTGAGCCTTTCGCGCCCATCGCGTGGATGGCCGGGTCAAGCCCGGCCATGACGCGAAGGACGTAATTCTCTGCTTACTTCAGCTCGTCCAGGGCGCGCTGGAAGCGGCCGGCATGCGAACGCTCGGCCTTGGCGAGCGTCTCGAACCAGTCGGCGATCTCCTCGAAGCCCTCGTCGCGGGCGGAGCGCGCCATGCCGGGATACATGTCCGTATATTCGTGGGTTTCCCCGGCGACGGCGGCCTTGAGGTTATCGGCGGTCTTGCCGATCGGCAGGCCGGTCGCAGGGTCGCCGACGACCTCCAGGAACTCCAGATGGCCATGGGCGTGGCCGGTCTCGCCTTCGGCGGTGGAGCGGAACACAGTGGCCACGTCATTGTAACCCTCGACGTCGGCCTTTTGAGCGAAATAGAGATAACGGCGATTCGCCTGCGATTCGCCGGCGAAGGCGGCCTTCAAATTTTCTTCGGTCTTGCTGCCCTTGAGCATAGCCATTTTCTTGCCTCCGAGTATTCGAGTCGGCGCGGCCGTTAGGCCGCGACACAGGAATTAGAATAATTCAAAACTAGCTTCTGTCCAACCAAAATCCGGCGCGGCGGCGCGGGGATTCGTCGCAGGCGCCGTGGACGCGTTTGCGCGCGCGGCGGATCTATTTGACGCCGACCACCATGGAATCCGGCCCCGTCAGATGCTCGACCCGGGAGCTGGAGAACCCGGCTTCCTTCATCCAGCCCTCGCAGTCGGCCCCCGTAAAGTCGAAGCCGCCGTCGGTCTCGATCAGCATATTGAGGCTCATCAGCAGGCCGAAAGCGTTCTCGCGACGATCATTATCGATCATGGCTTCATAGACGATCAGCGCGCCGCCTTCTGGAAGAGCGTTGAAGGCCTTCTTCAACAGCATCCGCTTTTGCTCGATATCCCAGTCATGAAGGATGTGCCCCATGATGATGACGTCGGCTTGGGGCAGATCGTCCTTGAAAAAGTCGCCGGGATAGAACCGCAGTCGCTCCGCGAGCCCGTTGGCGGCGACAAATTCTTCGAATATCGGTCCGACTTGGGGAAGATCGAAGCCGCCGCCCGAAAGATGCGGATGCGCCCGCGCGATGGTGACGGGGACCATGCCCTGCGCGGCGCCGACGTCGACGAAGGTCCGATGGTCCCGCCAGGAGAACTTGTCGGCGATCGCCTGGGCGGCTCCGGCGCTCACGCCGCTCATCGCGGAGAGGAAGCCGCGCAGACGTTGCGGATCTGCGTAGAGGGCCGCGAAAAGATCGCTGGCGTCCTGATCTTCGCTCTGTCGGCGACCGGTTTTCAGCGCCTCAGACAGATGTCCCCAGCTCTCATAGAGACGCGCATTGGCCATCTCCAGCAGCCCGCCGACATAGCTTGGCCGTCCGCGCACAAGGAAGAAATCCGCCTCGGGCGTATTGGCGTAACGCCCGGCCGCATCGCGCTCCAGAACTTTCATTGCTACAAGCGCGTCGAAAAAATCGTGCGCGGAGCGCTTGTGCAACCCGAGCTTCGTCGTCAGCGTCGCAAGCTCGGCGGGGCCGTCGGCGAGCGCGTCGAAGACGCCGAGCTCCACCGCAGAAAGCAGCGTCTTGGCGTTCCAGAACGACATGCCGAGCGCGAGAAGTTTTTCAGGAGAAGGCTTGAGCATGGCGCGACAATCTCGCGAGCGGCGTCATGACACAAGAGTCGCTCAGCCCTTGTGACGTCCTTCGAAGGGGTTCTCCCCCGACTTTTTCGAAATCCTGATCGGCACGCCGGGAAGGTCGAAGGTCTTGCGCAGACCGTTGATCAGAAAACGCTCGTAACTCGTCGGCAGTTCGTCGAGCTGATTGCCGAAGAGCACGAAATGCGGCGGCCGCGATTTGGCTTGCGTCATGTAGCGTATCTTGATGCGACGCCCGGAAACCGCAGGCGGCGGCGTCTCCTCGATTTGCGTCAGCAGCCATCGATTGAGTCGCCCCGTCCCTATGCGCTTGTTCCAAATTTCGTGAACCGCGAGGATCGCTTGCATGAGCTTGTCGAGCCCCTGCCCCGTCGCGCCTGACACCGGAACCACCGGACAGCCGCGCAGCTGCGCCAGCAGGCGTTCTGCGTCTTCGCGCAGCTTGATGAGCGTCGCGTCGCGGTTCTCGACGAGGTCCCATTTGCCGAGCGCAATGACGACGGCGCGCCCCTCGCGAGCCGCGAGGTCGGCGATCGAGAGATCCTGCTTCTCGAAAGGAATCGTCGAATCGACAAGCAGCACGACGACTTCCGAGAATCGCACCGCGCGCAGCGCGTCGGCGGCCGACAGCTTTTCCAGCTTGTCCACGACGCGGGCGCGCTTGCGCAGACCGGCCGTGTCGAAGAGCTTCATCTTCCGGTCGCGCCACACGAAATCGACAGAGATCGAATCGCGCGTGATTCCGGCTTCGGGTCCGGTCAGCAAGCGCTCCTCGCCGAGAATGCGGTTGATGAGCGTCGATTTCCCGGCGTTGGGCCGTCCGACGACCGCGATGCGCAGCGGCTTCGTGACATCGAGGTCGCTGCCGTCCTCATCGTCGTTGCGCAGATTTTCTTCAATGGCGACGTCGTCTTCGAAAGGTTCGGCGGTCTCCTCGGGCAGAGCCTCGCGCAGCGCGTCATAGAGCGCGCTCATGCCTTCGCCATGCTCGGCGGAAAACGGCACGGGATCGCCAAGACCCAGCGAAAAGGCATCGTAGACGCCTGGCCCGCCGGCCTTTCCTTCCGCCTTATTGGCGATCAGAATAACCGGCTTGCCGGCGCGACGGACGAGATCGGCGAAATATTTGTCGTCGGGCGTGACGCCAACGCGCGCGTCGATGAGAAAGAGAATTGCGTCGGCGGAGAGGATCGCGTTCTCCGTCTGGGCGCGCATGCGCCCTTCCAGAGTCGGGCCCCGGCCTTCCTCCAGCCCGGCCGTGTCGATGATGGTGAAGCGCAGATCGGCGAGCTTGGCTTCGCCCTCCCGGCGATCGCGGGTGACGCCGGGACGGTCATCGACAAGCGCCAGCTTCTTGCCGGTCAGCCGGTTGAACAGCGTCGATTTGCCGACGTTCGGCCGGCCGATGATCGCGAGCGAAAAGGACATGACTCGTTTCTCGCTGCGCTGCCCGCCCCTTCGCCAACTATTTCGAGGGCTTCACCTCGAACGGCGCCTCGCCGGACGGCGCAGCGCCTTCCTGTTCCGGCTCGATCACCGGCGTCACGGTGACATTGCCGCCGCTAGCGGCCCCCCCGGCCCCGGCCGCCGCCGCCGCCGCCGCCGCAGGCTTGGGTCCGCGTTTCGCGTGCAGCAGCCCCTGATAGGCCGCGGCGCGCTGACGCACGGATTGCGGAGCGTCGCGATCGCTGAGCAGAACGTTGAAGTCCCTCTCGGCCTCTTCGAAATCGTCATTGGCCAGCGCGTCGAGACCATTCAATTCTTGCGCCGAGAAGCGGAAGGCGCCGTTCGAGGTCATCATGGGCCCGAGCGCGCGTTCCATTTTCTGGCGGTCGCCGCTCTCGAGGATGATCAGCGCGGCGCGCAGCAGCGCGACTTCCTGATTCAGTTTGTCGACATTCTTGTCGTCGGCGATCGCCTCCAATTCCTGGAGCGCGCGCGCTCTGTCTTCGCGCAGTTCCGCAGCCCGGATGCGCGCGAGCGCCGCATAGCCTTTGGGAGCGTCCTTGGCGACAGCGTCGAAAGCGGCCGCTGCCTCTTGAGCCTTGCCTTCGTTGGCGAGCGCGATCGCGGCTTCAAAACGGGCGTTCGCGGCTTCCGCCGTTTTTTGACGGTTGGTCTGGTAATAGCTCCACGCGCCGGTCGCAGCGACGATCAGCACGGCGAAGATCAGGATCGGCGTGTGATAGCGCCGCCAAAGGTCCGCCGCCTTGTCGCGCCGGACATCTTCATCGACCTCATGGAAAATATCGGACATGTGCGCCAGACCCTTGACTCCGCCCGAAAAAACCGGGCTGACCGCAGCCGATAGCATAGGCGGCGGCCAAATGCGAGCGAAGCCGGCTAGTCGATTTCCTTCTTGGCGGCGCTCGCCCGCCACACGACGCCGCCGACGTCGTCGGCCACCAGCAGCGCGCCGCGCTTATCGACGATGACGCCGACCGGCCTGCCCCGCGCTTCGCCGCGCTCGTTCAGAAAGCCGGTCAGCACCTCTTTCGGGGCGCCCACCGGCGCGCCATTCTCGAACTTTACAAAAATGACGCGGTAGCCCACGCGGGGACTGCGATTCCACGATCCATGCTGGCCGATGATCGCGCCGTTCTGGAACGGCCCGAGGGCGGCATCGCCGACGAAGGTGAATCCAAGCGAGGCAGTGTGAGAGCCGAGCGCATAGTCCGGCCGGATCGCCTGCTTGACGAGTTCCCGATCCTGCGGCTGCACGCGCTCGTCGACATGCTGTCCGAAATAGCTATATGGCCAGCCGTAAAAGGCGCCGTCGCGCACCTTTGTCATGTAGTCGGGCACCAGATTGTCGCCGATCTCGTCGCGTTCGTTCACCGCGACCCAGAGGTCGCCTGTCGCGGGGTTCCAGTCCATCCCGACCGGGTTGCGCAGTCCCGAAGCAAAAACCCGCGTGTCGCCGGTCGCTTGATCGATCTCCAGAATGTCGGCGCGATTATGCTCTTCCTCCATGCCATTCTCGCCCGCATTGGAGTTGGACCCGACGCCCACGTAAAGACGCGAGCCCACAGGATCCGCGACAAGGCTCTTCGTCCAGTGATGATTGCGTCCCGCAGGCAGATCCACGACCTTCTCCGGCTGCGCTTCGATGCGCGTGTCGCCTTCCTTATACGGAAAGCGCACGAGCGAATCGGCGTTGGCGACGTAAAGCTGATCGCCCACCATCGCCATGCCGAAGGGCGAATTGAGATTTTCCAAAAAAATCTCCTTCGTCTCGGCCACGCCGTCGCCATCTGCGTCGCGTAGCAGCGTGATGCGGTTCGCGCTCGGCTTATTCGAGCCGGCCTGGCGCATATAAAGGCCCATGAAGAAGCCGCGAACCCCGCCGCCGCCTTCGTTTTCGGACTTGGGCGGCGCATCGGTTTCGGCGACGAGAATGTCGCCATTCGGCAATTCGTACAGCCAGCGCGGATGATCGAGCCCCGTCGCAAAAGCTTCAACGCCCAGCCCCTCGGCGGGCGTGGGTTTTTCGCCGCTTGGCCAGCCCACGGCGCGCGCGATATTCACGTAAGGAAAGGCGCCGGTCGGATGCGGCGACGGCAGCGTCGGATTGGGTCCATAGCCAGCGCTCTCTGGCAGTTCGGGGCCGCGATCGCAGGCGGCGAGCGCGGTCGCGGTCAGCGCGAATAGAAATCTCCAGAAAAAATTCGCCGCCATGGCGCCTTCTCCCCAAACGAACCCCGGTAAATACGAGAAGCCGCAGCTTCAACCATCGACAGCCGGCGACGAAGACAAATATGTTGTCGACGACGCCGCTAAGATGGCGCGGCGGAGCTAATTCTCAAGCCCTCGCCAGTCCATACTACGCTGGAACGCAAATGAGTCGAAAGACCGGACGCGTCTATGTCGGCGTCGGCGGCTGGAATTACGCCCCCTGGCGCGAATCCTTTTATCCCGCTGACCTCGCGCATAAGCGCGAACTCGAATATGCGAGCCGCAAGCTCGCCTCGATTGAAATCAACGGCACCTATTATCGCACGCAGAGCGCCGCGAGCTTCGCCAAATGGCGCGACGAAACGCCCGAAGGCTTCATCTTCAGCGTCAAGGCGCCGCGCTTCGCGGTGATGCGCAAGACGCCACGAGAAGCGGGCGAGTCGATCGACCGCTTTTTCGCAAGCGGCGTGATGGAGCTTGGGGACAAACTCGGACCCATCTTGTGGCAGTTCCTGCCCAACAAGAAATTCGACGCGGGGTTCTTCGACGCCTTTCTTTCCCTGCTGCCAAAGAACATCGGCGGCCTACCGCTGATGCACGCGATTGAGCCGCGCCATGAGAGCTTCAAGACGGCTGAATTCATCGCGCTGGCGCGTCAGCATGGGGTCGCCATCGTCGTCGCTGGCGATTCAAAATATCCGCTTATCGCCGATCTGACGGCGCCCTTCGTCTATGCGCGCATCATGGGAACGCGTCCCGATGCTCCACTCGGCTATGACGATAACGCGCTCGAGCAATGGACGCAGCGTGCGCGACAATGGGCGAGCGGCGCTGCGCCGGGCGGGCTTGACTATGTCGCGCGAACGCAACAGAAGGCGGCGACGCCCCGCGACGTCTTTCTCTACGTCATCAGCGGCGCTAAGGAACGCAACCCCGCCGCCGCCATGGCGCTGATCGAGCGAATGTCGCGTTAAAGGTCGATGTCCACCCATATTGCCGCATGATCCGACGCTGCGTCTTCCTTTCGGGCGACTTCGGGATAGGCCTCCCAGCGTTTTGCGCGCGCGCCGGGCCACATGCCTTTGCGAAACACGCCGCCGCCCTTGACCCTTTCGAACAGCGCCGGCGACAGCAGAATGAAGTCGATCTTGTTGTCCGCGGCGCAACTGCCGTAGGTGCCTGGGAAACCGCCGTCATCAAATTTCGGATGCAAAAAGATGTCCTTCAGATCCGTGCCTTCGATGAGAGGATTCAAAGGTTCGCTGTCCGGCGTGTCGTTGAAGTCGCCCATCACGACGATGTTCTTGATCCCCATGGCGATGCGCTCGTCGTAGATCTCCGCGACGCGTTTCGCCTGCGCGCGACGTTTGGCGTTGGATGATTGCTGCGAGCCGAAACCCTTGCTCTTGAAGTGATTGAGCATCACCAGCAGGCGCGCGCCGGACGGCGACGACACCTCGAACTCGGCGCAATCACGCGAAAAGATCGGATTGCGCTCGTCCAGCATTTCGTCGACGTGGCTGCGCAGCACGCCGATGGGAAACCCCTGCCGCGTCAACAGGCCGACGTCGATGCCGCGCGTGTCGTTGCCGTCGATCACCATCGCGTGCCGGAACGCCTCGCCGCCGAGCGCAGCGACGACGTCCGCGTTGAAATCCCGCAGCACCGGCCGGCTCTCGACTTCGACGACGCCGAGAACGTCCGCCTCGATATCTCTCATCACCCGCGCCGTATTCCGCATCGCCTGTTCGTCGACGGGCTCGTCGCGCAACTCCAGCGAGCCGACCCAATCGGCGCGCCCGCTCGCGACAATCTCAACGCCGCCTGACTTGGGGCGTTTGATCAGTCCGCCCCTGTTGCGCCGCAGGATCACGAAATCGCCGATGTCGGATTTTTCCAAATCGAGTTCAATGACAAGTTTTGCCATGCGCTTCTTGTCGGCGGCGCTGTATGAGGGCTGCGCTAGCAGCGCATTCAACTCCGCGAACCTCTCGAGAATAGGCTTGCCTTGAGAAAGGCTCTTAAGATTCATGGCGCGTGCGCGATCGAAAAGATTCTCGACATTGTATGAGGCGAGTCTCATGAAATCCCCCAAGCGCAAAAAACAACAGAATGCGCTGAAGGCTAAAGCTCGACGCGTGCCGTGACAAGCGCATGACGGGCGACGCAGGCCTTCGAACTCAGGTTAATTTCAGCGCACTTTCCGCCGTCATGGCCGCGACAAGCGCGACCAAGGCGCGGCGTGATGACGTCTCGTAACCGAGACCCGGAGCCCTGACCGGCGACGCGCTACGCCGGGGCCGAACGCGGCTTTTCGCCTGCGCCTTCCGGCGACGGAGGACGCGCTTGCTTGAGCGCAATCTTCGTCGCGAATGCGGCGCCGACAAGCCCCAAGGCGCTCAACAAGGCGATCGCCTGAAAACCGGCGCAGAAGGCGTCGCGCGCGGCGGAGAGCGCCCGCTCAGCCTGTTCCGGGGGCAAGAATTTGACCGCATCCGCCGCGCCGCCGAGCGTCGCGCCGGCCGCCCGAGCGACGTCCGCCGGAAGCCCCGCGACGACGTGGGCCATTTTCGCTCGATAGATCAGCGTGCCGAGACTGCCGAGCGCGGCGATGCCAAGGGCGCCGCCAAGTTCTATCGCCGTTTCCGACAAGGCTGACGCCGCGCCCGCGCGCTCGGGCGGCGCCGACGAGACGATGATTTCCGTCGTCAACGCGATCACCGGCGTGAAGCCTACGAGAAGCAGAGACGATAAAAGCACCCCGTAGAATCCAGCCGCCAGCGCGAGGCCGACAAATCCAGCCGCAGCGACGATCAGTCCGCCAGCGAGAAGATTGACGGGCGTGATGCGGCGCGCGAGCGCGGGCGTGGCGAAGGAGCCGATCATGAAGACGATCGCCGACGGCGTCGACCACAGCCCCGCATCGAGCGGCGTCAAACCAGCGACGAGCTGAAAATACTGGGCGAGCAGAATGAACGACCCGAACATGAAGAAGACGCCGAGCATGTTGATGCAAAGCGCCGTGTTCAGCGACCGCGAGCGAAACAGCGCGAGATCGATCAAAGGGTCTTCGAGCCGCGACTGTCGGCGCAGGAACAGGAGCGCGAGCGCGACGCCTGCCGCCGTCGCTCCGATCGCGTCGGCGCCGAAGCCCGCCTCGGCGGCGCGCTTCAATCCGTAAACGAAGGACAGCACCGCCGCGAGCGACAGAAGCGCGCTGGCGAGATCCAGCCGGGCCGCGTTGGGGTCGCGATATTCCGGCAGAAGCACCGGCCCGAGAATAAGCAGAAGGACCATCACCGGGACGCCCGCGAGAAAGACCGACCCCCAGCCGAAAGACTGAATGAGCGCGCCGCCGACGAGCGGCCCGACGATCGCGCCGGCGGAGAAGCTCGAAATCCACATGCTGACCGCAAAGGTGCGTTCCGACGGATCGCGGAACATGTTGGCGAGCAGCGACAGCGTCGACGGCGCGAGGGTCGCTCCCGCGACGCCAAGCGCGGCACGCGCTAAAATCAGCATCTGCGCCGATTTGGAGAAAGCGGCGATGATCGATACGGCGCCGAACGCCGCAGCGCCCAGCAGCAGCACCTTGCGCCGGCCGATGCGATCGCCGAGCCCGCCCATGATCATCAGGAAGCCGGAGACCATGAAGCCGTAGACGTCGATGATCCACAGCAGTTGCGACGCGCTCGGCCGCAGCTCCGCCGTCAGCGCCGGAATGGCGAGATTGAGCACCGTGAAGTCCATCGCATAGACCAGACAGGGCAGAGCGAGGATGGCGAGCCCGATCCACTCCCGGCGGGTCGCCTTGAGCGCAGGTTCCGATCCGTTTGTTGCGGCGCTGTGCAAAGAGGTCGCTCCATCAGCCATCACGGCGTGAGCGCGCAGCGTTTATCGGTTTTGCTGAATGACATCAATAAACGCCCCCTGCCCGGCGTCGCAGCGAGCCTTGAAAGCACGATCGAGTCTTGAAGATCGCACGCGCGCTTGACATCCGCGAGAGGCAAATGTCATACACTATGACATGACGTCACATGAACTGACTTCTCTTCGCGAGGCCCACAAGGATCATACGCGAATGCGTATTCTCGACGCTGCGATCGACGAGATGCGCGAGGCAAAGCTGGACGCCCTCACCATCGCCAAAGTGGCCGAGCGGGCGCAGGTGACCGAGCGAACGGTCTACCGTCACTTCCTGACCCGCGAGGATCTCTTGAAGGCGGTCTGGCCGCGCATGCAGGCGCGCGTCGGCAGTTCGGGCTTTCCGCAGACCGCTGACGATCTGATCGCCATCCCACTGCGGCTGTTTCCTCGATTTGACGAAGACGAGGGACTGATTAGAGCCTCGATCTCATCCGAAACCGGCCGCGAAATGCGCTTAAGCTCGAACCCGCAGCGTCAGGCGGCGATGTTCGCCTGCGTCGCCGACGCGCTGCCCGAGATGGACGGCGTCGCCCAGCGCCGGCGCGCCGCGATCGTCCAGCTGATCGACAGCGCCTACGCCTGGTCGGCGCTCAGGGATTTCTGGGGAATGGACGGCGTTGAGGCCGGCCGCGCGGCGTCCGAGGCGATCGCCGTTCTGCTCGGTCGCCGCTCGGCCGCCGATGAACGCGATTTTTCACAGGGACGTGATTTTCGAGATGGAGAAGAGAAATGACCTGCATCGCCCACGCTTCCATTCCGGCGGACAATCCGGAAGTCGTCGCCAAAGTGCTTGCCGAGATCATGCAGGGCGAAGCGACGCCCTTCCCGCCTGCGGGCCCCAACTCCTGGATGGCGTGGTCGGGCGACGGCGACGTCGAGCTTGAGATCGCGCCGCGCGGCCATGTGCTGGCCTGCGGCCCTGACGAAGGCTATTGGACCCCGCAAAATCAGGGAACGCGTCTTTCCGAAGCGCATCTCGCGATTTGCGTGGCTCGGCCGGCGGAGGAAATCATCGCCATCGCGAGACGTGCCGGCTGGCCGGCGCGGGCTTGCGATCGCGGCGGCGGATTGTTCCAGCTATCGGAAGTTTGGGTCGAAGGCGCCTTCATGCTGGAATTCCTGGACCCTGCCCAGACCGCCCGCTACCGCGAGGTCGTGACGCCTGAAAACTGGAAGCGCTTCCTGCAGTCGATGCAGAACACGGAAGCGCCCGCCGGCTGATCCGCGCAGCGTCCATGGATGGCGCTCTCAAAATATCGCGCGAAGACATGATATAAGGAACGCTGTTCCGAGGATTTCATGAGCCTATCCGACACTCCCGTTGCGCCCACGATGACGCTTAAGCCTTCGCTCGCCGGCATGACCCGCGCCGAGATCGGCGACGCCTTGCGCGCCTTCGGGCTTCCCGAGCGCGAGATCCGCATGCGCGTGTCGCAGATCTGGCATTGGGTCTATTTCCGCGGCGCGCGCGACTTTGGCGAGATGCTGAATGTCTCGAAAGCGATGCGGGCGCAGCTAACGGAGGCCTTTGCGCTGCGCCTGCCGGAGATCGTCGAGGAGCAGATTTCCGTCGACGGCACGCGCAAATGGCTGCTGCGGCTGCAGCCAGTCGACGCCTTCGACAAGGGCGCCGAAGTCGAATGCGTTTATATTCCCGAACGCGACCGCGGAACGCTTTGCGTCTCATCGCAGGTGGGCTGCACCTTGAATTGCAGCTTCTGCCACACGGGCACGCAGCGGCTCGTGCGCAATCTGACGAGCGCCGAGATTGTCGGGCAACTGCTCGTCGCCCGGCAGCGGCTCGGCGATTTTCCTGATCGCGAACGGCCGACGGACGGGCTGGTGCCGGCCGGCGAAGGCGTGCGCGCCGTCTCCAACATCGTCTTCATGGGCATGGGCGAGCCGCTCTATAATCTCGATAATGTCATGGCGGCGGTCGAGGTCATGGCCGACGGCGACGGGCTGGCGCTGTCCAAGCGCCGCATCACCGTCTCGACCTCCGGCGTCGTGCCGCAGTTTGAACGCTTAGGCTCAGAATGCGGGCCGGCGCTGGCGATTTCGCTGCACGCGGTGCGCGACGAGCTGCGCAACGAACTCGTGCCGCTGAACAAGAAATATCCGATCAAAGAGCTGCTGCAGGCCTGCCGCGACTATCCCGGCGCGTCGAACGCAAGGCGGATCACCTTCGAATATGTGATGCTGAAGGGCGTGAACGACTCGCCCGCCGACGCCAGGGAGCTGGTGCGGCTCCTGAAAGGCCTGCCGGCAAAGATCAATCTGATCCCCTTCAATCCCTGGCCGGGCGCGCCCTTCGAATGTTCGGATTGGGAAACGATCGAGCGCTTCTCCGACATCGTCTTCAACGCCGGCTATGCCAGCCCGGTGCGCACGCCGCGCGGGCGCGACATTTTCGCCGCCTGCGGACAGCTGAAGAGCGAGACGGAAAAACTCCGGGCGAGCGCCAGGATGGCGGCGGGCTAAAGGAAAGCGTCTCAACGAACTTCGGGTCAAGACGCCATGAGCGCCGACTGGGCGCCGAACTAAGATCGTATGCGGCGCGCGCCGACGACGGCCGTCCACGCAAGCGCCGCGGAAATCGCGACGTTCCAATTCGCCAACGTCAGGCCGAAAATCCATAGATTCGGCTCGTCGCAGCGCACGACTTTCACCGATTGAAGCTGCTTCATGAAATCGGCGACCGACGGCGCGGTCGACAGCGGCCCCGAACAGTCGGACGGCCCGGCGAAAATCTTCCACTCGACGCCCGAATGATAGATCGAAAGGATGGCGTTGCCGGCGAAAAGCAGCGCCATCAGCAGGAAGGCTGCGCGGGCCATTCCCCCCCGCCCGGTCTGCGCGGCGAAGGCGGCGAGCGGCGCGAGTGCGAACGCCGCGTAGTACGGCACGCGCTCCTTGTAGCAAAGCTCGCACGGCAGATAGCCGAACGACTCATAGGCGAAGGCGCCGCCGATCGCCGCCACGGCGGCGGCGAGGATGAGGAGCGATGCGTTGCGCGGCTCAAAGATGCAATGAACGACGCTGCGCCACGCCATTCGACTGACTCGCACGCTCAAAACATCTTCGCCGCGAGCGCGAAGCCGGCGACGACGATAACCGCCAGCGACGCGATGAAAAGTCCGAAGTGGCTTTCGAGCTTCGCGCGGATCGGATCGCCGAAATGATTGATCGCCGCCGCCAGGACGAAGAACCGCGCGCCGCGCGTCACCATCGACAGCACGATGAACAGCGGGAAATTATAGGCGAGAAGCCCGGAGACGATGGTCACGAGCTTATAGGGAATGGGCGTGAAGCCCTTGACCAGAATGAAGATCGCGCCCCATTGCGCATAGAAGGCGCGCAGCGCCTCCATCTTCTCGCCGTAGCCATAGAGATTGATCAGCCACTGGCCGATCGTATCGTAGAACAGCGCGCCGAACGCGTAGCCGAGCGCCCCGCCCGCGACCGAGGCGATCGTGCAGATGCCGGCGAAATACCAGGCCTTCTTCGGCTCGGCGAGCGTCATCGGCACGAGGATCACGTCGGGCGGCACCGGGAAGAAGGAGCTCTCCGCAAAAGCGATCGCGCCAAGCGCCAGGGGCGCATGCCGGCTCGCGGCGAGCGACATGGTCCAGTCGTAGAGCTTTTTCATCTGTTCCCGGGGTTGGCGCGGCGCGCTGCCCGCGCATAGCACGTAAGCGTTGAAGAAAGAAGTTTCTCGGGTTGACGGGCGCCGCGCCGCCGCTAATATCCGCGCCGCTTCGCCGGCTTCCCGCCGGCAGGGCCCCTGTGGCGGAATTGGTAGACGCGCTCGACTCAAAATCGAGTTCCGCAAGGAGTGCTGGTTCGACTCCGGCCAGGGGCACCAATGGACTACGTTTTTTATCGCAGTTTCAATAAGATACGCAAAGAAAAATTAGGTAGTCCCACAACTAGTCCCACACTTCGCGGAACCTCGCCCTCCAAGGATCGGCCAATTCGCGCCCTGAGTTGGTAGTGGTCACAAATCGCGCCGGCGCACGCTTATCTGCCTCTTACGTCGACAGTCCCTTCGACTGTGACGACAAAGGGAAGCTTGCCTCCGTCTACCTGCACGTAACAGGGCGCGCGCTCCGACCGACCGCATTCGCTATCCATCTGCGCAGACGCCGGACGGATATTGCCTTGAAGTGCTATCGCAACCAACGCAGCAGCAATTATCGTCAGAACGGCTTTTGTGTAAGAATCGGTATGCATCATTCCCCCTTGTGGCATGGCTTAAATGACGGCGTTCGACTCTAGCGTCTTTCCAGCTTCTCACGGATCAATGCCTTGACGCTCTCCCAATGTCCTGGCGGCCGGTTGCCGTCGATTATGCTTGCATCGTCATGCTGGCGCAGCCGTGCTTCAAGATAGGCGTCATCGCCATAGCGCTCGATAAACGTGCGAGCATCGGATTCCACTAATGGATCAATCGCGCTGCGGCGACGAAGCCATTTGAACATGGCGCAGCTCCGTGTCATCTCCAGCTCACTCAGCGCCGACCGGTCTCCATGGCCGATAGGCGTCTTTACACATTCGCGCTACATTAAGAGTCACAAATTGGCATGACGACGCGCCTGCTCATAATTGCAGCCTTTGTATTGTTTTCCGGCGTCTGCTTGGCGGACATCGTCGGGCGAGCGTCAGTGATCGACGGTGATACGATCGAGATTCACGGACAGCGCATCCGCCTCCATGGGGTTGACGCGCCTGAGAAGAGGCAGCCGTGCTTCGATGCCGCGAACCAACCCTACCGCTGCGGACAGAACGCGGCGATGGCTCTGGACGAATTTATCGGACAGTCGCCCGTGTCGTGTGGAGAGAAGGATGTTGACCGCTATGGGCGGACCGTCGCTGCCTGTCGGGTCCGGGGCGAGGACATCGAGCTTTGGTTAGTCAGAAGCGGCCATGCCCTCGCGTATCGGCGCTATTCGTCGGACTACATCGGCGCCGAGCAGGAGGCCAAGAACAATCGTCGCGGCGTGTGGGCGGGCTATACGCAAGCGCCTTGGGAATGGCGCAAAAGGCAACGCCATTTCGCTCGATAGCCTGTGCGAAATGCGCAGTAGCGTCCGGTCAGTGCCCAAGCAACAGCATCATGCCGCCCAATATCTCGGCGACGACGATGGATGCGATCACGGCATTAGCGATCGGAGCGCGGATCATGCGCGAATTTGTGCGCGCAGGCACACCGAATTTCAATTAGGCACAGCGTCGCAGACCGACACTCGACGCTCAGTTAAGGCTTACCTTGTGGGGAAAACTCTTGTGCGACAGCCGCAGGAAGTAAGCCCAGGCCGCTTCAGCATCACGCGCGGCCGCAGCCGCCTTCTGGATCATGTCCAGGGGCGCGTTAACGGGCTTGTCGTGCAAGACGTTTTCGGTGAAGTCGATAAGCGCCCGGTTCGCTGCGAAGGCAGATCGCAGCGCGTGCCGGAACGCCTCTTTAGATTCGGCGCTCTCGAACGGCGCCGGCGGCTTCTTTGGCTTTTTCACCACTGACGACCCCAGCGGCGTCGCAATGCGCTTGCCGCATAGTCCGCCCGCACCTTGGCTGCATCCCTGTGGCCTTCGGCGATAGCGACATCCGCATCGGACGGGCCGAACGGGAGGCTGCGACGATATTTATACAAGCCCGCGCCAGCGCTGGAGAGCAGCGTCCCCGCCGCCTGCATGCGGCTTGCGCTGCGCGCCCGGCTGGCCGCGACGCCCTTGGCATTGTACGTGTTGACGCCTTCCAGCAAGGCGTTTTGAGACTCGTAATTCAGTTGGTTCGCCGAATCCAATCCGCCAAACATCTCCAGGGCTTTGTAGAATGCGCCTTGCCGTTCGATCAGCGCCTCTTGATTGACGACGGTCGTATCTGTCGCCCCGCCACCGGAAGCCGATGCAACTGCCCGCGACTTTGAAAGCAACAGTTCCTTGTCCTGCGCCTTGGCGAGCGCTTGGCGCTGAAAGCCGGCAAGAGCCATATCCGCGGCGTATTTCAATCCCTGCGATTTATTGGCAGCATTGATAATGTCGTAAGGGCGCGAGGCATCGAGCGCGGCGGCGCTATCCATACCAGATCGATATTCGCCATAGCCGCCGAGAAGCGTGCCCGCTGCGCTTACCCCTGCCATCGCCGCCTCAATCCCGCTCATTTGCCTTGCTGCTCCCTCAGCCCCTTCTCAAGCGCAAATATGATCCGCCTTGCTGCTTCCAGTGGAGATAGCTCGATGGTTTCAATCGGCCCGCCGTCTTTGCCGGAGTGCTCATGGCGGTCGACGAACATTCCAAGGTGCTTGCCGATCTTCTCCAGCGCGCCGAGCTTGTCGTGAAACTTGATCTTTATGCCGTCGCGGGTCTGCGCGACCTCCGCAATCGCTGCCGCGGTGTCGTCATCGATCTCCGCGCTATCCAGCATGGCGACGCCGTTGCTGATGGCCTCGTTGCCTTCCGCATCCTTGATGGCGATTCCTTCGCCCCATCGGACGGCCTTCCGAATGTCGGCGTAGCCAATCTTGGCCAGTTCAAGCAGGGTGCGCTCTATAGTGATCTCGGCGCGTTTGGCCGCAGCCGCTTGGATTTCCTCGACCCTTAGCGCCACCTTAGCGTCGGTTAGCAGTCGAGAGGCGCTGGCGTCGACAGCGTCTTCGTTCTCACCATCATAACCCGCCGAACGATATGCCTCGCGCTGAGACGCGCCTTTGGCGATCTCACGGGCGAAGATTTCGTGGCGTGGGTTCTCCAGGACGGGCATTTAGTTGCCTACTGCCGCCCGCTCTTGGGCGATGGCGGCGAGGTTTTCCAGCGCCGTGTTCTTGTTGTCCAGGCCGCCACGCATAATGACGCCATCCGTTCTTACAACGCACCAGCGATGGACGGGACCGCGCCATTTGACGCGAAGGTCGTCGGCGACATCGTTCCCGCCTTCGTCTTCGGCCGTCATGTCATGGCGGCTCAGCTCGACGACGCGCGCGCCGCAGTGCCAAACGTCGGCGACCAAGAGCGACAAGCGCCACTCGCAGGAATCCGTGGCCACGATGATTTCGTCATATGGCCGCAGCTGCGAGGCGACATGCCGCCAAAAGTCCGGCTTCAGCACGTCCTCGGGTTTTATGTGCTGCTCGACGGTCGCGAAATAAATCGTGCGCGTATGCTCCGCGAGCTGGAAACGGCGTTGAAGCAGGGCGGGCGCGTCAGTCATAGGGATTCGCTTTCTGAGATTGAGGCGACGACTTCGCGAATGATGGACGCGGCGTCATTGTCTGCCGCGTTCATTTCTTCGGCGAGGCGAAGCCCTTCGCGCAGGTTGAAGTGAGCCCGGCGAAGCGTAGCGCCGCTCGGGTCGACGGCGGACAAACTTGCATCCAAGACGCAAGTCAAAGCGGTCGCGATTTGGTTGGCGTCGAGCATGATCTGAATTTGCGCGCGCCGATTCCTACGCGCCAGACGAGCTTTGTGCGCTGTGGAGATTTTTGAGTTTTTGTGCGCGAGCGCGGTCAAAATAGTCGGCGACACGGCCGTCTCTTTGTCCGGCGTGATAGGCTCTCAATGCAGCCTTGTCGCCATCCTGGAACATCGCAAGGGCGACGCGCGATCCCCACCAGCGACCGCCTATTCGTCTGCCGAGTCCATGCTCAGCACACCAGTTGCGCGCCGTCTGTTCGGATATGCCAGCGAGCAGCGCCATAATGCGGATGGGGATCGCTTCTTCGCGATCGAATGGAATAAGAATCCGAGGCTCGTCGCTCACGCCGCAAGCCTCCTATCCCGCAACAGGCCAGCGAGCCCGATCAGCGCCGCCTCCGCCCGCCCATCGTCTTTGACGCGCGCGAACAACTCAGCGTGGCCCGGCCATCGTCGGATGGCTTCCGATCGAGCCGCGTCCTTTGCGCCATCCTTGCCCGGCGGAATGCCTGCCGCGCGTTTCCACACTGGCGGCGTCAGGAACGCCACGGGAAGCTCAATAGCGGCGCAAACGCCTTCGATGACGCCTTTAGACCTCCCGAAGGCGAAAGCCCCTGTAGGGCCTTCCTTGGGCCGCGCTCCTACATATTCGACAAAGGCCTGCGACGCTTGCCAGCGGCGAACGATGTTCGCCAGAAGCGGCGCGTTCACGTTGGGCCGGTTAGCGGGGCCGTCGCGCAGGATCGGCATGTCGGCGATCTCAAGCAACTCGCCAGCCGGCGAGAGCAGCGCCAGCGCGCCACGCGCGCCTATGTCGACTCCGATGACGTTCGTCATTCGCTTTGGCCTCCGATTTCGTCGGCGATGGCGCCTAGCGCAGCGCCCAAAATCCCGGCGGGACGGCCCACGCCGTCGCGCGTCAGAGCAGCCCGGATTGCCTCAAGCGGTGTCCCATGCTGCAAGGCGATCGATATTGCCACCGCGGCATCGCGAGCATCGTCCGCGGCGTCGTTTGATGGCTTTGCAGCGTCGATAAAAAGCTCTGCGAGCCTTCCGTCGGGGAAGTGGGAGAAGGTCGCGGTATAGGCAGCGCCGCGAAATTCAAAGCCGATGGTTTCGCCCGCGCGGCGGTTAGGGAGGCGAATGCGAGTCAAAGCTTGCTCTCGCCTCTTGCGGGACAAACGGGACAAACGGGACATTTTGTCCCGCACCGTCCCGCCATAAACGGGGGGTGGAGCGGGACAAACGGGACACACTCCCTTTAGGGAGTGTCCCGAATGTCCCGTCCCGTCCCGATGGTCGAAATTCAGGGGAGCCATATGAACCGCTCCCCATTGTGCTCACCGGCAATGACGCGTTGGGCTTTGATCGCTTCTGCAATCGCGCGGTTGAACCCTTTGCGTTGGCGCTCCGCGATCTTGCCCGTGTCCTCGCCAACTTCCGCTTGTTCAGCGATGCGCGAATAGAAGCGGTTCCGCACCGCCGCATCGGCAACGGCTCGCACAACTGGGCCGCTCGCGCCGAATGGGCGAATCGTCTTTCCGGCGTCGTCGATCGCTTCGGTCACCATCGCCATAAGCAGCCTTTGCGACGGCGGAACGCTTTTCGGCTTTTGCGTGGGCTGCGCCTGTTCGGCGTCTTCGATCGAGTCGACAACTAGCGTCGAGATTTCGTCGCCTTCCTCGTCGTAGCCCAGGACAACGCGAGATAGGCGCGCCATTAGCCGCACCTCGGACGCTTCGTCCTTGAGCTTTTGCAAGGTGAGCGTCGCAGCGGTCTCTCCCTCTTGGCGCTCGCTCAAAATAACTGCGTCGAGCGCGCCGTTCAGGCTCGAATGCCCGCGCATCCGCCGATCGTCGCCAAGCCCGACGTGATGCACGATCAAAACGAGCGCCCTGAAATGCGCCGCCAGTGCGCCGGCGTTCGCGACAAAGGCCGTCATTCCCGTGCCGTTTTCGTCGCCGGCGCCAAGCGTCTGGGCCAGCGTATCGAGAACAATCAGCACGGGGGAAACCCCTGCGCCCTCTATTGCCGAGACGAGCGCGGCGAGGTCGCCTTTTTCGGTTCCGAGATTCGGGGCCGTCGCGATCATCGCGAAAGGGACTTCCGCAGGAAGGTCGGGATGCGCGATGGCGAACCCCGCCTTTCGCTTGCGCAGGCCGCCTGCGCCTTCGGCCGCGACATAGACGACCGCCCCTTGCGTGACGCGTCGGCCTGCCCAAGGCCATCCGAGAGCGATGCAAAGCGCAATATGGGAGGCCACGAAGCTCTTGAGGCTTCCGGGCTTCCCATAAATGGCAGCAAGTCCTTGGCGCGGCAGGATGCGTTTGATCGCCCATTCCTCGCGCCCGTCGAAGACGATCGATCCCCATCGTTCTATATGGAATTTGGACTTGAGCGGTTGCGCGGGCGCTCCAAGCGGGACATATGCGCCCGGCGGCTCTTGCAGCGTGGCGTCATCGGCGAGCGGTTGCCATGCCGTCATGCCGCTGCCCTCGCAGGCGCGGCCACAACAATGCGCGGAGCGCGGATGGTAAGGGCTTCGCGTAGACGGCGCCCGAAGGCTTCCGTTCGCACGCCAAGCGGTTCCGCCATGCGAAGCAGGGCTGCGGCGCGCGCGAGCGCGCCGTCGATGACGAAGACGCCCTCACGCCCAGCGCGAAGCCAATCCCTTACCGTCTCGTGAACCTTGAGCGGCTCGCCGAGACGGGGCGCATAGACGTTCTCAGCCCCAAACATTGCCGCGCGGCCTCGCCACAGAGCCAATTTGCCGCTTTCGATATGCCACGCGGCAAGGTCGGCAAGATCGCCGAATTCATCGCGCGCGGGGATGATAATGGCGACGCGCCGTCCGCCGTATCCGGCGTCGCGGCAGAACTCGAAACGCCCGCCGTCGAGAAAAACCACTTCCTCGACGCAAAGCGCATCAAGCGGGCGGCTCCCGTTCATGCCGCCGCTGCGAATCCCCAGGTCGTGCAGATGGCGCCAAGACGGCTCATGCAGCACGACAGGCGTGAACAGCGCGAGCGCGTGTTCAACTTCGGTCGGGTCAACCCCGAGTGCTTCCGGATCGAAGCAATCGAGTTGATCGGAGAGGATCGTTGCGGTATCTGATCTGCGAGAGCCGCCAAGCATCTCGACGTTTTGACGCCCGTTCCCTGAAAGCGCAGGGGCGGGCGTCGCCGCGTTTGGAGTGGCCATCGTCAAATGGCCTCCCCGAGCAGGCGGTCAATTTCCGACTCGGGAACTACCGTCCGGTTGCCGATCCGAACGAGGCGGAGTTTGCCTTCGCTCGCTAGGCTGTAGAGGTGGCTGCGGCTGACGCCGAGCGCTGCGCACGCATCGTTGATTCGTCGGGCGCGCGGCTTGAAAACACCTTGCGCGTCGCAGGCGGCAATGCCCGCCTTGCGTCCAGTGACTTCAGGTCTTTCCATGTTGTCTGTCCTTCAACGACCGCGGTCTGGCGCGGCTCGGGACAGACGATGGCATTCAAATATTCACGGTAAAATGGACCGCCGACTTTCCGTGAAACTAGTAAGGGGAGAACATAAACCCATCTTGGATCATCGGAGAATCCGGCGCAAACATTGCGCGAATGACAGGATTGTCGATGTCCACGCTCTCTACAAATTTTTTCACGGCAGGACGGCGGCGACCCTCTCCCAATCTGTTACTCAAGGATCTTGCGAGCTTCTTCTGCATCGGCTCGCTCCTTGGCGGGTTCTGTTTGTTATATGCGGTCCTGTTGCTCGCCAAATAAAGCAGCGCATCTGAATCAGTCTTAAAATCTCGCTCTCGTTTGAGACGTCTCACATCCAATTCTAGTGCAATGTAATGAGCGTCAGTCCATGCGAGTTGTTTTTCGGTGGCTATGCGCTTTCGCCCGCGGGCTTCCCACCAATACTCGCGCCTGAAACCCGGTATCTTGGCGTATTGCGCCAACTTAAGTGAAAGTAACATCCAAGAAGACCCGCTATCCATTTCGGGAGGAATGGCGAAGTGTTCTTTTAGGAGTTGTAGCTTCTCCAGACATTCCACAAATTCACGCGCAAGCGCCTCCTTGTAGCGCGCGGCTCGTTCACGCTGCTTTGCCTCATCGGGCTTCTTGCCTTGTAATAGCGTTCCTGCGTAAGGGTCCAGTGACTCTGGACCGACCCACTTTATTGGCGTCGCGAGCGGACCTGTCCATTTTACCGGCTCTGGCTCATTCTTCCGCTTTGTCATCGCGCTGCATCTCGCGCGCATCGAAATTGAGCGCAGGGAAACCGAGCGATGCATTCTCGGCTTGTCGGCTGGCCGGCCTATCCCTGTCGGTCGAAATGTGGGGACGTGCGATGAATCACGCAAGCGGTAGGGCTTCGCGTCTTCGGCGAACTCGGCGCGGCGCTAGAAATCAGAATGGTCTGCGGCCTCGCCGAGAGGATGAGGCCCCGCTGCCCTTGCCCAATAGCTCCATCGCATCCTCGGCAATTTCTTCAGGCTCGTTCTGCCCGTCGCCTTCCCCGGCGACAGCAAGCACAGCCCGCATCAGCGCAGTTCCGTCGAGGCTTATCCCGCGATCGGCGGCCATTCGATGGGCGGCTCGAAAGGCCTCGTCGATCAAATCCTGATGCATACGGGCTCCTTCCACGTTTTTTTCAGGTCTCGCCCTCGGATAGAAGCCTGACTGCAGATCGCCTTTGGTCAAATAAGGCGCTATGAGCCGAATTGAACCGACAATAGGGTGGCTAATTTGAATTTCCGTCATCCAAATTCCATAGCCGATCCAGCAGGATTTTCAGATCGGCGTGGCAGCGTTCGATATGCTCTCGAATGACGACTCGGTCATCATGCGTCAGAGTATCCAGCCTGATGTTGAACCACTCGCGCCGGATAGTCTCACGCAGCGATTCTATTCCTCGTATCAGCTTCTCAGCTTCGGTCATCGTATTGGTCCTTGCGGCGCTCGGCCTGCCACGCTTGCCTCGGCGCTATCTGGCCGGCGTCGCCTCTCTAGCGACTCCTGTCAACTACTTGTCCGCGGTTCAGAGCCGCGGGCTTTTTATGGTTCATCCGCTGGCTTCGAGCCTCGCCCGTCGTCAGCTTTCCGCGCCTCTTCGATCAGGCGCGCAAGCTGCTTCTTTAGGACGGAACCTTGGATCTGACGCCCGTCGTATCCTTCGCGGTCAAGGCGTGCGACGATATCGCCGACCCTTCTGCAATCTCCGGAGCGAGCAAGTTCGAACGCTCGCTCAATTGTTGTCTTGTCGGCATCCATGGCAGTTTATGGCTACCTAGCGCCGTTGTATGGGCGTCGATCAGTCATGGCATGCTCGCCCTTTGTTGACGGTTGGGCTATCCTGCACCCCGTAGCCGTAGCTGTTACTGCCGCACGACGAGCACAGAGCACTTTGCGTGGTGTACGATGGCGCCGGCGTTGGAGCCAATGAGAAACCGATCCATTCCTGGCCGGTGGGAGCCCACGACGACGAGTTCGGCGCCCCACTCCTCGGCCTCCGCCAGAACCTTCTGATAGACGGGACCGAACAACACAACAGTCGAGATTCGGCCTGTCGGATGATCGATGCTAGCCACTAGGGCTGCGATCTCCTTCTCAAGGCCTAGCCGAATATCCTCGTCGAAATTTCCCTTGACGTAGTCGAGGAAGGCGACGGGAATAAGGGTCTGCACATTGACCAGCCGGAGCTCGCTATTGAAGGCCCTGGCGAGCGCCCCAGCCTTGTCGATTGCTTGCATGGTCATCTGAGATTCGGTGAGATCGATCGCAGCAAGAATCTTTTTGAACATCTTCGCCTCCTTGGCTCACCCTTTTAGGAAGTAAGATGCGGAGCTTTAGTGCCGAGGCAACGGTCTCTTACGCACATCTTTGCAAGCATCGTGCTCTCGGCCGTTCGAAGGCGGTCCAGGAACATTGCACAGGGTCATGCGTTTACGGTGTGAATGGCGCCGCTGGCCTTTGCCTTTGATGCGAGGCGTCCGATCCGTCTCAAAGAGCGTGAGAAGGAGCGTTGCTGGAAGGTGGCGGGCGGCGTCCTACGCATAGGAGAGCGCAATGGCGACTGCAGCCTCAAATCCGAAAATCAACCTGATATCGAGCCAGCACATCGATGGCGCGGCCGTTTACGATAAGAGTGGCAAGGAAATCGGCAAGATCGACCATTTCATGATTGATATGGAATCGGGCCGCGTTCTTTACGCGGTCGTCGAATTTTGCGGCTACATGTGCCTGCATCCCGGCCATCATCCATTGCCTTGGACATCGCTGAAATACGACAGAGACTGTCGTGGATACTTCGCGGATGTCACCCAGGACTTGGTCGAGCGCGCGCCGGACTACACGGACGAAAGCTGGATGGATCGTGAGTGGGAGACGCGCGTGCATCAGCATTATAGCGCTCGGCCTTATTGGCAAGAAATCGGCGGGCAGCAATAATTGGCGGGACGGCGCCTCTCACAGAGACCATCGTTAGCCACCTTGCGCACGGCCGTGAGAGCCGCGGGCTTTTTTCAGCCTCACGCCAGGCGCATCGCCATTCGTGAATTTGACGCCGGCGGCCTCAAGCGCGGCGCGGATGGCGGCCAGCTCCGGTGCGAGGACCGCTCGGCGATTTGTGCTGAAGACATCGACCATCTCACGAAAAAGCCCGGCCATCGCTGACCGGGCTCGGAGGCGTCTTATGCTGCGCAATTTGATCAGCGAACGATAAAATGGTCCTTGACCTCACTGAAGACATCCACGGAAAGAATCTTCTTCGTTGCGAGGTCGTCCACGCTCTTGAAGGGACGCCCCTTCACGATCGCCTCGGCGAGGTGCTTGTTGAGACCGTTAACCATCGTAAGCTGGTCGAGAGTGGCGGAATTGAGGTCGAGCCGCTGCGACTCGGTTGCCGTTTTCGCGATAGGCGCCTGGGCAACGCTCGGCGCGACAGGCTTCATTGCGGACGTCGTCTCGGCCAGAGCGGCCGCGGAAACGATCAAAGCAGCGGCAAGAAGAGCAATGCGGGTCATGGATGAACTCCTGGGCTTGGCCCGTGTCGAGACCTCGTCTCGATCCACGCCCGCAATGTCACCCAGAGCGGCTGAACCGTTGCTGAGGGCGCCGTTCATTGCTCATTTAACGAAAGTAGAATTTGGGAAGCGCCCAGCAAAAGTTGCGAAGCCCGTGAATTTGACCGCACGGTCCACAGGGGAGCGCCCGCGGGCTTCGTCTTTATCGACCTGCCGAAGACCCGGCGTTTCGTTTGCCGGAATGCGGCGCTAGGGAGGTTCAGGTCCTGCCGGATTGACCGTAGTATCGGACAAGCGATTGTTAGCGCGACGCTTGGGTGCGCAGGCTGCGCATGTGAATAACAAGGCTCTCCAATGCAATGCAGTAGACGGTCATTGTTTAGTGTTCTCGCCTGTCTGCTGTTCGCTGATTTTTTAGCGGGCGCCGCGCTAGCGCAGCAGCTCGAAACATCAAAAATCGGCGCTTGGGAAACGCAGTGCTCACCGTCGACGAATAACGTCAAGGTATGCGCGTTGGTCCAAAAAGCGGTGTCCGAGGAACAGCCGAATGTCGGATTGATGGTTGCTGTCCGAAAAGCGGCTGGCATGCCCAATGGAGTGATTCAAGTTTTCGCGCCGCTGGGAACTTTCTTGTTGGAAGGCGTGGGAATCAAAGTCGACGAGACTGAATTCCCGAAGCTACCATTCTTCAGATGCACTCAGATTACCTGTGCTGCTGAAGGCGCTATCGGCAACGACCTGATGAGCAAGATGCTCAGCGGCAAAAACTTGCTAATAACGATCTACTTTAACCCCGGTGAGGGGCTTCGCCACATATTCGCTCTTGATGGCTTCAAAGACGGCTACAATGCGCTGCGAGAGTGAAAGTCGAAGGCATGTGCGGTCGCTTCACTCAGCATCTGTGCCGCCGTATCGGGCGCACCGCAAGCGTCAACCCGACGTCGACCGGACGCCCCGCATTCGGTCCGGGGGCAGTAGACGCAGCACCGCGGCGATCTACCTTTTCAGCGTAGACTTGAAATTACGGGAGGAAAAAATGAGCAGGAGTTTGAAGACCGCTTTGTTCGTGGCTCTTTGCGGAGCGTTTTTCGTTGCAGCGACTACGTCAGTTTCGGCGGGACCAATGCGTCCCTCGCTCCCGCCGGAAGATTTTGGGTCGACGTCTTTCGTCCAGAAGGCCGGCAGAATTAGGCCAGGCGCAGCAGTCCACCCACCTGAGGGCAAGCGGTGCATAAAATGGACTCGGCGTTTTAGCTCGACCCACGGCTTGGGCCAGCGCCGCTGCGTGCACTGGAAATAGCGATAGTCGACTCGGGGACGACCATCGCCGGTCGCGCCAGCGATTGGATGCCGCGCTTTCGCTCGAATGCCGGTGATCCTAGATTGGCGCGACGCTGGCGCTTGGATGGCGGGCAACAATCCGCATTTTTCGTTGCTGCGCGCGCCGCCCGACGACGCCTTGCAGGAATGGATTGTCTCGCCGCAGGTAAACCGCTCTGGCGTCTGCGACGCCGATCGGGCGTTGGTTGCGCCGGGGTAAAGCGCGAGACCGATTTTTCAATGAAATTGTGGAACGAAACCGCCGCGCATCGGTTAGCGCTTTTGGCGGGCTGCGAAAAACACGAGGGGCGGGACGTGATGAAAGAACTACGGCCAGATGAATGGCGAGGCGTGCTTGCGCGTGAGTTTCAGGAGCAATCCGCTAACGCCACGCTCCAGATCGGCAAGCAGCTTCAATTTAAGCTCGCCAAGATTACGGTCGAGCCGTTGCCCGGTGAGCTTCAGCTGTTGTTGGGCGAATTAGAAGCTAAGACTTCACGCAGTCAGCTAGACTGAGGCCTGATCGTCAATGGTCGCGTCGAACGTAGCCGACATAAAAGCAGCTCGTCATAATGGCGTAGATTGCTTCGTCCGTATCTACCTGATCGGACATGATCGAAGCCGACCCATCCTCGCAACCGCTGCAGTCAAAAATCAGATAGCCGTCTGAGTCTCGATCTGCGGCGAATGGCGTGAAGATGTAGTCGCGAGCCGTCTTGCCCAAGCTCTGGTCCAGAAAGCGCGCCGCGCAGGCGGCCAGGCCCGCGGTATCATCGTCAAACTGGTCGACGATCGCGGCCCAATTTCGCGCATGCGGCCCGAGAGCCGACGTGTCGCCGGAAACTCGATTGCTCGTTCGGTCGACGAGAACAAGGCGCTTCATCGCGCGCGTCTCCAGAAATCCCCGCCGGCAGAAAGTTAGCCTTTAGGGCGGCCGGGCGCCAGCTCAAATTTCACGGGCTCAGTGGCTACGCTTGTGTCATAATCGTCGCCGCCCGATACGTTACGATTAGCAGGATAATCAGGCGGACGACATGGCGAAAAAGCACCTAGCCGACTACATGCAAGAACAACTTGCAGGCGCTCGCCGGAATCTGGCGTTGTCCGCAATCGACTTCTCGATCCCCGACGAAAAAATCCTCGAACTCCGAGAGTCGGTTCGCCGTGAAGCCGCAGACGTTCAACGCCTCAAAAAGAAAAAGGGCTTTCTGGGGTTCTTGGGGCTCTGATAGTAGCAGCGACGAGCGCCGCGGGCCGCCGCTATCTTCCCCGGATGCAGGCAACCCGCCCCTCTAACGATCGCCGATCTTCGCGCTGAGCACGTCGCTGGGGCTTGGAGTTTCCAATACGCCACGGCTCCGTTACGGCTTGGCCTTGTCGAAAGCTTCAAGCGGGGGCATGCTGATATTTGATACAACGGCCACACGGCGAATGCCCGCTTAGATGGGGCAAGGGCGCACACAGAGGCCGGCTTCGATTCAAGAGTACGAGCTTCGGGAGGAACTCCATGGAATCGAATGAAACGGCTGCGCTCGAACAGCACCGCGAATTTACCGAAGTCGTAGGCCTGTTCGATTCGCTTGATAAGCTGCAGTCCGCCATTGACTATTTGATGATTCACGGGTTCGACAGATCCGAAATCAGCCTGCTCACCGAAGACGCGAGGACGCGCGAAAAGATTGGATCGAAACGCTCGGTCGAAATCGAGGACAGCGATGAAGCTCCTCGCATCTCCTACATCGAAGCCGAGTCGCTTAATGAAGGCAAAGCTGCGCTCATCGGCCTGCTCTTCTATGTTGGCGCCACTGCTGGCGCGATCGCCGTCTGGACCATCTACGGCAGTTTCGCCGAGGCGATCTTTGCGGGCATTGGCGCTGGCATGGCCGCCAGCGTGATTGGCCTGGGCGTCGGCGCATTCATTCGACGTCGTCAGCGCAATTGGGTGCAGGCGCAATTAGCGCGCGGCGGTCTGTTGCTGTGGGCGCGAACCCGGACCGAAGAACACGAACGCGCCGCCATGTCTGCCATGCAGAACAATGGAGGCCACGACGTGCATGTTCATAGGCTGGCGGCATAGGCCTGACGATCCAGACTGAACGCTGTCAGATAATGTTCTGAGCAAAGATCGGCCGGCGCAGAGCCAAACCTACCCTGCGTCGACCTAATTGCTGATTAGAAGAAAAGCCCTAGGCAACCGCCCGCCAAACCGCCCACCACCGCAGCAGCGATTGTGTTCGAAAGACCGCCGAGAGCTGCATAGGCCAGACCGCCGATGATTACGGCACCGATTCCAGCGAATAAATACGTGCTAGAGGTGACTTCGAGTTCTCTTGCCATGGGCGTTCCTCCTGCTCCGTCCCAGGAGCCGCACTTTGTTTCTATGCGCTTTTGCGGGACGTGCGTCATTTAGACGCAGTCGGATGCTAGCATTGCCACTCGCAGGAGTCCAACGTAACCGAGAGCGACCTGCTTGCTACGGCGACGAAACAAAAAAACGCCCCGCCGTTACATCCACGGTCGGGGCGTCCTGGCGCCGGCAAAGAGGAGATCAAACCGGCGAAGTGTAGAAAGCTTAATCCGTCACACCTTACGCCGCAAATCCTCGAACATGATCCTTGCGCCGATCCTTCGCCGCAGCCCAGCCCGTTTTCAGGCATTGCCCGAATGTCCAGCCGAGCCCGAGGCGCTTGCCGTCTCGGAATCGCTTGTGAGCGTCCCTCAGGATCGCGGCGCGGTCAAAGGTCACGGTTTCAGCCTTCGCCGCAGATAGTCCGACTTGCAGGCGCAACGCTCGGCGCTCTCGACGATGCGGCGAGACATTCGCGTCGCCACGCCCTCGTATGTGTCCGTGACGCGCGCGAGCCTAAGGAAGAGCCGGGCGAGCTTGATCCGCCACGTTATCGCAATGATGGTGCGAAGCGGCAGACGGTGAAGCCGCGCCTTGACGTTGCTGAGGTCAGTCATCGACGCGCATCCAGACAGGCCAGCGTCGTCGCCGCGACCATCGCATGCTCGTTAACGCAACGGAGGAAGCCAATTTCCAGCCCGCCAATTTGGCGTCGCCCCGCCATGTCGCGCACGATGCTATTTAGGAGAGTGGCGTTGCCGTTCGTGGGATATCGACCGATGAAGGATAGATACTCGCCCGCGAGCGCGCGGCCGGTTTCGCAGTCTCGAGAGTAGCTCCCCGAGGGCTTCACGGCCCAATAGTTTATGCCTGTTCCCCTTGGTTTCCGCCGCTTCATAAAGGACAGCACGTCAGCATGGTGGGGGACCTTGCCGCGCCGACGATCGCGCGCGTCCGAAAACTTGATTATGTTGCTCATGACCGCGCCTCCTGGTCCAGCACCGCGATTGCATTGCGGATGGCGTCGCCCACTACGTCACCGAGGTAAAGGTCATTGACCACGTCATCTTCGTCGAGAAAGTCAGCGAGGTGACGGAGCAGCCGCAAGGCGCCCGCGTGCGTCGTCGGGGCTGTCTCGTAGAATGCGCGCTCAGTTGCGCCGGCTACTTGGCTCGCTTCCATGTCTGCGTCTTCCGCCTCTTCGAGGCGCATCCACATTTTTTGATATTCGCTTGGTGGGCCTTCGAGCTCGGCCAGACCCGCCTCATAGTCCTCATCGGAGCAAAGCCCCATCTCACGCCAAGTTTCCAATCGTCGAGCGGTGAGAATTTCCCTCGGGTCTAGGCCGGCCGCTTTAATCGCTGCCGCGGTATCGCCCCGCAAATCATCAGCAGCTTCCATGATCAAGTCTTTGGCCACCTTCGCGCGTTCGTATTCGGTGAAGGCCGCAAAGATCGGGTCGGCTTCCGCGACGACGCCAGCAATGGCAGGAAGCCCGGCGACGGGCGCAGCGGCAAGGCCGGCGAGCATGGCCCGCCGCGATGGTATAAGAGATTGTTTAGCCATGATGCGAAACCTCTATCCTTCGCGTTGTGGTAGGCCGGGGGAGGCGAGATCAGCACCTCACCCGGCCGCTTTATCAGGCGGGGGACCGCCCGATTTCTGAAACTTGAGAACATTGTCGGCGGAGCGTGGCTCGCAATGCGCAGCCCATTGCTCCATTAATAGGCGCCGTTGCTCCAGAACGTCCGTCCGGCGATAGGCGCGCTCGACGCTTGTGCCGACGACATGGCCCATCGCCTCTTCAACGACGGCGTGAGGAAAGCGCGCAACCTCTTCGCACCACGTCCGAAAGGCTGCCCGGAAACCGTGCGGAACGATCGCCTTGCCGTCGCTCGCGGGATCAATCCATTTTGTCTCGCCGCTATTCATCCGCTTGAGCAGGACCAGCATCGCCATATTGCTCAACGGCTTGCCGGTCGCGCTCGGGAACACGAAGCGCGACACCCGAACGGCCTCCAGGTCCTTCAGTATCTCGACTGCGCGAGGCGCAAGCGGAATGCGGAACGGCTCTTTGCGGTGTTTCTTGTCCTTCAGCTTCGAGGGCGGAATCGTCCAGACACGCGCGTCCAAATCGAACTCGCGCCATTCGGCACTGAGCGCCGTCCCTGTCCGCACATTCGTCAGGATCAGAAATTCGAGCAGCCGAGAGGCGATGGCGTCTCGTTGACGAAGCGCCGCGGTGAAGGCCGCCATTTGCTCATAAGGCAAGGACGGATGACGGCCGCGCGATAACTGCGTCGGAGCGCTGAACCCGAGCGCTTTAAGATCGTCCCACCGGGCCGGATTGTCGATCGAAAGGCCGTGCTGGTCACGAAGCACGATGCGGGCGCTTTCGAAAACGCGCCGGATGGCGGGATAGAGCTTGCGGGCGACCTCCGGCTTGTTGCGCCAGACCGGCTTGAGGACCGCCGCCACGTCACTCGTCGTAATCTCATTGACCGGCCTTGCCAGCAGCGGCCCGCAATAGGCCGGCCCGAGGTGGCGTTCCCACTGATAGGCGACCTTGGCGTTGCTCGTCCTGGCCTGTGCCTCTGCGATCACATCTTTAGCAATATCGGCAAAGGTAGGGATCGGCCGCGACGCCTTCCGGGCTTCTTCCCGCGCCATCAGAGGGTCAACGCCCTGCGCGATTTTGGTCCGGGCGGAGAGCGCCGCCATCCGCGCCGCGGCAAGCGATGTTTCGGGATAGGGACCGAGGCCCATATCCCGACGCCTTCCGTCCATCTGATAGCGCAGAACCCATTTCCGGCCGCCGGCAGGCGAGACGACGAGATAGAGGCCGTCGCCGTCGGCATGCTTGCCCGGCCCTACGCTCCGCGCCGTCCTGTCCGAGAGATTTCCCACCTTGCCGGTCCCACGTTTGGTCCCACAAATCGACGTGGATTGTGACATACAGTGACGGACAAGGGAAGACGCTATGTGTTCAGAAGCCGCAGATTTATTGTGTTTCGGCAAACAGCCTGAAACAGCCTCGGACAGTAGTTAGGTGCCGGCCAGGGGCACCACCAAGGAAATAACTATTTGAATTTATGAGCCTTTCTAGGCTTAAACCCGCACATATCAATCTGGTGCGGGTTTTTATGTTCCTGTTTCGAGCTTGTCGATAGCTTGTCGCGCAAGTCGAGCGCGATCAGCTTCGCGCGTGTAGACCTCCGCCATGCGCGCGCTTTCCCAACCGAAGACGGCTTGAAGCTCATGAGACGTTGCGCCAGCATTCGCGAGACGTGTCGCGCCAAGCTTTCTCAGACCATGTGCGCTACCCGGAACGCCAGCGGCGGCGCACGCGTCCTTAAACATATTCCCCCAACTCTCTTTCGTGTAGGGCTTGCCATTCGGCTGCGCGACGAAGGCGAGCGCATTTGAAGGCGTCGGCGTCGCGTCAATAATTGCTCGAAGCTCGCGGCGAACCGGAATGTAGACCTTCGCGCCTGTCTTCTCTGTCACAATCTCGATAACGCCGGAGCGAATGTGCTGGCGCCCTAGCCGCGCAGCGTCGCCACGCCGCAACCCGCTGTAGAGAGCAATGGCGAACATAAGACATTCTTTCGTGCCGACAGACCATCGTCGCTCAAACTGCGCCGCTTCATCTTCTGTCCAAGCGTGAAAGCCTGTCGTCTCGCGCGTGAGCATTTTGACGCCGTCGCATGGATTGGAGGCGACGTGCTCTGCTTCAACGGCCCATTTAAATACGGCGCGCATCGCCTTCAAAAAATCGTTCGCCGCGAAGGGCGTCGCGCTTTGCTTGTCTCGTGCGCGCGCGATCGTGGCGCGTGAGATATCAGCAAAGGCTTCGTCGCCGGCCTTTGCAATCACACGTCTAAAGATGTTCTCACGGCTGCGGCGCGTCGCCATAGAGAGACCAAGCCAAGCGCCGGAGCCTCGATATTGATCTATGAGCCAGCGAAGGCTGCCTAATGCGGCTTTCGGGTTGCGCGTTGGAATTGTCTCGCCAGCGAGCGCCGCCTTATAAGCTGTCCACCATTCATTTGTGCCGAACTCATCGGGGAGCCGGACGCGAGCGCCCTTGCCGCGCCGGAAATAGTAGCACTGGCGGTCATGGCGCGTTGTTTCACAGCGCGCGTATAAGGGGAGCTTGTTTCGCATTTCGGCATTGACTCTGGGCGAATCAGTTTCGGGCGGAATCATCACAATAGGTCGAACTGGCGCTTAGGTGAAGGTTCCGCCGGAGCCTCATTCGCGGGCGTCGGCGGCGCGCTATAAGGAACGACGCGGATTACGCCGTCTCGCGCGATCTCGACGGCCATAGATGCCCCAGTCTGTTCGACGGCGCGGATTGCGCGGGCGATATCGGCTTGCGTGAAACGGGCGGCGGTTCGGCTCATTGCCCGCCTCAGTATAGCGCCGAGCGCGCGGTTTGCTGAGGAAAACCGGGCAAATCAGACGGGCATGTGGCCTACAGCGCGAAATTTTGTAGAGCTAAGTGTGCGTCTTTTGCAGAAAATACCGGCTCCTCCGCATTTTAGGTCCACAGATGATCCAAATTTTTTACTAATTCCTCTTGACGCCTCCGCCGCCGGTCGGCGACATAAAGAAATCCACACGGTTTCTCCGAATCACAAATGGAGAACTGTGTTGGCAAAGCCCTACAAGCCGAAAGGCAAGCGCCGTGCGCCGCGCAAGGTTGTTCCTGCGCCGCAGCCAAGGGCACCTAAGCGCGATTGGTGGGCTCTTTTGATTCCCGCCCTATCACAAATCATAGCCGCCCTGATCGCCCGGCTGTGATGCGAGCCGCCCAAAGCAAGCTCGCTCATGCCTCGCCACTCGGCACTGCATTAATGAAATCCGCTTCCTTGATGAACCGCGCGCGATCGTCCTCATAAAGAGACTTGGCTTTCCGCTGCAAATCGCGCGAGACCATCACAAGCGAACCGGACATGTCGTGCTTTCTCATTAGCCGGCGCGTCTTCGAAAAATCCTTGCAGCAATAGTGCGCCCAACCGTCTGATTCATGGATCGGACGCATATCTAACTGGCGCGCTCTTCCGGCACCTTCGCGCCATGCGCCGCCAGCAGATCTTAGAGCCTCTCTGATGAGCGAAAGATCGTTACCTACGCTGATGGCGCCGTGAACGTGGAGCGTCTCTATGACGCTCCTAGAGGCTTCCAGAGCGACAAAAAAATCGACGGGACGTTTCAAGCGATTTTTCAAATGACGATTGATGCGCCGAAAAATTTCGTCGCCTGGATATTTTGCGCCTTCCAAGAGAGAAGAATCTATGTGCAGAGAAAATGCATAAGAGTCAGTGTTACTGGAAAGGACCCGGCTGAAATAAACCGTCTTCGCTTCGTCCGATGAGTCTCGCCATAGAGAAGGTCTGTAAGCGGGAAACTCCGAGTCGTGAGTCGCGTCTGTAGAAGTGACCCGGACTCGAGACGGTGTAGCGCGATGGGTCTTATGAGAAAGGAGTTCGGAAGAGTAACTGGACGAATCCGAAACGCTGGCCGGTGTCCTGCGCTCAAATATCTTGGATTTTGTGAGGAAATCTTGGTCAGACGCAATCGCTTTCAGGCGACGCGATGTTACTTTTTTGCGCGTGCTGGAAGCAGATACGGAACTGGATTTAGAGCTTTGATTGAGAGGCAATTTACACAACAAACAGAGGAATGCATTACACAACAAACAGACGAATGCAGCGCCGCCAAAAACGCGGCACCGCGGTGAGCATCGCTTTTTTCCTGAGCGTAGTGTTAAGTATGGCCGATGCCTGCTGAAACGCAACAGTTTTTGTTGTCAATTCGCTTTTTTTGTCCTGTCTGTTCAGTGGCAGTGCAGTGACAATACTGACGCCAGTCAATACGCCGCAAAATGCCCGGCAAATCGGAACTACGATTCCGAAATTTCGTGCTGGATTTTCGGCGCCGAGCACACTCTGCACCCCCTTCGAGGTTTTTGATATTTTCTAGGACTTCGATCATCCGCTGCAGTCAATTCGTGTCAGACCGGAACTCGACGTAAATCCCACGCAATTCCTACTCTGCGTCAGACTCAACCAGCATCGCGTCCACGTCATCATCATCCTCACCCTGAGCCCGACGCATCTCCTCAAGCTCCTCCTCTCCCAAATCCATGATGACAATCCCCGGTAGCTCGTCAGTGTCCTCTTGACGATCCAACCCCAGCGCGCTCCATTTCATCGCGTGGATTCGCTCCAGCGCCTGTGCTGCGATCGAGAGCGCCTTGATGGCGCCTGTCGCCCGAAACGAGGCGGTTGGGTCTTTTTGCGCCTCTTGGACCTGAGCCATAATCAGCGCCTCAATTGTGCTCGCATTCGCGAATGCCTTTGATCGCGCTTCCCGACCTTTCGCGATTCTTACGTCCCGATCTTCGAAGTTATCGGCGAACACGGCTTCGGTTACCGCTGCGGCTATTTCCTTCGCTTTCGAGCCCTTCACCGTATCTTGCTTGGCGAAGTGCGCTTGGAGCGTCCGAGTGGCGACGCCGTATCTGTCCGACAGCTCGCTTAGCGTCGTTTCACCGGTTTCCCAAAGCGCGCGAATTTCCGCCCACCGACTTGGCGCCAATCGAGCATATTTCCGCGTTCCTGTCGGACTCTTAATAGCCATTCTCATTCCCTCTTCTTCGATTCATCGATACCTGCTTTCTGGTAGTGCGCGATGACGCGCGCGACCTGTGTCGCTTGCCATTCGCTGCCACGTGGCGTCTTGATGCCCCTCGCGTTCAGCTCGCTGGCGATCGCGGCAAGAGATTTGCCGTTTTTTAAGTGCTCGTTGATTATTGGAATCAGATCGGAAGCTCGCCGCTGAGCTTTCTCCGATCGCACTCGGCTGCTGGCCTTGGCGCCCTGAGCGGCGACTCCAGGTAGGTTTCCGCGATCGCCGCCGAGTTTAGCGCCGCGCCGTTTCGCCGCTGCCAAGGCGTCGCGCGTGCGCGCCGAGATCATTTCCCGTTCTTTTTGAGCGACCATCGCCAAAATGCCGACCGTGAAATTGTCAGCGTGCGGCATGTCCACGGCGACGAAGCGAACGCCAGCCTTTTGCAGGCTCAGCAGAAAATGAGCGTCGCGCGATAGGCGGTCGAGTTTGGCGATTACCAGTGCGGCGCCATGAATGCGACAAAGAGTCAGAGCCTGCATCAGCGCCGGGCGATCATCCCGCTTTCCGCTTTCGGTCTCCACGAACTCTTCGATGATTTTCCAATCGCCACCATTCAGAAAATCGGTAACAGCCTTTCGCTGCGCCTCAAGGCCGAGCCCCGAACGTTCCTGCTTACCGGTCGAGACCCGGAGGTAAGAAACGAATTTGCCTTTGGCCATGACGACTCTCCTCTGAGGTCGGCATTACATTAGCATCATCGTTCATTGTTGTAAATGTATGCTACCCATTCATTCAGTAAAAGACGGATTGTATCTAGAAGGCATTTGCCCTTAAACTCAGCTGGTCGTTACCGCCACGCTCGTGGTCGTGCCACGACCGGTTTGAGAAGAAACAGATCGAGTGTGCAATGCTCGTGCCCTTACGCGAGAAGCACCCCTGGTGCTTGGTCTGGTGTTTCGCTGGACCTCAGTCGATTGATAAGTCTTATTCGGCGCGGAAGCTCGCAGCGTCTCATCGCCTACGGCCGCTCCGCTCGATTCGACACCGCGATCTTCCGCACCTTCAGAGGTAAGTGTTAGCGGGCGGCTCCATACCCGATCTGGTAGAGTGCGTGGACATGGACTCAATCCGCGTCCACGCACCAACTTCCGTCGTGCTGCTCTGTGGCGGCCCCCTCGACGTCAAATCGCCGACGCCGACTTCTCTTCGAGAAGCTTTCACTCGCGTCGCTCAAAAATCGTCGTTTCCAAAACACACTTCGTTGCTTCCGGAGCAATTAGATGCTTTCTTTCCGCGCGGAGGATACCGAGACATTCTGACATTTGAATCTGATATCGCGCAAATTTCTGATCTGATTATATTATTCACTGAAAGCTTTGGAAGTGCTGCCGAACTTGGCGCTTTTGCCATTTCTCCAGAAATTGCGCCGCGTCTCCTCGTTTTCATCGATGATTACTACTATGGCCACGATTCATTTATAAAACTTGGCCCAATCCGTTCACTTGAAAATGATTATGGCGACGCCGCAATATGTGTCCTGGATCGTCACGACATAAATATAAGTAGAATAGAAAATATTGCCGGTCTCAACATTTCAATTTTCGCTGAAAGGATTATAGCTGCTTTTTCGGCAAGAATTAAGCAAACACGAAGTAGAACTACTTTCAATAGGACGTCCCCAGGCCATATAATCAAATTCACCGTCGGCTTAATTCAACACTATGGCGCACTTACACTCGATGAGATCGACGTATTCTTATATTCATTAGAGATTAGGATACCTCTAAATAGATTAAGTGACATGCTGTTGTGCGCTGAATTCGCCGGATGGATTTTGAAAGAAAAATTTGGTATAAATAACTATTATATAGCAAAATCGGAAAACCAAGCCCTTCAGTATAAGCTTAGAGAAGAATGTCAGCACATTGACAAGCTTAGATGGAAGACTGACATTCGCGATTATTGGATGCACAACGATCCAGAGCGCTTTAATGCTATCACTAAAAATATATTGCGGAGATAACGATGAGTTATATTTTACGCCTGCTTTCGGAAAATTCCGGACTTAGTGAAGCCTCTGTCCGCAGGATTATGCTGAGCGCTCCATCCCGATACAAAATTTATTATATAAAGAAGCGCAATGGAGGCTTACGTGAAATAGCACAGCCCGCTAGGGAGGTAAAATTTCTCCAGAGGATATTTATGGATACCACACTGCAACATCTTCCTGTTCATGAGGCTGCAACAGCATATCGACCAGGAGCGTCAATTCTGGATAATGCGCAAAGGCATGCTAATGCTGGTCCGATTCTTAAAATGGATTTCCGAAATTTCTTCCCGTCTATTACTAGTGTGGACTGGGTGAAATATTGCAAGAAATATGCATGTCTAACCGAACACAGTGACATTTGGCTAACATCGCATCTGTTATTTAAAAGAAACAGAGATTCTGGAATTTTGCAGCTAGCAATAGGTGCTCCGTCATCGCCAATGCTATCAAATATTCTAATGTTTGACTTTGATAGGCTAATTGCCCCGTTGGTTTCACAAGAATATGTAATTTACACGAGATACGCCGACGATATAACATTCTCCGCACGACGAACTGGCTATTTTAAAAACGTAAGGAAGAACGTTGTGGCAACGCTCAAAACATTAGATTTACCGAAATTAGAAGTAAATGATGAAAAAACCACGTTCGTGACTAAGAAGTTTCACAGACAGATTACTGGTTTGACGCTTGCAAATGACGGACAAATTACAATTGGTAGAGCTAAGAAACGACTACTAAGTGCGGCTGTGCATCACGCAGTGCAAGGAAGGTTGAGTGTGCAGGCACTCCAGAGGTTATCCGGATATTTGGCGTTTGTTAATTCTGTTGAACCGCAATTTTTAGATGTTTTGCGCCGTCGATATGGAAACGATTCAATTATGAATATCCAAAAGACTGTTGTGCTCGGCAACAAGATAGTTTCGAAGGAGCCAGGTGTTTGGGTGATCTAAGTGCGGGAATCGAGAGTTTTGTGCGCCACAGGGCGAAGGAAGGCACCCTGTTGAGAATAAGCTCAGTCCGCGCTGTCCGCATATTCAGTGCTCATGGAAATCCGAGGTTCGTTCGAAGCCTCCCGCCTCTGGTGGCACGCTGCTCGAATTCGGCGCATTCGACAAGTGAGCTTTGCTCTCGGTTGATACATCGCGACTCGACATCTCCTTCGGCGCCGATGAAACAGGATCAAGATACCGTGGGCCAGGCTAATCGCGCCGTGCGGGCGCTGTTCATAGCTCCCTTTAGATTTCAAAGCGCCTTCTAGCGCCCGCACCTTTCAATAGCTATTTGTTTCAAAACACTTATTCCAGAACGGCCAGGGGCACCACTTAGTAGATTGAGTGCTGGACGGCGCCGTTGCTGACGAGCAAACCAAAACGCCGAGGCTAAGGTTTTCGAAAGCTGTCCATTCGGCGAGCATGGATTGTGAGGACGTCCTACATTATCCCAATCGTAATTGCCCTGCTGGAATGCTCCACGGGAGCTTACGCCTTCTCGAGTTCACATGAAATTACGGCGCCGCCGCCTCGAGGAAGAATTCGGGATATAGAGCGCCTCTTGGGCGACAAGATACCACCCGATGCTGCGCCGCGCATGTTGAACATCGAACATATTGCGTATGTAGTAAGATTTGAGGGACAGAAATATTGCAACGACCGCGGCGTCTGTCTGACATATGTAATATCCAAGATTGGACCGCGGCCGTTTAACGCGGCAGCGCTGCTCGCAAAAAACAGGTTTGTCATGTATGCAGAGGGCTCCCAGGTGATACGTCTTGCTGGCGTCATGATCTTCGAGGGCGACGACGGATCAGTCGAGGTCAATCTCAATGACCGCTTCGTTTGTGTCGTAGGCGGCCAAGCCAAATAGCATTTTCGAAGGTCCAAACGTTGCAACTGATCCTCGATTGCGGCAGCAGCATAGGCGAGCAAACAAAACTGCGCGTGAAGGAAACTCCAATCCTCCAGGCCTCCAAACTGGGCAATCTCCTTCGATGAATAGTTTTAGTCGCGGTCGCCATTACCTCGCCTTGGACGGATAAGTCGTCCGTCAATTTAGGGCGCGTACAAAGTTCGATTCAGGTCGCCCAAGCTGCGCCACGGATAGTAAGCGATCCGGTCGACTCCTCTATCCTACCGCCCGTAGGCGCCGAGCGGGCGCGGCGCGCCGGGCGCCTCCGGATATTTTGCCGGCTCGAACGCGTCGCCGCGACGTATTTTGGGGCGGCGCAGTCCCTCGCCGACTTTCACGGTCGCGGAGACGGTCGTCCGCCGCGACGCGCCTTGTTCGAGGATGACGTATTCGCTTCGCGGCGAACGCGCGCCGACTTGCTCCGAGGACGCGCCTGTCGGCGCAGGCTTGGCGGCCGCGTCGCGCCGCAGTCCCTCCACCTGACCGGACAGCGCGCCGATTGCGGAGTTCGTTTCCGTCTTCATCGCGTCGATACGTTTGCCGAGAGTTTCGACAGCGTCGGCGCCCGGAGACGCCGCTTGCATCGATGATCGCATCGCCTCCATCTCAGAGCGGAGCGCACGAATGTCCTCCTCCGTCTTTTGCGCGGTTCGCAGAGCGGCGGCGCGCTCGGCGTTTTCCTGCGTCGCCATCGTGCGGACGAGATCCGGCAAGGCGGAGACCGTCGGCCAGGCCGCCTCGGCGATGAGCCAGCCGGCGAGTGCGGCGGCGCCATAGAGCAACGCAGCCCAAAGAAGCCGTGAGCCGTGGATGAAAGCGCTTTTGAACGCCGGCAGCAGGCGTTGCGCGGCAGTCGCCCTGGAATGATCAGACACATCTGCGGAGATCGCCGCGCCCGCGGTCCCTACCTTCAGCTCCGGAACATCAGCCGCAGGCGCCGCGGCAGGGCTAAGGTCGAGGGCGGCAAATCCCGTTTGCTCGGTCATGGCAAGCCTTCGAATGGGAGCGCAAGATTTTTGAGCCTCACGCTGATTGCTTGAGAATGGATTAACAACCTGCGCGACTTGCGCCGCAGCCACGCAAAGATTTCAAACACCATGATTCAGAAAATAGAATTGATCCGGAAGGAAATCGTTCGTTCCACGGCAATAAAATGCTTCTTCATGAGGCTCCCAGCCCTCTCGCGAATTTTGAATGCCGATCTTCCTCAATCAGTTTCAGGCTCGAAGCAGGCGTCGGAAGATTGAGGCGATTTTCAAAGCGCCGAGGCGCGGCGCCTTTCCCAGACCCGCGCAAGCTCGCTTTCCTAAGCATCGTTTACAATTTGATAACAGGATGCTGCTCCCTTCGTCTGCCATTGGATATTCGCCACAAAAGCGAGGAGTGAGCTGATGGACGAGGCAAGCTCTCCAAACGAGACGTCCCAAGAAGCGAGCGTGCGAGCACGCGAGGACAAAGCTTCGCCAGCTTGCGCGGGGGCAGAAGCCGCGGTCAGAATTTCCGCTTGCGAACACGCGACGTTGGTCTCTGACAGCGAGAGTTCAGACGCAGGAAGAAAGATCGAGATCAGGATCAATCTGGGGTTCGACGACCAGACGCTGCAAAGTGTTCTGTCCTCTCTCAAAAGCGCGCAAATACAACCGCAGACCGCTGAATATATCAGCCTGACCGCGCCTTATCGGGAAGAAGCTTGCGCCACGCGCAGGCGGGCCCACGACGAACAAAGCACACGCGTTTCTCCAGTCGCTCTAATGCTGATCTTCGCCGTCGGATTCGGACTGAAACTGCACTTCCACGACGTTCATTTTCCAGCTTTTCCCGATCAGGCCGCCTCGTCGCTCAAGGCTCTGGTCGACAGGATCACCATGTCCGAGTCACAGGGAAATCCGGACGCTAGAAACAAGTTTTCCTCCGCGGCCGGACTGGGACAGTTCATCAACGCGACCTGGATGGGGCTGATCAAGAAGCACCGTCCCGACCTCGTCGGCGCTCTGAGCGACAAAGAGATTCTCGACTTACGCAAGGACCCTGACCTCTCTCGCGAAATGACGGCGCGCTATGTCGAGCAGAACACGTCGATCCTGATGAAGAAGGGTCTGCCGGTCACGCCCGGATCTCTTTATCTGGCGCATTTTGCCGGACCCGGCGGCGCGGCGGCGATCCTGTCGGCGCCGGAAGAGGTCGATGCGGCTACCGTGATCGCCAGCGTCGACGGACAGCCGGGCAAAACCCGCGAAAAAATCGTCAATGGAAATCCCTTCTTGAAAGGCTTTACCGTGAAAGACCTCAAGAACTGGGCTCATCTCAAGATGCAGGGGATCAGTTTGGAGCTGGGCGCACCGGAGGAGAATTTGGCGCGGCGAGATTGATCGCAACGTCAACGCATCCGGGCCGCCGCCGCCGATCCGTAGCTGTGACCGAATCGCTACTTCCTGACCGTTCTTCGGACCCGCTCTTGAAAACAACGCGGGCCTGCTTAATTCGCGACTGCGGCTCTTTCACGAGGACTTTGCAATGGCGGATGACAAAAATCCCATCGTTGAGAACAAACTGACCGACGAAAACCCCACCGTTAAAAAGAACAAATATCTTTTTGGTGGCGTAGGTGCCGTTCTCGGCGGTCTGACCGGCGTCGCGATCGGCGGCCCGCTCATCGCAGTCGTCGGGGCGGGACTTGGCGGTCTGCTCGGATACAATATGCTGAAGCGGCTGTGACGCGTTAGTCGTCGCGCTGACCGAGAAACAGCATCACCAGCGCCGCGCAGCCGATGAACCGGAAGGCGGCTTGCTCGGCGTCTGGCATGGACCGCCACATCTGGAACCATTCCCCGCCGACGGCCATGAAGCCGAACAGGTAGAGGCCAACGGCGAGCGCAAGACCCGCAATCGCGACATTCTTTGCGGCGTTGAATCGCGCCGCCTCCGCCTTGCGCCTCAGCAACAGCCGCCACACGCCCGCTAGAATGAGCGCGCCGGCGGAAAATTCCACCGCGATGATGAAGGCGTAAAGCGTCCGATGCAGCGCGGGACTGGCGACCGCGCGCCACTCGAGCGGGCTGCCGGCCGGCACCTGATCCATCGACATCACATGGCTGACGAACTGGTAATTCGTGTCGTAGTCCGTGACATTGTTGATGGCGACGAGCAGAATGAGCGCGCCGAGCGCAGCGGTCAGCAAAATCTTCGAATATCTGATCAGCATGGCGATCCACTCCCGGGCCCCCAGCCTAGCATGACCTGAGCGATTGATCTTGCGACGCGAGGGCTTACAACAGAGTCTGGTCTCCCGTCGGACTGCGTCCATGATCGATCTTCATTACTGGCCGACCCCCAACGGCCACAAAGTCACGATTTTTCTCGAGGAAGCGGGACTCGCTTATCGGATCAAGCCCGTCGACATCACCAAAGGGGACCAATTCAAGCCCGAGTTTCTCGCGATTTCTCCGAACAATCGCATGCCGGCGATCATCGACCGCGAGACGGCGGATGGCGGCGCTCCGGTCGCGCTCTTCGAATCGGGCGCGATTCTCGTCTATCTCGCGGAGAAGACCGGGCGGCTCCTTCCCACAGAACTCCATGCGCGTGCGCGAACGCTGCAGTGGCTGTTCTGGCAGGTCGGCGGGCTTGGCCCGATGGCCGGTCAAAACCACCACTTCGCCAAATACGCCCCCGCAAAAATTCCCTACGCGATCGAGCGCTACCGTATTGAGACAGGCCGGCTCTACGGCGTGATGGACAGTCAGCTCGCGAAGACGCCTTTTCTCGCCGGTGAGTATTCGATCGCCGACATCGCCTGCTATCCCTGGATCGTTCCGCATGAGGATCAGGGCCAGGATCTGCACGACTTCCCGCATCTCAAGCGCTGGTTCGAGTCGATCCATACCCGGCCGGCGGTGATCCGCGCCTATGCGGCCGGCGCGCCCTATGAGCGCTCGCGTCTCGATTTTACGGCGCTGGAGCGCGAAATACTTTTCGGTCAAACCAGCGAGCGCGGCGGCGCGAAATAGGCTATGGCTGCGCGGCGTTTTTTCTAAGAAGGGCACGCCGCATCCATGTCGAACGACCGCCAAACCGCCGCGCGAGAGACCGCCAAGGCGCTGATCGAAGTGCAAGCGGTGCTCGTGAATGTCGATAAGCCCTTCATAACCACCGCCGGCTGGGCGTCGCCGGTCTATATCGACATGCGCAAGATCATCGCCTTTCCGCGGCTGCGGCGGCGCCTCGTCGAATTCGCGACGCGGACGATCGAGCGCGACATCGGCTATGAATCGCTCGACGTCGTCGCAGGCGGCGAGACGGCCGGCATTCCCTTCGCGGCGTGGATCGCCGACAGCCTCATGCTGCCGATGCAATATGTGCGCAAAAAGCCCAAGGGCTTCGGCCGCAACGCCCGCATCGAAGGCGATGTGATGGAGGGCGGCCGCGCCCTGCTGGTCGAGGATTTGGCGACCGACGGCGGCTCGAAGAAGGACTTCGTGCAGGCGCTGCGCGACTCAGGCCAGCGCTGCGATCACGTCTTCGTGTTCTTCTTCTACGATATATTCGCCGGCGCGCGCGAGGAGTTGGCGGCGCTCGGCATCAGCCTGCATGCGCTCGCAACCTGGCGCGACGTGCTCGCCGTGGCCCGCGAGCACAAATATTTCCCCGACGACGCGCTGAACGAAGTCGAAGCCTTCATCGCAGATCCCGTCGCCTGGTCGGCGGCGCATGGAGGCCTCGCCAAGGCGAAGGGATAGCCCGGCCGAAGCGGGCGCTTTTAGCTGCAGCGGATGAAGTCGCGATAGAGCCAACCGAGCCGTTTGCCGCCGGGGCTCGCCACATAGGCCCAAGGCCTGCCGTGATCGTCCTCGCCATAGCGCTGCACGATAATAGACTTCCCGTCTTCGATGGCGCCGATGACATTTTTGCGCTGATCGTGGATGGCGATCGAAGCGCCCATGGCGTCCGCCGCCTTGCAACGATCGCCAGCGAGCGCCGTCGCGCCCCATGCGATCGCGGCGGCGAGAGCGGCGAGCGTGAGGCCGGCGAAAGGCGCGAGTTTCTCGGACATCAAAGGCCTCCCGATTGCGTTGGAAAGACCTATAGTCAGGCTTCGGGAGCAGCGAATTGCGCCAACGCACGTGGAGCCGCCATGCGCAGGGTAATGTTTTTTCTTATTGGGGCGCTTTCCGCGCCCTATGCGCACGCTGGCGAGCCGCCGCCAGGCTTCGCGCGTCTTGCTGACGTTGCGCCGACCATCGTTCAGGAGATGCGCTATGCCGGCGCCGATAATTTTACTGGCGCGCCGGTACCCGGCTATGACGCGCCGCAATGCTGGCTGCGCACTGAGGCCGCCAAAGCGCTGGCCGCCGCGCAGAAGGATGCGCGCGCCCGCAAAATTTCGCTCGTCGTCTACGATTGCTACCGGCCGCTGCGCGCCGTTTCGGCCTTCGTCGACTGGTCGCGCAACGCCGACCAGCGGACGAAGACCGAACATTATCCACGCCTCGCGAAGAGCGCGCTGTTTCCCGAGGGCTATATCGCCGAACATTCCACCCATTCGACGGGATTGGCCGTCGATATTGGCGTCAAAGGCTGGAATTTCGGCACGCCGTTTGATTTTTTCGATACGCGCTCATGGACGAAAGCCAAAACCTCAAAGACGGCGCGGGCACATCGCGACGCGCTCGTGACGCTGATGCGCCGCCACGGCTTTGAAAATTTTCCGCGCGAATGGTGGCATTTCACTTACAAGGGCGCGGACGGCGCGCCGAGCTATGATGTCGAGATCAAATGACCCGTTCCGCGTCGGCGAGCTGAACCGAACCTTCATGCGTCCCTCTCTGCTCGATCCCGTCTTCGGTCGCATCGCCGCACTGCCCGGCGTCGGGCCGAAGACCGCCAAACTGTTCGACCGGCTCCTCGCCAAGCCGGGAACGGAAGCGCGACTCGTCGATCTGCTTTTTCATCTTCCGTCGACCGTTATCGACCGCAGCGTGCGGCCCACGATCGCCGCCGCGCCGCTCGAGACGATGGTGGTGTTGAAGGCGCGCGTCACCGAGCATCGTCGCCCTCAGGGCCGATATTCGAAATCGCCCTATCGCGTGCTCGTCGAGGATGACACCGGCGACGTCGAGCTCGTGTTCTTTCTCGCCAATCCCGACTGGATCGAACGCAGCCTGCCGCTTGGCGCGACGCGCTGGATTTCGGGACGCATCGAGCTTTATGACGGTCGCCGCCAAATCGTGCATCCGGACCGCGTGCTCGACGAAGCCGGATTGGCGAAGCTCCCCGCATTTGAGGCCGTCTATGGCCTCACCGAGGGCTTGCAGGCGCGTTACGTTTTACGCGCGACGGAAGAAGCGCTGACGCGCCTCCCGAACCTTCCAGAATGGCAGGACGCCAGCGTTCTCGCCGCCAACAAACTTCCCGCCTTTGCAGACGCGCTGCGCGCGGCGCACCGGCCGGCAAGCGTTGATGCGCTCTCGGCGCAGCATCCTGCCCGTCAGCGTCTCGCGCTCGATGAATTGCTCGCGAGCCAGCTCGCGCTGCGCCTCATCCGCGCCAAGATGCGTCGCCCTCCGGGTCGCGCGCACAAGGGCGACGGCCGCTACGCCCGACCGATCGAATCCGCCCTGCCGTTTCGCTTGACGCGCGCGCAGCAGCGCACGCTTGACGAAATCCGCGCCGATCTTGCGTCGGAACAGCGCATGCTTCGACTCGTTCAGGGCGACGTCGGATCCGGCAAAACTGTCGTCGCGGCGCTCGCCATCGCGAGCGTCGCCGAGACCGGCCGGCAAAGCGCCTTGATGGCCCCGACCGAGATCCTCGCGCGGCAGCACTATGATCGGCTTACGCCAACACTCGCCTCCGCGGGACTGCGCGTCGCGCTGCTGACAGGCCGCGCCAAGCCGAGCGAGCGCGCAGCGCTCCACGCCGCCATCGGCGCGGGGGAGGTCGATGTCGTCATCGGCACGCATGCTCTGGTGCAAAGCGATCTCGCCTTTCACGACCTCGGCCTCGCCGTCGTCGACGAGCAGCATCGCTTCGGCGTCGAGCAACGGCTGGCGCTCGGCGCCAAGGGCGACGCCGTCGACGTGCTGGTGATGACCGCGACGCCCATCCCGCGCACGCTGGCGCTGACGGCGTTCGGCGATATGGACTGCTCGGCGCTCGACGAAAAGCCGCCCGGCCGCACGCCGATCTCGACGCGCGCGCTTCCGGCCGAAAGGATCGACGAGGTGATTGCGGGGCTGCGCCGCGCCTTGGCGGAGGGGGCGCGGGCCTATTGGGTCTGTCCGCTCGTCGAGGAGAATGAAGAGCTGGACCTCTCCGCTGCGCAAGCGCGCCATGCGGATCTCTCGAAGATTTTTGGAGCGGCGGTCGGCCTCGTTCACGGCCGAATGAAGGGCGGCGAGAAGGACGCCGTGATGGAAGCCTTTCAGCGCGGCGAGGTCAAAATTCTGGTGGCGACCACGGTTATTGAAGTCGGCGTCGACGTTCCCGAAGCGACCATCATGGTCATCGAGCACGCCGAGCGCTTCGGTCTTGCGCAGCTGCACCAGCTGCGCGGGCGCGTTGGTCGCGGCTCAGGAAAGTCCTCATGCCTGCTTCTGTACAAGGGCCCGTTGAGCGAAGCAGCGAAGGCGCGGCTGATGATCATCCGCCAGACCGAGGACGGATTTCGCATCGCTGAAGAAGATCTCCGACTGCGCGGCGAAGGCGAAATTCTCGGCGTGCGCCAGGCGGGTCTGCCGAGCTTTCGGCTCGCCGATCTTTCCGCCCATGCGCGACTCCTCGCCGTGGCGCGCGACGACGCCGAATTGATTCTGCGTCGCGATCCCGAGCTTGCGAGCGACAGAGGCCAGGCCTTGCGCGCCCTGCTCTACCTCTTCGAACGCGACGACGCCGTGCGCCTGCTGCGCGCCGGCTGATGCGAGATCACAAGCGCCGCGCGATCACGATTCGGTTGCTGTTGACGCCCTTCACATTGTTGGCGACGCCCCAGCAATTGCTGGTCTTCGTGAAGCTTTGCTCATTGACGAGCACGCCCAATCGCTCGAACGGAAGATCATCGAGCGCGCGCCAGACCAGCTGTTCGAGCGGAAGCGCCCCGCCCCTGACCTCGCCAACCTCGTAAGCGACGTGACCGCCCGGCTTCACGACACGGGCCAGTTCTTGGAAAACGTCGCGAGTCTTCGCGCGCCAGTCTTCCGGCGCGCGAAGCTGCGAGAGCCGGATGCTCTCGGCCTCGATTCCCGCGAACCAGTTGCGCAGCCAATTGTCGCCGCGATAGTCGACGACGTCGAGAAAAGGCGGCGACGTGACGACGAGATCGACCGTCGCATCGGCGATATGCTCCAAACGGGCGGCATCCGCCACGACGAGTTGCGCGTCGCAGGCGATCGGCGCGTCCTCTGCCAGAAGCGCGCGCGATTTCTTAAAAACCAATTCGGCGATGTCGCGCTGCGGCGGCGATTGCGCGCGACGCGCATTGATTTTCAATTGCGCCTTAACCGAGACGGCCTGGTTGGGCGGCATCGTGTAGACTGAAAAGAATCCCGGCGAGTGGCCGGTCAGTCGATTGAGCGCCACCATTCGAATCCAGCCATCCACGGCGTCGAGGCGGCCATCATTTGCGCGGATCAGCAGATAGCGGCGCAGCGCGCATATCTGCCGCAGCGTCTCAGCGTGGTAAAAAGCGAGAAGGTCTTCGCGCTCAACCTCGCCGCGCCCCCAGGGCGCGGCCGCGAGCCGCGCCTCGATATCGCCAAGCGCAGGAGGCCGCAGCCGAGGCCGCGTCAGCAGCAGCGATAAAGGATTGGCGTCGGAGCCGATTGGCCGCCGCCCCATCAGCGCCGCTTGCAGGATGGTCGTGCCGCGGCCCATGAAAGGATCGCAGACGACGTCTCCCGGCTGCGTCAGCCGATCGATGAAAAAGGCCGGGAGCTGCGGCTTGAAACAGGCGCGATAGCTGATCTCATGCAGCGGATGCGCGCGCCTTTGCCCGGCGGTCCAGAAGGCGTTGACGTAATAAGGAACGCCTTCAGCGACAACGGCGCGGGTCGCCGCGCCGAATTCCGCGGACCAACGCAGGTCGTGAAAAAATTCCGCTTCCGCGAGCTTTTGAACTGCGCCCATGCCTCAGTCGCGCTGACGATCGGCGAGGCTTGGCAATGACTTGATCCTCGCACCGGCCGCGCGGCGCGCGAGCGAAAGCTCATATTGCGTCTGCAGCTCGAGCCAATCTTCGGGCTGAACGCCAAACCAGTGTCCGAGTCGCAGCGCCGTATCGGCGGTGACGCCCCGCTGGCCATTGATGATGGCGGTGACGCGATTCACCGGCACGTCGATATCGCGCGCCAGATCCGACGCCGTCAGGCCGAGCTCGTGCAGATGACGGGCAAGAATTTCGCCAGGATGCGACATCGCATTCTCCATCGACGCCAGTTTGGATGTTGACGGGCGTGCGCGAACGCTCTCGCGTCGCAGACGCGTCAGCCGATGCGCATTTCCAGGCGCTTCCTGCCGAACGCCGATCAAAAATCTTCTGGTGAGCTCTTCATGGTAGCGGCCCATGCTCCGCCCCCGCCGAATATTGTTTTCGTAAACCATATTATCTCGGCCGTAAACTCGGCGCCTCAACTCAGCGCAGGGCAGTCGGACGAAGGGTTTCCTCATCCTTGTAACTTAAACCGTGCCGGATCGGCTAACATCGCCGCTGCGGTGGCGGACGGGACGCCGGCTCATCCTCGGGCGATCGAGCCCGTTCCTCAGCTTGGCCGCCCGTCTGCCGTTCCATCGAACCCGAACAGTCGCTTGGGCCGCGCGAAGCGAAGCCCGCTTAGGCAAGGACGGGACATGATGGACGCTGTATATGTCGGGATCGATGTTTCCAAAGACCGGCTTGATGTGCATGCGCTTCCGCAAGGCGCAGCCTTTATGGTGGCGCGTAATGGCGAAGGCGTTGCGCAGCTCGTCGAACGGCTGAAAGCGCTGTCGCCCGCGCTGATCGCGCTCGAAGCCACCGGCGGCTTCGAGACCGTGGTCGCTGCGGCGCTTGCCGCCGCCTCTCTGCCCATCGTCGTCGTCAATCCGGCGCAGGTGCGTCACTTTGCGCAGGCGCTTGGTCGGCGCGCCAAGACCGATCCGCTCGACGCCGCGGTCATCGCCCGCTTCGCGCAAGCGACGCAACCCGCTGCGCGTCCGCTGCCCGACGAAATGACGCAGCTTCTCGCCGATCTTGTCGCCAGACGGCGTCAGATCGTCGAGATGATGGCGGCGGAAGGCCAGCGCGAGCGGCGCGCCGACAAACGCTTGAAGAAAAGCATCGCGCGCCTGCGCAAGGCGCTCGAAAAGGAACTCGCCGAACTCGACGGCGAGATCGACGATTATATGCGCGGCACGCCCGCCTGGGCCGAAAAGCAAGATCTGCTCGCCTCCGTTCCCGGCGTCGGGCCAGTGATTGCGCGCACGCTGATCGCCGAACTGCCGGAACTTGGCGCGCTCGACCGCAGGCGAATCGCGGCGTTGGCCGGCCTTGCGCCCTACACCCGCCAATCCGGTCAATGGCGCGGCAAGAGCTTCATCGGCGGCGGCCGCAAGACCGTGCGCAGCATGCTCTTTCTCGGCGCCATGGTTGCAGCCCGTCACAACCCCGTCCTCAAGGCCTTCCGCGACAAACTCGTCGACAGCGGAAAGCCCAAGATCGTCGCGCTCATCGCCGTCGCAAGAAAGCTCCTTACGATCCTTAACGCCATCATCAGGGACGCAAAGCCATGGCGCGCACAAAACGCTTGATCGCCAAGACAGTCGCTGAGGAGCCGCCCGCAAGTCGGGTTTACCCGACTTGCGAATTTAATGTCGATCTCGGGCAGGCCCGAGATCGAAGGCGGCGTCTCGAAGGACGAGGGTGAGAAAAATACGCAAGAACGGGCTTCCTCGCCCTTCGAGACGCGTGCTACGCACGCTCCTCAGGATGAGGGTGAGGAAAAAACATTCTTTACTCAATCCGCCAGAAGCTAAGCGCTTTCGCCCTCGATCCATTTGGCGCGCGTTTCGGCGATGAAGTCGGCGAGGCGCCCGGCGCCGATGGCTGTGCGCAGGCCCGCCATCAACTCCTGATAATAGGCGACATTGGCCTGCGTCAGCAGCATCATCCCAAGGATTTCCCCTGCTTTGACGAGGTGATGCAGATAAGCGCGCGAATAGTCGCGTGCGGCGGGGCAGCATGACTGCGCGTCGAGCGGCCGCGGATCGTCGGCGTGGCGCGCGTTGCGCAACGTCACCCGTCCGTGGCGCGTATAGGCGAGGCCGTGTCGGCCAGCCCGAGTCGGCATCACACAATCAAACATGTCGATTCCCCGCGCGACGGCCTGAACGATGTCATCCGGCGCGCCCACGCCCATCAGATAACGAGGTTTTGATTCGGGCAAATGCGGGGCGGTCGTCTCAAGCATGTCGAGCATCACGTTCTGAGGTTCGCCGACGGCCAGACCGCCGACCGCGATCCCATGGAAATCCATGCCGGCGAGCGCTTGGGCGCTTTCAATCCGAAGCCGCTTCGAGTCGCCGCCCTGCACAATGCCGAAAACCGCCCGGCCCGGGCGTTCACAAAACGCCTTACGTGAACGCTCGGCCCAACGCAGCGAAAGGCGCATGGCGCGTTCGGCCTCGCTTTCGGAACATGGCAGGCGCACGCATTCGTCGAGCTGCATCTGGATGTCCGATCCCAGGAGATCCTGAATTTCCATCGAACGCTCGGGCGAAAGATGATGGCGCGAACCGTCGATATGCGACTGAAACGTCACGCCGCTTTCATCGAGCTTGCGCAGCTTCGCAAGCGACATCACCTGAAAGCCGCCGGAATCCGTCAAGATCGGATAGGGCCAGCGCATGAATTCATGCAGTCCGCCCAGCCGCGCGATCCGCTCTGCGCCTGGTCGCAGCATGAGATGGTAAACATTGCCGAGCAGAATGTCGGCGCCCGCGGCACGCACGTCTTCGACGAACATCGCCTTCACCGTCGCCGCGGTGCCGACCGGCATGAAGGCGGGCGTACGGATGCTTCCACGCGGCGTCTGAATCTCGCCCTGGCGGGCAAGACCGTCGGTCGCGAGAACGGAAAAGGAAAAAGCCTGCGTCACTTATTGTCCTTCGCGCCGAGTACAGCGAGCTTCACGATACGATAGCGGCCGCTGTCGCTTTCATTGAACCACACGGAGAACTCTGACCCGACCTTTATCGTCGCTTCGCGCAGATCAGATCGCCAGCTCTCTCCAAGACCAAAATCGATTCGTCCGTCTCGCCGAAGGACAAACGGACGCACGCCGTCGGCATCGAGCGCGAATGCGCCGAAAAGATCCCATGTCGAAACGATGCGCGCATCGTCAATCCGCGCGTCAATGGTCATCGGCGCCTCTCTGCGATCGTCACGCCAGAGCGCGAGGATGCGCATGTCGCCAGGCTCGCTCATGTTTCGGAACGCTGCAGCAGGCACGCGTCGCCATAGGAATAAAAGCGATAGCCGCTTTCGATGGCATGCGCATAGGCGGCCTTCATGCGCTCGAGGCCGGCGAATGCGGCGACCAGCATGAAGAGCGTCGAGCGCGGGAGATGGAAATTGGTGAGCAGCATGTCCACGGCGCGGAAACGATAGCCGGGCGTAATGAAGATCCGCGTGCGCGCAGCGTAAGGCGCAAGCCGTCCGGAGTCGTCGGCTGCGCTTTCCAGCACGCGCAGCGCGGTGGTGCCGACCGCGACGATGCGCCCGCCTCCCGCTCGCACGTCGTTCAGCGCCTGCGCCGTTTCAGCGTCAAGCCGCGCGAATTCCTCATGCATCCTGTGCAGGTCCGTGTCCTCCGCCTTCACGGGAAGAAAGGTGCCCGCGCCTACATGCAGCGTCACCCGATGAAGACGAACGCCGCGCGCCTCGAGAGTTGCGAGCAGCTGCGGCGTGAAGTGGAGGCCGGCCGTCGGCGCGGCGACGGCGCCCGCTTCGCGCGCGAAGATCGTCTGATAGTCACTTTCGTCCCGCGCGTCGGCCGAACGCTTGCCGGCGATATAGGGCGGCAGCGGCATGACGCCCGCCTGCTCTATTGCGATATCCAGAGCGGGTCCTTGAAGCTCGAAAACGAGCGTGATCTCGCCGTCTTCGCCCCTCGCTTCGACGTGGGTGTCAATTGCACGCCCGTGGCCCATAAAGCATATGCGATCACCGATCGCGAGCTTCTTTGCCGGGCGCATCAGCGCGCGCCAGCGCGAAGCGTCCAGCCGTTCGATCAGCGTCGCTTCGACATTGGCGCTCAACGCATCTCGAAAGCGCCGACCGGAAAGCCGCGCGTGAATGACGCGCGAGTCGTTGACAACGAGCGCGTCTCCCGGACGAAGGTAATTCGGCAGGTCGCGGACGATCCTATCTTCGAAAAGCCCGCCGCAGAGCGCGACGAGCATGCGGGCGCTGTCGCGGGGATCGGCGGGCCGAAGCGCGATGCTATCTTGCGGGAGGTTGAAGTCGAAGAGATCAACGCGCATACGGAGCTTGCAAAAACCATAAGCTCCGTCAGGTCAAGCCAGAACGGTCAGCGGCGCCGATTGCCGATCAACCGGCGCCGCTGCGAGCGCTTATTGGTATGAGCCGACGCGTCGGCGACGCTCGTCGAACCGGAACTCCGGAGCGTTCCGCAGATCGTCGCGAGTCGAGTTCACAACCGCTTCGACGTCGCCATCTTCGTTCCGGGAAACGACCATTGATGACGGGTCAATCGCGATATGGCGCTCGCCGATGCCGAGGAAACCGCCGACGCTGACGATGACCGCGCGCAAATTCCTGTTATTGTCAAAGATGACGTCCTCGATCTCGCCGATGTCGTCATTCTGCAGGTTGCGGACATCGCTGCCGATCAGCTGCGACATGCGCATGTCGGTGGGTCCGAGCCTATAGAAAATCACGCGGGCGGAGCCGAGCTGATCCAGTTCGCGCATTTCAGCTGCGGATCGTCCTCTCGTCGTCTGCCGATCCATGCCCGTGCGGTCCATGGTGCGGTCCATGCCCGGCTGGTCCTGATCGCGCATTCGTTCGCGCGCGGCGCTGCCTCGCCAAGTCTGCGAAGCGTCGTCGTCGCGGCCCATTTCGCGCCAGCCGCTGCGAGATGTCGTATCCTCCGCATCCTTGGCTGCTTGGCCTGGCTTCTCCTGCTGAGTGCTGCGAATCTGAGTCTGATTCTTGCTCGAGCTCGCGCCCGTGCGATCGCGCGCTGCATTCGCCGTCACGCTGGCGGAAAGCGCGATCGCCGCTACTGTAGCGACCAACAAGTTGAGCGATTTCATCGGATACTCTCCACTGTTCCGCTCGCCCGTCTCGGCGAACGATACTTTGCAACCAGCGTCTGGAGAGATAGTTCCGAATCCTGCGTCCAACTCAGGTCTTTACTGCACATGCGCCCAAGGCCGGGGCGCATGCTTGACCCAAGGCTCGACTCTGTCGCGTCAGTCGATCAACCCAACGTCGCCTTGACGATCTTGTCGGGATCTTTCACCGGTTCGCCGCGCTTGATCTTATCGACATTCTCCATGCCGGAGACCACTTCGCCCCACACCGTATATTTGTTGTCGAGGAAGCGCGCATCGTCGAAGCAGATGAAGAACTGCGAATTGGCGCTGTCGGGGCTTTGCGCGCGGGCCATCGAGCAGGTTCCGCGCACATGCGGCGTGCTGCTGAATTCCGCCTTGAGGTCTGGATATTGCGATCCGCCCGTGCCCGTGCCGCGCGGGCACCCCGTCTGAGCCATGAAGCCGTCAATCACGCGGTGAAAGACGATACCGTCATAGAAGCTCTCCGAGACGAGCTTCTTGATATGCGCGACATGATTGGGCGCGAGGTCTGAACGAAACTTGATGACGACCGGTCCCTTCGTCGTCTCAAGCGTCATGGTGTCGGCGGCTTCGGTCATTCTGGTTCCCTCTCCACTTGTCTAAAAGCCGGTCCTTCATGCGCTGCAGCCGGGCATGGCCCGGCTGCTTGCGAAGAGGGCGGCGACGTTACGCCCAGCAAGCGCGGACATAACGCATTAAGTCTCAGCTCTCGTCGCCAGCGACGCGCATCTTGATGATCTTGTCCGGATTGTCGACCATGCCGTTATTGGACTTCGAACCCTTCTTGATCTTGTCGACGACGTCCATTCCCGACACGACTTCGCCGAATACGGTGTATTTGCCATTGAGCTGCGGCGCGTCTGCATAGACGATGAAGAACTGCGAATTGCCGGAATTGACGTCGCCGCCTTCGCGCGCCATTCCAAGCGTGCCGCGCTTGAACGGCGTATCGGTAAACTCGGCCTTCAGATCCGTATAGCGCGAACCTTGCATTCCGGTGCCGGTTGGATCGCCAGCTTGCGCCATAAAGCCGTCGATGACGCGATGGAATACAATACCGTCGTAGAAATGCTCCTTGGCCAGCTTCTCAATGCGTTCGACATGCTTGGGCGCGAGATCAGGCCGCAGCTTGATGGTGACGCGGCCATCCTTCGTGTCGAGATAAAGGAGATGATCGTCTGCCGCTCTAGCGGGCGTGGCGCTGAGCGCGGCGACGGCCGCGGCGGCAAGGATGAGACGGCGCGTAAATTTCATGAAGCCTCCCTATGTATTGCCGCGCCTTTTTATGGCGCGTTCAAGTGCGGCGACGGAGGCGGCCGGCGCAAAGGCCGACACGTCACCGCCAAGCGCCGCGATCTGGCGCACGAAGGTTCCGCTGACATGGCGTAGCCTCGGCGAAGCAGGCAGGAAAATCGTGCGAATGTCGGGCGCGAGCGTCCCGTTCATCCCCGCCATCTGCATCTCATAGTCGAAGTCGGCGCTATCGCGCAAACCGCGGAGAATGGCGCAGGCGCCGTGCTGGCGCGCCGCCTCGACGACAAGTCCGTCAAAGCCCGCGACCTCGAAGCCGCAAGACGCGCCCAAGCCGGCGCAGGCCTCGCGAATGACCGCCGCGCGCTCGTCGAAAGTGAGCCACGGCTCCTTGCCGTGGTGCACGCCGATCGCAACGACGATCCTGTCAAAGAGCGCCCCGCCCTGCGCCACCACGTCGAGATGGCCAAAGGTCCACGGGTCGAACGTGCCGGGGTAGAGGGCCGTCCGCGCGGGGGTGGCGGAAGTGGCGATCATCGCCCGGGTATAAGAGATTTTCCGCGGTTCCGCGAGACGGTGAGCGCCTTCGCCGCCAGAACCTGCCGCTCGCCGGCGACGATTGCCCGGAAGCCGCGCCCTGGCGCTGCCTTTCGGACGCGCCTACACTCGCGAGTTGCGAGCGGAGCGCTACATTAGA
>Ga0351910_1013_pt1 | contig 83071 bp, 73 predicted proteins | sample TotcelHT113001L5_FD_206860 | JGI IMG/M metagenome (GOLD analysis project Ga0351910, IMG submission 206860) | Enriched cells from coal bed in the Powder River Basin, Montana, United States - Total cells T11 rep1 HSBNCT.T11.300.1.L5 ...
GGCTGTTGATGCAGCAGGAGCTGCAAAAGGTGATCGTCGGCCAGCATGAGGTCATCGAGCAGTTGTTCGCCGCCATCTTTACCCGCGGACATTGCCTGCTGGAGGGCGTGCCGGGACTGGCCAAAACGCTGATGGTCAGCACCCTGTCGCAGATCCTGGACGTGTCGTTCAAACGCGTCCAATTCACGCCCGACTTGATGCCGTCCGACATTACGGGCACGAACGTGCTGGAAGAGGAAAGCACCGGCCGCCGTAATTTCCGTTTTGTCGAAGGTCCGGTGTTCACGAACATCCTGCTGGCCGACGAAATCAACCGCACGCCCCCCAAGACGCAAGCCGCCCTGCTGCAGGCGATGCAAGAGCGGGAAATCAGCGTGGGCCGCACGACGTACCCGCTGCCGGATCCGTTCTTTACGATCGCCACCCAGAACCCGATCGAACAGGAAGGCACGTATCCGCTGCCCGAAGCTCAATTGGACCGGTTCATGTTCAACATCAAGGTCGATTACCCGACGGCCGAGGAGGAAGAGCGGATCCTGGCCGTGACCACGCGGCAGGAAAAAGTCGAAACGCGAAAGGTCATGTCGGCCAAAGTGATCGTGAACGTCCAGCGGCTGGTCAACTCGGTGGCGGTCAGCGAGTACATCATCAAGTACGTCGCTCGCCTGGTGCGCGCCACGCGGCCCAAGGATCCGACAGCCCCCTCGTTCGTCCGCGACCTGGTGGATTGGGGCGCCGGGCCGCGAGCCGGTCAGTTCTTGATCAACGGCGGCAAAGCCTTGGCTGCGATGGACGGCCGCTTTTCGGTCAGTATCGACGACGTCCGCAAGATCGCCATCCCCGTGCTGCGGCATCGCATCAGCACCAATTTTCAGGCTCAAGCCGAAGGGTTGGGCACGGACGACCTGATCCGCCGCCTGATCAAAGAAGTCCCCGAACCCGACATTCCCAAATTCGTCAGTGCCTCGACACAGAAGGCGCCCACCCCACCGCCGCCGCCGGGCGGATGAGGTGCAACCGGCGAATGCGGGATTCGCGTCTTGTTGGCGGATTTGCCGCAGTCAAGTGCGCCCTGAAACAACCATGTATTGACGCCATGGATGGCACACCATTGATTGACACCGGCTTGGCCGCGGTCTAGATTGGCGGCAACCAGTGTTTCCGTAGCTTTACGTCCCAAGAATCCAGGAGCCGCACGATGGAAACGAAGCCGAGTCTCAGCCGCCGGAGCTTTCTCCAACGCACCGCCGCAACAGGAATGGCGCTGACGGCGCCGCTGGTGCTGTCGGGGCGCGTGTTCGGCAGGACCGCTCCCGCGCCGAGCGAGCGGATCACGCTGGGAGTGATCGGGTATGGTGGGCGGTGTGCGGCGATCCTGCCCCACTTTATGATGTTCGACGACGTCCAGTGCCTTGCCGTGTCGGATTGTCGGGACGAGCGGCTGACGCGGGCTAAACAGGTCGTGGACGCTCGCTATGGAAACCAGGACTGTGCCGCGTACGCCGACTTTCGCGATCTGCTGGCTCGCCGTGATATCGACGCCGTGCTGATCGCCACGGGCGACCGCTGGCACACCCCGCATTCGATCCTGGCTGCCAAGTCGGGCAAGGACATCTACTGCGAGAAACCTGTCTCGTTGACCATCGGCGAGGGCCGGGCGATGGTCGATACAATGACCCGCTACGGCACCATTTACCAGGCCGGCCACCAGCGCCGCTCCGTGGGTTCTTACGGCTTCCAGGTCGAGGTCGCTCGCAGCGGGATGATCGGTCGAGTTCACACCGTCGTGTGTCAGGTTTGGGAAGGGCCGACGGTCGGCCTGGATACGCCGCGTCCGGTGCCCGAAGGGTTCGACTACGACATGTGGCTCGGGCCGACAGCCTGGCATCCGTATACCGCGGCCTACGTAAACGGCTGGAACTATTTCTGGGACACCGGCGCAGGGCCGGTGATCGGCATGGGTTGCCACTACACCGATATCGCCCAGTGGGGCTTGCAACGCGACGATACCGGTCCCGTCACCTATGAAGGCACGGCTACGTGGAAGCCCGACGCCTTCAGCGAGACGCCCGTGACCGCCGATTGTTGCTGTACGTATGCCGACGGGGTGAAGATCATCATCCGTTCCAGCGGTGCTTTCCAGGACCGCTACATCCGCTTCGTCGGGACCGAGGGCTGGATTCAGGTGGACGACGAGACCAACAACGTGACGGCGGAGCCCAAGTCGATCTTGCGGGCCCGAAACGTGACCGCTCCGGGGTGGGCGCAGACCGGCGACCACGTGCGCGACTGGCTGGACTGTATCAAGTCCCGGCGGCAGCCCATCTGCCATCCCGAAAGCGCCCAACGGGCCACCACCATCTGCCACGCGGCGAACATCGGCCTCCGCCTGGGCCGCTCGCTGAAGTGGGATCCGCAAGCCGAATGCTTCTTGGACGACGCCCAGGCCAACGCCATGCTGTTGCGCGCGATGCGGCCGCCGTGGTCCCTGCTCTGACGCCGGAGTCACGGATTCCTGCGTATTTTCGTTTCCTCTCGGCGATTTCCTCTTCGGTCACCGCCGAGACATCGCCTCGTGCCGATCTTTCAGCCGCCGCACGATGTCCGGGTGGTCGGCGGCCAGGTTCTTCGTTTCGCCCGGATCATCGGCCAGATTCACCAGGAACAGCGGCTCACCTGGGGGCGGCGAATCTTTTGTGCTGGTGTCTCGCGGGTTGCCCAACAGTTTCCAATCGCCTTCGCGCACCGCCCAGCTGTTGCCGGTGGTCCAGTGCAGCACGTCGTGCGGCGAGGGCGCGGATTCCGAGCGGATGACGGCGGTCAAGCTGCGGCCGTCCAATTCGGCCGGCGGCTCGACGCCGCACAATTCCGCCAGCGTCGGCAGCCAATCACAGGCATGTGCTCGTTGCCCCCGGACAGCACCGGACGGCAGCCGGTTCGGCCAGCTGATGACCGCCGGCACGCGAATCCCGCCCTCGAACAAACTGAACTTGGCGCCGCGATACGGCCCGGCGCTGCCGCCGCCGAAGTGGGCCCGCTCCTCGGTCGAATGCCCGTTGTCCGACTGGTAGACCACGATCGTCTGCTCGGCCAGTCCCAGGGCATCGACTCGTTTGACCAACCGTTCGACGCGGGCGTCCAGCGTCGTCACGAAGGCGGCGTACAGATTCCGCGGGTACGGCACGTCGCGGTAATGTTCCAGCCACTGCGGATCGCCTTGGTACGGATAGTGAGGCGTGTTCTTGGCAAAATACAGGAAGAACGGCCGCTCCTGGTTCCGCTCGATGAACTCGATCGCTTCGGCCAGCATCAGATCGGGAAAGAACTGGCCGGGGCATTGGATCTCGACACCGTTGCGCCACAGGTCGTGCCGGTTGGGGCCTTGCCAGTAGAAGAAGTGCGAAAAGTTATCGATACAGCCGCCCATGTGGCCAAAGGAATGATCGAAGCCTTGGGCGTTGGGCATCGTCTCGGGCGTGTACCCGAGGTGCCACTTGCCGATGTGCCCGGTGGCGTATCCGGCCGCCTGGAAGATCTCGGCCATCGTGACTTGTTCCGGCGGCATGCCCGCCTGGCCTTGTTGCGAGCTGACATTGCCCGGCACGCCGGCCCGGATCGGATAGCGGCCCGTCAGCAGGGCGGCTCGGCTGGGCGAGCAAACCGGGGCGCCCGAATAGAACTGGGTGAACCGCACGCCTCGCTGGGCCAGCAAGTCGATCCCCGGTGTATGCAGGTCGGTGGCGCCGAAACAATTCGCATCGACCGAACCCTGGTCGTCCGTCAAGATCACGATTACATTCGGCCGCCGCTCGGCGGCCGGGGACCATCCGGCCAGGGTCGCGCCCAGCGTCAAAGCCAACGCGACGCCGGGCCAGCCAGGCCGGGGACGGGATACAAAATCGGATGTTGCGGGGAAAAGCCGCTTGTGGAACACGAGACGCATGGTTTCCCTCCTGGGCCGGTTTGAGTTCGCTGGAGTCCAGGCTTCCGCCTGCACTTGGGCAGGTCTTGAACACTTCCATTAGCCTAACGCAGTATCGCCGCCGCAACGAGAAGGGCTCAGACGTACAGAATTCAATTTTGCCGGGCGAGGCGTTCTCCACGCAGCACAGTCGATGCCCGGCAAAATTGAATTCTGTACGTCTGAGCCGGGGGGAAATCCTATGATCGGCGGTTGCTGCCGGCTTCGCCTACCAGGGGCGGGTTATCTTCCAGCGTGTTCCAGACGGGGATTTCTTGCTTCAGCTTGGCGACGTAGGCGTTGACTTGTTCCTTGACGTGCTCTTTGCGGAGCGTTTCTTTGATGTCGATCTGGGCTTGCTCGAACGGAACGCGGCCGGCTTCGACTCGTTCGATGACCCGCACGATGTGGAAGCCCTGGGCGTCTTCCAGGCGGTCGCTCAAACGGCCGACCGGCAGGTTGAAGATGGCTTGGTCGAGCGTTTCGGACGCCAGGCTGCCGCGGTTGGTCCAATCGTGATAGCCGCCCTCGCGAGCGTCGATGCCCTGCGACTGGCGTTGGGCCACGGCGTGCAGCGGCGCGCCGCGGAGGACTTCGTTGCCCATGGCGCCCAGCGCGGCCCAGGCTTCCTGTTTCGTAGCGAAGCGATCGAAGCGGACGGTCAGTTTTTCCCACCGCGCACGGGCGGAAATCTCATAATCCGCGATGTTGGCGTAGTAGTAGTCCAGCATCGCCTGGTGCGTGATCTCCGGCTCGTAGTTCACCTTTTGTGACAGCACGGATTGCCCCAGCGCCCGTTCGATGAAGCTCTGTTTCTGGCTTTGGATTGAGGATCCGAATTCCCGCAGCTTGGCATCCAGTTCCGCCTGGGTCTCGACCTTGGCTTTTTCCATCGCCTCGGGCAGTTGCTTTTCCATGAACTGCTCTTCGGCGCGGCTGGTGATCTTGGGCAGAATTTCCTTTTTCTTGTCGGCCGGTATCGTGCGCAGGAAATCCAAGTACAGCAGTTTTGTCTGGATCGAACTATCCAGGGCCTGCCTCATCAACTTGTCTTTCTGATGATCGATGGCCGCTTTCTGCTGTTCGACCACCTTGGGATCCATTTCGGCCAGGTGCGGCGCCATGATCTGTTCGACCATCGGCATGATGTCGCCGGCTTGAATCGGCTGGTCCCCGACCCAAGCGATGATCTGGCCGGGTTTGAAGATCGTGATGGGCGGTTCCTCGGCCACGGGCGGCGCCGGCGGCATCCAGGGCTGTGTGGGAGCATCTCTTCCCCACACCTGGCTTGCACCGGGCGTCCAGGGCTGCGCCGCTGTCGGCGTCGGCGAGGGAGCGAGCGAACTCGTTCGCATGCCGTCGCCGTATATCTGCGATTGGGCCAGGGGCAGCCGTCGTGCTTGCTCCTGAGGAACGTTCATCCCCGGCGGGCCAAAGACGCCGGAAGCCGGCACGTTGTATGCAACCGCGGGAGGCATCCCCCCGCCGGAACCCTGGCCCCCGAATCCCTGGGCCCCGAATCCCGAGCCCTGGACCGCAGCCGGCGGTACGGGCGGCGGCTGATTCAGTTCGGTGTCGAATCGAGGCGGCGGCGGCGGTTGCTCCGCTAGCACGGCGCGCAGCCAGAAACCGGCTGCACACACAGCGATCACGCACACGACCGATAATCCCGTCCGTGGGAACAAGCTGTTCGCCCTTGTTGCCGAGAGAAGAGAAAGATACGAATAGGCTCGCCGCCTTCGTCGTGTCGGCGGCTTGGCGGCGCGCGGGATTATAGACGGCAGCTCACGGAGACCGCAACACTGATTTGACAAGGTTTAGAATTGCGTCCGGTTCCGCAACTCCCGGCGGCACACGCAGATACGCACTGTGCTGGTCGACGACCCGAAGTTTTCCGCCGCTGGTTTTGGCCAATTGTTCGATCCGCGGCCGACTGGTGTATCGGAAAACGAGGAACCGATCTTCCAAATAAACCTCTGCGATTTGCCAGATTGCGGCTTCGATCTTCAAGGCTTCGCGTGCCAGCATCCGCTCGACGGGCTCCGGCAGCGGTCCGAAACGGTCGGTCAATTCGGCGCGGTACTCTTGCAATTCATCGGGATGGATGATCCGCGATAGCTTGCGGTACAGATCGATCTTGAGCCGCATGTCGGGCACATAATCCGAGGGCAGATAAGCCTGCCCCGGCAGGGCCAGGTCCACATCGATGGACAGCTTGGGCGGCATCTGCTTCAGTCGCCGGACGGCGTTTTCCAGCAACTGACAATACAATTCGTAGCCCACCGCCGCGATGTGCCCGCTCTGCTGGGTGCCCAACAGGTTGCCTGCCCCGCGGATCTCCAAATCCCGCATGGCCAAGGCGAATCCGGCCCCCAACTCGCTGAATTCCTCGATCGCCCGCAACCGCCGAGCCGCATTGGGCGTGACGTTCTTGCCGGGATCGATCAACAGATAGCAGTAGGCGCGATGCTTGTAGCGGCCGACCCGGCCGCGCAGCTGGTGCAGGTCGGCCAGGCCGTAGCGGTCCGCTTCGTCGATGAAAATCGTGTTCGCATTGGGGATGTCCAACCCGCTCTCGACAATCGTCGTCGCTAGCAGCAGATCGAACTTGCCCTCGACAAAATCGACCATGACTTCTTCCAACTGGGTCTCGGGCATCTGGCCGTGCCCGATCCGGATGCGGGCTTCCGGCACGATGTACCGCAGCCGCTGTTCGACGACGTGGATGTCCTCGACCCGATTGTGAACGAAGAAAATCTGACCGTTGCGGTTCAGTTCGCGGAGCACGGCGTGGCGAATCAGGTCGGCGTCGAACCGCGTCAGCCGGGTTTCCGTCGCCATGCGGTCCTCGGGCGGCGTCTCGAGGTTCGAGATGTCCCGCACGCCGACCAGCGACATGTGCAGCGTCCGCGGGATCGGGGTGGCCGTCAGGGTCAGTACATCGACGGTCGCGCGCAGCGCCTTCAAACGCTCCTTGACCTCGACTCCGAATCGCTGCTCTTCGTCGATCATCACCAGGCCCAGGTTGCAGAACCGTACGTCTTGGGACGCCAGGCGATGCGTGCCGATTACGATGTCGATCTGGCCGGCGGCCAAGCGGCGGGTGATTTCCCGCTGTTCGCGGGCCGAACAAAAGCGGCTCAGCCGGGCGATGTCGAAGGGAAACTCGGCCATCCGCTGGCGGAACGTGTGATAGTGCTGTTCGACCAGCACCGTGGTGGGCGCCAGCAAGGCGACTTGGTAGCCGTTGTCGACGGCCTTGAACGCGGCTCGCATCGCCAGTTCGGTCTTGCCAAACCCCACGTCCCCGCACAGCAGCCGGTCCATGGGCCGCGCCAAGGACATGTCCTTCTGAATCGCCGCGATCGCCAGCAACTGGTCGGGCGTCTCCTGATAGGGAAACGAGGCGTCGAATTCGCGTTGCCAATCGCTTTCCACCGCGAACGCAATGCCGGGGCGGGCACGTCGTTCGGCTTGCAGTTCCAGCAACTCGGCGGCCAGATCGATCACCGCGGACTCGGCCGCCTGCTTCTGCCGCACCCAGGTCTTGTTGCCGATCTTGGCCAGTACCGGCCGCGTCTTGGTTCCGCCGACGTACTTCTGGACCAGGCCGATGCGGGTCGCGGGCACGTAGATCCTGGTGCCGCCGGCGAATTCGATCTGCAAGTGCTCCTCGACGCGGCCGTCCTTGTCCAGCAACTGCATGCCGCGATAGCGGCCGATGCCGTGCGCCAGATGGACGACCAGGTCGCCTTGGCGCAGATCCAAAAAGCTGTCGATCGCTTTGCCCAGCCGCCGCCGAGGCACTCGCCGCAGTTCGCCGCGCTGAAACAATTCGCCGCTGGTAATCACGATCACCTGGTCGCGGGCCAGCCGAAAGCCTTGCCGCAGAGTTCCCAGAGGCAAATGCAGCCGTCCGGTGGCGGCCAGTTGCGTGGTCCGCAGCAGTTCCGTCAGCCGCTCGACCTCCGCCTCGGTCTGCGACACCAAGAAGACTTCGTGCCCTTGGCCGACCTGGTCCAACTCCGCTCGCACGCGGTCGATTTCCCCGCTGAACCGTTCGACCGACTCGATCTGCAGATGGCAGCAGGCACCCAAGCTGCCGCGTGCCAGACCGGCGGCGGTGGCGACGGCAAACCGCGCCGTTTGTGCCATGACGTCGGCAAAGCGGTGCAGATCTTGCGGCCGTTCGAGCCGCGTCAGGTAAGCCTTGGCTTCCTCTTCCGACCGTTCCAGCTCGTGGAACAAAAAGATGCTCGACGGCGGCAGATAGTCGCCGAAATGGCCGCGGTCGTCCGCCGCAGGCGGAGCCACGGTGATCTCGATTTCGTCCAGTGATTCCAAGCTGCGTTGCGTCTGGACGTCAAACCGCCGCAGCGATTCGATGACGTCGTCGAAAAACTCGAGCCGCACGGGCTGGTACCAGTCGGTGGCGAACACGTCGAGCAGTCCGCCGCGGCTGGAGAACTCGCCAGGCAACTCGACGGCGCTGGTCGCGTGAAAGCCGCGTTCGACCAGCCAGGCCAGCAGCGGTTCGATCGCGACATGCTGGCCGATGCCCAGACGCCGGCTGCTGGCCGCCAACCGTTGGCGGCTGGGCGTGGGCTGTAACAGGCTCTGGATACTGGTCGCGATCACTGGCGACAGCGCCGCGACGGGCCGGCCGGCAGCGTCCGCAACGGCCGGCGGCGACATTCCCGCGTCCATCCCGCGAACCAGTTGCTTCAACATCCGCAGCCGGTCCGCGTGGATGTCGTCGTGCAGAACCCGCTCGCTGGGTTCGGATTCCCAAGCCGGAAAACGGCTGGCGGGAATGGAGGAGAAGAGGGAAAAATCGTCGCAAAAGGTGTCGATGTCATCCTGGTGCGGACAGACGACAACCAGCGGCCCCACCGCCGCAGGCAGCAATTCAGCGGCCGCGGGCACCAGCGCTGCCGCGACCAGCGCGCACGACGATCCCCAGACTCCGTCCAGCGTGGCCGGCTGTCCCCGGGACAGCGCGGACACCACGTCGGCAAAGCCTTCGTGTTCGTTCAGGCGCCGGGCCAGCTCCCGCATCCGCTCCGACGCTGCACTCGCAAGAGATGAACCGCCCATGGTCGTCGGCTGATTGTAGCGTCCGCAAGCCGAGCCGGACAAGGCCGGATGCCCAGACAGCCGCCGGTCCCACAGCTTGACCCTACCGCGTGCAAGCCCTACGCTATCCGCTTGGCACTGTTCGAGAAAGAACGGTCCGGTAGGGAGTGAGCGGCGAGACGCCGGTGTTTTGGACGGTCCCCAACCGGCGGCTAGCGTCTTGCCGCTCACTTATTTGCTTACCAACCCGGGACATAAAGGAGTCGTGATGCCGTTGGATCCGCAGACCCGCGTCCTCTTGGCGCAGATGGCCAAGGCGAATTTGACGCCGTACGAAGCGATGACGCCGCAGGAAGCCCGCCGTCAGATGGCCTTGGGCAGCTGTTTCCTGGAGCGGGCTCCAGAGATCTTTGCCTGGGAGGATCGCCAGATTCCCGGTCCGCAGGATTCGATCCGCATCCGGATATATCGGCCTTCGTCGGCCGCCGTGCTGCCCGTGGTGGTCTTCCTGCACGGCGGCGGTTGGGTCATGGGCAGCATCGAAACGCACGACGTTTACTGCCGTCAACTGGCTCATGCCTCCGGCTGGGCCGTGGTTTCGGTCGATTACCGTTTGGCCCCCGAACACAAGTTTCCGGCGGGGCTGGAGGATGCCTTGGCGGCCACGCGCTGGGTCGCCGAGCAGGCCGACGAGATCGGCGTGGACCAGCGGCGGATCGCGGTCGCGGGCGATAGCGCGGGCGGGAATCTGGCCGCTGCCGTTGCGCTGTTGGCTCGCGATCGGGGCGGACTGCGATTGGCGTTCCAGGTGCTGCTGTATCCGGTCTTGGATTATTATTTCGACACGCCTTCGTACCGCGAGAACGCCACCGGGTACCACCTGACCCGCGCCGCCATGATCTGGTCTTGGCGGCACTATTTGAATCGCCAGCAAGACGGCCATTTACCCTACGCTTCTCCATTGCGAGCGGACGATTTGAGCGGTCTGCCGGCCGCGCTGATCATGACTGCTGAATACGATCCATTGCGGGACGAAGGCGAGGCTTACGCCCAACGACTGGGCGCCGCCGGCGTGCCGGTGATGCTCCGACGCTACGACGGTTTGATCCACGGTTTCGCCCGCCGGACCAACGTGCTGGCTCGGGCTCGCGACGCGCTGCAAGACGTGGCCGGCGCCTTGCGGAACGTGGGCGGCTAGACGCGATGCGGCGGAGTGTCGTGGCCACGAGCTTGTCCGACAAGCTTGCCATACAGGTCCTCTGGCTTCTCCGTCGCCGCTGGTCTACCATGACGAGAAATCCACGCTTGCACGGGTGAGATGCTTCCATGGCTGCAATGCAGTTTTCCTGTCCCCATTGTGCGGGGCTGTTTCAGGTCGATAGCTCGCTGGGCGGCCAGCAAGTCGCGTGCCCGCATTGCCGGGGCGTCGTCGTGTTGCCGGCGATGACCGGATACCCGCCGCCGGGCGCTGGACCGGCGCAGCTTCCCGGCGGCGGTATCCCTGGGCACGCCGGCCAGGAAATTCCCGTGCGTCCGCCCGCGCCGATGCCGGGATTCGCCCCAGGTGGACCCGGCCAGCCGATGCTGCCGGCCGGACAGGAGCGGCCGTTGGCACCGGCGCCTGGTTTTCCCCCGCCGCCGTCGCAGATACCCACGGGCCAAGAGCGGCCCTTGGCCGGCCCGCAGACTCAGCGACCCCTTCGCCCGCAGCCCGTCAGTCCGCAGCCGGGCGGTCCGCAGCCAGGCGGTCCACAGCCGGGCGGTCCGCAGCCGGGCGGTCCGGGGGCAGGGCAAGAGCGTCCCCTGGGAGGGCCCGGTACGGCGTCGGCGCCGCGGGTGCCTCCAACGCAACGGCCGCCGGCGGCTCAGCGTCCCGCGCCGCGGTCCACTCCCCCGTCCACACCCCTGTCAACACCAACGGGTCAGGCGTCTGGCGCAGCGCCGTCCACTCCCGTGGTGCCGGCCGCGGCGAGACCGCAAACCAGCGGCGCCGAGCAGCGGGTGGCGAGTGTTCCGGGGCGGCCGGAGTCACCGCTGCCGTCGCCGCCAGGCGCCGGCGGCGGGACTGCGCCCGGCGTTCTGCCGGCAGGCGGAGGCCGGTTGCCGATGAGCGGGCCTCAGCCGGGAAGGGCGACGATGGGCGGGGCAGAGGCTCTGTTGCCGCCCGGGACGGCGGGCAGCCCAGGATCGCAGGCCCCGTTTTCCGCCAGGGACTCGGGCGCCATGCTTCCCCAGCCTGGCGGCGGTCCCGCCCGGCCGATCGTGCTGCCAACGCCGGAGGGCGGCTATGTCAAGTTGCGCGATCCCACAAAGCTCGTCGGCACCGGCGACGACGCGTTGGAATTACGGACGCGAACGGCGGCGGAACGAGAGAAGTGGCGATTCAAAAAGAACCTCATCCTCTGGACGTTCGGCCTGCTTGTGCTCGGCATCACGGTCATCATTCTCATGTTCATGGGGCCGCTTTGAATTCTTGCGCTGATGAGCGAAAACTCTGAAGAACGCAACATCGCTGACGACGAGGCGTTTCGCCGTGCGCTGCGGCGTTCGCTGGTCGCGCTCGCCGTGCTGGTTCCGGCAATCGGATTGGCCGTGTACCGGCTGAACCGGCCCGCGGAATCCGCCGCGGGGACGGTCGCGCCGCTGGCGGCGCCGGAAGTTCGCCGCAGTCCCGACCAGCAGATTCCCCGCGTTCTGTTCACCGACGTCACCGCGGCGGCGGGGATTCGCTTCGTTCACTGCAACGGGGCGTATGGCGACAAGTTGCTGCCGGAGACGATGGGCGGCGGCTGTGCCGTATTCGATTACAACAACGATGGGCACCAGGATCTGTTGCTGGTCAATTCCTGCTACTGGCCGGGCCGACAGCCGCAGGATCAGCCGCCGCCTACGATGGCATTGTACGAGAACGACGGCACGGGCCGATTTCGAGACGCGACGTCCGAGGCGGGGTTGGCTCATACGCTCTATGGCATGGGGGTGGCGGTCGGCGATTATGATAATGACGGCTGGCGGGACTTGTTCGTGTCGACGGTGGGCGAGAATCGCTTGTTCCGCAACGCGAGCGGGCGGTTTGTCGAGGTGACCGGCGAGGCGGGGGTGGGCGGCGATCCACAGGCTTGGAGCACCGCCTGCGGCTGGTTCGACTACGATCGCGACGGTCTCCTGGATTTGTTCGTCGCCAACTACGTCGAGTGGTCGCCGGAGATCGACCTCAGCCTCGAACGGACGCTGGACGGCGTGCATCGCGCGTACCTGCCGCCCACATCGTATGCGGGGACTTTTCCGTATTTGTACCGCAACGAGGGCGGGGGCAAGTTTACGGACGTCACGCAGCAAGCGGGGCTGTGCATCCGCAATCCTGCCACGGGGGTCCCGCTGGCCAAATCGCTGGGGCTGGTGCTGATCGACTTGGACCGCGACGGCTGGATGGATGTGGTGTTGGCCAACGATACCGTGCAGAATTTGGTGTTTCACAACCGGCGGGACGGCACGTTCGAGGAGATTGGCGCGGTGGCCGGCGTGGCGTTTGATACCAGCGGGCAAGCCCGCGGAGCGATGGGCATCGACGCCGCTCGATTCCGCAACGACGGCGACCTGGGGCTGGCAATCGGCAACTTTGCCAACGAAATGAACGCCCTGTTCGTATCGTCGGGCGGCGGGTTGAGTTTCACCGACGAAGGGATTGCGACGGGCCTGGGACCGGCCACGCGGCTGGTGCTGACGTTCGGCACGTTCTTTTTCGACTACGACCTGGACGGGCGTTTGGACCTGCTGATGGCCAATGGGCACCTGGAGGATGACATCGCCAAGATCCAGGAGAGCCAGCGGTACGAGCAGCCGCCCCAGCTGTTCTGGAACGCGGGGCCGGAGGAGCTGACCGAGTTCTGTGCCGTTCCGCCGGAGAACACCGGCGCGGATTTTCACGGCCCGCTGGTCGGCCGCGGCTGTGCGTATGGCGATTTCGATGGCGATGGCGATCTGGACGTGCTGATCGCCTGTGTCGGCGGCCGTCCGCGGCTGTTGCGGAACGACCAACAACTGGGCCACCACTGGCTGCGGTTCCGCTTGACCGGAACGCGCGTCAACCGGGACGCCGTCGGTGCCTGGATCGAAGTTCGGGCGGACCAACGGGTGATGAGTCGGGATGTCTCCGCGACCCGCAGCTATTTGTCGCAATGCGAGTTGATCGCCACGTTCGGCCTGGGAACTGCGACGCGAGTCGACCAGGTTCTGATCCACTGGCCCGACGGCTCGCAGCAAGAAGTGGCCTGTCCCGAGGTAGACCGATTGTACGAAGTCAGGCAGGCGAGCCCGTCGCCGGCCTTATGATTTGGCGGAGCGATACAAGATGTCTCCAGGTTCTGAAGTCACCGTTCGCGATGTCGCCTGCACGATCTGCGGCTGCGTCTGCGACGATCTGACCGTTTCGATTCGAGACAACCGGATCGTCGGAGTGCAGCCCAGTTGTCCGCTGGCGGAACCGTGGTTTCTCGCGTTGGGAAACGCGCCCGCCGCGGCGGCTCGGATCGCGGGCCGCTCGGCGCCGCTGGATGCGGCCGTCGCTGCCGCGGCGGATCTGTTGCGGTACTCTCGGGCTCCGCTGATCTACGGCTTGTCCCGCAGCAGCACCGAAGGCCAGCGGGCCGCTGTCCGGCTGGCCGATCGCCTGGGCGGGACCATCGACACGACCGCTTCGCGCTGCCACGGGCCGTCGATCGTGGCGTTGCAGCAGGTGGGCGAGAGCACTTGCAGTTTGGGCGAGGTCCGCAATCGGTGTGATCTGGTCGTGTTCTGGGGATCGAATCCGGTGCAGAGTCACCCGCGGCACCTGGAACGCTACTCGGGCGACGTCGCGGGGCTGTTCGTCCCGCGAGGCCGTCGTGATCGGTTTCTGGTCGTGGTCGACACCGAGCCGACGGCCACGGCGCGCCAGGCCGACTTGTTCCTGCAAATCGAACCGGGGGCCGACTTCGAAGCTCTTTGGACGCTTCGGATGTTGGTCCGCGGCTTGGCGATCCCCGGCGAGAGCCGGGCCTGCGGTGCGGCGCGGGAGCAACTGGCGTCGCTTGCCCAGCGGATGAAGTCCTGCCGGTCGGGCATTGTTTTCTTTGGCTTAGGGCTGACTCGCCATGCTCGTGGCGGGCATCACGCGGTCGAAGCCTTGTTGCGACTGGTGACCGATCTCAATCGCCACACGCGTTTCTATGCTCGCCGGATGCGCATTCCGGGCGATGTGGCGGGCGCGGACAGCGTTTTGTGTTGGCAGACCGGGTTTCCGTTCAGCGTCAACCTGGCCCGCGGTTACCCGCGTTACGGTCCCGGCGAGTACTCGGCGAATGAATTGCTCGAGCGGCGCGAAGTGGACGCTTGTGTGATCGTGGGCAGCGAGTCGCTGGCGAGGTTATCGCCGGCGGCCTGGGATTCGTTGCGCGAGTTGCCCAGCATCGTACTGGATTATCCTCATGCGGAATGCCCTTTCTTGCCGCACGTCGCGTTTACCACGGCCATTTACGGCGTCCACGCGCCGGGCACGGCGTACAGGATGGATGAAACCCCGATTCCGCTGAAGCGGTTCTTGGCCAGCGACCTGCCGACCGACGGCCAGGTCCTGCGGGCGATTGACCGGGCTTTTTAACCTGGCCCAAGTCCGCCTGGCTCTGGCGACGCTCAAGAGCTACACAGACCCGATGGAGTTCCGACAATGGTTGCGGGAACTGGTCACGCCGGAGATCCAAGCCGAAGTCGCAGGCGCGACGCTTCCAGAGAGGCAACTCGGCATCCCGCGGCAGGTGAGCGCCCTTTCCGAGGAGACTTGGCTGTGATATCCCTCGAGGCTATGCGGTTGTGTGTCCGCACCGTGACGATTCCGGGGCGCTCACCGAAAACAACTGGCGCGCCTCTTGTCCGATCCCGATCCGGAGGTCCGTCAGCGGGCGGCGGCAATCCGTGCTGCTCGGCTGTGAGGATAGGTCCGTCGGCTTGCCTTCCAGCACGCTCAACGTCTTGCGGTAATCCTTCGAACGGCTTCACTCGGCGGGATCGTCGCTTGGACCCAACCAGTTGTGCAGATCAGCCAGGGACTGAAAACCGAGCAAGGCTTCGCCCAAGGCCTCGATCTGTGGAAACGGCAAGCTGCGAATGCGATCCGCAACCTCCTCCGGCAGCCGTCCGCACTGGAGATGTGCCACTTTCCCTCGTCGGCATCGGGGCTCCAACGGGCTGAAGCAGGGCGGTTAAGCATACGGCTGTCAGACTGGCAAACATCGTTATGTCCTCCGAACATCAGAATGAACAACCAAGACGACGTGGAAACGGCTACCGACCCGAGCGAGTTCGCGGGGCCTTTAAGAGCGGTTCACCCCGCCTTCCAAGCTGGAACAAGACTTGTATCTCGTCCTCCGACAAGGCACGTTTGAAAATGGCAACTTCGTCAATCAACCCCTGGAAGTATCGCCCGGCTCGAGAAGCCGATTTCGCTTGAGTGCCAAGTCGTGCGCCGTGGCCGACACCGATGGATGTTGCATTGAGGACCAGTCGGTCGTTGGTGATCTTGTCAGCCAGCACGCCGTCGACATGGATCCTCTGTTCGATTCCGTCCCAAACTGCAACAACGTGATACCAGTTCCTCGGCTGCACTCCCTCGAACGCGCAGGCGGTTTCGCAAAGTGAGAAGCGAAATTTGTCGTCGACGCGAAAAAGGGTGATGCTGGCGTTTGCTACGAATCCGATATCCAGCACCATCGAGTCCCCTTTGAGATCGGCTGGCATCACCCACGCGCTGATCGATAATTGTCGCAGCCCCTGCGTCAATTGGGTCGCCAGCGTCGGCAAGACGATCGAAGCCTTCCCCTCGAATTGCAGTGCCGAGCCCGCTCGGCCAGCAGGAATCCGTTTTGCTCCTTCTACAATGCCGTAATTCCCGCATCCGCTCAAGTCAGCAACGAACATCTGGCCCTCCTTGGGTGCAAACGTCTCCGCTTCAAACGTCATCAGCAAGACGGCCCCCGCGAGCAGTTGCTGACGCGGATCTGCGACGCGATGTTCCGTCGCCGCGATTGGAGCCGCGGGGATCTCGTGTTCAATTGTGTCCAACTCCGCCAACCGCTGTTTCACTTTCAACGCTGCCAGTCCTTCGGCCAGCTTGGGCTCGGCCTGCCGATACCAGAGTCCGGCGCGCAGCCGCAGCGTGTCCCGCACCTCGCCTTGCTTGGTTTCGGCCAAGTCCCACCACGCGTCGCCGATCGCGGCTTGCTCCTCGGCCGAAGTCGCCCCGCGCAAATCCTTGATCGCGGCGGCCCGCAACGCCTGGTCGCTTCCCAGAGCCAACATCGGCACGCCGCGATCCCAATTGCCCTTGACGAAGCACAGATGCCGACCCGCGGCCAAGTTGGCCGCCGGGTCCGTGGGCTTGTCTTCCAGGACGTTCAACACCTTGCGGTAATCCTCCGACAGCAGTTGCTGACGTCTGATTTCTTCGATCCGGGCCGTCAACTCCTTGGCCAGCGGATACAACTTGGCCCTCTGAGCCGATGACCTTGCGGCTTCGCCCAGGCGGAGCGCCGTCTCGTATTGGTCGGCGTCCGACAACTTCCCTGCGATGCTCAGGGCCGCTTCGGCAACCGCCTTGTGCTGCGCGGAGGTGGTGGCCTCGCGAGCCGCCGTCAGCAGTGTATCGCCAATCAATTCGGCAGCCGGTTCGTCGAACTGTTCGAGCAGTCGTTCGACCGCTTGCAGCGCCGTTGCCGCGTCACCCGTCCCGGCGGCCACGTCGCGGGCGATCTTCAGCAAGACGTACTGATCCGCCGAACCGGCCTGGACCTTGCCCGCTGCGTCCATCATGTCGGTCGCCAGGGTCGTCTTCTCGACGCTCGTCTTGGCTTGCTTGAAACGATCCGCGAACAACTCACCCGCCGCCTTCTTGGCCGTTTGCTGAGCGGTCGCGTCGGGAATGGGCGTTCTGGACTGGGCCGCCGGTTCGGCGGCCACGCCGAGGCATGACGCCATCAACAAGATCTCGATGACCCACACGAGTCCATGGTGGGAGACAAAGGCGGTCAGCGGGTGCAACCGAACACGTACGTCAGGCTTTCCAGCCTGACCGGTCAGGCTGGAAAGCCTGACGTACAAGAGTCGCGACACGAATTGCATGGCGGGTCTCCTTGTCATGGCTTCCGTCCGCGGAGCCGTTGGCGGGCTCGTTCTTTCACTTCCTCCGTCACCGGTTGCATCAGTTCGCTCAACAGCAACGTGGCTTGCTTCACCTCGAACAGCTCCAGTCCGAGCAGGCGATAATGGTTCGGCGGCTGGTCCTTGGGCGGAATGCCAAGCCATTCGTCGTAGGGATCGACGGTTTTCGTCTGCATCTGGCCAGCTCCCGTCCGGTTTGCCCGATCCACCGTATCATACCCGCGGCGAACGAGCGTGTCGAGCAACGCTTGAGCGGCTGCGGCGCCGGCGGCAGACGTCGGGGAACGGGTATTCCGAAAGGTGTTGACAACCGCCTGTGCGGTGCCGGACCTCGACGACACCGTCCCACCAGTGTTAGGTCAACAGGCTGCGGACGTCGTCCAGCGTCCGGCCGGCACGGATGGCCTGTTCGGCGGTGCGCAGCACTTCGATCCGGGAAACCGCCCGCACCAGCGGCAACAACTGCAAACCATCGGGGCCGTACTTCAACTCCAACGCCAACTCAATTCCCCGCTGCAAGCCACGAAGCTCACCGCGTTGGAGCCCTTGTTCCTCGGCCATGCGTTCAATCGCGGTCACGTATGGCATCTGTCGTTCCTCCTCAAAACGGTGAATTCCAGGAACCGTTGCAGAAACCACTCGATGGCCTCTTTCCACGGGCTGTCGTACTCGCTCACCAGCGGACTCCTTGCAGCCAAACCGACACGGGGCAGGATCGCATTGGCGTAAGCCTGATGTATTCTACGCGAGCCATGCCGATGCGTCATCCCGTTTCGATCCGGGTGCAGTCGATCAGGCAGAAGATCTCCCGCAATGCCTCCGGATTATTGCTCGAGCGGTTGATCAACCGGGCACGGCCGGGTGGGGCAACGTGCTGCTCTCGCACCGGTTGCAGCAGTTCGCTCCATAATATCTGGTCTGCTACTCCGATTTCCGGGCTGCCGCCCAGGCCCGCGCCGCCACACGCTTGGCCAAGTCGGGTTGCGCATCGACAATGGCTTGGTCGGCAATCCCAAGCGATTCTTGCGTTTCCAATCGCGCCATTGAGCCGGTCGGCCGTTCGTTTCACGCGAAGGCGCAAAGGCGCGAAGATTTGGCAAGTACGGCGTCTGCTTTGCGTCTTTGCGTGAGACAGTAGGAAGCGGACGTGGCCGGAACGTCAGTCCGCAGAGCCTTCGTTCAGATCGAGCCAGTTCTGCAGATCGGACAGCGATTGGAAATCGAGCAAGGCTTCGCCCAAGGCCTCGATCTGTGGAAACGGCAAGCTGCGGATGCGTTCCGCAACCTCCTCCGGCAGCCGTCCGCAAACCTTGCCAAGTTGCCTCAGCAAGAGGCTGACGCCGCCTCGCGCTTCTCCCCGCGCTTCTCCCCTCGCTTCGGCAATTCGTTCCACGGATGTCACGTATGGCATATTCAAGGTCTCCTCCAATTCCCGAAGTTCCTGCTCGAACCGCTGACTCAACGGCTCGGTCAAGTGCATCATCCAGTCGATCAGCCGGAAGATCTCCCCCGGGGTTTTTCTGCACGGGGCGGATGTAGCTGCGGTACGCACCCCGCAAGACGTCCCCAGATTGCCGCCGTCCGACGAACCGCCACGCAACACACGCGCCGATCATGAGTCGGGACCGATTGAATCTTCGACGGGCGCTTTCGCGCAGTAGTCGTCAGCACGCCAGTCGGCTCACCATTTCCACTACGTTCCCACGCCGCATCGATCTCACGGGGCTGACCAATCCTCGACTGCGAGTCCCGGAATTGCCCGGAAGTCGCTGTCCTTGGTGATAACCGTACAGCTACCAAGCGTGAGGGCAATGGCCGCGATCTGGACGTCGATTCCCAAGAGAAATCGCCTCAAAGCATCTTCTCCAAATCACTCCAGGATGCGCGGCTCGCTTCGCTTTGGTAGGCGTTCCAGGCGGGCCAGTCCCACGCGAATTCGACCGGTCCATCGTCGCCCCGCGCAGCTTCCTCCATCCGATTCAGCAGGCTTTGGATCCCGGCGGCCGTTGTGGGCCAGTCATCTTCACGCATGCCGATTCGCTGCGAAAGCGGAACCACTTCCACTGCCGTGCCTTCGGGCCAATCGACAGGTGTCGTCAGTTCGATTCGTCCTTGACGGAATGTGGCCAGCACCTTCTGCATCTATGCAACCCTTCGAGCCTCGGAGGACAACACGGGAAACCAACGGCGCATTCTACCGCGGCAGGGCAAGAATTACACACCCAAATGCCATGACGAACCGTTGGGCATCTCGAACCCGACCAGGTAAATGCCTTTATTTTCTAAATCGCTTTCCGCCCCCCACGCTCCGCCTTCCGCTACGGCACGAAACGGTTCTCGGCTCCCCACGAGAACCGTTTCGGCCTGCGCGGACGGCTCCGCTCTGGCTTGCTTGAACTGCCTCTACCTGCTGGCCGCATCCACCGAACTGAAGGCCAAGCGGAAGCCCAGGTAGCTGCCCCGCCCCGACGGCTGGCGCCCTTCACGGAACGCCGACCGGCAGCTCCCGGCGGGGGCGTCCCAGCACCCGCCCCGGTACACCCGGTCCGAGCCCGCCGTTGGCCCGGGCGGATCGTCTACGACTTTCCCCCGCGTATACGCTCCACGCCAGTCCGAACACCATTCCCACACGTTGCCACGCATGTCGAACAATCCGAACGCATTCGGTCGCAACTGACCTACTGGTTGCGTGCTACCTCGCGAATTCATCGCCCACCAAGCGTGTTGGCCAAGAAGTTCCGCGTCGTCGCCGAAGCTGAAACGCGTCGTCGTGCCCGCACGGCATGCATACTCCCACTCGGCTTCCGTAAGCAAGCGATACACCGCCCGGGCTGCCTTCTCCTCGGGAGCTTCGCTCAGCCGACGGCAAAACCCGACAGCATCGTCCCAACTCACTCGTTCCACCGGTCGGATGGGATTGCCCTGGAAGTGACTGGGGTTGGTTCCCATCACCCGCTCGTACTCCGCCTGGGTCACCTCGAAGATGCCCGCGTAATACGGTCGCGTGATTCTGACGCGTTGCTTGGGGGCTTCGGAAGGCAATCGCTCGATGTACCATCCCGGCGCCTTCTGGCTTTTGGCCTCTTCCAACAGCCGAGCAACCTCCTCATCCGTCGATCCCATGTCAAATTCGCCCGGCGGGATCAACGCGAAACGCATGCCGATGGAATTGGCCCACAGCACGGGTACCTTCAGATGCTTGGCCCACGCGGCCTGATGTTGTTTGGCAGTTTTTTCGTCGAACGGAGCGATTGCCAGCGGCGGGGTCCGCGGCGTGGCGGGCGGAGGCGGCGCGGCGGGGATCTCGCGGCCCAGCTTGGCGATCGCCTCCAAACGCTGTTTGATCTTCAGCCCGACCAGTCCTCCGGCGACCGTCGGTTCGGCCTGGCGGTACCAGAACCCGGCCCGCAGCCGCAGCGTGTCCCGCTCGTCGCCGTGCCTGGCTTCGGCCACGTCCCACCAGGCGTCGCCGATCGCCGCCTGCTCGTCGGCCGACGCGGCCCCGCGCAGCTCCATCAGCGCCACAGTCTTCAACGGCTCGTCGCTGCCCAAGGCCAGCATCGCCACGCCCCGATTCCAATTGCCTTTGACAAAGCACAGGTACCGCCCCGCTGCCAGGTTGGCGGCCGGTTCCGTCGGGTTGTCGTCCATGACCGCCAGCGCCGCGCGGTACGCTTGGGATTCCTGATGCATCTGCCTCAATTCCGGCAGTTGGCCCGCCACTTCCGTCGCGAGTTTGAATTCCCGGGCCGTGCGAGCCGCGTCCCGCGCGGCTTCGCACACGCGGATCGCCAATTCGTATTCGTCCGCCTCGGCCAATCGGGCGATCACGCCGGCCGCTGCCTCTGCCACAGCTCGACGCTGGGCAGTCACACTGGCGTTTCGGGCCGCGCCCAACAGTGTTTCCGCCGCCAGCGTTCCCGCCGGCACGTCGAACCGCTGGACAAGTTCCTGAACGGCCTGCAACGCCGTCGGCGCGTCGCCGGCGCCCAGTGCAACGTCCCGGGCGATCCTCAGCAGCACAAACTGCCCCGGCGAGCCGTCCTGGACCTTAAGCGCGGCCTCAATCATCTCCGCCGCCAACGCCGTCTTGTCGACCGCCGTCTTGGCCAGCGCAAACCGCCCCCCGTAAATCTCGCCCGCCATCTTCTTGGCCGCCTGCTCCGCCGCCTCGTCCGGAACGGCCGCTTTTTCCGCCGCCGCCAATCCGCCGGCCGTGGCGATGCACGTCAGGACCAGGATGGCTTGGATGAAGATGCGATTTCGATGTCGGCCAATGGCATGGTTTCGCTCCTTGTCGTAGGTACCCCGTCACAAACTCGTTGATCCGGCCGGCGGCAGGTTTCGGACGGCGTATTCGGTCAAGCCTCTTTCGTCCGGTTCGGAGATCTGCCCGAAAACGGCGTCCGCCCCGCGATCCATCCGTCACGGTTGGCCCCATTATCGACGATATCACCGTCCCGGTCCAGAACCGCTCCCGGTGGGTAGACCGTTTTCCATCGCTAACCTACAATGTTAGGTTTGAGCAGTTTTGGAGACCCCCAATGACAGAACTCCTTTTTCTTGTAGAGGAATCGCCGGAGGGCGGTTACACGGCCCGTGCCGTGGGTCCTTCGATCTTTACGGAAGCCGAGACGCTGGCGGCGTTGCGAGCCAACGTGCGGGAGGCCGTCGCGTGCCACTTCGAGGACCATGCGAGACCGCAAATGATCCGCCTGCACATTGTGCGCGACGAGGTGCTGGCGACATGAACATGAGGTTGCCTCGCGACCTTTCCGGCCGAACTCTCGTTCAGGCCCTCTCGCGGGCAGGTTACACCGTGACCAGGCAGAAAGGGTCGCACCTTCGATTAACCACGCGCGAAAACGGCGAACACCACATCACGATTCCCGACCACGATCCCTTGCGTATTGGCACGCTGTCAGCAATTCTGAATGACGTTGCCGAGCACCTCGACCTGCCGCGCGACGAGTTGCTGGAACGCTTATTCGTGTAAGGTGTGGAACGGCCCAGCCCGTTCCGTGCAACGAACTCGAGCGTTGGATTCACCGCTTCTTGCCCGTGAACCGCAGGGCAATGGCCTGGCCGGAGGTCCCGGATTGTTGCGACGTGCCGCGCAGGTACCGGAAATCATCCGCGACGTTGCCGGATTGCCCGTCCCGGACGCCGGGAACCTGTCAACCCGCCTTTCGCTCCTTCAATGCCTGGCGGAGGCGGATCTTCCAGTACCCCGGACGAATCCGCATTTCGTCGAGGAGGCGGGCCGCCACGCCGCTGACCGGCCGGATGCCCTGCTCCCAGTTCCGCAGGGTGCCGAGCGACACACCAATGAAATCCGCGAAGACCCTCTGACTGCAGTCCATCGAAGCTCGCAACTGCTTGATGTCCGCAGCCCCGAAGGCGCGAGGCCGAAAGTCCACTTCCACCGTACGCTGACGGTACTTGGCCTGGACTTCTTCGACAGGCATCTCCTTCAAATCATTCCAAGATGCGCGGCTCGCTTCCCTTTGGTACGCATCCCCGGCGGGCCAGTCCCACGCGAATTCGATCGGTTCATCGTCGCCCAACGCAGCTTCCTCCATCCGATTCAGCAGGCTTTGGATCCCGGCAGCCGTTGTGGGCCAGGCCTCTTCACTCATGCCGATTCGCTGCGGAAGCGGAACCACTTCCACTGCCGTGCCTTCGGGCCAATCGACAGGCAACATCAGTTCGACACGTCCCTTTCGGAATGTGGCCAGCACCTTCTGCATCTGCGCAACCCTTCGAGTCTCGGAGGACAACACGGGAAAGCCAATGCGTATTCTACCACAACAGGGCAAGAATTTCACACCCTGATGCCGTGGCGAACCGCTGGGCATGGCGAACCTCATCGGTCTTGCTGGCTCGTGTGACCCACATTTCTGCCGTCCTGCCCGATGCGATCATTTGCTTTCGATCATGCTCAAGACGGTCGCGCGGAATGTCCGACGCCGAATGCGGGGAAACGCAAGACTCGTCGCCGCGATGATGCAGCGTGGTATCACGGATCTAGTGACCTTCAACGACGAACATTTCATCCACGCCGATGGCAATCTCCACCTGCTCGCCGCCCCCGTGAAATCCGCCGCCGATGCCGGTCAGCAAGCAGAAGCCTTCGCTCTTGTGGATCATCTTGACCGGTGCGTCGCCTCGTCGCCAAGCGTACGAAGTCACCTCCGTCCAGCTTCGGCTCGGCTTGTCGATACCAGAATCCGGCTCGCAGCCGCAACGTGTCCCGCTCTTCGCCTTGCTGCGTTTCGGCAGCTTACTACCACGCGCCTCCGATTGTTGGCGTCCAGGTCACGCGGAGCGACATAGGATAACGACTCACGGCACGGCTTCAAACGGTTCCGGCAGGCCGATGCGCGCATAAGTGACGGTGAAATGCTGGGCGAGATGTTCGCGGTACGGCGTCACGAACCGTGTGATTCGATGGCCTTGAGCGATCAGGTGTTCGAGAACTCGTCGCGATACGGTGTACACGTCGCGCAGATCGACGATCGACTCGGGCACGTGGATCGGGCTGGGCGCTGCTGGGAGAAAGTACCAGCCGTACACTAAGCCCCTCCGCACTTGATCGCGCACCAGCGAAGCCTTCAGAATTCCCTTTTGCACCAGTTCCGCAGCATCATGAACCGCCGCGACGAGCACCTTGCTCGTCTTCGCATGGGCGAGGTCACACGCCTGCGTGAGGACAATCACACGGGACAACCACCCAGCCGGCATCTTGTTCAGATCGACCACTTCGGCCGTGGCAAGCTGACGAAAGAGTGGGCATTCGTCAATAATGTCGCCTTGGGACAGAGGCACATTGCAGGTGGGCGAATCGTAAATCATCGCGATTGCTCGTCGATGAGAAGTGCAGCGGGCAGGGGCGGTGCGACGCGCCGAAATGTCACGGGTCGTGCCGGACCGGAAAGCGGCAGGTCGCACGGCGGCGAAATCTCCTCGCTGGGGATTAGTTCCGGCAAACGGTAGCTGTCCGCAGCTTGGGCCGAAACGCCCAGGCTGTCCGCGAGAATCTGTTTCGCCTCTTCCGACACGCTCCGCCGTGCCTCGGACGCCCGGCGGGCGAGGCGCTCGTAAAGTTGCGGAGAAATGTTACCAACCGTCAGCGTGGGCATGGAATTGCCTCCTTCGTTCGGTGTCTTCGCCCAAATTATACCATGAGCGGATTCATGATTCGAGTCGAGTTCCCGTACCGTCTGCGGAACCGCTTCCATGGCGAAAACCAAGCGTTGAGTCGGTACGCTCGCAGACTCCAACGAATTGCGCTCGATTGCCCGCCAGCACGAGCAGTGGATTCACCGCGGCTTGCCCGTAAACCGCAGGGCAATGGCCTCGCCAAAGGTCCCGGATTGTTGCGACGTGCCGCGCAGATACCAGAAGTCATCCACGCCGATGGCAATCTCCACTTGCTCGCCGCCCCCGTGAAATCCGCCGCCGATTCCGGTCAGCAAGCAGAAGCCTTCGCGCTTGTGGATCATCTTGACCGGTGCGTCGCCTCGTCGCCAAGCATACGAAGTCACCACCGGCCTCTCTTGACGCGGTGGCCACGGCACCACGGCGGCCATCGCCTCCAGGGGAACCGCGGCCTTGCCCGACAGATGCCACCAGCCGTCTTGCTCGACGGCGACGTGGACCGCCTCACCCACACCCCGCAGGCCGCCCGAAATCGCCGACAAATAGCAGAATCCCTCCCGCGCGTGGATCAGGCGAACAGCGGGACTGCCCTGCTTCCAGGGAACAACGCGGGCAGGAGACAGCTTGATCCGATCAGACTCGGCGGCGATCGCCCGCGCCGAAAACACCTGCTGCGATTTCCCGTTCAAGTACCACCAGCCATCGACGCCAGCCGTCACTTCGACCGCTTCGCCGCGTCCCATGAGATTTCCGCTGACCATCGACAGAAAACAGAGTCCATTCTTGACGGGGATCATGCGTGCGGGTTGATCGCCGTCCTTCCACGCGAACGTCTGAAAGCGAAAGACGGGAGCGTCCGAGGCCGAAGCCGGGCTCGTCTCTTCCAGCATCCCCAGTCCACGGTTCGCCGTGGGCGACGGGGCGGCGTTCGTCGCTTCTGCGATCTTGTCCAGTCGGATGCTGAGGCCCGCGGTTGCCAGTTCCCCCAATCGCTGCTTGACTTTCAGCCCAATCAGCCCTCCGGCCAACTTCGGCTCGGCCTGTCGATACCAGAATCCGGCGCGCAGCCGTAGCGTGTCTCGCTCCTCGCCCTGCTTGGCTTCGGCCAAGTCCCACCAAGCATCGCCAATCGCGGCTTGCTCGTCGGCGGAATTGGCTCCGCGCAGGTCCTTGATCGCGGCCGCTTTCAGCGGTGCATCGCTCCCGAGAGCCAACATCGGCACGCCGCGATCCCAATTGCCCTTGACGAAGCACAGATGCCGGCCCGCGGCTAGGTTTGCCGCTGGATCCGTGGGCTTGTCTTCCAGGACGCTCAACGCTGTGCGCTAATCCTCCGACTGGAGTTGTTGACGTTTGGTTTCTTCGATCTGGGCGGTCAACTCCTTGGCCAGCGGGTACAACCTGGCCCGCTGAGCCGACGACCTTGCGGCTTCGCACAAGCGGAGCGCCGTGTCGTATTGGTCGGAGTCCGCCAGCTTTCCTGCCAAGCTCAGGGCCGCTTCGGCAACCGCTTTGTGCTGGGCGGATGTGGTGGCCTCGCGAGCCGCGGTTAGCAATGTTTCGCCAATCAGTTCGGCAGCCGGTTCCTCGAATTGTTCGAGCAGCCGCTCGACCGCTTGTAGGGCCGTTGCCGCATCGCCAGCCCCGGCTGCCACGTCGCGGGCAATCTTCAGCAAGACGTACTGATCCGCCGAACCGGCCTGGACCTTGCCCGCTGCGTCCATCATGTCCGTCGCCAAGGCCGTCTTATCGGCGGTCGTCTTGGCCAGTTTGAAACGATCCGCGAACAACTCGCTCGCCGCCTTCCTGGCGGTTTGCTGAGCCGTCGCGTCGGGGACGGGCGCCTTGGGCTGCGACGCGGATTCGGCGGCCACGGCGAGGCATGACGCCATCAGAAAGATCGCCATGACCAACACGAGTCCATGGTGCGGGATCAAGGTGGTCAGCGGGTGGAACCGAACACGTACGTCAGGCTTTCCAGCCTGACGGGTCAGGCTGGAAAGCCTGATGTACAAGATGTGCGACATGAATTGCATGGCGGGTCTCCTTGTCATGGCTTCCGTCCGCGGATCCGTTGGCGGGCTCGTTCTTTCACTTCCTCCGTCAGCGGCTGCTGCAGTTCGCCGCACAGCAACGTGGCCTGCTTCACCAACTCCTCCGCCTCCGATTTCCGCGCTGCCGCCAAGGCCCGCTCCGCCACGCGTTTGGCCAGTTCGATCTGCGCATCGACAATGGCCTGGTCGGCGATCCCGAGCAGTTCTTGTGCTATCGCCTCGTGCTCGGCCGGTGTCGAAGCTTGTTCGGCGGCGAGCTTCAATCGCTCGTCGGCTTGTTCCAAGGTTTCCACTGGCAGCGGCGGCGGTTCGGCGACCAACGCCGGCTGTTCCGCAGGCAGTTCCATCACGGGCGGCGGCACTGCTTGTGCCGTCGGCCCCGGCACTGGCTTAGCCGGTTCGAGCACCAAGGCTGGCGGCGGCAGCGGGAGGGGTTGCGTCGCCTCGGGGACGACGGGAACGGCCGTGCCGGACGGCGGCGGTTGCGAACCGACGGAATCGGCCGACGGCGTTGGCGAAGGACGCAATGGCGGCGGCGAGGACGCGTCCGGGTCGGATGCCGGCACGGGTTCGGCGATGGACACTTCGGGCTCGTCAGTCTCCGCAGGCTGCGGTCCCGGTCCTTGCGCGACGGCGTCGTCGGGAAACGGCGGTGCGGGTCCCAACGAGCGCGCCACGACGAAGGCCAAGACAATGGCGAGGGCCGCGGTCAACACCCCCGCAGCCACGGCCAACGCGCCAAGCCCTGTCGTGGATTGACGCAGAATGCCTGACAATCGTCCGCTCACGACAAGCGGCGGCGGTTCCATGCCCGGGGGCACAGGCGTCGCCTCCGCACCCGGAACCGCCGTGGACGCAGTAGGACTTGCCGATGGACGCGCGAGGGGCAACCCCACCGGCGGCGCTGCGGGGGCGGCGGACTCGTTGCGCCAACGGCTATCGGCCGACGCCGGTTCCGCGGAAACGGGAGCCATTTGCGCCTGCAGCTTGGCTCGCAGTTGTTCGTCGTAAGCCACCTTGGTCGCCGGCGACAGCAAGCAGATCCGGGCGGCCGAAAGCTGGTTCAGCAACTTCTGACTCAAGGCGGAATCCGCTCCGGCCTGGTATTCTTTGATGAAGCTCATCTGCCGGTTGGCGGCCGCATCGATCACGTTGCGGTTCTCCTCGAACAGCTCCAGTCCGAGTAGGCGATAATGGTTCGGCGGCTGGTCCTTGGGTGGAATGCCAAGCCATTCGTAGTACGGATCGACAGTTTTCGTTTGCATCTTGCCAGTTCCCGCCCGGTTTGCCCGATCGACCGTATCATACCCGTGGCGAACGAGCTTGTCGAGCAACGCTTGAGCCGCTGCGGTGCCGGTGGCGGACGTTGGAGAACGGGCATTCCGAAAATGCGCAAAAGGGGATTCATCGCCGATAGCTCCTTGGTGCGGGACACACGCCCTGGTGTGCGAGCCTGCCGGGTCGCGAACTGCTGCAGAAACCCAGGCCGAGCAACAAACAAGTGGCAACGGCGGCACGCTCGAATCGCGGCTCGTGGGAACCTGTGAGCCAGGCTCCTTCTCCGGAACTTGACATTCGTCGAACTGGCGACATTGCCCTTTGCCACATTGCCCTTTGCCACATTGCCCTTTGCCTGCTATGCCCAACGCCGCAGATCTGGTTTACAATGTCGTCCGACATGACTTCGTTTCCCTGCCTCCCTTCCGCCCTCCAAGGAGCATGACCGATGACGAACAAGCCTGGATTCAATCGTCGCCAGTTTCTCGCCAGCACGGCCGCGGTGGCCTCGTTCACCATCATCCCGCGGCACGTGTTGGGCACCGCCGACACGCCGTCGGCCAACAACAAGCTGAACATTGCCAGCGTGGGCGTGGGCGGCATGGGGTTTGGCGACATCCGCAGCGTGCCGACCGAGAACGTCGTGGCCTTGTGCGATGTGGACGCCCATCGCGTGGCCAACGCGATGAAACAATTCCCCGCAGCCAAGGCGTACAGCGATTACCGCAAGATGCTGGATGCGGAAAAGAGTATCGACGCGGTGATGATCGCCACGCCGGATCACAGCCACGCGGCGATCAGCATGGCGGCCTTGAAGATGGGCAAACACGTGTTCTGCCAGAAGCCGCTGACGCGGACGGTGCACGAGGCGATCGAGATCGGCAAGGCGGCCAAGGCGGCGGGCGTGGCCACACAGATGGGCAACCAGGGCCAGGCCAGCGAGGGAGCGCGGCTGGTGAGCGAATTCATCTGGTCCGGCGCGATCGGCAAAGTTCACGAAATCCACGGCTGGTCAAACCGCCAGCCGGACATCTCGCCCCGCGGCATTCCGCGACCCCAGGACACGCCGCCGGTTCCGGAGAACTTGGACTGGGACCTGTGGCTGGGCCCGGCGCCCGAGCGACCCTATCATCCGTGTTACCTGCCGTTCAGCTGGCGCGGCTGGTGGGATTTCGGTTCCGGCGTGTTGGGGGATATCGGCTGTCATAATCTGTCGGCCGTCTTCAAAGCATTGAAACTGGGCTGGCCGGAGAGTGTCGAGGCGTGTTCGACGCATTGGAACGCGCCGGACCAGATCAAGAACGAGACCGCGCCGCTGGCTTCGATCGTCACGTTCCGCTTCGCGGCCGAAGGGGACCGGCCCGAGTTGCTGATCCGCTGGTACGACGGCGGCATGATGCCGCCGTTGCCCAAAGAAATCGAAGGCGGCAAGAACATCTTTGTGAACGACGGCACGCTGATCGTCGGCGACCAGGGGATGCTGTTGGGCCACCGGCTGTTGCCCGAATCCCGCATGCAGGAAGTTGGCAAGCCGCCGCAAGTGCTGCCCCGCTCGCCCGGCCACTACCAGGAATGGCTCGACGCGTGCAAAGGCGGCGCGCCCGCCGGTAGCAACTTCGTCGATCACGCGGCTCACCTGACCGCCGTGGTGATGATGGGCAACGTCGCCATCCGCACGCAGGAAAAACTGTACTGGGATGCCGAGCGACTGCAGTTCAAGAACTCGGACCTGGCCAACCAGTTGATGAACCCACCGTACCGCGCCGGCTGGACGCTGTGAGCCGGTAAAGCGGGCAGGATCTGTCGGCGGCTCAGAACAGACGCGGTTCGCAATGACCCGCAGGGAAAACGCCCATGAACCCAACCTTACTTCCACTGGCACTGGCGATCTGCACGGGGTTCGTCGCTTGGGCGACAGGCGGCGAGTCCAGTTCACAGCACGAGGGCCAAACGCTCGCCTATCACGTCGACGCGACGCGAGGCGATGATGCGTATGACGGCCTGACGCCCGAAACGGCTTGGCAGTCGCTGGGCAAGGTGAGCAGCGCCCCGTTGCGGGCGGGCGACCGGGTGCTGTTTCGCCGCGGCGAAGTGTGGCGCGGGCAACTGGTGCCGCAGAACGGATCGGCCGACGGCCCGATCACCTACGGAGCATTCGGCGAGGGCGGCAAGCCGTTGCTGCTGGGTTCGGCGGCCTTGAACCGAGCCGAGGATTGGCAGCCGGCGGGCGAGGGGATCTGGGCAACGGCACCCATCCGCTACGAACCGCAGGAAGTTCACGCCGACCTGGCCGCCGGCTGGTCGCTGCATCGCGAAGGGGGTGCGGAGTGTTCGCTGACCCCGCTGCCAGCCGAGGGCGGTCCCGAAAACGGGGCTGGATACCGTTTGCAGTGCCGCAGTCCCGGGACGCGATCGAATCATCTGCAGCTGAGCGTGACGGGCTTCACGGTCCGCGAAGGCGAGTATTACTTGTTCACGTACCGCGCGCGGTGTAGCGAACCGTTCACTCCCGCATCGATGGTGGTCATGAAAAGCGGCTCGCCGTGGACACGATACGCGTCCCCTGCCGCGGATCTGCTGGAGATCGGCCCCCAGTGGGCGGAACACGCGGTGTGTTTCCCGGCCGAACAGACGGCGGAGGACGCCCGGCTGACACTGTTCCTCGGGGGTGCGCTGCCCGCCGGCGCGACCCTGGACTGGCAGCCGGGCAAGCTGGAGCGAGTCGTCTGCAATCAAGCCATCCCGCTGTCCGTCGATGTGGGCAACATCATCTTTGACGGCGGCCCGACGGTGGGCGTCAAGAAGTGGCGCGACGAGGACTTGCAGCAGGAAGGCGATTACTACTACGACGCCCGGTTGTGGCAGGTGCGGCTGCGCAGCGCCGCCAATCCGGCCACCCGTTATCGCAGCATCGAACTGGCCTTGCGGCGGCACGTGATCAACCAAGGCGGGCGGAGCTACGTCACGTACAAAAACCTCGACCTGCGATACGGCGCCGCCCACGGCATCGGGGGCGGCGGCACGCGGCAGATCATCGTCCGCGACTGCGACTTGTCGTACCTGGGAGGTGGCCACCAGTTTACGCGTCCGGACGGCAAACCCGTGCGATTCGGCAACGGCATCGAATTCTGGTCCGGGGCCCGCGATTGCCTGGTCGAAGGCTGCCGGCTGTGGGAGATCTACGACGCGGCGCTGACCAACCAAGGCGACGGCGAGAACATTCAGGAGAACATCACCTATCGGCGGAACGTCATCTGGAACTGCGAATACTCGTTCGAATACTGGAACCGGACCGAGGCCAGCCTCACCCGCAATATCCGTTTCGAGTACAACACGTGCGTCGACGCCGGTTACGGCTGGGGCCACGGCCAGCGGCCCGACCGCAACGGGCGGCACGTGATGTTCTACAACAACAGCGCGGCCACCGAACAGTTTCTCGTGGTCCACAACATCTTCTGCAACGCCACCGACAGCTGCCTGCGGCTGCATGGCCGGGACTGGACGGACGCACTGACGATGGACCACAACATCTGGTACCAGCCGCAGGGCCCGATCCTGCTGTGGCAAGACCAGCAGGTAGGACCGAACGAGCTTGCCGCTTTTCAACAGACTCGCGGCTTCGACGCCCACTCGCTGCTGGCCGATCCGCAGTTCGTCGATCCGGCCCGCCGCGACTATCGTTTGGCCCCGGCCAGCCCCGTACGGGCGCTGCAATCTCCAGGTCGGCCCGCCGGAGCCTTGCCCTGATCGGGCAGAATCAAGGGGCAGTCGCATACGATAGACGCATTGAAGGAGTTGTCGAGGAAATCAAGTCCCAATAGGTTATCGGGGATTTAATGTCCCCCCTCAGCCTGATCGACCAGCAGCGTCTGTCCGGCTTCGGCGATTTTGTCGAGAAACTGCGAAACGTCGACCCCAAGACAACCCTTGCGGTGCAACACGTCGTCTGAAAACGAAAGACAGGAGCGTCCGTCGCTGCTTTCCCTTGGCGCGTTCAACGCCATGCCACAGTTAAGCCACGGTGATGGCCGCTACCTGAAATTCCTGGTCCGGCTGACTGGCCACACAGCCCCTGACGTCAAACCGGCCTTTCTCGCCGCAAATAATCACGTCGGCGTCGAGGATTGGTCAAGGCCATCCATCAGCCGCACGGCCACGGAGGGCGGAACCTGGAACGAGGGTTCAACGATGCCGTTTTGGAACAGCAGGATCCGGAGAATACAAGGCCGAACCGTATTGAGGCATGCCCCTTTTTTGTACTCGCCTACCGCACGTACTCGGCGTCCAAGCGGTAGTAGACGCCGCCCAAGCCGCTGACGGGTTTCAGGCGGGTATCGACGGTTAGCGTTCCTGCCAAGCGGCGTTTGCGAAGTTCAAACACGGTCCTCAACGGGTCGCGCAGCGTGACTTCGACCATGTCCGTCAGTTTCGGCTGGCCTCCGAAACAGCACGTGCCCAGATCCGGGATGAGGATAAACCGCTTGATGTTGTCCCGCTGGCCGTCGGGATAGAGGTAGCCCTTGATGAACACTTTTTCGTCGTTCAGCTCCAGCGCCTTGGGAGAGACCGGCAGATGGGGCGCCGCGGAAACCGGCTGCAGATCAGCAAACGAGATCCGCTGGAAACCTTCGGGCACTTCGGTCGCATACACCACGGCATGCATGCCGCCGCCGCCGACCAACAGCAGGAGGCTCAGCGCTAAACCGATGACGGCCGCCGGCCGCCCCGACAATTCCGCCGGATAACGCCGCAGTTGCGCCAGCGACAGCAGCCCGACACAGATGCCGACCCCGGGCAGCACCAGCAGCACGGGTGACATCAGGGCGAAAAAAGACATCAAACTCAGGATCAGGCACAGCACGGCGGACTTGCTGAGCGCCCGATAGAGTTGACCGTCGTCCTCGTATTCCGCAATATCTTCGCTGATTTCGGCAGTACTCATAACCCCCTGAACTCCCTCGCCCCACGCGGGCGTCGATCCCTAGGTGGTGGTTTTCACACCCCCCCTAAACCTTCCGTCCCACACCGGCCAGGATCGCCCACTGGACGACAAACAACACGCCGCCCACTATCCAAAGTACGGCGAGATAGGCCAGAGAGTTCAGATGCTTCGAGGCGGTTCTATGGAGGATTGGCAGTTTGCCCGCCGACGCGGACGCGTTGTCTGCCCGCGCCGCGGCGACAGCCGCTGGTTCCGCCTGAATTCCTGGCGTCGACGGAGGTGCGGAGGCCACCGATTCCGTGGTTGACTGGGCCGGGATCTCGGCGGCGGCAAGGTCCGCTTCTGGCGATCCATCCCCGCCGCCAAAGGGGAAAAAGGTCTCGGCCCGCTTGATCGCATCCGGATCGAGCTTTGCCAATTCCTTCAAATGCTGCTCCGCCTCCGGTTGGGGACAGACGCGGAGAAAATGGATGATCGGCACTCGGACCCAGTTCGATTTCTTATCCGCCTCTTTGAATAGCTTGACCAGGCGTTCGACCTGCGACCAATCCTCCCAGCGAACCAGGTCCGGAATGATCAAGTCGGCCAGTTCCGGCCGGTCCAACAGGCAGTGCAAACCCTGCAACAGCCGCTCGCGAGGAACCGCATCGGTTTCCGTGCCCAGGAACCGCAGCGCCATGATCGCCGCATACGTGTCGGCGTACTCGGCTTGAGCGTTGTTGAGAAACAGGTCTTCGACCAGCGTCATGCCGTCGACACCGGCCAGCAGCAGGTAGCATCCGAGCGTGGCATCCAGACCGGCTCGGACCTTGCGATCCTCCGTGCGCAGAAGTTGCTCGAGCATCGGCAGATCCTCCGCGCCACCGCAAGCGCTGAGCATGACCAAGTACAATCGTTTCCGGTTCAGCGCCGTCTCGGGATCCTGGATCCAAGTCACCAGGCGACCGTGGTCCATTTTGTCGCCCAAGCCTTTGACGTCGCTGTACGGCGATCTGGCGAATTCATCATAGGCGTCGCGGGCCAGCAAAGACTCTGCGTCCTCCAGATAATCCTGGAAGAACGCCAACCGCTCCGGCCCTTTTTCGGGCAGGCCGCCGAGCAGTCGCAGGTAGTCGGCTGCTCGTGGGGAGACCTTCATGGGCGTCGACCAGTCGAAATCGGGAGACCCGACCCCCATGATCAGGAATTGGTCGCCCACCTGCTCTTGGCCAAAGATCACGGTCCGGATTTCCTCCCCGACGTTCGGTCCGGCGGTGCTCTTGAGCACGTCGCCGATCTCGAACACGCCTTGGGGAACCTCTTCGCTGAGCGTATGGGCTGTCGCCGTTTCGGGCAATCGAGTCAAGCGGGCGATCACGACCGCGTCCATCGCCTCCATCTCCTCGCTCAGCGTTTGCGAGGTCACCGTACAGAACGGGCAGGCCCAACACGGCGGCGAAATCAGCGCGACGAGAAACAGACTCAGCACGTAGCCCTTCACCACGCGCAAACTAGGCCGCAACGAAATCGCGCCCCAGGGGATTCGAATACCCAAGAAACCGCTACTCAAGATGGTGACCCTCGCTCCCTCGTCATTCATGATCGTCCCCAACATGATCTCGTCATCCCGGATCTCGTCATCCCTGACGCTTTCGAACCGTCAGACCTTGCAGCGGCACCAGTTCCCGCACCGGCGCGAAGTACAGGGCGCCGGTCGGGCAAGCCGCGATGCACTTGGCCGCCAGCGGGCCCAGCGCCTGGTCCATGGTGCCATGAAACGGCGTGCCGACGCGGACATCGAAGCCGCGGCCGACGAATGTCAGTCCCAACGCCTGCTGCGACTGGGCGGCAATGCGGATGCACAGTTCACAGTTGATGCATTTGCCCGGTTCGTACTGCACCGAGCCGCCTCGATTGACCAAGACAAAGGCCCTTCGGCCGTCTTGATATCGGCTGGGGTCCGCGCCGTACTGGGCGGCGTAACGCTCCAATCGGCAGTTTCCGTGAGCCGCACAGCCGCAAGCCAGGCAACGATGCGCTTGGTCACCAGCCTCGCGCGAGGAGATTGCGTCCGCGGCGTAACGGGTACCCTCCCGCCGCGGCAGATCGGCGGCCCCAGCCAGCAATTCGGGCATCTCGTCGGCTTGAATCTTCCCCATTCGCGAGGAAAACGGACGTTGGACCGGCACGATTGGCTTGCCGGCCAGGTATTGCGAGATCGCCGCCGCTGCCTCCTTGCCGTCCGCCACGCTGCGGACCACCAAGGCTTTGCCGCGAAACGCGTTTCCCGCGACGAAAACGCCTCGTACATTGGTCTCGTAGGTCCCCGCACGCGCGTCGATGCCGCGCCCGCCCACGGTCAAGCCCCAGGTTCGAACTTCGGCTTTGTCCACCGCACCACAAGCGACCAGCACCGCATCGAACTGTGCCGTCAAGGTGTCGAATTGCACCTGCCGGCCGACTCGCGTGCCGCTGTGCAACTCGACGCCCAAGCGGAAAATCACGCCGACCTCCGCCTCCAGCGTCTTGCGCGGCAAGGCGTCTTCGGAGAACTCGTCCCGCAGCCGCCCGCCCGGTTGCTCCCGGGCCTCAAAGACCGTCACCGCATGGCCGGCACGGCGCAAATGGAACGTAGCCGCCAAGCCGGCCGGTCCGGCGCCGATCACGGCCACGCGACGTCCCGAGTCGGGCGGGCAAGGCGGCACATAGGGCTCGCGGGACGCCAAGTCCCGGTCGGCCACAAAGCGTTTCAAGTCGCAGACTTCGACCGGCCCGTCCGCCGCTTGGCGGCGGCAGCCCTTCTCGCACGGCTTGGGACACACGCGGCCCAGGATCGCCGGCAACGCGATATCCTCCTTGATTGTGGCAATCGCCTGACGTAGATCCTCGTCGCCGATCTGGCGCAGCATCTGCGGCACGTCCATGTGGGCTGGACACGCAAAGACGCAGGGGGCCACACAATCGCCCACGTGGTCACTGAGCAGCAATTCCAGCGCGGTCCGCCGCAGCCGATGCACCTCCGGCGTCTCGCTGGCCACGCGCATGCCCTCGGCCACCGGTGTCCCGCACGACGGCACAACGCGTCCGCTGTCCAATAACTTGACCACGCACACCTGGCAGGAGGTCGACGGTTCGTAGCCCTCCAGGTAGCACAGCGTGGGGATGTCGATCCCCAAAATCCGCGCCGCATCCAGCACGGTGGCGCCGAGCGGCACTTCGATCGGGCGATCATCAATGGTAATCGTGGGCATCTTTTCGATCCGTAGGACAGTTGTGGAAGCGAGAAATCCCGCTCCCCCCTCACTCGACAAACACCGCCTGCTCCGGACACACCTGGCGGCACGTATCGCAACGGGTACACAGGTTCATATCGATCGTGTGCCGGGCATAGGGCGTCATCGGAATCGCGTTCACCGGGCACTGTTGGGCGCACAGCGTACAGCCGATGCAGCGATCGTTGATCTTGTAGGCGATCAAGTCCTTGCATTTGCCGGCCGGGCAGCGGCCCTGTAAATGCGCTTCGTACTCGTCGCGAAAGTAATGCAGCGTGGACAGCACGGGGTTCGGAGCCGTTTTGCCCAAGCCGCACAGGCTGCCGGCGGACACGTCGCGGGACAGCTGCTCTAGCAGTTCCAAGTCGCCTTTCTGGCCTCGCCCGGCGCAGATCCGATCCAGGATGTCCAGCATGCGCCGCGTGCCCACGCGACAGAACGTACACTTGCCGCAGGACTGGTCTTGCGTAAAGCGGAGGAAATAGCGGGCGATATCGACCATACAGTCGCTGTCGTCCAGCACGACCAATCCGCCGCTGCCCATGATCGCGCCGACTCGAGCCAGGGCCTCGAAGTCGATGGGCGTGTCGCTGTTTTCCGCCGGCACGCAGCCACCCGACGGACCACCGATCTGCACGGCTTTGAAGCGGCGTCCGCCTGCCACGCCCCCGCCGATTTCGTCCACGACCTGGCGGATCGTGACGCCCATGGGCACTTCGATCAAACCGCCGCGGGCGATCTTGCCGGCCAGAGCAAAGACCTTGGTGCCTTTGCTCTTTTCCGTGCCATAGGCCGCAAATGCCTCTGCGCCGTGCTGCATGATCCAGGGGACCAGAGCGTAGGTCTCGACGTTGTTGATCAACGTCGGCTTTCCCCACAATCCGCATTCCGCCGGATACGGTGGACGCAGGTGCGGCATCCCGCGGCGGCCCTCCATCGAAGCCAGCAGGGCGGTCTCCTCGCCGCACACAAACGCCCCGGCGCCCTCGCGGATACTCAGTTCCAGCGAAAACGAGCTGCCCAGAAGGTTCACTCCCAGCAAGCCGCGTTCGCGACAGATCGCCAATGCTTCGCGGACTCGCCGCACCGCCAGCGGATACTCGGCGCGGATATACAAATAGCCTTCTCGCGCTCCGATCGCCAAGGCCGCAATCGCCATCCCCTCGATGATCCGATAAGGAAAAGACTCCAGGATCATGCGGTCCATAAAGGCGCCGGGGTCGCCTTCGTCGCCGTTGCAGACCAGATACTTGACGTCCCCCGCCGCGGCGCGAACCTTCTGCCACTTGATCCCTGTGGGAAAGCCAGCTCCGCCGCGTCCGCGGAGGCCGCTTTTCTGGATCTCGTCCACGATGGCCTGCGGCTGGTTCTGCTCCAAGCAGCGACGCAGGGCCGCAAAGCCGTTGTGCTTCAAGTACTCGTCCAGGTTTGTCGGGTCGACTTGCCCGCAGTACTCGGTGGACAGATGTTTCTGAGGTCCCAGGAACGAGCACACCGCTCCTTCGCGCGGGTTGATCGCGTGCCGCACCGCCGGCTCGACTTCGTCCGCATCGGTCAGCAGCCGGTCCAGCCAGCGGCGCGTCGAGTACCCCATCCGCTTCCACACCCCGCGCGGCTTGAAGTGCCGCAGCACGATCGACTCGACATCCTCCGGCTGGACGCGGGCGTACAGGTTGGACGGTCCCTGCAAGGGAACGATTTCGACCAGCGGCGTCTGGTGGCACATGCCGACACAACCAACGCGTTTGGCGCTGGCCGCCGCACCACTCTCGGCCAGGACGCGATCCAACGCCGCACGCACTTTGCCGCTGCCCTGGGCGACGCAGCAGGAACCAAGTCCCACGCGAATTTCGCCTTCGACGCGTGTCGGCATCCGCCGCGCAACGGCCGGCTTCACAGGCTTTCCGTCCTGGTGGTCCAAAAAGTCCCGCAGCACGTTGTGAATCATGCGCGGGGTCAGGTGGCCGTATGTCAAATCGTCGATTTGGACCACCGGGGCTAGCGTACAGCACCCCAGGCAGGCGACTCCCTGCAACGTGAACAAGCCCTCGCCATCCGTATCCTGGCCCTGGGCCAGACGCAATTCTTTGGCGATTGCGTCCCGCACCAGTTCGGCTCCCTTGACGTGGCAAGCCGTACCGACGCAAACCTGGATCAGATGCCGGCCCACGGGCTGATGCCGAAATTGGGTGTAGAAGCTCGACACGCCCGTGATCGACGCAGGCGTGATTTTCGTCAGCGCGCAGACTCGCCGTAGAGCCTCTTCGGGCAAGTAGTGGTAATGGTCCTGAAGTCGCTGCAGGATCGGAATCACTGCTTCCGGCCCGCCGCCGACTTCGTCCACGGTGCGATCGACGAACGTTAAGTCCAAGTCAGGCATGATGATCGGTTCAGGTGGCTGGAGTGGGCCGTCAACGCCGCACTTGATTCTAGTCGCAACCGAGCGGGGAGGGAATTCCTCTGCAGGAAACTGACGGCGGGAAAATCGCAGGATAGCCCGGGCTGCCGGCCTGTGAAACCCCCGCAACACGGGCCGTAGCACAGACGGCCAGCCTGTGGGAAGCTTGCCGCATTGCGATCAATACGGCACTGGAAAACGGTGCATCGCCCCCGTTTCTTCAGCGTCCCGCAGTCGCCATGATTTCGTGTGCGCGTTGGGCATAAAACTCTGGCGCTTGAGAGAAGCGGTCCAGCGACGGCTCGTCCGCGAACAGGTACGTTTTTCCGTGGAACCACATCCCGTGTGCCCGTCGTCCGGGCACTAATTCGCCTCGATCGACGTAACGCGCGGGGTCGAATCCGGAAAGGACGGGGCTGTAGCGGTCCGGATCCGACATGAAACGCTGTTGGTGTTGCTGCGACAGGAACAGGTACGTTACGTTGCGGTGAACGGCTCCCCACCGCGCATCGCCCTTCACCCATCGCTCTTGCTCCTGGAGGGTGACGGGACAGTAACCATCCAGCCCGATCGGTGTGCCGGCTGACGCACCATCCATGTTGGAAGCTTCGACACGAGCCGAGGCATCCGCCGCACCTCGATCAGCCAGATCACGATTCTCCGCACCACCGTTGGACACAAAGCGATTTTCCTGCCATCCCGATCGGGTCGGCAACTGGTCATGTGCCGATGCCGACGCAGCGGAGCCGTACGGGGCCGCCTCGCCCATGTTCGGAGCCTGAGACCAGGTGCTTCGCGGATCGTAGCCGACGCCTTGTGGTGCGTTCTGAGTGGCTGGCGGTGGACCATACTGGCTCGCATAGGGGTTGACTTGTTCGCGAGGGGCGGGAGTCCCGGAGTGCGCCACCCCAGAGTATGGCGGCGGAGACGTTCCGATATTTGATGCGGCAGGCGTTCGGGGCGCGTAGGGATCCGCGTAGGGAGGGCCATTTTGCTGTGGTCCCGGGGTACCGCTCGTGTTGTACATCGCCGGCGGTGGCGAAGCGGATCGGTTGTCATACGCCGCAGCGGCATACCCGCTGGCTGTCCTGGTTGGGGGCACCCCCCTGTTTGCGACCTGCGTAGCGGGATTTGCCACGCGAAAATCGGCAGCCACGGCGTTCAGCAACTGAATGTACCGCGCAGGATCCTGCGGACTGACCGTCTTATAGAGCACTCGCCCTTGGTGATCGGCAATGACATCCGTCGGCCATCGGTCCACCTGGAACTGAGTCGCCGTGCTGCGGGAGCGGTCGCCGTTGATCTTGACCGGAATATAGTTGGCCGCCATGGCTCGATGGACCTCAGGGTTCGTAAATACGACTTGATCGAGCTTCCGGCAGGGAGGACAGGTGTCCGAGTAGAAATGAATTAGCAGCAATCGCTGTTCCTGTCGAGCGATCTGCTGCGCTTCGGGCACGCTGTCCAGCCACGGAATCCCGGCTTGGGCGAGCACAGGAGGCGGAGCGGAGGTGATCAGCAGTCCGACGAGCGTGAGACGAAGAGCTTCGCGCATGGATCAATCCGTTTCTTGGGGGGCCAAGGAAACTGTTCCCGTTCGGATATCGGTCATCAATGGACAAACGGTGAGTTAAAATCTAACGATTAGGGTGTTTTTTCCGAATTTACGGCTTGATGTGGGACGGCCAACGGAACTGGTTGACATCAGAATCTTGGGCGAGTTGAGGAAAATTGCAGAAAATCGCCCTTTTTTGTGTCCGCAATGGATTTATCCGTTGACAGGGATGGCGGTATCGGTAAGATTTCGGGAGTGAGGTTCTGACTAGACGCGTAATTGCGCCTCACGAAACGCTCAAGTTAGTTAGGTCTCCGCCCCTTCCGTTGCTTGATCAGTCAAGCGAGCTTTAGAAGTGATCCGGGGAGGAGGCCATCTGCTTGTCTTGCATTTGACAGCGGCGGTCAAGCAATCACCTGATTTCTTCGTGGTAAGTTGAGTTAGTTGCTTTAACCACGGCGAACGGATGTGCCGATCACGCGAGACAGGTAGAGGACCACAGGTCCGGCGGCCATAAGGCGATTCTTTGCTTGTGCATCCGAATTGTTTTATTTGGCTTTCGGAGTTCGATTTCTGACGCGACTGTTATCCATCTGACACTGCGATGGCGGTGTTCACAGGGAACGGTCCTTCTTTGCAGTAAAGCAATAGCATGCCTTCGGATTCAACCCCGGCAGGCTGTATCTGGGCTCGCCCGTTACTTGCGTTGCGAGTCACCAGTTTTTCGCCGATTCTGAGGACCAGTTCGGCAGGTTCCTGGACGTATTGGGATGGTCAAGATCATGGGGAAGAGAAGAACTCGCACAAAAACTCCGGGGCGCGCGACGAGTCACGGCAGCACCAGCAGCAGTAACGGCAGTAACTACAACGGACGCGGGCGGCGACGGCGGCGACCCGTTCAAACCGATCGCGTTGCAGCTGTCGACCGGGAGCCGATCGACGAGGCGGATGGTCAGTTGGAGGAGGGCCAGGGCTTGCTGGAGATGCATCCCAACGGCTATGGGTTCCTGCGCAGTCCGACGAATAACTACTCTCGCGAACGGTCGGATCCGTTTGTGCCTGGGACGATGATCGAAAAGTACCGCCTGCGGCAAGGCGTGATGATCCGCGGGATGGTTCAGCAGGCGCGACGGCAGCAGGGACCCCGTTTACGGGAAGTCCTGGACGTGGACGGCATGCCGCCGGATGATTACGCCAACGTCAAGACCTTCGATTCACTGACGGCCATCAATCCGGAAGTCTGGTTCCGTTTGGAAACCGGCACCGAGCCGATAACGACCCGTGTGATGGACCTATTGACGCCGCTGGGGCGAGGCCAGCGAGCGCTGATCGTGGCTCCCCCGCGAACGGGCAAGACGATCTTGCTGCAGCACATCAGCAACGGGATTTCTACGAATTATCCCGAGGTCAAGTTAATTGTGCTGTTGGTCGATGAACGTCCGGAGGAAGTCACGGACATGCGTCGGAACGTGAACGGCGAGGTGGTTGCTAGCAGTTTGGACATGGACGTCGAGAGTCACGTGCGCATCTCGCAGCTGATTGTCGAACGCTGCAAGCGTTTGGCCGAGATGGGCCGGGACGTATTCCTGCTGATGGACTCGATCACCCGCTTGGCGCGGGCGTTCAACAAATGGGTGGGCAACACGGGCCGCACGATGTCGGGCGGCGTGGACATCAAGGCGATGGATGTGCCCAAGAAGCTCTTTGCCACGGCGCGCGCGTTTGAGGAAGGCGGGTCGCTGACGATTGTCGGCACCGCGTTGATCGACACCGGGAGCCGGATGGACGAATTGATTTTCCAGGAGTTCAAAGGTACAGGCAACATGGAATTGATGCTGGACCGCAAGCTGTCGGATCGCCGCGTCTGGCCGGCGATGGACATCACCCAGTCCGGAACTCGCCGAGAGGAATTGCTGCACGACCCCAAGACGCTGCACTCCGTGACGATGTTGCGGCGGACGTTGACCAGCATGAATCCCGTGGAAGCGATGGAGCAATTGACTCGTCAATTGAGTCGTTTTCCCAGCAACGCAGAATTTCTTCGGCTGATCAGCGGAAAGCTTGCCGACGACTAGTTTTGGACGACGTTCATCAAGGACTGTGCCCCGCTCGGGCCAGGAAATGCCAGCTTGAAGTGCCGGCTTCAGCCGGTCCAATCCCCATCATGTCCTCCGGCGCAGGAAACGCCATGCCATCCACAGCAACTCGCCGCGTCGTCATCACCGGAATCGGTTTGATCAGCCCCCTGGGCACCAGAAAAGAGGCTGTCTGGGATGCGCTTGCCGCGGGGCGTAGCGGCATCGGGCCGCTTCGCTGTCTGCCTAGCGAGGATCTCGCGATTCGGTGTGCGGGGGAGGTCCGCGGTTTTACGGGCGAGATCGCTGATTTCGGGACCCTGGGCAAGGAACAGGTCCGCACGATCCGCAAAGGCCTGAAGGTGATGTGCCGCGAGATCCAGATGGGGGTGGCGGCGGCTCAATTGGCGTTGCAGGACGCCCAATTGAAACTCGGCGACTACGACGTGGACCGCACCGGCGTGGTCTACGGTTCCGACTATATCATGACGGCTCCCGAGGAATTCACGGAAGGGGTTCGCAGTTGCCTGACGCCCGACGAACAGTTCGATTTCGCGCGTTGGGCAACGGACGGCATGCCGAAGGTAACCCCGCTGTGGCTGCTGAAATACCTGCCGAACATGCCCGCCAGTCACGTGGCGATTTACAACGACTTGCGCGGTCCCAACAATTCGATCACGCTTCGCGAAGCGTCGGCGCTGTTGGCGGTGGCAGAGGCTTATTGCACGATCGTTCGCGGTCATGCGGAGATCATGATTGCGGGAGCGACCGGCACGCGATTGCACCCCTTGCGAACCGTCCACGTGGCGCTGCAGGAGGAGTGTGCCAAGGGGGATGGCGACCCGGAAAAGATGTGCCGCCCCTTTGATCTGCACCGCCGCGGCATGGTCTTAGGCGAAGGCGCCGGCGCGATTGTCGTCGAGGAACTTGGCACCGCTCAAGCTCGCGGCGTTCCCATTTTGGCCGAGATCGTCGGTTTTGCCTCGTCGGCTGCCGCTCATCCGACCACAGGCGGCGATATTTGCCAAGCGATCCAGAACGTCATCTGCCAGGCTTTGGCCAAAGCGGGCATGGAACCGGAACAACTTGGACATTACCACGCCCACGGACTGGCCACGCGCATCTGCGACGAACAGGAGGCCGCGGCCGTACAGGCGGTGTTCGGAGCGAGAAACCAGCCGCTGCCGGTGACGGCGGCCAAGAGCTACATGGGCAATTTAGGGGCTGCCGGCGGTTTGGTCGAGTTGATTTCGAGCGTTCTCGCCTTGCAGCACGACAAACTGTTTCCGATCCTCAATTACGAAACTCCCGATCCTCGCTGTCCGATCCATGCCGCGCGGACGGGCGACGAGTCCTCCGGCGACAGTTTCCTGAAAGTCAGCGTCACGCCGCAGGGTCAGGCCAGTGCGATCGCAATTCGCCGCGCGGGTTGAGTGGCCACGGGGGTATCGCCTCGATATTGAACGCAAAACGTGGGCAGGTTGCCACCCTGCCAATTTCGATGGTGAGATGGAAAATGGGACGAATCCTGGGTAGTTTACACCCTTCCAGCGGGGTGCGATAAAGCCTTGATCGTTTTTTGTCGCAAAGTTCTTGCCCGGCGACTGCCGATGTACCCTTGCAACGTCGCCGAGCATCCTTATAATCCGAGGTAATTCGGGTGGCGGACGGCGTCAGTTCGCAATCCGAAGAAAAATTTGTTAGACTGTGCCAAAGTGCGGGTGTAGCTCAGTTGGCAGAGCACAACGTTGCCAACGTTGTTGTCGTGGGTTCGATTCCCATCACCCGCTCTTTTTTACTTTTCCGCTTCGAGTTTTGAGAACTGAATACAGGGACTCATGAACACGCCGGCCACCGACCACGAGGAACTGCAGGATGTAGAGGCTGTTGCGGCGGAAGCGGATCAAGAGCAGCCGCCAGAGCAAAGCCCCGAGCAGAGCCCAGAGCAAGACGCCCCGAAGCAGCAGCTGGACTTGAGGGTCACCGTCGACAAGATGAGCGCCTGCGAGCGGCACATCACCGCCGTGATTCCACGGGCGGACATCGACCGTTACTTCGAGGCGGAGTACAAGGAGTTGGCGCCCAAGGCAGAGGTACCCGGGTTTCGCCCCGGCAAGGCGCCTCTTCGGTTGGTGATCAGCCGCTTCAAGGAGCATGTCGGCGAGCAGGTCAAGGGCAAGTTGTTGATGGACAGCCTTGCCCAGATCAGCGAGGAGCAGAAATTTGCGGCGATCAGCGAGCCGGATTTGAAGCTGGAAGCCGTGGTGATGCCGGACGAGGGCGATTTGACGTTCGAGTTCAACTTGGAGGTCCGCCCGGAATTCGACATGCCGGAATGGAAGGGGTTGACGATCGAGCAGCCTCAACGCGAGATCACCGAGCAGGACGTCGAGGCTCACTTGCATCGCATTCTGTCGCGGTCCGGCAAGCTTGTGGATCATCCCGGGCCAGCGGATGACGGCGATCATGTGACGCTCAACCTGACCTTCTCCCGCGACGACACCGTGTTGTCGAAGATCGAAGGTCGCACCGTTCCCGTAAAGCAGAAGCTCAGTTTCCGGGACGCTCAGCTGGAATCTTTCGGCGAACTGATTCGGGGGGCGGCTCAAGGCGACCATCGCGCGACCACGTTGAAGATCAGCGAGGAAGTCGATAACGAGCAACTGAAGGGGCAGGAAGTCCAGGTGGACTTGGAAGTGGTCAAGGTTCAGAAGCTTCAACTGCCCAAGCTCACCCCGACGTTCCTCAACGAGATCGGCGGGTTCTCCGGCGAGGCCGATCTGCGAAACGCGGTGCGGGAGGAGTTGGAGCGGCAGGAGGCTTATCGCCGACAGCAGGTTGTGCGCCAGCAAATCACGACCCAGTTGACGGCCGGCGCCGCCTGGGCACTGCCCCCCGCGTTGCTCCGCAAGCAGACCCGACGCGAACTGCAACGCGTCGTGCTCGAGTTGCGATCCGCCGGGTTTAGCGAAGACGTCATTCAGGCGCACGCAAACGTATTGCATCGACGCAGCTTGGATTACACCGAGACGGCCCTGAAAGAGCACTTTATTCTGGAACGGATCGCCGACGAACAGAAGTTTGATGCGGAACCGGACGATTACGACCGCGAAATCGCACTCATCGCCGAACAAAGCGGCCAGTCCGCTCGTAGGATCCGTGCCCGTCTGGAGAAGAGCGGCGAATTGGATTCGCTTCGCAATCAGATCGTCGAACGTAAGGTCATCGAATTGATCACCAGCCACGCGCTGGTCAAGGAAGTGCCATACGTTCCGCCGGTGGATGATGTCGCAGCGATTGACGATGCGGTCAGTGGTCTGGTGGAACGAGAAGAGATTCCGGCAGCCCAGCACGGGGACGAGCCCAAGCCGATTCCGGGCACCCCCACGAGTCATGCCTGAGTCGTGGCATCCGGCAAGGATTCGATGGTTTCGTTGCCGCGGGGACGCGTTCGCGCAGCCGCATCTCCTCCCAGGTTTGGGATTTCGTGCGATGAGGGGGCGGTTGTGGTTCGCAGATCGGCCCCCAGCTCGGATTGCTCACAAATGTCGGGCGGGTTTCTGACCTGCTTCAAAACATTTCGCCCACAGTCGGTAATATCGCGGGCTGCGCTCGGAGCGGCGCCGGGCCGCTGGCACTCGTAAAAAGGGAAAAGGTTGCAGCATGACCGGAGTCGACGCAATGCCTATGCATAATTCTTACGGCTACCAATCCTATCAACGCCAGCGGCAATTGACGCTGGGGGACCTGCTGCTGGAGAACCGCATCGTTTTCCTCCAGGGCGACATCCACACCGGCAATGCCAATGAAGTGGTGATGAAGCTGCTGTACCTGCAGAGTGAAAACCGCCACAAGGACATTCACTTCTACTTGAATTCCCCCGGCGGCGAGGTCGTGGCCACCCTGGCGATCTACGATACCATGCAGATCCTCAGCTGTCCGGTGGCCACCTACTGCGTGGGGCAAGCCGCGAGTGGGGCAGCCGTCTTGTTGGCGGGCGGCTCGAAGGGAAAACGCTTCGCCTTGCCGCACGCGCGCGTCATGCTGCACCAGCCGTACGGCGGCGTCAGCGGCCAGGTCAGTGACATCGAGATCCAGGCTCGGGAGATTCTCCGCAACCGGGAGATGCTGAACGAGATCCTGGCGAAGCACACTGGTCAGGTAATGGAGCGGATCGTCAAAGACACGGATCGGGACTTTTTTCTCAGTGCTGATGAATCCAAAGAGTACGGTTTGGTCGACGAGATCCTGACCAAACCACCGGCGGACGGCAGCCAGGACAAACTGGACGTCTGAGCTGCCCCAAGCCTGGGGACCCAAGCCTGGGGACCCGTGCAGCCGCAGGATCACCTTCTGGACCACCAACTGACGATTTACGATACGGAGTGAGTGTACCATGCCCTTGATCCCCTACGTTGTCGAAAAGAGTGGGCGCGAAGAACGCGTCTACGATATCTACAGCCGGCTGCTGAAAGACCGGATCATTTTTCTCGGTTCGCAGGTCACCGACGAAATGGCAAACGTCATCGTGGCCCAGATGCTGTTCCTGGCGCAGGAGGATCCCAAGGCGGATATCCATCTGTACGTGAATTCGCCCGGGGGCAGTGTCACGGCCGGCTTGGCGATCTACGACACCATGCAGTGGGTCCCCTGTGACGTCGCGACCTATTGCATCGGTCAAGCTGCTTCGATGGGCGCCGTGCTGCTCACCGCCGGCAGCAAAGGCAAACGCTACTCGCTGCCCAATGCCCGCATCATGATTCATCAGCCGCTGGCCGGCGCCCAAGGCTCGGCCGAAGAAATCTTGATCCACGCGCGCGAGTTTCAGCGGATCAAGCAGCGGATGAACGAGATCCTTTTCAAACACACCGGCCATTCGCTGGAGAAGATCGAAAAGGACACCGATCGGGACCGCTTTATGTCCGCCGACGAAGCCAAGGAGTACGGGCTGGTCGACCAAGTCGTCGAGAGTATGCATATGATCGGCGCCGCAGGCCAAGGGCCGCGTTAAGCCCGAGCCAGCAACAAGACGCTTCCGCGATCACGCCCGGTCTGCACAGGGCCGAGGTCTTCATCTTTCACTTCATCTCGGATGGGAGTTTAGGTGAGACAGAAGCTGGCCGTACCGGAGACCCAGCCGGTGGCCCCGAAAGGGAAGGCGCCCAGCGAGTTGTTGTCGTGGCGGTAGAACAGGTGCGCGTCCTCACCCAACCGCATCCGCAGTCGGGCAATGGTGTAAGGATCGGAATCGGCGCCCTTCAGATACTGGACGATCCCCAGCATTTGCTCCCACTCCGCACGGCTCAGGTTCATGAACTCTCCCGTGCTGGAACCGGCGCAAAGCCCACCATCGGCGGCGAGGGCGGCCGAGGGAGGACCACCAAGTCCCACTTTGTCAGATCGTCGTCGTGACTGACGGCGACCGCCGCGGGATTCCCACTGCGATTCCGTCGGCAGCACAAAACGCAGACCCGTTTCCTGCGACAAGCGTTGGCAGAACCAGACCGCGTCGTTCCACGAGACTCGCACCAAGTCGTTGCCGAAACCTTCAGCCGCTCCAGGATGGGCGGTGCATCCGATGGCGTCAAGCCTCGCTTGCCGGGCATCGTCTGGCGTGCGGTCCAGTCCAGCAACTCCAGGTAGGCCGCCACCGAGACGGGCAAGAAGCCTTTTGTAACGTAACCGGGTGGCGACGTTACGATTTCCATTATGATTCGCCCGAATTCGCCACTCCGGTTCACGCAATTGTTTACGTGCCGTTTCGATGTCGCGGGTCAAGGCAGCGGATCGACGTCATCCAAGGGATCGTGGTTTCGTGCCTGCTCCCAGACGTGTCGGAGTTCGTCTTGGTGCTGCGACGCCCAGTCCCGTGGCACGAGGCCGGAGCTTGCCAGCGATCACGCCGAGCGTCTCGATGGCGACGATCATCTGATCACCACCATGTTCCGCGTGAAAGTGCGGCGGTTGGTGGTCATTATGGAACATCTTGATCACGATGCCGTAGAAGCGGCTGATCTCAGGCATGGACGGGCACCTTCCTGAGATTGCCAAATACTTCGTCGGGCTGCTTTCCCGTGATCTCCAAGTACAACGCATCAGCACACAAATCGACGTCTTCGCTCCAGCAAAGCTCGCCCGCCGTGCCTATGGACACCCGTTCAAACGCCTTTGTATCGTCCCACAGTCGAAACACGCCTTTGCCGACCAAGTGCGAGAGATCCACGACACCCGCAACGCCATCGGCGTACCGTAGTCGCAGCCGGTACCCAGCCAGCGGCTCGACATGAATCAGTTTCAACACGTTCGTCACTCCCTATACGTAGGTGTCGGCACAACGAACCTCGCGCGTGGCCGGCACGTAACGCTCCGGATCAATCGGCGGCGACAGGTGGACCTGCCACACCGCCGGACGCAACCGCCGCCCGTCGCGACGGCGGTTATCCTACCGCGCAAGGGACGCGACGGCAAGCATTTTTTTCGTCGCACGCCGTCGCGCGGGGGTTTTCGGTTCCAGGGAACATAGGGACACACCTTTTCTGCGGGGAACATGGGTACCCTTACTCGACTTGCTTACTCGTTAAGGCGTCAACCGATGAAAGCGGTTCGGTTAAGTGTATCCGAGTAAGTGTGGCGATGAAGTGTACGGTTAAGTGTTGGCGACCAAGTGTGAAGTCCCCGGCGCAGCCGGTCAAGTTCACAATCTTCTTCACCCACGAGGCAAGCTCGTGGGGGTCGTATGAGAACAAAAACCGGTTGGTGTCAACATGCCATTTCGCGACCTTTTTGACGTAAACTGAACACGCCACTCCTGACCCTTTATTCCCCCCTCCTGCGTCGAGGCTGCGAATCTCGGCCGCGGCTGTTCCAACTCGGCAACCACCGCCGCGGGGACAACGACTTCCTGGAACAGGGCAGCCAGGATCTCCAGACGGCCCAGATGGCTCAACGCTCGGATCGGTGATGCGTCACTCACGACTACGGCCAAGACTCAAACCCCCAGACGGTCCAGGTTTGCCAGATCCTGTGCCAGATCCTCGGCGGTCGGACGGTAGATCGGGATGTTCCGTTCCAATAACGCATCTTCCATGCCGTTGCGATCCAAGCCGGCCAGTTGCGCAGCAGCCCATCGGCTGAGCCTTCCTGCATCAAACAGCCGACAGGCGAACTCAAGGAGGGCCTCGCGCTCACTCAATCCTGCTTGCCGCAACACTTCATCCGGAACTGTAAGCGTCGCCATCGTCCTAACCTCCGCTGTTATTCTATCACAACCCGGTAGCCGAGAATACCAGCTGCGGAGGGAAACATGGGAGGGAAACATGGGAAACATGGGGGGAAACATGGGGGGGAACATGGGGGGAAACATGGGGACACACCGTTTCAGTGCGGATATCAAGGGGCCGCCCTTTGGTCTGATCGGCCGGCAGCATCATGTGATGCAGGAAAAGAGAATGCAGAGTCGCACTACCGTCGTTCAAGTGAGAGGCTGACAAAGGCAACGGCAGCGGAAAAGATCAGCTGATGGGCCTTGAACCGCACCTTCGCTGGCTGATTGGCGGCGAGCCACGGGCGATTCTGCTGCAACTTCAACCTTGCGAAGCGGATCGGAGCGCAGTCGCTGCCGATATGGAATTCGCGGTTCCCGGCCTGATCGCGTTCGCAGCCCACGTCGTGCAGACGCTCCAAGAGCGGCGCGAGCTTCTCGAAGCACTTCAGGCCCTGCAAGTCGGAGGCCGTGATCAGGCGGCGTTTGGGCCGGCCGCGTCGTTTTGCGGGCGCCTCGCCTGGCTCCGTTCCTACTTCGGTCCCGGCCGGAGCTGGTACCGCCGGGACGTTTTCGCTTTGTTGCCGGCGCCGAGCCTGTTCCAGTTTCTTCTGCCGTTGCCGACGTTCTTCCTTCGTCAGCGGCGGTTTCTCGTCGACCTCGTCCACCATGACGTCCTCCTGCCAAATTGACAGCTTCCATCTGATGGTCGAAAAGGGCTATCTAGCCGCGTGCCAAACCGAAAGAAAAAGTAGGCCAAATCTCGTGCCGAACAGTATTGGACCTGTCCCAATCTTGTTCGGCACGCTTCGTGCTTGGGTAGGCATCCTCGCCGCTCGCCGGCGAGTGTTTCAGGTTACGTGGCTACGAACAAGCGTCCATCTCGAACGACCGTGATCCCCGACGCTTGCCGTCGGGAGATTCAGGATAGATGGCTGACATCGTGCTACCGCCAATTAGCCTGACGCACTCGCCGGCAAGCGGCGAGGATTAAAGGGTGCTCTCTGAGAGTTGCCCTCGTGGCCCGTTTTCCTCAATGACTCGACGGCAAGCGTCGAGGATGCGTACCATTAGCAACCGCTGTGCCGAACAGTATTGGCTGTGTCCCCGTTTTGTCCCATTTTCCCCCGTTCCGACCAACCCCCGTAGAGCATACCGCAGTGGAACCCGCCTTTCCAGAAGACGTTGCCCTCCGTCACCGCCATCTACGACGCATACCTTCGGTATCCCGTGCCGCTCTGGGATTAAGAATCCTCCGAAGTCCGTCGCGGAATTCCTGGACACCCTTTTTGGCTCGCCCGTGCCGGCCCGTGCCGAGAGTACACTGGGCCGAGAGTACACTGGGACTTGCCGAAAACGCCCATTCTTGACAGACTGTAGATGGGTTGCCCATTTCTCGAACAGGGGATGATGGACATGAACGCATTGGCCTACGACCTGGCGACGACTCTCGACCGGCTGGACAGCGAGACGGCGGACTTGCTTGAAAAAGCCGTGCGCGATGCCTTGGCGCTGGCTGAACGCCGGTCGACGCTTGCTCCGCCGACGGATTCACTCGGGTATCCGGTGGGCTACTTTGAGGCCACGGCCGGGAGCTTCGCTGACGAACCGCTGGAAGCTCCTGGCGAACTGCCTCTGGAAACGCGCGAGTCTTGGTGATGCATTACCTTTTGGATACCAACGCCTGGATTCATTACTGAAACACGCCGACTCGCCGGTTGCAGCGCGCCTGCGTCGGACGTCCGCTCAAGAAGTCGCCGTGTGCTCGGTGGTGTGGGCCGAACTTCTGCACGGAGCAAGGAAGTACGAAAAACGTGACCAGCGCGTGGCACGGATCGAGCAAACACTCAGCCCGTTCCGTTCGCTGCCGTTCGACGATGCTGCGGCTCACCGCTACGCCGAGATCCGCGATACGCTCGAGACTCGCGGCCAAGTCATCGGGCCGAACGATCTGCTCATCGCCGCCATCGCCCTCACCCACGGCCTGACCCTCGTCACCAACAACCGCGAATTCAGCCGTGTGCCCGGACTGAACATCGAGGACTGGACCGTGGCTTAACGGCCAATGAGCTGGCTCGTTCTCGGATGGCCCGTCTGCAGAATGTGCGGTCAAGGTTATGCTCCGACGCCCTTCGACTTGACCAGCCTTCGCCGTGAACCGTCTGTCGAGAAGCACGCCGTCGAGACGAGTACGGATGGGCCGGCGGACGAGTTGGGGGCTGCTGCGGTAGCTGTCAGGCAGCGGGCCACCACCGAGGCGAACTTCGGTGAGGCATTGAAACAGGCACGGGATCCGGTTCGCGAAAAACGACCTCCGTCCCCTCGGTTCCCTGCGCGCGGTGAGGTGGAAGCGGCGGTGCCCATGGCGGCTGCGAGTGGTGTCCACGATCCGCGGCTGCCTGGCTACGGTCGAAAACAAACGCCCGAAATCGCTTACCAACTCGCACCAAGTCGTTGCCGATACCAGGGTCCAAGGGGCCATCTTTCTGTCGTTACATTTTTCTGTCATTCCGCGCGACTCGACGCTAGGCGGAGTTACGCCACAAGTGGCGATGGCGTCCCAAACGACGCGACAATCGACGATGTGATAGCGATCAGAGCCGATCGACGTAGCGGGCCAGACGGAGCGGTCAACGGAGTTTTCAGCGGTCCCCGGGTTTGCCCACGAACGACGGGCGTGACCGGGCCGCGCCGATATCGCCAACCATTTTCCAAGACCGGATCACGGCTCCGGTGCATGCCATAGTTCAAGTTATCCTTAGTTTTTCTCGACAAACGGTTCGAAGTCAGCGATATGGACATCAATGTAGCGACGAAGACAGTCGTCCGTCTCGTCCATAGCATCGAAGTACATTGTATCGGGGGTGTCATCGTCGAGTATGGAAAAATGCGATTCCCAAATCGCGAGTCGATCATCAATGCTTTTGCAGCCAATTCGATGTCTGCCGTCCGGATCGTCCCAGATATCTCCCGGTTGTAGGCGGCAGAAGCGCAGCAGACGTTCGCGCATCTCCGCATTGTTGTCCAGCCGTGGAAGGGGATTGTTCTTCATCAAGTTCGTCCTTGTGGTTTGCCGATCCCCAACTCCATTTTCGGCGGTTTCGGTAGCCATTGCTCCACCTCGCCGCGCCAAGTCAGGCTGTGGCGACGAACGTCAATTTAACAGGAGAACTTTCCGAGATAATGCGATAAGAGCAGAAAACTTTCCGAGGTAATACGCTTTCGTCGGAAAACTTTCCGAGGTAATGCTGCAATCCCGGACTCGCGCCAGGTTAGCACGCTTGCGTTCCCGTGGCAAGCTTCCCGCCGTGTTTTTCCGCCACAGGTCATCGCAACAGCCAGCCAACAACGACCAGGATAACGAGGCGGCGGCCGTAATGCCACCCACTGGCAACCGACCTTAACCGCCGCTCTCGTTCATCGCTTAGTTCGGGCGTGCGGTCGACGTTACAGCCCCAGCCATTGCCGAACGGCGGCAACGACGGCGGCCAACTGCTCCGCCGACAGCACTCCAAGTTTCCGCATCAATTTGGCGTGCGGGACGGTGACCAGGTTCTGGGCGTCAAAGGCCCCAGGCTTAAGAAACCGCACGGACAACGCCACCTCATACTCAGAACCGCGTGGACTGGTCGTGTGCGTAACCAGCGTCACAAGAACGCGATCGTTCTGTCCGGTCGCGGGTACGCTGAGGACCACACAAGGCCGGGTCTTGGCGGCAAGTCCCAGATCGACGAGCCAGACCTCGCCACGGTTAGGACCGTCCATCTGCGGCCTCCCGAGCGTCCAGTTCGAGAAACAAGTCCTCGGCAGCAGCCACAAGCGATTCTTCCGGGACGTCGCCAGATTCGGCCTCGACCACGCGCCGGAGCAGATGCGCAGCAGCCTCGTGTTTCTCAGCGTCCGTCAAAGCGTCAAACGTCCAGAGCAATTCCTGTACGGCCTGTGTCATCGCGTAGCCCTCCACGTTTCCATCCCCGATCTTTATCCTAGCGTGTCGGAAGGCCGCGGTACAGGCCCGATTACTTGACCGCCCGAACGGCTGCGATAACCCAGCGGAAACGGCGCCGGGAACGTCACCTTCATTCCAAAACCCAACCGCCGTTTCCGCTTGGGTTCATCGCATTGTTCGATGATTCAGCGTGGTCTTGCCCCACAGTCAAGTGCATTGGTACGAAACGCGAATACAGTTGCAGGATTCGCAGAGTTCCCAAATGAGCTGCGCGTGCAGGTTGCCCCACAGTAATCTGTTTTTCGCATCCGGCTGAAGGATCGCGAAAACACGCATTGAATCCTTCGTGACGTTTTCTGTCTTCTCGTGGCGCGACACCTGAGGTGTACACTCCGGGTTGTCGCATTCCTTTGTTGGTTTACGCTGCATGAAGGGTTCGTCGTAAACGTGTCTAACCAATTCCTCTTCAGACCAGTCGGGAAAGTCAACGCCTGGTGTGCCGCCATCAGCGGCCCAGTCGTCAAATAGAGTTGATGTTTTCCCAACAATCTGTACGGCTTTCCTCATCTCTGCATCAGAAAGCTGGCGAATTCCGAAGACTCCAGCGAGCGGCACAGCGTCTTCTGCAAGTGCCGGATCGTACTTCCGTTTGCTGAAGGCAACCGGAGATTCCGGAAACGCTGAAGGATACTCCGAGTATGGAAACTCGTCGTCGAACTCCGCATTCAAAGGAGCCAGCATTTCGATTTCCGTATCGTTGACGACCCGGTAGATTAGGTCCGAGTAGATGCTCGCATATGGGAAATGGTAAATGAGCGGGAGCCACGTCACCCCAGGAATTCCCATGTCGGCGGCGGGATCGGCCTGATTCAATCGGTAAACCAGATGCAGCGGTTCGCAATTGGCAAAGCGAAGTCCAAAGGACAACGGATCGCCGCCGAACGTGTGACCAAACTTGCTGGGCGAGTTGCTGTCTTCGCAGTAGTGGCTCAACGTTTTGTGATGGAAAAACGAAAGCGACATTGCCACCCCTCGTATCCAAGGCCCCATGATCATCGAACGTTTCGGATCAATCGGCGGGGCAGGGGAACATGGGCAGGGGAACATGGGGGGAACATGGGGACACACCTTTTCAGCAGGGGACGTGTGGATACACCGCTTCGGTGTGGATGTCAAGGGGCCGCCCTTTGGTCTGATCGGCCGGCAGCATCATGTGATGCAGGAAAAAAGAATGTAGACTCGCCCTACCGTCGTTCAAGTGAGAGGCTGACAAAGGCAACGGCAGCGGAAAAGATCAGCTGATGGGCCTTGGGCGGGCGGAAGGCGATCCGATTATGAACGCATTTGTCGGCTGCCGCGCTGGCCGCGGAACGGGGCCGGGGATAGTACAGCGCCAGTTCGATCCCCCGCACGGTCAGCTGATCGCGGAAGATCATCCACAGCGGTTTCGATTCCAACTCTCTCCGCAGCGCCTTGAATACCTCGTCCCACGATTCGACGAATTCTTGGATAAAGCCGTCCGCAGGATGCCAAGCCAGTTGAAAACCGATTCGGCGGGGGATAGGTTATGGCTCGGGTGCTTTTCGGTTTCGCGAACCGCTCGGCTGAAATCGGTTTGCGGGACGTCCGTTCTTACCTGCCTTTCGACGGATGCCCCGCAGGCCGGCCCATTTTCGGAAGGCAGGATTCTTGGTCAATCCCTGGACCAGGTTCCCGCGTTCGTTGTGGATCGCTCCCTGCGCACGGATTAGGCCACGAGGCAGATGCTGGATGCGGGAGAGGCGGGTAACCTGTTCTTCATCTTCGGCGAGCCGGACATCACCCTGCTGGCGGAGACGGATGGCCGGTTGCGAGTCAAGGCAAACGGCGTGGACGTGTTCCACCCCAACACGGGCGAGGTCCATAGCGACGGTGCCGACGGTATCGCCTGCTGGTTCATCGACACCGACTACAACGAAGAAAGTTTCTTCGTCCGCCATGCGTACTTTCTCGGTGCCAACGACCCCTATAGCGCCCTGAAGACGACGCTCAAAGCCGAGATCAACGCCGAAGCCTGGGCGACCCTGAATAGCGATACGTCGCGTCCATTCGACAAGCCTGCGTCTGGCCGAATTGCTGTCAAGGTCATCAACCACCTGGGCGACGATGTGATGAAGGTACTCAGGGCCGGATAATTTGTACTGACTTATAGCAAAAACCTTGTATAAACGGCGATAAACGGCTATAAACATCTCCCTGTTCTTCGCCGGCGACCTTGGACAGCGAATTTTCCAACAGCCGTTCTCGTGGAAGGCGTTGGGGGTGGACATTCGCGGTCGGTCCCGCACGCTGCGAGTCAATTACCGCACGTCCCACCAAATCCGCATGCAGGCCGATCGGCTGCTCGGCCCTGCGATGACCGACGGGGACGGGAGATGAGAACCGCCATGATACCGAGAAGGTACAACCGCTGGTCCACCAAGACATGAACCTCGTTTTGCAAATTTCGTTTTGTTGCTTTCCACTATCGAGAAGGTAGCTGCCATGAGCGTCCTGCGTTACATCTTCCTTTGCCTGTCAGGGGGCGTCGCGATTCTTCTAGCGGCACATGCCAATGCCGCGACGCTGTACGTCGGCGCGGCCAGTTGTGATATCACGCCGGACATGCCGTCGTTTCTCGCGGGCCAGTTTTCGCCCCGCGTGTCCCAAGGCGTCGAATATCCCTTGACGGCCAATATCCTGGTGCTGGAATCGCGCGACGGCGACAAGTCGTTGGATTCGGCAATGATTATCAGCGTGGACACCAGCGTCGTGCGGGCCAGCCTTCTGCTGCCGATACGCGCAGCGGTCCAGAAGCAACTGCCGGGATTCGACCTCGACAAGCTGATTGTCGCCGCCACGCACACCCATTCCGCTCCACCCACCAGCGACGGGCATTTCAAGCAGCAGGAGGGCGTGCAGGTTCCGTCGGACTACGTGAAATCTGCCGTCGCCAGCATCGGTGCTGCCGCCAAACAGGCGTGGGATGGACGAAGGCCCGCCAGGTTCTCTTACGGCCTGGGCCATGCCGTTGTCGCCTACAACCGCAGGGCCGTCTACGCCGATGGCACGGCCGTCATGTACGGGCCGACCAACGACCCCAGTTTCCGCGGCATCGAAGGGATGGAGGATCATGACGTCAACTCGATGTTCTTCTGGGACACCAGCGACAAACTGCAGGCGATCGTCGTCAACGTTTCCTGCCCGTCGCAAGAGGTGGAAAGCAATCGCTTGCTCTCCTCGGACTATTGGGGGCCGACCCGCGAAATGCTCAAGGACAAATACGGCCAGGACGTCACGATCGTGGGGCTGTGCGGAGCGGCGGGCGACCAGTCGCCGCATCTCCGGTACCGGCAGGCGGCCGACAACCGGATGACGAGCTTGCGCAATCTGGACCGGCTGCGGGAGATCGCCCGGCGGATCGTCCGCGGAGTCGACGAGGCCTACGAGGTCGCTCAAAACGCCAAACAGGCCGCCGTGGTCGTGAAGCACCAGTATGCCGTCCTCAATCTTCCAGAACGCATCGTCACGGAAGCGGAATACCAGTCCTGCAGGGCCGAAGCGGAACGCCTGAAGGCCCATCCCGGCGACGGCAGGGGAAACTGGAACGCCCGCGTGGTCGCCCGATACGAAAGATTGGCGACCGATCCCAAGCCGACGCATCCCACGCCCGTCAACGTGCTTCGCATCGGCGAGGCGGTGATCTGTACCAACCAGTTCGAACTGTACACCGACTTTGGAGTCCAGATGAAGGCTCGGTCGAAAGCGGTGCAGACCTTTGTCGTCCAATTGGCCAACGGAGCCGCGGCGCCCGAACCGCCGGCCGATGCGCCGCAAGAGGACACGAACGACTGGCTCTACGCCTCTGGCGGAACCTACCTTCCTTCCGAGCGAGCCGTGAAGGGCGGCGGATACGGCGCCGTCATTCAGAGCAACGTGGTCGGTCCCGAAGGCGGGCAGATGCTCGTGGAGGAAACGGTGAAGATGATCAACGCCATGTGGTGACCGGCTCTGAATCCTGCAAGGCGGGCGGACGGGCAATGATGAAACGCCAATTTGGGCCGACTTGACGAAGATCGGAGGTTCCCGATGAAATCCTGGATTATGAATGTTCGGCAGGCTGCCAGCGAAACCTCGGCAAACGCATGGCCGACTACCTCGGCCAATCCCCCATCAATATCTGGAACGACCAAGCTGAAAAACCCGTTGTGCGGATGGGCTCCGCTGGTCGCTATTTTCGGGTTCGTCATGACCGTCTCGGCCGGCGAAACGACCTATTCGGTCGGCGCGGCCAAGGTTGATATCACGCCGACGCATCCGGTGCTGTTGGCCGGCTATGGCAGTCGGACGTCGGAACATGAGGGGGTGGATACGCCGATCTGGGCGCGCGCGCTGGTGATCGACGACGGGAAACCGGCGGTCATTGTGGCGGTCGAGAATTGCGGCGTGCCGGCACCCGTTGTGGAGGAAGTCGCCAAGCGACTGGCGGCCAAGGCGGGGATCGAGCGGGCGAGGTTCGTGATCGCGTCGACGCACACGCATTCGGCGCCGACGTTGACCGGCTACGCGCCGGTGCTCTGGGACGGCCGCGCCACGCCGGAACAGAAAGAACGCGTGGCGCGGTACACGGCCTGTCTCACCGGCCAGCTTGTAGACGTGGTGCTGCAAGCCCTCGACGCCCGGCGCCCGGCGAAACTGGCGTGGGGGCAGGGGCGAGTCGGTTTTGGCGGGAATCGGCGGGTGCTCGACCAGGGCCGTTGGGTCGGCTTCGGACACGCCGAGGAAGGCCCGGTGGATCATAGCCTGCCCGTGCTCGTCGCGCGGGGGACCGAGGGGAAGCCGATCGCCGTGTGGGCCGGTTACGCGTGCCATTGCACGACGGCCGGCGCCCGCAACTGCATCGGAGGTGACTGGGCGGGTTTCGCGAGTCAACGTGTGGAAGAAGCCGAGCCGGGAGCCGTGGCGCTGACCACGATCGGCTGCGGAGCCGATGTCGGTCCGCAGCCCTCGGGCAATCTCGACCTGGCGCGGCAACACGGCGGCACGCTTGCCGACGAGGTCGCGCGGCTGATCGGGGGGGGGCTCCAGTCGTTGAACTCGCCGCTGCGGGCCGACCTGCGCGAGCTAGAGCTTCCGTTGGCCGCGATCCCGCCGCGCGAGCATTGGGAACGCGCGGCAGCGCAGCCCGGCTTCAACGGGTACCATGCTCAACTCATGCTCCAACGCCTGGAGCGAGACGGACAACTGCCCGCCCACGTCAAGTTCCCGTTGACCACGTGGCAGTTTGGGGACCAATTGGCGATGGTCTTTCTGGCCGGCGAGGTCGTTGTGGATTACGCCGTCCGCCTGAAGAGCGAACTCGACTGGACGCGGCTGTGGATCACCGCGTGGAGCAACGACGTGCCTTGCTATATTCCCTCGCAGCGCGTGCTGAACGAAGGCGGTTATGAGGCGGACTTCTCGATGATCTACTACGCCCAGCCCGCGCGATTTGATCCGGCGGTGGAAGACGTGCTGGTCGGGGCCGTCAAGGAGCACCTGGAGCCGACGTTCGCCCGGGCCGACACGCCCGACGCAACTTTCCTGCGCCCGCCGAGCAGGCGGGAGCTGTTCGCCCAGCGGCTCGCCCCAGCGGCCGCCGTGTTCCGCCGTCCGGAACACGCCGAGATCCTGCAGACCGTCGGTTCGCTCGCGAGCGTGTCTCGCGAAGGCTTCGCGCGCCTGACGCATAACGACGGCGGCCAGGGCCTCTGGTATGACTACGCGGGGCGCCAGCGGAATCGGCCCTATATCCGTCAGCTCAAGCAGGGCGACACCATCCGCTGGGAGACGTCGCCAGGGTCCGACGCGCCCGGGCCGCAAGGAGCGTTTGTCTTCCTGGGCGGAGTGGGCTGGGAGAGCGAGCCGGAGACCGAGGGTTTTGCCCTGTTGGTAAACGACGAGGAAGGGCTGCGTTTCGATGTGACTCGGCAACCCGGCCAGTGGCACAGCGGCGACGGTTCCGTCCGTTTGCTGTACGTGCCGACTTGGACCTCGGAGGCCGATTCCAGCGGGTTCTTCTACGTGGTGGTCGACCGCAGCCGCCTGCGACCGGGTGGACCCTGTGCGCTCGGCGTGCGGTCGCTCGGCAACGGCTCGAAGCGCTGGTTTGCCCTCGACCCCGTGACAAACGTGAAGGTATCGGAGGCGGTGTTGCAGGAAGCTTTGAGCGTTGTTCCGGAGGAGCCTTAAGAAGACGCAGAGGCAAGTAGTTCGATGGCCGGTGCATTCGGAGAAAACAAGCCGCTGATCGACGCTCATGAACGCCAATGAATAAATCAACTTGGCGAGGAAGTTTCTTTGGCGAACGAACTTGAGATAAATCATGCGATCATTGATCGCCAGGCATCAAGGAGGATTCTGATGTGTGCGCGGGGCCTTGACGGAAGATCATGATCCCCAACGGGGTCGCGCCCTGGGCTAACCCGGGCGGCCACCAATGCCAAAGCCAAGAGCCCCCGAGACCATGTTTAGGTGAAAGATCAGGTGAAAGATCAGGTGGCAGATCCTTTTCTCGCGGTGGCTAGTGCGGCCAGACGATGGACGACGTCGTCCAACGACAGGCCGTCCGTGACGACCTCGATCGCATCGGGCGCTTTGACCAACGGCCCCACGGACCGGTTGGCATCGCGTTCGTCCCGCGCGATTTGTTCCGCCAGTACCGCGGCGAATTCCGGGGCCTCGCCCCGTTGTCGCAGATCGTCCACACGGCGCCGCGCCCGCTCCGCAGGACTAGCGGTCAAGAAGATCTTGCACTCGGCGTGCGGGAACACGACGGTCCCTTGATCGCGGCCTTCGGTCACCATGTCGCCCGTCCGGCCGATCGCTTGTTGAAGCTGGACCAAGTGCTCGCGAACTTGCGGGTTGTCCGCCGCATAGCGGACATGGGCCGTGACGTGACTGGCGCGAATCGCATCGCTGACATCCTCGCCGTCCAGCAGGATTCGGTGGTCCTCGAAGCGGATTTCGACACGGCGTGCCAGATCCGCCCAGGCTGCGGCATCATCGCGAGACAGTTCGCGCCGCAGCGCAGCCACCGCCACCGCCCGGTACATGGCCCCCGTATCCAGGAAGCGGAACCCGAGACGTTCGGCCAGCAGACGGGCCACGGTGCTCTTGCCGGCGCCGGCCGGACCGTCGATGGTAACAATCATGGACCGTCCACGATCGGCTGTGGTTTGCAGTAGGCCAGTGTCAGCAACGCGTAGGCCGTCACCAGGCTGGGATCTCCCTCCATCCAGCGATCGGCGTCGTTCACCCACGAACCGTCCGGCAATTGTCGGCGAACCAGTTCGTCCCGCAACTCGGCTCGCCAATCGTGCCGTACGCCCTGCCGGTCGACGAACACATCGTACTGCATGGCGTCGAGCGCTTTGGCAAAGGTGTGGTAATAGTAGTACAAACCGGCTTCTCCCATGCCGGGATTCGACTTCAAGTCGTAGTGCATTTCGATCCATTTGACGGCGGCCTTGACTCGCGGATCGTCCATGCCCAAGCCGGCGTAAATCATGCTCTTCAGGCCGGCATAGGTCATCGACCCGTAGCTTCGCAAGCCACCGTCCGGCGTAACGCCCGCCATGCTGGAACCGCCGGCGGCAGGCGTGTAATAGAAGCCGCCATCCGGATTCTTGGTTGCAAACGGCGTCGTGTTGTGCTCGGTCTCCAGATTCTGACAGCGGGAAACAAAGATCAAGGCGCGTTGGATCGCTTCGCTATTCTCGTCGTTCCCCAGGACCTGCAGCGCATCCATGAAGAATTGGGTGTTCGACAGGTCGGGACGTTTGGACTTGCCGTACCCCGCGCCGCCGTAAGCCGGGTCGGAGGGATCCTTGCCTTGGTCCTCGTCCCACTGCAATCCTTTGAGGTACGCTTCGGCTCGCTTCAGCCGTTCGTTGTATCGCCCATCCGCATTCGCTGCGGCATAACAGATGATCGCGATCGACGTCTCGTAGTTTCCGTACAACGAACCGGTCCGATAAACGCCTCCGTCCGACTGGACGAACTGGTCCAGGTACCCAAGAGCCTTCACAACCAACGGGTCGCTGGAAGTCCGACCGTGCCGCAGCGCGGCCGTGGCCACCAAGGCCGTTACCGCCGGACCGGCCTGACTGCTGAACGAACCGTCCTCCGCCTGCCCTTTGGCCGTCAGATAGCTGATCGCCCGAGTCACCATCTGCTCGTACTGCTCGTAATCCGCCGCGTCGGGCGCACTCGTTTCTGCGCCGTGAAGCGTTGGACAAACCATCCAGACCAAGGCGAGGAACACAGAATATGAACTTGTTCGCATGAACGCACCTCGATGTTGCGGAGGAAAGCGGCAGATCCCCCCAGGCCGACAGCCTGGGCCAAGCAATCGGAGCCAAGCGGTCAGCCAAAGACGGCGAGGATCTCGTCCTCGTTCATGATCAGCACTTCCTCGTCATCTACCAGGACTTCCGCGCCGGCGTAACGCGAGAACAAGACCCGATCCCCCTCGCTGACCTGATGATCGACCCGGCTGCCGTCCGGCAGCAAACGACCGTCTCCCACGGATAGTACTCGTCCTTGCTGGGGCCGCTCTCGGGCAGAGTCCGGCAGAACAATGCCCCCGGCGGTTGTCTCGTCTGCTTCCAGAGGCTTGATCGCGACTTTGTCCCCTAACGGCACAACTTTCATCTGTTGGACTCCTGGATGGTTCCCAGTAAACGCGCGACACGATGCCATCCCCGTCGTCGAGGAGCCCGTCGCGGAGCATCGAGCCCGGCGTAAACCGGGCACGTTGCTCGCCTTCATTCTCGCACGGCAACGATTTCTGTTCAAGGATGCGACCGGCTCAGCACCACGCCTCGCCAACCTTTATGGCATCCCAAGCTCCGTTTGGCGCACGAGTTGCTACGAGGCATCACACGTCGCACAGCTGGACGGCTTGAGTCAGGCCGGCCAGCGGGTCCCGCGTGGGGATGAACTCGTGCCCCACAAACCCCTGGTAGCCGATATCCACCAACGCTTTCATGATGGGCGGATAGTTGATTTCCTGCGTTTCGTCCAGTTCTCTGCGGCCCGGATTGCCAGCCGTGTGGACGTGTTTGATCGCTTCGCCACACTGACCAATGCGGCGGATGATGTCGCCGTCCATAATCTGCACGTGGTAGATGTCAAACAACAGGCCCAGACGCGGCGAGCCGACCTGTCGGATGATGTCCATGCAGTAATCTACATGATCGCCCTGGTAGCCGGGGTGCCCCTTCATCGGATGGTCGTCGGCCCGGGTATTGAGGATCTCGATGGCCAGATTCACTTTTTTCTTTTCGGCATAGCCGACGACCCGTTTGAAGCCTGCCACGCAATTCTTCACCCCCTCGTCGGGAGCGATCGTGCGGCGGTCTGGCGCCAGCTTGGACAAATCCGGGTTGTCACCCTGGTTCCACTCGCCGGACTCTTCCGCATAGCCGGTGAACGTGATCACGGTCTTGACGCCCGCCGCTGCGGATTGGTCGATCCGCTGCTTGAGCAGTTCGATACAGCCGTCTTGATAGCGTGGATTGTTCATGCCTTGGACGAACAAGTGGCTGGGGCTGATGGCGCACTGCAGGCCATGTTTCTTGAGCGTGGGCCAATGTTCGGGGCCGACCAGTTCGATGCTCTGGCAGCCCAGTCCGACCGCGATTTGGCACAGTTGTTCCATGTCCCATTCGTCTGCAAAGCACCACTGGACGATGGACTGTTTGATGCGGCCTTTGGTGACCGCTTTTTCGGCCCTGACCGGATCCGTGGCCGCCAGGGCACAAGCTCCGGCGGCGGCTCCCGACGCAAGGTGCAGCCACTGACGGCGATTGACGGAAACGGACGTGGGATTTTGCAGGTGGCTCATGTTCGGTACCTCGATGATTCAATCTACTGGTGTAGGCTTCCCCAGGCATGCTAAAGTACACTGACCACAGCGGGAAAGCAAGTCACGGGAGCCGGAAGCCATGCCAATCGAACATTTGGGTCCGTATCGCATCGAGCGGTTGCTGGGCCGTGGTGGGATGGGGGCGGTGTACGCGGGCGTGCATCAGGAGACCGGCGTCGCGGCGGCCATCAAGGTCTTGGCGGAATCGCTGGCAGTCGATGCCCGCTTTCGCCAGCGTTTTTTGGGAGAAGTGGAAACGCTGAAGCGGCTGCGGCACAAGAACATCGTTACGTTGCAGGGGTATGGCGAGGAAGAGGGGACGCCCTATTTCGTCATGGACTTGGTGGAAGGTCCCAGCTTGGAGGACGCATTGCGCGCCGGCCGGCGGTTCACGTGGCACGAGGTCGTCGACATCGGCATCCAGGTTTGCGCGGCGCTCAAGCACGCCCACGACCACGGCGTCGTGCATCGCGATTTGAAGCCGGGCAACCTATTGCTGGCGGCGGACGGTACCGTCAAGCTGACGGACTTTGGCATCGCCAAGTTTTTCGGCAGCACCAGCTTGACCTTGGCTGGCAGTATGATCGGAACTCCCGACTATATGTCACCGGAGCAGGTCGAAGGCAAACCGGCGACGCCTCGCAGCGATTTGTACTGTCTGGGGTGCGTGTTGTACGCCCTGCTGACCGGCAAGCCGCCTTTTACCGGGGCGACGCTGACCGCCGTCATGGATCGCGTGCGATTCGAAGCACCCCGCCCGGTGCGGTTGGCCGCGCCCCAGACGCCGCAGGTCCTGGACGACATCATCCGGCAATTGCTGCGGAAGAATCCGGAGGAGCGGATCGCGACGCCGCAACTGCTCGCCAATCTGTTTCAGGCCATGACCCACGCACTGTCCGTCCAGGACGCATCCGCGGCGAATTCCGGCGGCCGTTGGGAGTCCAGCGGCGAAACGACGGTGGTCGGCGACATCGGCGAACCTTTGGCTCCGCAGACAGCCGGAGCACCGCAACAGCCGCCGCCATCGCCATCGCCATCGCCATCGCCGGCGCCGGCACCGCCGCCGCCCGGCGTAACGGCCAAGAACGATCCGCACGCAAACGGTGAAATCACGCTGCCGACGGCGATTTCCGCAGGTCCGCCCAGCGATTCTGATACCAGCGAAACCGTCGAGTACCATGTGGAGCCGCCGGTCGCCGACAAGCCGCCGGAACGGAAAACGCATTTCACGCCCGTCTCGGAGCGAGAGTGGCGGAGCGTGATTGGCACGCCGGCCGACACCTCGCCGACCAAACGCGAGCGGTTCGCCATCGCCTTGCTGGCCTCTGCGCTGTTGGCAGTCGTCGGCACGCTGGTGTTCCTGGCCCTGCCGCCGTCCGCCGACAAGCTCCACCACCGCATCCAAGATTCGTCGGCGGTGTCCGCCGAACACGACCGTTGCTCGCGGCTGATCGCCGAGTTCCTCGATCGCTATCCGGAGGACCCCCGGGCCGCCGAGATCCGGCAACTGCGCGCCGACCTGCAGTGCTTGAGCCTGCGGCAGGAACTGGGCAACAAAGTCCGCACGCTCACCGACCTGGAGCAGGCTTATCTGGAGGGCATGGGTTGGGCAGACCAGGGGCAATGGACGGAAGCTGCGATGAGTTTCCAACGGGTCGTGGACGGACTGAAGGCCCGGATCCTCAGCGCCGCAGACCGGCGGTTGCTGGATCGCTCGCAGCACATGCTGGACAAGTCGCGGCAGCACGCTCAGTAATTCGGCGTGGGCGGCCGATACTGGTCGACGTCGATCGAACGGAACCAGGCGATGGTCTGAGCCAACCCGTCGCGCAGGGAAATGCGGGGATTCCAACTCAGATGGCGTTTGGCCAGCGTGATGTCCGGGCGGCGGCGGACGGGATCGTCCGTCGGCAGCGGTTCGTAGACCAACTTGGACTTTGACCCTGTCAGTTCCAGCACCAACTCGGCCAACTCGCAAATGCTGAACTCGACGGGATTTCCCAGATTGACTGGGCCGATAAAGTCCGACTCCAGTTCCATCATCCGCACCAAGCCTTCGATCAGGTCGTCACAGTAGCAGAAGGAGCGAGTTTGGGTCCCCGCTCCAAAGATGGTAATCTGCTCGCCCGCCAGCGCCTGACGAATGAAGTTGGACACCACGCGGCCGTCAAAGGGATGCATCCGCGGGCCATACGTATTGAAGATCCGCACGATCCGAATGGCCACGTGATTCATCCGGTGGTAGTCCATGAACAGCGTTTCCGCCGCCCGCTTGCCCTCGTCGTAGCATGCTCGCGGTCCGATCGGATTGACATTGCCGCGATATGTCTCCGGCTGGGGATGGATCTCCGGGTCCCCGTACACCTCGCTGGTCGAAGCTTGCAGGACGCGCGCCCGGCAGCGTTTGGCCATCCCCAGCACGTTGATCGCCCCCATCACCGAGGTCTTGACGGTCTTGATCGGGTTGTACTGGTAATGCCCCGGCGCCGCCGGACAGGCAAGGTTGTAGATCATATCGACTTCGAGGAAGATCGGCACGGTCACGTCGTGCCGGATCAACTCGAAATTTGGGCGGCCAATCAAGTGGGCGACGTTGGATTTCTGGCTGGTGAAGAAATTGTCCAAGCAGATGACATCGTGGCCCGCCGCGACCAGCCGTTCGCAGAGATGCGAGCCCAAGAAACCGGCTCCTCCAGTGACCAAGATCCGCTTGATGATTGACACGTGGGGAACTCTCCTTGCGGCTATTTCTCTTAGAAGTCGTACCACAAAACCGCACCGTACTGCGTTTCGTGGAAGGGGAGAAAGGCGTACTGCGGGCTGGCTCCGTTGTAGTATTGAAAGCCTAGCCGCAGCAAATGGGACCGCGTGTCCGCGCGCCACGCCCAACCGGCTTGCGCGTTCAGCCCGCCGCCAAAGTCCAGCTCTTCGCGCAGATAACCGTTGACGGCGAAAAACGGAGCTCCGCGCAGCCCGGTCGCCACGCGGGGAACGTAGTCCAGCCCGAACTGCATTTCCCAAGGATCGCTCGCGACGCTGTAGAACGCCCAACCGACTTCGGCGTAGATTCGCAGCGAATCGGTCAAGTACATGGAACGGCCCAGCACCAAGGCGTCGCGGGCTTGCCGAAACAGCGGAAAGTCCGCGTTCTTTTCCCAAAACTCGTCGCCCAAGTGCGAACTCATGTGGTAGTACGAAAACTTCCACTGATTGACTTCGTCGCCCCAAGTCAGCGGCACACCGACGCGATAGTCGGTGCTGCGAACATCGACCTTCTCCGGAATGTCCAGACGCACCATGGCGGCCGCCTCGACGTCCACCTGAAATCCTCGCGGCCGGATCGGATCGCTGTTCCCCAACCGAAAGATGCCCAAACGCCCGCCGATCGTGGCGTCCCACAGCGTGCTGTCATCCGGAATACTGATGATTCCGGCCGACATGCGAGGTTCCTTCGGCCCGGCCAGGTACGAACGATAGATCAAGCCATCGGGCAACAGTTGAAACCCGAAATCGCCTTGCTGGAGATCCTGTTCGTACAGCGGCACCCCGATGTCGGCAGCCGAAGCATTGGGGAGGCCGAACCAAGACAGGGAAGTCCGCGGGACAGGCTCCGTCCAGGGGAGGCTCTCGCCTTCGGAGGGTGACGGGCGCATCGACAGCGCCTCCGAAATCGCAGCGGGCGATTCCTGCAGCTCGACCGCTCCCGCAGCTCGATACGGGCCTGCTGTCACCGCCAGCATCGCGAGGAAGACGAAGATCCAAGTTGTATTCGCTAATTTCATGCTTGATCCGGTAGCCAGCCACCGTTGTGACGCTCGGGCGCAGGCTCGGCGCTCGGGGCAATACACCGCTGACCCTGCCGTAAGTCTAACGCGCTGGTTGATCTGGTAACAGATTGGTTAGAAATACACCCAAGTCCAAATTCGGTATGGACTTATGATTATCTAATGGAGTGCCTTGGCATGTGTCCTCGGCAGAACCCTGGCGATTGCGCCATATCTCCGGGGACGTGGGCCTCGCCACCGTCGGCGGCTGTGGTAGGATACTGTTGGATTGCTTCTAGGGGTTCTATCGGCAATTCGGGTGCTATCGGATGAATGGGAAATGCCTGTCGTAGTACAGGCTGCCAGGGCATGGCAAAACCATGCCCCGGGAACGGTTGACGGTGCGCGCGCACTCCTGGGGCAGGCCTCAACTTGGCGGAGTCGCGGCAGGCAGGCCCGGAAACCTGCCCCACGTTGCGGCCGGAAGGCCGATTGTCCGCTTGCGAGCTTCTGTGGATCTTATCCCAGCTTCCACCTGGCCTGGCGCAACACCGCTCGGCTCGATCCGCGTATCGCCTCGTACCAGACGCTCACCAGGGTGCCGTCGTCCAATTGAACCGTGCTGGGATAGCCCAAATCGCCTCCCGCCCCGTCGCCGGAAATGACCATCGGCTCGGACCACGTGCGGCCGTGGTCGGTGCTGATCCTTGCTTGATTGCCGAATGGAGGCCGCCGGTGGCCGTAGATCATCATCAGCCGGTCATCTTGCAGACGCAGCAGATGCGAAGGCAAGCCCCAGACGCCGATCGCTTGCGGCACGCTCCACGTTCGGCCGCCATCGTCCGATTCGCATTGCAGCGTCTCGCCCGTGTTGGCCTGGTTATGGTTGCGAATCTGAACGAGGATCCGCCCGTCCGCTGTTTCCACGGCATGCAGCTCGTGATAGCTCCGATGCGCGTCGCCGTCTCGCGTGGGAATGGCGGCCAGCCACTCCCAGCTCTGGCCGTCGTCCGCCGATTGGCAAACGCCGACTCGGTTCTCGCCGCGCCACAGTTCCTTGCCGGCATACAGCAGCCGGCCGTCGCTCAGCGGAATCGGTCCGTGGGGGCTGTTGACCAGCGAATCGTAGCGGCCCGAGAACGTCACGCCCGCATCGGTCGAGCGAATCATCCAGACGCCCAGCGCCGCCTGACGCTGCTCGGCGTTGACCCGCCAATGAGCGGCTTGCCAGCGCGCCAAACGCTCCGCCTCCCAAGTGCCGTCTTTCTCCGCCTTGGTCAGGATCGGCTCGTAGGCGAGCGAAGTGAACGTCGTGATCAGGATCGAACCCCGAGCCGTCTCGAGCACGCCCGCATCGCGATCGTCGATCGGGCCGTCCATGACGACTTCCGGCCACGTCCACGTCTGGCCGTGATCGTGCGACCGCATCAATTCGACACGGCCAAACGGGCACACATGGGCTTCGCGGCCTGCCGACGAAACCACCAGCAGTTGCCCGTTCCGACAGCGAGCCACCGTCGGCCACCCGTGATATAGCTCGGGGTGGTGGCTGATGACTTTCGTTTCCAGGATTTCCGCCGTCGGCGCCGCCGCGTGCGCGGAACGTCCGACGTGAAATACCAAACCAGCCGCAGCTGCGCCGGCAGAGGTCAACCATTGGCGGCGGTGAAGCCTGATGGACATGAGCAATTCTCCTCAAGGGGCCTGAGGGACGGGGGAGGGATGCCGCCTCTGCCGGTGAACACCGCACGCGGTTGAGAACGGTACATTTCGGATTGTGTTCTCGCCACGGATGAAACGCGGATGAAACACGGACCGGAGGCAGCACAATAAACTTCTGGACACGTATCCTATAACGCAATAGCCGCCATCGCAATCAGCCGAGGCAATCCGCCGACACAATCCGCCGACACAATCCGCCGACACAATCCGCCGACGCAACCAGCCGACGCAACCAGCCGACGGCGCAACGGTTGCATTCCGCCGCCAGCTGGCCCACAATGTTGGTTCGTTCGCCTTTTCAGACTGGACAGGTCAGGCTGGAAGGCCCAACGCACTGTGGCGCGGCCCACGTCGTGCCGAAAAATGATGCTTCCGGTTTGAACTCACCGAGATCTGCTATGTACGCGATTTGTATTCGTTGGACCGGTTCCGTCGCCCTGGCTTTGGTGGTGCTCGGTTTCGCGGCCGGCCAGCGGCTGTTGGCCGTCGACACCCGGGTGCGCATCGGCGACCGCGATCTGCCGGCCGTGGCAGTCGGCGGTCCGATGGCGGCGCTGGTCGAAGCCGATTGGATCGACCAGGACGAAGCGTTTCGCGCCGCTGCCGGCCAGGCCGCTGAACCGCCTGCGATTACGGCTTCCGGCGTCGCAACGTGGCAGGACGCGGCCGGCGGCTGTGACGGTGTCAAGACAGGCGGCTGGGGGTTTCATACGGCCAGCAATGAAACCGACCCCTGGTGGCAGGTCGACTTGGGACGCTGCTATCCGTTGGACCGGATTGTGGTCTACAACCGCACCGACGGCAGTACGGCGCCGCGGACTCGCCACTTGCAGATCCTGACGGCCGAGGACGCCACGAACCCTGCATTTGTCGAACGGTACCGGCACAGCGGCGAACCGTTCTACGGCGCGCGGGAACAGCAGCCGTTGGTCGTCGACCTAAGCGGCCGCGGTGTGACGGCGCGCGTCGTGCGCGTCGCGGTACCCGGCCGCTGTTCGTTCGCACTGGACGAGATCGAGGTCTACGCTCAAGACCAACCGGAGGTGAACGTGGCGCTGGGCAAGCCCGCCGATCAAAAGAGCGCCGGCACGGCGTCGCGCGTCAAGCCCGGTGCCAAGCCCTGGGGGGCCCCGGTGGCGGAATCGCTGGGGCTGCAACCGTTCAGCTTCGAGCACCTTGGCGCCGTACTTCACCGCGGCCAGCAGTTGATCGAGCGTCTGCGTCGGTTTGGCGGCGAACCGCCTCGATTGCCGGCGTTGACGGAGCAGTTGCGCCAGCTCGAAAGCCGCTACAGCGACATGACGCGGGCGGGCCAAGTCCCGGAGGACCGTCGCCGCGAGTTGTATTTCGCGGCGCGCCGCGTGCTGCGGCAGATCGCGTTCTGTCATCCGCTGCTGGATTTCGACCAGTTGCTGTTCATCAAGCGTCACGACCCGGGCGGGTTGTACCACATGGTGCATCAGTTCTACGGTTTCGGCGCGCGGCCCGGCGGCGGGCTGTATGTGCTGTGCGATCCGTTTTCCGACCAGCCGAAGCTGGTCGACCTGCTGCAGGAATCCGTGGTGCAGCATGGCCGCTTGGCCGGCCGCGTTTTGGAGCCGGGCAGTTTCTTGTCGCCCGATCTGTCCTTTGACGGCCAGAGCATTTTGTTCGCCTATACCGAGGGCCGCGGCGAGGGGATCGAATGGTCGCCGCGGGCCAGCTACCATCTGTTCCGCGTCGGCGCCGACGGCTCGGGACTGTCGCAATTGACTGACGGGCCGTGGAACGAATTCGATCCCTGCTGGCTGCCCAACGGCCGGATCGCGTTCATTTCCGAACGTCGCGGAGGCTATCTGCGGTGTGGCGGTTCCGCGCCGCCGTACGATTCCCCGACGTACACGCTGCACGCCATGGCCGCCGACGGCAGCGATCTGGTCTGCCTCAGCTTTCATGAAACCCAGGAATGGCAGCCCAGCGTTGACCATCACGGCATGCTTGTCTACACCCGCTGGGATTACGTGGATCGGGACACGAATGTGGCTCATCACATCTGGAACTGCTATCCCGACGGCCGCGATCCCCGCAGCTATCACGGCAATTATCCGACCCAACGCGAATCGCGGCCGTGGATGGAGATGGACATTCGAGCCGTGCCGGGATCGCACAAATACGTGGCGACCGCCGCCGCGCATCACGGCCACGCCTACGGCTCGCTGGTGCTGATCGACTATCGGCCGCTGGACGACGGCGCGATGTCTCAGATCGAGCGGATCACGCCCGATGTGCCGTTTCCCGAATCCGAGGGCGGCAAGGCGCTGATCCGATCGCGGATGGTTTACGGCACCGCTTGGCCGCTGAGCGAAGACGATTTTCTGTGCGTGTACGATCGCCACGCGGCCAATCGCGGGATCTACTGGATCGATCGCTTTGGCAATCGCGAACTGGTGTATCGCGACCCGGAAATTTCCTGCCTGAGCCCGATTCCCTTGCGGCCGCGTCCCTGTCCGCCGACCATTCCCGATCGCACGGGGTTCGCGGTGGAAACCGAGGCGGCGGCGCCAGCGGGCCCCGCGCAGGGCATGATCGCCGTGGCCAATGTTTACGATGCCGACTTCCGTTGGCCCGAGCAGACCGAGATCACCGCCCTGCGGGTGATCCAGGTCCTGCCCAAGACGACTCCACCCGTCGATCAGCCGCGGATCGGGGCGGCGACCGAGACCAATGCCCGCGCGGTGCTGGGAACGGTGCCGGTCGAGTCCGACGGCAGTGCGTACTTCGAGGCGCCGGCAGGCAAACTGATTTATTTCCAGGCCCTGGACCGCCGCGGCCTGGCCGTCCAGTCGATGCGTTCAGGCACCTACGTGCATCCCGGCGAAACGTTAAGTTGCCAAGGCTGCCACGAACCGAAGCACCGGCCGCCCGCCCGTGAAGGCGTCCCGTTGGCGCTGCAGCGGCCGCCCTCGCCGATCCAACCTGAGGCGGACGGCTCGAATCCGTTCAACTACCCGCGACTGGTTCAAGGCGTTTGGGATCGTCATTGCGTGGAGTGCCACCGCGAGCGAGGTGCGATCGCCTTGTCGGGCTCGCCTGGCGGCAAGCACGGCTGGACGCAGTCCTATGAGAACCTGGCCGCCAAGTACGGGTTTTACTTTACCGTCAGCAACGGTTCCATCCACCGCGGCGTGCATGGCGGCAGCCGCACAATCGCCGGCAGCTTTGGCGCTCGTGCCGCGCCCTTGCTGCCGTACCTGGAACCGGGGCATTACGGCGTTCGCCTGGCGGACGACGAGTTCCGCCGCGTGACGCTGTGGCTGGACTGTAATTCCGAGTTTTACGGTGCCTATCACGACATCCAGGCCCAAGCCCGCGGCGCCGTCGTCCGGCCGCAACTGGATTGACGGAACCTTCGGCTGCCAGCTTGGAAATTGTCCCCTGATCGGTCATAATCGCTACTGCATTTCCTTCCTCTACACCTGGGAGAACACCATGACTCGCTTGTTGACGTTGTCTGCCCTCGTTCTGTTGGCCTTGCCCGCCGTGGCTGCTGATGACGCTTGCGTGGCGCCTGCCGAACCGGACGGCATGAAGTGCATCTTTAACGGAAGCGACCTGACGGATTGGAACGGCGACCCGCGACTGTGGTCCGTCAAGGACGGGGCCATCCGAGGCGAAACGACGGCCGAAAACGTGGCCAACGGCAACACGTTCCTGATCTGGACGGGCGGCGTGACCAAGGACTTTGAATTGCGGCTTTCGTTCCGTTGCAGCGCCACGAACAATTCGGGCATTCAGTACCGTTCGAAACACATCCAGGACGATCGCGTGCGAAACCAATGGGTCGTCCGCGGCTATCAGCACGAGATCCGCAACGAACTCGCACTGCCGAATGTCTCCGGGTTCATCTACGACGAAGGCGGCAGGCGAGGCCGAATTTGCCTGGCGGGAGAAAAAGCCGTGTGGGGCGAAGATGGCAAGAAGCAGGTCACCGGCACGCTGATCGATGCCGAAGGGTTCAAGAACCTGTTCCAACTCGACGACTGGAACGACGTGGTGATCGTCGCCAAGGGGAATCATATCCGGCATTACCTGAACGGCTCGCTGATCCTGGATTTCACCGACAACGATCCGCAACTGGCGCTGCTCGACGGCGTCCTGGCGCTCCAGCTACACGCCGGCAAGCCGATGTGGGCTGAATTCAAGAACATCCGCATCAAAGCCATCGAATAGCGGCGTGCAGGCCGCCCTGAACGCCAGCACAGTACTCGCAGATTGGCACGACAAACCTGATCCGGCCGCAGCCATTGCGGCCCCCACGACTTTCCCCGCCCCAGGAGGCAACGATGAACGCCCGATTCTTGACCGCGATCGCCGTCGCGGCGCTGCTTGTTTCGATGCCCGGTCATGCGGAGCGGCTTCCGGCCGTCGAGTCGGAGGCTTCCGCCCGTTGGCCCGAGCATCACGGCCCCCAGCGGACGAACCTTTCGACCGAGACGGGCTTGTTGAAACAGTGGCCCGCGGGCGGGCCGCCGCTGATCTGGAAAAACGCCGAGTGCGGCGACGGCTATTCGGGCGTGTCGATTGCCGAGGATCTTATTTTCACCGCAGGCAACTTTGACGACATCGAGATGGTGCTGGCACTGGACATGGACGGCCGGCTGCAGTGGAAGGCGCCCAGCGGCCCCGCGTGGCAACTGGCCAGCCCCGGCTCGCGATCCACGCCCACCTATGGCGGCGGCGCGGTGTATCTGGTCAACCCCCAAGGCCGCTTGACGGCCTACGAAGCCCGCACGGGCCGCGTCCGCTGGGCCGTCGATCTGGTCGAGCGATTCGAGGCGCGGTGGGGCGTCTGGGGCATGGCCGAAAACCTGATCGTCGCCGACGGCAGGGTATACTGCATGCCCGGCGGGGCGAAAGGCCGGGTCGTGGCCCTCGACCAGCAGACGGGCGAAACGGTCTGGGCCAACACCGACATCGTGGACACCGCCGCCTACTGCTCGCCGACGATCATCACGCATCAAGGCGTTCGCCAATGGATCAGCATGACGCAACGGTCTGTCGTGTCCCTGGACCCGCAGACGGGCCAACTGCTGTGGTCGCTCCCGTTCGTGCCCCGCTCGCCGCAAAACTCGCTGACGCCCGTCTATCAGGACGGCTGCGTGTTCGTCGCCAGCGGTCATTCCTCCGGCGGATCGCTGCTGAAGATCGCCGACGATTCCCGCTCGGCCGAGGTCGTGTGGCATCGTCGGGACCTGGACAACTGCCATTCCGGCTCGATCTTGCTGGACGGCAAATTGTTCGGAGCGGCGTGCCGCCTGGGCGGACGGCACTTCTACTGTGTGGACTTCTTCACCGGCGAATCCCTGCAACTGGACCGCACGCTGGGCAAAGTCGGCCTGACCTTCGCCGAAGGCATGGTGTATGCCATGGGCTACCAGGGGACGATGTCGCTGCTCAAGGTCTTGCCTCAAGGATTCGAGATCGTGAGCCAATTCGAGTTGCCGCGCCGGCCCCCGAACACCTACCTCGCGCACCCCGTTGTCTGCGGCGGACGTCTGTACCTCCGCGGCGACGGCCACCTGTATGTGTACCAGATCGGGGCGGCCGGATAGGATCGTCGCAGGATGGATCTCCCGATCCGTCCAGCGTCGGGAAGAAACTCCCGATCCAACAGCAACGAAAAAGGAATCGCAGCGGTGAGTACAAACCTGGGGCCGATCGACTCGGCGATCATCGTCTTGTATCTGATCGGGATCGTCACGTTGGGTGTCTGGGCCGGCCTGCGGAGACGCCGCGCCGGCGCCGTGGGATCCGACTATTTCCTTGCCGGCAGTTCGCTCACCTGGCCCGTCATCGGCCTGGCGCTGTTCTCCACGAATATCTCGACGATCCACCTGGTCGGCTTTGCCCAGGAGGGATACGACAACGGCTTGGCCTATGGCAATTTCGAGTGGATGGCCCCGTTCACGCTGATCATCCTGGCCCTGTTCTTTGCTCCCTTCTACATTCGTTCGCGGGTTGCCACGCTGCCGGACTTTCTCGAGATGCGCTACAACCGGCCGTGCCGCGACTGGCTTGCCATCCTGTCGATCGTCGCCGCCGTCTTCATGCACATCGGCTTTTCGCTGTACATGGGAGCCGTGTTGCTGCAAGGGATGTTCGGCCTGAACTTGTACTTCAGCATCGCCGCCACGGCGATCCTGACGGGCATCTACACGATCGTCGGCGGTCTGTTGGCGGTCGTGCTCACGGAGTCGATTCAATCCATCATCCTGGTGATCGGGGCGGTGATCATCACCTCGATTTCCTACTATCACCTCGACGGCGGCTTCTCGGGCATGTACGACACGCTGGCGGCGGTCGGCGAGTTGGAAAAGGCCACGGTGCTACGTTCCGCGGACGATCCCTCGAATCTGCCTTGGTACGCCGTGTTCCTCGGGTACCCGGTGATCGGCATCTGGTATTGGTGCGCCGACCAGACGATCGTCCAGCGGGTGTTGGGTGCCAAGGACGAGAATCATGCCCGCGTCGGCCCGCTGTTCTGTGGATTCATCAAGATCCTGCCGGTGTTTCTCTTTGTCCTGCCCGGCTTGATGTGCTACGTGCTGGTCCAGCAGGAACGCATGGATCTCGACCAGATGGCGAATCTCTCGGTGCAAGATCGCGTCGTCTTGGACGGGGTCGATCTGCCGGTGGGGCCGGGCCGGATGACGCTGGAAGGAGCGACGCTGTTGGCCGCGGGCAAAACGGTGGACATCGCTGGCCGGCAGGCGTACATCGAGAACGGTCTTCTGGTCGTCGATGGACAAAAGCAGAAGGACACCAAGGACGCCTACGGTTTCATGATGCGCGAGTTGCTGCCGGTCGGCGTGCGGGGGATCGTCGCGGCCGCGCTCCTGGCGGCGCTGATGAGTACCGTCTCCGGCGCGCTGAACTCGATCGCCACGTTGTTCAGCTACGACATCGTCAAGCGGTGGCGGCCCCAGACATCGGACCGCGCGCTGGTGACCGTCGGACGGACCACCACCTTTGTGGCCATGATCGTGGCGATCATCTGGTCGCCGTTCATCGAACGCTTTGGGAGCATGTATCAAGGCATTACGGCCATGATCTGCTACATCGCCCCGCCGATCACGTGCGTCTTCCTGCTGGGCGTCTTCTGGCGCCGCGCGTCCGCCACGGCGGCCCAAGCGACGCTGTACATCGGCTCTGCGCTCGGCTTCGTGGTGTTTCTGCTGGACTGGTACAAGGTCGCCTGGTGGACCGTGCCGCCGATGATGGCCACCTTTTACCTGCTGGTCGCCTGCGTCCTGATCCAGGTCGCGATCTCGCTGGCCGTCCCGCATCGCCATACTCCGACCAGTGCCCGGCTGGTCTGGGCCCATCCGTTGGAATGCCTGCAAAGCCCCGGTTGGCCGGGCATCGGCAACTACAAACTCCTGGCCCTGGTGTTGTTCGTTGTCATGGTCGCGCTGTATGCCGTCTTTGCCTGAGTTGGCTGCCCAGACCTCGTCACAGGTCCTGGAACTGCTCCACAGGGATGTTCGCACCGCAAGGACCGTTATCCTTCCACGGTAGGGGAGGCTTTTTTGCCGGAAAACGGCGACAGAATGGCGTAAGACCGGGAGAGGGCGGGGACAGTACAACCGCAAATCGGTGCTGGAATCTGCGAAACCCGGCGAACGGGGGAAATGTGATGGCAGCGCAGAAAAAAAGCCGCAAGTCTTGTCGATGACAAGACTTGGCGGCAATCTGCGAGACGCGGCGGTAGTGGTCAGGGCCAGGATTGAACTGGCGACACACGGATTTTCAGTCCGTTGCTCTACCAACTGAGCTACCTGACCAAATGCTTGAAAAAACCATGTTTTTCCGCATTTCTTGCGTTAGAGCCTTTTGGTGAATAGGCGGTTGACACCTTTTCTGACACCTGTTCGCTTCTCTTCGCAAGTGTGACACCGGCCGATTGCAGCGGCGGGTGTCAGTGACACCACCTTAACTCCAGCTTCCGACTGGCAGGTGACATGGTGACTAAGTCTACCACAAATTCTTCGTCCAGCAAGCCCCGTAAACCAACCGAAAATTTTCCTATTTTCCCGCACGGGTCAGGGCGATGGGCCAAAGAGGTTCGCGGCAAATTGCGTTACTTCGGCAAGGTTGCCGGAAATACCAATGGCCGCAAGGCACTTGATAAGTGGCTGGAGCAAAAAGGTGACCTGTTGGCCGGTCGCACTCCGCGTGTGAAGACGGATGGCTTGACGGCAACACCGATTGCGGTGCTCTGAAGACGGCCACCCGCGACTTGGAACGGGCATTTCCCGGCCAGCATTTCCCGGCCATCGACTTGATTATCGGACACGCCGATGAGACGATGGCCAGTCGTTACCGCGAACGGATCAGCGAAGAACGGTTGGTCGCCGTGACCGACTACGTGCATGGCCCAACGAAGCTACCGACGGCGTGACAACTCCGCTGTGTGTGTTTGCTTGGGCTCCAAACCGCGACTCTGGGCAACGGCTGCCGGAAACGTGTTGCCCCTTGCCCCGTGACTCGGCGCCGTAAAGACGTGGGGCCTTCCGATTCTTCCGTCCTTCCGGGCGCGCGAGGCCTTGATCGCTTACCAGACGCCTGCGAAGCCCCCACCATTTTGAGGTTGATAAGAATGAGAACCAGCGAATTGTCTTGTTGTGCCCCCGTCCTCGCGAACCGGTCGTCTGCTCGCGTTGTTGCGGCCGCGGCATGGTATGTTCTGGCGTCCTTCGTTCTGCCTGTGCCGATGCTGACGGCGGGCGATGATGAAACTCGCCTCCTTGATAAGAAACTGGTGGTTGTGGCGCCAGCCGAGTTCCATGCGTGCCTGGCCGATTTTTTGGCGCACAAGGCACAGCAGCTTCCAACCGAGTTGGTTGCGTTGGAGGACGTGCTCCAAGATCGGACCGGCGTGGACGATCCCGAGAAGCTGAAGCGGTTCCTGTTTCAGCGTTGGCGGGATGATCGTCTCGGTTACGCGCTGCTGGTCGGCGATGTGGATCTGATGCCGGTGCGGTACATGGTCCTGGACCGCGTGACGCCCGCGGCGTTCGACTACGCTTTCTATCCTTCGGACCTGTACTACGCCGATCTGGCCAAGGCGGACGGCAGCTTCGACGACTGGAATGCCAGCCGCGCGGGGTTTCGCGAGCAGTATTTCGGCGAGGTGCGTGGCGAGAAGAACAAGGACGGGCCGATCAACGAGGATCAGGTCGATTATCTGCCGGACATCGCCGTCGGGCGTTGGCCGGTAAGCACTGCGGAGCAGGCGGCCATCGCGGCTCGGAAGACCATCCGCTACGAGCAGGGCCTGCTGGCGGGCGACAAGCCGGGACGAAACCGAGCGGCGCTGTTGGCGGTCCAAGGTTGGGTGGATAGCCGGCGTCTATTGGATGGCGTGGCCCGTGAATTGTCGCCACGCTGGCAGATCACCAAGTTGTACTATGCGGAGGGATATGCGGAGCAGACCACGCCGCCGACCGAAGCGGCCTTGTACGATCTGCTGAATACCGGCGTCGGGCTGGTGCTCCACACCGGGCACGGCGAGACGAATCGCTGGGACCATTGCTGCACGGTCGCCGGGCTCGCCAAAGTGAACAACGCCGACCGTCTGCCGGTGCTGTTTTCCGTGGGTTGTTCGACGGCTCATTTCGCTCCCTTGGCCCCTTACGACGCCTACACCGACACGGACGGTGCGGCGCATCGGGGGACCGACCATGGCGAAGTATTTTCCGCCCCGCCACCTCCGCCAGCCGCCTACCAGCGGCAATTCAATCGCACCGGCCTGGGCGAGGCGGCCTTGCGGCTCGGAGACAACGGAGCGGTGGCCTACATCGGCTGCAATACCGGCAGTCAGCCCTGTGCCCAGACACTGCTGGTGGGATTTGCCAAAGCCTTGGCAACGGCCGACAAGCCGCGTCTGGGCGATGCCTGGGCCAGTGCGGTGCGCTACTACCACGCCGAAGAGCGGCTTGCCGATCTCCGGCCCCAGGCGAGTTGGTATCCACCCAGTATCTTCTTTCAAGGAATGAAATTTATGGTTTTTGGCGATCCGACCCTACGGATGCCGGCTGCCGACTAGCACGACACGTGCGTCTTTCGGGATTCCTCCGGCGAGCCGTTGCCTGGCGAACCCGGCTTGAATCAGCCACGAGCGTTGGCCAGCCGGAGCTTCCTGCTCAAATCGGCAGCACTCATCTTGCCGTCCTGCGCCTGACCGAGGAACTCGATCTTGATCCACAAGGTCAGAAGTGCCGTTCCCAGTTCGCCGGAGGTCTGGCTTTCCAGCGAGCTTTCCGGCGCCGCCAGCAGATCCAGGCTGCGAGGCAGATCCTCGCTTGCGCGGCCGATGATCAGGGCCAGATCTTTGGCGGGAAAATCGTCGCTGGATAGAACATTGACCGCTTTGGCCAGGTACTCGAGTTGCTCCCCTTGATACAGGACCAATCCCAACTGCAGCAGCGGCAGCAACCACTCGACCGGTGGCCGACCGGCCGCTGGAAGCACCTCCTGTTGAGTCGGCAGATCGCCCTGCTTGTCGAGCAGGCGTTGCAGTACGTCGATCTCCCGGATCAGTTGCTCGTACAGCTTGGCCGACAGGCTCAATCTCCTGATGCGCTGGACAAACGTGGCCAGCAGCTTGAGTTCAAGACCGCGGTCATACAAGGCAGCGACAACCCCCTGAGCGTCATAAGAAATGGGCTCTTGCGGCGCCGTTGACGGTGGGCTCAGCAAGCCCAGCAGTTCATGAAAACACTGCGTCGCATTGGGCCGTTTAAGCGTTCGCAACAGAGAGGAAATGAGTTCATGATGCACCTCTCGCACGCACATCAGTACGTTTGCCAGTCGGATCGCCGCCCGTTTCAGCTGGTCGGGCGAGAGGTTTTCAACCATGTCCTGCAGGAGTTGGTCGGCCTGATCTTTCAAGGCTGTCCGCACGATAAACACGACGGTGACCTTAATCACCGTGGCGAGCTCGGCCTCCGGAAACTTGCGAATAATCGTTCTGATGGTGCCTTGCTGGGCCAGCCTGGCAAAAGCGTCGGAGTTCTTGTCGTGCGCCCGCAGCAAGCCGTTCAACAGCTGGGAGGCTTCTTTGGCGCTGTAGCAGTCGCAGACGATGGTCATCAGGCGGAGCAGTTCGGGATCGGTTCTCAGCGGAACGGCGCGATTGCCGAGCAACGCCTGAAAAAGGCCGGAAATACTACCGTCCGTGAACTTGCCCTTGGCCGATCTGTACAGGTTGAGAAAATCCGGTTCAAAAGCCATGCCCAGTCCCAGAACTTCATCAGGTCGGGTGCGCACACGATCCCCGCGGGCGGACAACAGGGCCTGTATCAGCTTGTGGCAGTAACGCATCTCGCTGGGAAGCGCCGATTTGCAGCTGAGCATCGCCAACGCACAAGTCAATCGGCTAACCTGCTGATTGCGCTGTTGATCGAGGCCACCGGCCGCGGCCATCATCTCGGGCGAGTAACTTAACAGCCTCTCGATATCCCGCTGGGCGGCAAGGAATATGGGGTCTTTGGAAGCCAGCGTCGCAGGGGCCGGCAGTGACCTTCGGCCGAAAATCGTGTGCAGCGCCAGATAAACCCCCAGATTGCTGTCGGCCAAAGGAAGAGTTTCGCCAACAACAAAGGTCGGCGGAGTTCGCTCCGACAGCCGATTGCCGCTCTCATCATTGATGGCCTGTTGACCCACGCTACCCGCCATACTTCTACGGCACAAAACCTGTTTCGCGGCAGCTGCAATTGGCAGCAGATCTGATTTCCTCCAAGGAGACCCAGTTTATGCTGGGAAGACCGTGGAATCAATTCCTCCTGCAAATCAAACGACCGTGGCAGATGGACCTGCGCCATTGTTCTGGGGTCCGCGTCTGGTAGGTTGAGCTTTCATGAAGATCCCGCCGATCGTCCGGAAGAAGGGATTGGCCACAGACCGCACTGCGGGGCCATGGGGACCACGCCCATTCCGCCTTCGCCGATCCTGTTGCAGTAGTTCGCGCCGCAGCGTCCGGCTACAATGACGTGGTGCACGTGGTTCCCAGGGACTTGGGACCGCCCCGCACGAGCGATGTCGAAAGCGAGCCAAGCATGTATGAAGTCTTCGATCACACGGCCGATATCGGGCTGCGGATTCGGGCCCCGGACCGCCCGTCGCTGTACACCGAGGCCGCGCGGGCGCTGTTCGCGTTGGTGGTCCTGAACCCCGACGCGGTGCGCGCGGTCGAACAGCGGAGTTTCGTCATTGCGGGCGAACAAGACGACTACCTGCTGTTCGACTGGTTGAGCGAGTTGCTGTATACCTTCGAGACCGAACACCTGCTGTTGTCGGAATTCCAGATCGAATTGGATGGCGGGGGCCTGCGGGCGACCGCTCGCGGCGAACGGCTTGACCGATCGCGGCACGAACTGGATCATGAAGTCAAAGCGATCACGTACCACGGCTTGAAAATCGAGGCGACCCCCGAAGGCTGGATGGCGGAAGTGATTGTGGATATTTGAGTTCTGCCACCGCGAAACGAGTTGAAAACGATGGAATCTGAATCGGGAGAAATCGCGTCCGACGGCGAACGCCAAGTGGACGTTCCGCCGTGGCGTTCTTGGCGGCCCGCCGTGGGGCGATTGGCACGACTGTGCCTCAAAGAGTTGCGCGAGACCCTCCGCGATCGGCGGACCATCGTCACGCTGGTGCTGATGCCGCTGCTGGTCTATCCCCTGCTCAGCCTCGGCTTCCAGCGACTGCTGCTCACGTCGCTGGACAGTTCCCAGGACGTGCGCGGCGTGATCGCCGTCCCCACCCAGTCGGCCTTTGAGCGCGTGCATCACATGCTGCGTTACGGCGAGCTTTTGGTCCGCAACCGACAGCGATCTGCCGGCGCGGGACCGGAGGGGAAGGGGCCGTCCAGCGCGGGGCAAGTGGAGCGGTTGACGGTGGAGCCGAACATCGAAATGAGCTTGACGATCCGCGTGAATCCGGAGCAGGAGGTGGCGTCCGGAGCGGTCGACCTGGCCATTCTTGTCCACCCCGGACCGACATCCTCACCCCCCGGCCCCGTTCCCGCCACGTTGCACTGCGAACTGATCTCCCGCGAAGGCTCGATACTCAGCCGAACGGCCCTGGACTACGTTCTGGAGCGTTTGCAGGCAGTGAACGAGTTCTCGATGCAAGAGCAGCTGCGCGCCCAAGGCCAGACGCTGGAGTACCCAACGCAGGTAACTCGCCGCATCGTTCGCGGGTCGGGCACCGCGCTGTCGCTGACGACGTTGATTCCTCTGATTCTGATCCTGATGACCATCACCGGCGCCGTGTATCCGGCGATTGACCTCACGGCCGGCGAACGGGAACGGGGGACATTGGAAGCCTTGATGGCCGCGCCCGTCCCGCGACTGGGCCTGTTGGGCGCTAAGTACGTCGCGGTGGTGACGGTGGCCCTGTTGACCGCCGGCGCGAATCTTCTGGCGATGACCGTCACGCTAAGCGTCACGGGACTGAGCGAACTGTTGTTCGGCAAAGCGGGTTTGTCGCCGTGGGTTCTGGGCTGGATGTTCGCCCTGTTGATTCTGTTTGCCGGGTTCTTTTCGGCCGTCTTGCTGGCCTTGACCAGTTTTGCTCGCAGTTTCAAAGAAGCGCAGGCGTACCTGATCCCGGTGATGCTGCTGTCGCTGGCGCCGGGCTTGATCAGCCTGATGCCGGGCGTGGAATTCAACGCGCTGCTGGCGGTGACGCCGCTGATCAATATCGTGCTGTTGGCCCGCGATCTGTTCGAGGGCCACGTCGATCCCACGCTGGCCACAGCGGCGGTGCTGACCACGGGACTGTACGCATTGGCCGCCATCGGCTTGGCCGCTCGGGTTTTCGGCACCGATGCGATCCTGTATGGCAGCGAGGCCAGCTGGTCGGACCTGTTCCGCCGTCCGCCGCATGCGCGCCCGGTCCCCAGTGTCTCGGGGGCTATGTTCTGCCTGGCGTTGCTGTTTCCCGGCTGCTTCCTGCTTCGCGGCTTGCTGGCCCAGCTGCCCTACGATTCGTTGTCCAGCCGGCTGGCGTTTAGCGGGTTGGCAACGGTCTTGCTGTTCGGCGGATTTCCGTTGCTGGCGGCAATTCTGCAGCGGTTGCCGCTACGGGAAACACTTCGTCTGCGAGGGGCACGGCCGCTGGCCTTTGCCGGAGCGATCGTACTCGGCGCCAGTCTTTGGCCGCTGGCGCACGAAGTCTACTTGCTGAACGAGGTGATTGGCCTGACAACGTTGAGTGCCGAGCAGGTGGCCTATGCGCAGAAGCTGTTGGCCGGTCTGCCAAACGTTCCGCTGTGGCTGGTTCTCGCGACGTTGGCCGTGGCTCCGGCCGTGTGCGAGGAACTGCTGTTTCGCGGGTATTTGCTGCGGGCCTTGCTGGCTGCCAGCTCGCAGCGCAACGCGATCGTGATTTCGGCGGTCTTATTCGGCGGCTTCCATGTGCTGACCACCGACGCGCTGGCCGCTGGACGGCTGTTGCCGAG
>Ga0351910_1016_pt1 | contig 80148 bp, 63 predicted proteins | sample TotcelHT113001L5_FD_206860 | JGI IMG/M metagenome (GOLD analysis project Ga0351910, IMG submission 206860) | Enriched cells from coal bed in the Powder River Basin, Montana, United States - Total cells T11 rep1 HSBNCT.T11.300.1.L5 ...
CTGATCGGATTTCTCCTCGTCGGCGGCTTTTTGCTTATTCTCGTGGCGGGAATGGCCGATCTGATCAGGCGTCTGGAAGCGGCGAACCAGGTGCAGGTCAGCCTGTTCCGCGAGCTTCAGCATCGCGTCGCAAACAACCTCCAAATTGTCCTGGCGATGATCAGCAACGCCCGGCGGGGGGTGCTCGACGTGACGGCGGCCGAACGGATCGTGGCCGCTGAAGATCGGATCGCGGCGATGTCGGCATTGCATCGCCGGCTTTACGACAAAACGAGCTACGAACAGGGCCTCGCGCCTATTCTTGACGAGATGTTGCGCAATGACTTTGGCGACCTGCCGATCCAGCTGTCGTTAGATATATCCCCAGACGCAAAATTGTCGCTGGATCAGATGACCGCGGTGCTTCTTCTGGTCAATGAAGCCGCGCTCAACGCCGTCAAGCACGCTTTCGAAAAAGGCGCGGGATCGAAATTCGAAGTCGCCTTGCTCAAGCAGGCGAACGGCCGTCTGCAGCTCATCATTCGCGACGACGGGCCCGGGATCGCGCCGGCGTCTGCGGTTGCGTCTGGCTCTCTCGGGATGAGCATCATGCAGGCCTTTGCGCGTCAGCTGGGCGGATCGTTGGAGATGCAAGCCGCCGCCGGCACGACGTTGATGGTGGAGTTCCCCGGCGACTAGCGGCGCAAGCGCGGCGGTCACGAGCCATCGCGTTTGGCGGGCGCCGGGAAGCGCCGAAGCAGTTCAAAGGAAATGTCACTGAGCGCGCCGGCATGTGGGAGCGCTTCGTAAAAGACGCTCGACGCGACGAAGCGCTCAAGATCCTGCCGGAAGGCGAGCGATCCTCGCCAAACTGCGCGGTGGACCCGCACTCCGGCCTGAAGGTCCGAACGCCCGTATTCATCCGCCCAAGCTTAAGCCAGCCTGCCGGTTTTCCGGTCACGGCGTGCACACCAAAGACGCTCCCGCGCTAGTTTTAAATGCGTCCAATTTGAGATTGAGCCGTTTTTGGCACTATTGTGACATCGCTCACAAGAAATTGGCGAGCAGTTGATTGCATACATATTGACTTGCGGCACGGCATCAATTAGCGGATATGCTGCAGTGCACTTTAGGCTACGAATGTTGCCGATCGAATACCTCATATTGCTTTAATCTGAGAGGTTGGGATGCCTAATTGTTCAATCAGGTCATGCAGTTGGATGCAACTGAAGGGAATAATGTTGCGTTTCATAAGCGATGGGGTGGCGTCCCGATCCCAGCCCTAACAGCAAGTCCTTGTTTTAAAACGCACCGCGCATGCGTCGCTTCAGCAACGCATGATCCCAATAACATGTGTACAGCCAGAGATATCCCATGGACGAACGCAATACGAACCTGCAGAATTCGGGATTTCGCGGCGACGAGGTCGGAGAGTTGGAGCCGATCGCGATCATCGGAGTGGGATGCCGCTTCCCCGGAGGGGCCAATAGCCCGGACGCATATTGGAACCTCCTCGTCTCCGGCCGCCCGGCTATTCGCGACGTTCCGGAAGACCGCTGGAGCATGGATCGGTTCTTCAACGAGAACCCCGATAAGCCGAACAAGATCTACACCCGCAAAGGCGGCTTTCTCGACGAGGCGGTCCATCGCTTTGATGCTGCGTTCTTCAATATATCGCCGCGCGAGGCGGTCCATGTAGACCCGCAGCAGCGACTGCTCATGGAGGTGGCTTGGGAATCTCTGGAGGACGCTGGCGTCGTTCCGGAAACGCTCGCGGGCTCCGAAACAGGCGTCTATATCGGCGGCTTCACGCTCGACAGCATGCTCGACCAGCTGAGCCCGTATAATCGGGAGAATATCAGCATCCATTCGGGCACCGGCGCGCTGATGACGTTGCTGTCGAATCGGCTTTCCTATTTTTTCGACTTGCGCGGCCCAAGCCTTTCCGTTGACACGGCCTGCTCCTCGTCACTCGTAGCCGTGCATCTCGCCTGCCAGGATATTTGGCGTGGCCACGTTTCCATGGCCCTGGCAGGGGGCGTCAACGTCATGTTGCGGCCCGAGTATCCGATGATCATGGGCAAGGGCCACTTCTTGGCGCCGGACGGCTATTGCAAGAGTTTCGACGAGCGCGCCAATGGCTATGCGCGCGGCGAGGGCGCCGGGGTGGTGCTGCTTAAGCCCTATGCCGCCGCCATGCGAGACGGCGATCACGTCTACGCCACGATACGCGGCACGGGCGTCAACCAGGACGGGCGCACCGACGGCATCACAATGCCGAGCGCGGCGGCGCAGGAGGCGCTGATTCGGCGTGTCTACGCGCAAAGCGGCGTGCCATTTAGCGACGTGCGCTACGTCGAGGCGCATGGCACGGGGACGCCGGTGGGCGATCCCATCGAAGCTGGCGTTCTCGGGCGCACCATTGGCGCCGGACGCGACGCCGACGACGCCTGCCTGATCGGTTCGGCGAAATCGACGATCGGTCATCTCGAAGCGGCGGCGGGCGTCGCCGGACTGATCAAGGCGGCGCTCTGTCTCGACCGAGGGGCTGTGCCTCCGCAAGCCAATCTGCAAAATCCCAACCCGAAGATTCCCTTCCGGGAACTCGGCATTCGCTTGCCGACAAGCCTCGAGCCGCTTTCGCAAGGCGATGAGGACATATACTGCGGAGTCAATTCTTTCGGCTTTGGCGGCACCAACGCGCATGTGGTCCTTCAGCGCGCAGAGAAGCCGCGGGTGGAAGAGAAGAAGGATGGGTCGGCGGGAGAGCAGATCCTCACCCTTTCCGGCCGCGATCCCAAAGTGCTGACCATTCTTGCCCGCTCCTATGCGCAGATGCTCTCGCGCGGCAGACGTGCGGCGCTTGAGGACATTTGCCATTCGGCGCGAATTCGGCGCTCGGCCCACGAATGCCGGCTGAGCGTCGTCGCCGCTTCGGCCGCCGAAATGGCGACGGAGCTCGAGCAGTTCGCCGCACATGGCTACAGCGACCACGTCATTCAGGGCAAAGCGGCTCGGCGAGCCGAATCGCGACCAATTTTCGTGTTTACCGGCATGGGCCCCCAGTGGTGGGGCATGGGCCGGCAATTGCTCGAGAGCGAACCGGTCTTTCGCAAGGCGGCGGAGGAGATCGACGCGATCTTCCGCCCCCTCGCCGGCTTCTCCATTCTCGAGGAGATGCGCGAGGACAAAAGCCGCTCACGGGTCAAACAGACGCGTATCGCGCAACCCGCAAATTTCGTCGTGCAGGTCGCCTTGGCCGAACTTCTCCGTTCCTGGGGCGTCTATCCGGCGGCGGTGGTCGGACACAGCGTCGGCGAGGTGAGCGCCGCCTACATTTCGGGGGCGCTCAGCCTCGAGGACGCCGTCGCCGTTTCTTATCATCGCAGCCGACTTCAGCAGCTGGCCGCCGGCAAGGGGCGCATGCTGGCCACCGGCCTTAATCGAGAGCAGGCCGAACGCATTCTGGAGTCCTGTCCGGACACAGTTTCGATCGCCGCGATCAATAGCGTTTCAACGGTCACGCTGGCTGGCGATGGCGAAGCGCTGGCGTCAATCGCCGAGCAACTCGCCAAGGACGAGATATTCAATCGATTCCTCGATGTCGAGGTCGCGTATCACAGCCCCCAGATGGAGGAGCTGAAGCCGGAGCTGCGGGAATCCCTACGCGGGCTTCGCCCGCAAACGCCGCACATTCCGCTCTATTCCACCGTAACCGGTCGGCGCGTCGAAGGTCCCGATTTGGATGCGGAATATTGGTGCTCCAATATGCGGAAGCCTGTGCTGTTCGCCGACGCGATGGTCGCCATGGTGTCCGACGGACTGAGCGGCTTCGTTGAGGTCGGCCCGCATCCCGTGCTCGCGACGTCGATCAAGGAAGTTCTGCGCACGAGCGAAGCGGGCGGCGTTTCTATCGCCACCTTACGCCGTGAGCATCCCGAGCGCGCGACGGTGCTCGCCGCCCTCGGCGCGCTCTATGCGAACGGCTATGACGTGAACTGGCGCGCGCTTTCTCCCGCCGGCGCGCGCTTCGTGAAGCTGCCTCTGTATCCCTGGCAGCGGGAATATTATTGGAACGAGACGAGCGCCGCCAAGCTCGACCGACTCGGCCACACGGATCACCCCCTGCTGGGTAGCCGCGTGTCGTCGCCCATGCCGACCTGGGAGCACGATCTCGGCAGGCCGTCGATCTCTTATCTGGCCGATCACGTCATCGAGGGATCAATCATCTTTCCGGCCGCCGGCTATATCGAGCAGGGTCTGGCGTTGGCGTCGCTGCTTGATGGCGGACAGGCCAGTTACACGCTCGAAGACCTTTCGTTCCTCAGGCCGCTCGTCTTCCCGACTCTCAAAGATCCGATTGTTCGCGCGATCTACGATCGGAGCTTGAGGGAGTTCCAGATCTACGGTCAGACGGATGACGAAACCCAGTCTTGGACGCTGCACGCGATGGGCCGGGTGCTCGCCTTGCCGTCGCCTCGGAGCGGCGCCGAATCGTTGGCCGAGGTGAAGGAGCGAATCCGGGAGTCGGTCGACGTCGCCGAGCTTTATGATCGGTTGGCCGCGCACGGGTTGGCCTATGGTCCGCACTTCCGCACGATTCGCACTCTGACGCGGAACGGCGATGAGATATTGGCGGAGCTTGAGGTCATTCAGGGGCCCTCGGAGGAGCTTGAGGCCTATCGGCTTCATCCGGCCCTGCTTGACGGCGCCATCCAAACGCTTGTGGGCGCGATCGGCGACAAGCTCCAGGAATCGACCTATCTGCCGGTTGGCGTTGGTCGAGTGGTTTTTCACGCTGGAAGCGGCGCTCCGCTCTGGGCGTACGGCAGCGTGAACGATCATTCCTCGGAAGGGTTCGAAGGCGACCTCATTCTCTATCGCGCCGATGGCAGCGTCGCGGCGGAAGTCCTCGGCATCAGATGCAAGGCGCTCCACACGAAAAAGCTCACGCCAGAGGAGCGGCTTGAAAGCCGATCCTACGGGCTCGCTTGGGAGGTCAAGCCGCTTGGCGAAACCGATCAACAGGCCGGAGACTGTCTGCTCTTCGCCGCAAATCCGGACTCGTCCAAAGAGCTCGCGGCCGCGCTTGAAGAGGCCGGAGCCAAAGTTCGAACCGTGGACGCGCAGTCGCTGACGGACGTCGTCGCCGCGCGCAAGCTTGTCGACGAAAGCCCGCAGCTTCGCGCCATCGTCTTCCTGGGCGAATCGACGCCGGGCGCGCAGGACGCCGTGAGCGATCTTGGCGAAGCCAAGCGCCTCCTCCGCCTTGCGCAAGCGCTCGAAGGCCGGGACGCGGGCGACGACGCTTCCCCCAGACTGTTCGTCGTGACGTCGCTCGCGCAGCCTTTGCCGGGTGCGCAGACGGTGAATCTGGCGCACGCCGCGCTGATCGGTCTGGCGCGCACGATCGCCGGCGAAAATCCCCAATTGAGATGCACCGCCGTCGACGTGGATCCCCTGGAAGGGAGCCGCAGTCTCCTCGCGCGGCAAATCCTCAGCGACGATCCCGAGACTGAGGTCGCGTTGCGGGGCGATGTGCGGCGCGTGCAGAGGCTTGTTCCGGCGGCCGCTCTCCGCCAGGAGGAGGAGGAGCCCGAGACACGCACGGTCTCCGCCACCTCCGTACAGGCCTTCCGCCTGTCGCGGGGAGCCGAGAACCGCCTCGAGAGCCTGCGCTTCGAGGAGGCTCCTCGGCCGGCTCCCGCCGCAGGCGAAATTGAAATCGAAATCAAGGCCGCGGCGCTCAACTTCAAGGACGTGCTGAAGGTTCTGGGCATGTTGCCCGTCAAGGCGCTGGAGGGCTCCTATCACGGCGCCGAACTCGGCATGGAGGCGGCGGGCGTCGTCACCGCCGTCGGCGAAGGGGTGACGGCCTATAAGGTCGGCGACGAGTTGATGGGCTCCTTCAAGGGTTCCTTCAGCTCCCATGTGCGCGTGCCCGTCGATCGCCTGCTCGCCATGCGCAAGCCTTCGTCCTTGACGTTTGAAGAGGCCGCCAGCGTTCCCGTCATCTTCTTGACGGCCTATTACGCCTTGCATGACATCGCACGGCTGAAGGCCGGCGAAACCGTGCTCATTCACGCCGCCGCCGGCGGCGTGGGGCTCGCGGCGATCCAGGTCGCGAAATCGATCGGCGCACGTATCTTCGTCACGTCGGGAAGCGAGGCGAAACGAGACTATCTGCGCACGCTGGGCGTGGAGCAGGTCTTCGACTCGCGCAGCCTCGAATTCGCCGACGGCGTTCTGAAGTCGACGGGCGGCCGGGGCGTCGACGTCGTCCTCAACTCGATCGCGGGAGAGACGTTGGTCAAAAGCTTGGAGGTGACGGCTCCCTTCGGACGATTCGTGGAGATCGGCAAGCGCGACATCGTCGAGAACGCGCGCCTGCCGCTGCTGCCCTTCAACAAGAACCTCCTGTTTGCAGCGATTGATCTCGACCGACTCATGGCCGAGCAGCCGAGTGCGATTCGAGAACTTCTCGCCCAGATCTGGGACCGGTTCGAGCGCGGCGATCTTCGCCCCACGCCTGTGACCGTCTTCCCGCTGCACGAGGCCGCGGACGCGTTCCGCTTCATGGCGCAATCAAAGCAGACGGGTAAAATCGTCCTGTCCTTCAGCGACCCCGCGCGCGTCGAAGTCGTGCCGGAGGAAGTCGAGAAAAAGCTGATTCAGCCGAAAGCCACCTACATGGTGACAGGCGGCTTCAGCGGCTTCGGCCTGAACGCTGCGCGTTGGCTGGCGCAGCAAGGGGCGGAGAATCTGGTCCTCGTCAGCCGCAGCGGCGCCGCCTCCAGCGAGGCGCGACGCGCGGTGACGGCGCTCGAAGCGCAAGGCGTCAACGTCATGAGCGTCGCCGCCGACGTCAGCGTCGAAGCCGATGTGGCGGCGATGATGGCGCGGATCGACCTCGAGCTTCCGCCGCTACGCGGCGTCGTGCATTCGGCGGCCGTATTGGACGACACCGTGCTTTCTGGACTCACCGACGAACGGTTCGACGCGGTCTATCGCCCCAAGGCGGTCGGCGCCTGGAACTTGCACCAGGTGACCCGCAACGCGCCGCTGGACTTCTTCTTGTGTTTTTCGTCGATTTCGGCGCTCATCGGCAATCCGGGGCAAGGAAACTATGTCGCGGCCAACGTCTTCCTCGACATGCTCGCGCACTACCGGCAGACGCTCGGCCTTCCCGGTCAAAGCGTCAATTGGGGCGCGATCGGCGACGTCGGAATGCTGACGCGTGACAAGACGGTTGCGCAGCACCTCGCGCGGGCAGGCATCCAGCCAATTTCCTCGACGGAAGCGCTCGAGGATCTGGAAGGATCTCTGCTTCAGGGGATGGCGCAATTCGCCTATGTCGATGTCGACTGGTCCAAGTGGGCGTCGACCCATCCGGCGAGTTCGGCTCCCCGCTTCGCGCCTCTTGTCAGTGAGGCCCGCGACGAGTCCGACAGCGTCATCGACCGCGTCCGCGCTGAACTGGCGCAGATTGAGCCGGAACAGCGTGGCGAGCACATCGTCGGCGTCGTTCGTCGCGTCGTCGGAGAGACTCTTCGCATCCCCTGCGATCGCATCGACATAGACGCTCAATTGTCTGATATGGGCATCGACTCGTTGATGGCCGTTGAATTGCAAGTCGCGGTCAAAGCGACGCTCGGGGTCGAAGTTTCTCTCATGGAGCTCATGAAGGGACGAACCGTCGCGTCGCTCGGTCGAGATTTGCTGAAGCGTTTAGGCTGAAGACGACTGACGAGTCTATCAGATCTGCACCTGCTGAATTCGAGGAACATAAGAAATGCGCATTGATGCCGTGAAGGCCGCCTTGCCGTCGCGCAAGCTGTCGAATGAAGACATCCTTCAGATTGTCCGTGAAAGCAGCGAAGCGACGTATGACGGCGATCTCGACGCGGCGATAAAGAGAATCGAGAGCTGGCTGACCTACAGCGGCGCGCAGACGCGTTACGCGCTTGAGGAAAACGAAACGCCGTTGAGCGTCTTGACCGGCGCCATCGACGCCGCGCTGGAAGAAGCGAAATGCACCAAAGATGACATCGATACGCTCGTCTATGTTGGCGTCGGACGCGGGTTCATCGAGCCGGCCGGCGCTTATCTCGTGGCGCATGCGCTGGGCTTCAAGAATGCGCATTGCTTCGATGTGCTGGACGCCTGCAACAGCTGGTCGCGGGGCGCGCAGATCATCTATCACTTCCTGCAGTCGGGAAGCAGCAAGCGTGCGATGATCGTCAACGCCGAGTTCAGCGTGACCGGCAATCGGCTTGGCAATTTCGCCCTGCGGCACGAGGAAGAGTTGAACTGGACGTTCCCGACATACACGATCGGCGAGGCGGCCACGGCGACCATCCTTTCAGCCGATCCGACGAACGAGTGGAAATTCAAGTTCCGCTCCCGGCCAGATCTCGCCGATCTGTGCACGATCCCCGTCAACGGCTTTCAGGGCTATTGCAATCAGACTGAGCGCATCGGCAAGAACGGCAACCGGTTTACGTCTTACGGCTACGAATTATTCGAGGCGGCCGGTCCCGAGCTCATCCAGGTGTTTCAAGACCTCAATCCGCCTCTGGACAAGCTCCGCGCGATCTTCCCTCACGCGGCGTCGCAAAAGGCGGGCGACGACCTCGCCGACATGTTCAGCCTGCGGCATCTGGTGTCCAACGTCTATCCGCGTTGCGGCAATCTCGTTTCCTGCTCGGTGCCGGCGGCCATGGCCTTCGCGATCGAAGAACAGCGTGTGGCGCGTGGAGACCTGCTTGCCGCGGTTGTCGCCAGTGCGGGCATGTCGTTTTCAGCATATTCGTTCATCTACTGAAGACGCTCACGATGATGCTCATGACATTGCCCGCCATCGTCATCAACTCCGGCGCCTATGGCGTCGGCTGCTTCATCGCGACCCGTTTCTCCGACAGCCAGCGTCGAACGCGGATCGTTGCGGAATGGATACGCGCACGCGCCTCTCTCATTCGCCGGGATCCCGGTCCTTCGTTCCGGCGACTGTTTCCCAAACTGCCGCGCGCGGTCGAAGGGCGGGAGAAATGAGCGACGACCGCATCGTCGCGATCTGTGCCGACGATTACGGCCTGTCCTACGGGGTGAGCATCGGCATTCTCGAGGCGCTGGACGCCGGCCGGCTGACGGCGGTGTCCGCGCTGGTGAATGGCCCGCGCTGGCCCGCCATGGGGGTCGAATTGCGCCGGCGCTGCCGCAACGCAGACGTCGGTCTGCATTTCAACCTCACGCTGGGCCGCCCGCTCGGACCGATGCCGACTTTCGCTTCGGACGGGAGCTTTCCGCCGGTCACGACCGTCGTCCGCCTCGCCCTGCGCCGCAAGCTGCCCTTGGCTGAGATACGCGCTGAGATCGATCGCCAGCTGAACCGCTTCGAGACGGTGATGGGCCGCGCGCCGGATTACGTCGACGGCCATCAACATGTGCATGGGCTGCCGGGCGTCCGCGACGCGTTGATCGAGGCCTTGGCGGCCCGAGGGCTCGCCGGTCGGGTTTGGCTGCGCGACGCCGCCGACGAGCTCCATCGCATCGTCCTGCGCGGCGCCCATGCGCCCAAAACGCTCGCCCTGGCGCTCGCTGTTCAGGGCCTGTCCTCGGGTTTTCGCCGCGCCGCGCTGCGTCAGGGCTTCGTGACCAATGAGGGTTTCTCCGGACATTCGGTTTTCGATCCGGGGAAGGACTATGCGCGAGCCTTCGAGACCTATCTTCGCGCGCCGGGGCGCCGCCATCTCGTCATGTGCCATCCCGGCCATGTCGACGACGAGCTCAGGGCCCAGGACTGGGTGACCGTCACCCGCGAGCAGGAGCTCGCCTTCCTGCTCTCGCCGCGTCTACCGGACATGCTGGAAGAGCGAGGATTAAAGCTCGCGCGGCTCAGCGAGGTCTGTCCGCACCCATCGCCGGACGGCGGACGGATGAGCGAGGCGACGCCTCTATGAGCGAAGGCCTGACGCGGTTGCTCGAAGCGCAGGGGATTTCCGCATGAGCGAGGGCGCCAAGCGGGCCGTCGTCATTACAGGCGCATCGACGGGCATCGGCGAAGCCTGCGTCAGGCTGCTCGTCGAAAAGGATTTCCTGGTTTTCGGCTCGGTGCGCATGGCCGACGACGCCGAGCGTCTGAAGGCGCAATTTGGCGAAAATTACGCCCCTCTCGTCTTCGACGTGACCGACGGCGATGCTGTCGCGCGGGCGGCCGTCACGGTCGAGGACCGGCTCCAGGGCAGGACGCTGGCGGGGCTCGTCAACAACGCCGGAATGGCCGTGGCGGGGCCGCTGCTGCATGTGCCGATCGAGGAGCTGCGCCGCCAGTTCGAGATCAATGTCATCGGCCAGCTTCGGGTGACGCAGGCCTTCGCGCCGCTGCTCGGCGCCCGCGCTTCCCAGGGAGAGCCGTCAGGCCGCATCGTCAACATGAGCTCGGTGGCGGGCCGCATGGTCGGGCCGCTGATGGGACCCTACAGCGCCTCGAAATTCGCACTCGAAGCGATGTCCGACGCGCTCCGCCGCGAATTGGCGGTCTATGGAATCGCGGTCGTGGTGATCGAGCCCGGCATGATCGCCACGCCGATCTGGGACAAGGCCGAATCGGCCGCTTTCGACGCCTTCGACCCGACAATTTACGGGCCAGCCGCGCGCCGCGTGCAGAAATGGGCGGTGGACCAGGGGCGCACCGCCGTCGGGCCAGCGGTTGTGGCCGAAGCGGTCCATCGCGCCCTCGTCGGGTCGCGGCCGCCGCTGCGCATCCTCGTGCTCGGCAACAGCGCCTTACACTATTACGCACAGCTGCTCGTGCCGCCGCGCCTCATGGATTGGCTGATGGCCCGCCATTTCGGCTTCGATAAAATTCGACGGACGCTGGTCTCGAGCCGCGCCGCCAAAAAAGAAGTGACCCAATGGCCCTAGACCGCCCGAAGATCCTTATCGCGACCTTTGGCACGCTGGGCGATGTGAATCCGTTTATTGGATTAGGGCGCGCCCTGCAGCGGCAAGGCTGCGTCCCGGTCATCGCCACGTCAGAAGAATATCGGGATCTCATAGAGGGAGAAGGGCTGGACTTCAGGCCTATGCGACCGGATCTCGGAGAAATCTCATCGCGGCTGAATATGCAGAAGGGCGAGATCGCGACCAAAATGTCGCGGAGTAAAAGATTTCTATTCGATCAGGTGATGTTTCCACATCTTCGCGACGCCTACCGTGACGTCATGGAACTGACGAAGGATGTTGATGGCGTCGTGACGCATTGCTTGGCGTTCGGCGCTAAGGCTGCTGCGGAACAGCGGAATCTTCCTCTCTTCAACGTCTTTCTTTCGCCCATGCTGCTATTTTCTGCGGACAATCCTCCGTTAGGCACGCCGGCGCCGTTCATGACATCTCGGTCGCCGCTCGCCGTCGGATATAATGGGCTCCTGATAAAAACGATCGAAGCGGCGTTGACTCTCCTGGCTTCGCCGCTCGCGCGATTTAGAGATGAACTGGGTTTGCCTGGCGTGCGTGGTTTTGAGCTTCTGGTGGGCGCTCCGGGCGCCGCAGCGACGATCGGCTTATTCAGCTCGCTCCTGATGCCCCCGGTCTCCAAGCCGAGAAGATCGGAAATTGTTGTTGGACATAGTTTCCACGATGGGTGCAACGGGCCTGCGGGCGCGTCCGACCCGGGGGGGCTTCCCTCTGATTTAATAGAATTTTTGGACTCAGGGTCCGAACCTATCGTCTTCACGCTCGGGAGCCTCGTCGCGATCGATCGGATAGACTATTTTCGAGCCTGCGCGATCGCAGCTCGGTCCCTCAAAAGGCGTGCTATTCTTTTGGCGGATAGCGCCGATGTGGACAAATTGCGCCAAGAGATGTCGTCCGAGATTTCCGTGCACGGCTACGTCCCGCATTTGCTGCTGTTTCCCAGATGTTGCGCTGTGGTTCATCACGGCGGAATGGGATCTGTGGGGCAGGCGCTTCGCGCCGGCAAGCCGCAACTTGTCACCCCATTTTGTAACGACCAATTCGATATCGCTGAGCGCCTGAGGCGACTTGGCGTTGCGCGGACGCTGAAGGCTAAAGACGTCTCCGCTGATCAATTGGCGCGGAATATTGAATGGCTCTTGTCGTCGGCGAGTTATGCTGACCGTGCGAGGGCGGTCGCTGATGAAATCGCATTAAACGATGGCGCGGAGTCCGCTGCGGCGTTAATATCGCAAAGGCTTAGGCGTCGAGGACCAGGAATAAGCGGTTGCGTTGTCGAAGGTAGCCTGGAACAGAGCGCGTCCGAGGACTGCGGCGGCAATGTCTAAATCCCGATAACGGCATGGCGGCGGGTGACATGAACCACGAATTTCGTTTCGGAATGTCGGATGGCGCGGCCCTGCATCGGGCGGAACGTTTGCTGCGGAGTCGCATTTCCCTGCGATCGATCCTCCAGATCCTTCTCATCGCAGCGTTGACCATCGGCCTGCCGCTTTTCGTCTGGGCGTATTTCGTGGGCGCCGACGACGCGCCCGCCAAACCGATAAAGGAGACGGCGTGGGCTCCCGCGGCCCTCGGCGTTGGCGCGCTGGGCTGGATCGAACCGCGCTCGCGACTCATCCGAGTTTCGAACGAGGCGGCCGCGACCGGCGGCGTCGTCGGCGAAATACTGGTGCGGGAAGGCCAGGCCATCAAGGCGGGGACCCGGATCGCGGTGCTCTCCGACTGGCGTCGTCGCCGAGCGGAAGTGGCGCTCGCCGTGGCGGAAATTAGCGCCGCTAAGGCGCGTCACCTTGCAGCTGAGGCCGAACTCGAGAGCGCCCAGCGGGACGCCGAGCGCAAGAAGAGCCTGTACAAGTCCGGCTCCGCCACGCTTTCCGTGGTTGATGGCGTCGAACTACGCCTGAAAAAGGCCAAGGCGGATGTCGACGTTGCGACCGCGAGCATTCATCAGAGCGAGGCCAATCTGGAGCTCAAGGAGGCGCAGCTGTCGCAGGCGGTGTCGACCGCGCCCATCGACGGCGTCATCATCAAGATCAATGCGCGCCCCGGCGAGCGCATCGGTCCCAGCGGTGTGGCCGATATTGCGAATCTCAACGAGCTGGACGTCGTCGCCGAAGTTTACGAGACCGACATTCCACGGGTCAGAGTCGGTCAGAAGGCGATCGTAAAACTTCCGGAGCGGACCGCGCCCTATCCGGCAAAGGTGCGCGAGATCGCTTTTCTCGTCCGCAAAAATCATGTCAACGACGCTGATCCGCTCGCGGACCGCGACAATAGGATCGTTGAGGTGCGGCTCACTTTGGAGCGTCCAGGCATCGAGCAGCTTTGGCACCAGCTCTTTCGTCAGGTTCAGGTGCAAATAGAAAAGTGAGCGGGTTACCCTCGGCGCTCTTCGCCGCTCGATTAGCGTGGCGCCAGCTCATCTACGACAAGCCCAAACTGCTTGCCGCCACTTTGGGCGTGCTGTTCGCCTGCGTCCTCGTGTTCATGCAACTTGGCTTTCGAGATTCGCTTTACACCAGCGCGTCTTCCGCGCCGCTGAAGATGCAGGGCCAGCTGTTTTTGCTGCACAAGCAGACGGAAGCCCTCTGGCGCCCGGTCTCCTTCGAACGAAGCATCCTGATGCGCGCCTTGGGACTTCCGGCGGTGCGGCGAGTCGTGCCCCTCTACATGTCGCTCGGACAATTCAAGAATATGGACACCCATATCCAGCGGACGCTGATGATTTATGGGTACGATCCCACAGCCGAGCTCATTCATATCGACGAATTTGCGACGTTCAGATCCGAGCTGCAGCGGCAGGACACGGCGCTCTTCGATGTGACCTCGCGCCCGGAGTTTGGTCCGATAAAGGAGTTGATCGCCTCCGGGCGCGACATCACCGAAATAAACGGTCGCAAAGTAAAGCTCGTCGGCACCTTCAATATGGGCACCACTTTCGCCGCCGACGGCAATGTCGTGATGAGCGATCTCAACTTTCATCGCGTTTTTCCTTCGCGATCCCTCGATCAGATTGATATCGGCTTCGTGCTGCTGGCGCCGGGCGCGGACATCGCCGCGGCGCAAGCCGCGCTCCTGCGACTCGTCGGGCAGGAGGTGCAGGTCTTAACCTATGAAGAGCTCGTCCGCTTCGAGCAAGCCTACTGGGAGAATTCGGCGCCGCTCGGCTTCATTTTCGGTTTCGGCACGCTCATGGGCCTGATCGTTGGCATGGTGATCGTCTATCAGATCTTGTTCACGGATATTGGAAACAACATTCCGCAATACGCCACTCTGGTCGCCATGGGATACAGCCAGTCTTATCTGCGAAATATCGTCTTTGCTTCGTCGATATATCTGGCCGTATTCGGATTTCTGCCGGGCATGGCGCTGTCCACGCTGCTCTATCAAGTAGCGGAACGCTCTATTTTTATCCCGTTCCCGATGACCATCGGGCGTATCGCCAGCGTCTTCTTTTTTATTCTGACAATGTGCGCGCTGGCTGGCTTACTGGCGATACGCAAGTTGAAGTCGACGGATCCGGCGGACATGTTCTCATGAGCATGATCAACGTGAAGGGTTTGAATTTCGCTTTCGGACAAGGCGAGTTGCGCCGTCAGGTCCTGACAAACATTCATCTTTCTATCGAAACCGGCGAAATCGTTATTCTCACCGGGCCTTCTGGCTCCGGAAAAACGACGCTGTTGACCATCTTGGGAGGACTGAGGCTTGCGACCTCTGGAAGCGTCGTCGTACTCGGCGAGCAACTGGTGCGAAGCGAAACCAGCACACGGATCGCGGTGCGGCGGCAGACAGGATATATTTTTCAGCAGCACAATCTCTTCCTCTCGCTGACCGCCACAGAGAACGTCTGCATGGCGCTTGAGCTGCATGACGTATTTTCTGAAAAGGAACGGGTCGGGCTCGCGCGTCAAATTCTGACTCAGGTCGGACTAGAGGAGCGTCTGGAGTATCGGCCCCAGCAGCTTTCTGGCGGACAACGCCAGCGCGTTTCGATCGCGCGCGCCTTGGTTTCCAGGCCGAAGATCGTGCTCGCAGATGAGCCAACCGCGTCTCTCGATAAGAATAGCGGCCATGAGGCAGTCGAGATATTGAGAAGCCTCGCCAAGCAGAATGGAACGACGATTTTGATCGTCACCCACGACTATAGAATATTGGATATCGCCGATCGCATCATCAACCTCGAGGATGGGATCATCACATAATGGTTCGGTCGCACTAAAGCGGTCAGTGTCACGATACGTCGAAACGGGGTCTGATTCACTCGCGTCGGCCAAGCGTAGATCGGTCGCCCCGGAGACCAGCACTGCAAGTTAAACCGATGAATGCTGTCCGGCCTTCGTTTTCTGGCAGGAACGTCAGCCAAATCGCACAAAGTCCTGCTCGGCTGAACACAGGCCAGAGGAGAAAGCCAAATGCGTAGAGTCTTCTTCGCCATATTAGGCCTGCTGGCCGGCTATGCTGCTGGAGCGGCCCTGGGAGGAGTCCTCGTCTCGCTTTTCTCTGGCAACGTGCACGATAAGGATCTCGAGATCGTGATGACGTCTGCCTTCGTCACCGGGCCAGTGGGAGCCTTTATGGGTTTGCTGGCCGGGTTATTCGCGCAGCGCAGCTCAAAAAAGCAAGGCGAGCCCCGATAGAATGAAAGCGATGATCCCCCCGGAACGCACGAAACTCCCGATCTTGTAAAGGCCTTCGCTGCGCAGGGATTGACCCAGGAATTCAAGGCAGATGGCGACGATCAGGAGCTTGAACCAGATCGGGGTATCGCCAAAGGGAAAGATCGGTACGACCATCTCGCCTGCCATCCACGTTCTTCAACAAGCGCGCCGAACGCTTGCCGAGCGGATCAATTACGCAAGCTGCTCGCGCGCCTCCGTGCTCAGCAGCGCAACGTCGTTTTGACGACGATCTCTTTCCCGGTCGCGAAACACCTTGATCGCTGTTGTGCAGAGACAGAGACTCAGGACTTGCCATCAACATTGATGACGGGAGCAACTAGCGCCGCGCAGAGCCCGGCTTGGCCCTGTTTGGCGATTTTTGGATCGCGTAAACTGTTCCGGTGATGTTGGTCGATGACATCACGCACTTTTTCTGAAAAGTCTCGATCGAGGAAGGCGTTGCCCAGTCCAATGCCCGCGTTCGCGATGAGGACGTCAACGGGCCGGCCGAATTGCTGAGCTGCGTCATAAAGCCGATCGACGCCTTCGATTGTCGAAAGATCAGCTTCAATCGCGACAACGTTAGCGCCTCGCGCTTCGAGATTTGCGGCAGCGTCATATATGCGCGCCTTGTTGGATGCGATTGCGACATCGAAGTTATTGGCGGCGCAAACTTGCGCCAGTTCGAAGCCGATGCCGACTGAAGCGCCGGTGACGACGGCAAGCGGACGGCCGCCAGAATGATGCCGACAATGGCCGCACGAACTTTTCCTGTCGTTCGTCAAAAGGGCGTTAGGCGCCTTGCGCATGGGGCCTGCGGCGCTGAAGGCGGAGGCCTCGCGCTTTGGGCTTCGGTTACGAGCCTGCTCTACGGCGACGACAAAGGCCCGCGTCAATGCATCAACAACGAGAGCGAACGCGCGCGCGATCCACAGGGTGGGTAGGCGCGTTCGGCGGCAAAACGCCCCGAGGAGAAACCGCAACAAACATGGACAGCGCTCCGCTTGCCGCTATACGCGCGTGACTTAAATGCAATGACAGTCAACGGCCGAAAATAATTAGGGTTCACGATGATCCCACGGAAAAAATTAGCCTTTCTTCTGTCGCTTATCCTGGCGTTCGCGCTTGTGCGCGTTCCCTGCCTCGCACATGCGGCTCTCATCTCGGCTTCGCCTCAGGATGGCGCAACGGTTCCAAGCGGAGAAGTCGTCATTCAACTTCGGTTCAATAGCCGTATCGACTCGAAGCTTTCGCGTCTCACGCTTCTCAAGGCCGCAGATCAAAGCGTCGTTCAGCCTCTCGAAACGAGCCCGGTATCCGAGGGCCTAAAAGCGAGAGCGGCGGATTTGCCGTCGGGCGCGTATTCGCTCGAGTGGCAAATACTGAGTCTTGACGGCCACTTGACGCAAGGCCGGCTGAACTTTCGCGTGGAACGCTGATTATGCAAGCCTTCATTGCGTTGTACGGCTTTTTGGACCTCGTGCTGCGCGCCTATCTCCTCGCGACGCAAGCGATCGTCGTGGGTGGCGTAGCGTTTCTGACGCTCGTTCTGTCCCCTCTTGACGGGACACTAGACGCCGAAGAGGCGCCAATTGCGCGACGTTGCCTGCGCATTCTTTTTTGGAGCTGCTGTGCTTCGGTCTTCGGCGAGATCGTCGCCGTGGGCGTGCTGACCGCGATGCTGGTCGGAACGTTGCAGGTGGATTTTGCGGTCGCAGCCAGCGCCGACGCCGTCGTCAGTCATTTCATCGCCATGATCCTGTCGGGCGCATTGGCGCTTTACGCCCGCCTCGGCGCCGGCGCCTTTTTCAAGTGGAGGGGGGGCGCCGTCGCCATAGCGTTGCTGCTGGCGTGTGCGCATGTGGGCGTGACACATGCCGCGAGCCGGCCCGTCGCCTCTCCATTGCTGGTGACGACCGAGATTGTGCATGTGCTTGCAGCGGCGATCTGGATCGGCGGCATTCCATTCTTTTTGGTCGCGCTCGGCATGACGAAGGACGCGGCGCGGCGACTAATCGTCTCCAGATTCTCCCGGAACGCGATGTGGTCCGTGGCGGCGCTGACGGCTGGCGGCCTTCTGATGACGACGCGCCATTTTTCGGATTTCAGCGCGTTGTATGAAACGAATTACGGCATGCTGGTCAGCACCAAAATCGTGCTCCTGTTTGGCTTGCTGTGCTTTGCCGCCGCCAATCTTTCGACAACGCGCAAACTGTGGCGGATTCCTTCTACGCCGATCAGAAGGTTATTGCGTTTCTCTGAGGTGGAGGTGGGGCTGGGCCTCGTTGCGCTGTTTTGCGCCGCCGCTCTCGCGTCGGCGTCGCTCCCGACAGACGGCGCGGAGCGCACGAGCCTGTCTGAGATCACGGCGCGTTTCGCCCCGCGCTGGCCGAGTTTCCAGAGTCCAGCGTATGCCGAGTTGTCTGCTGCGCAAGCAGCCTCCAGCGTAGCCGAACCAGGAACGCCCAGCCCACCCAGCGCGGCGGACATCGCCTGGGCGGAGATGAATCATCATTTGGCGGGCGTTTTTGTTGTCCTCATGGGCTTTTTCGCCTTGCTTGAGCGCCATCGCCAAACCGCGTCGGCGGCGCGTCATTGGCCTTTGTTATTCTTGTTGCTTGGCGGCATTCTAGCGGTTCGCGCGGATGAAACCGCATGGCCCCTCGGACCCATCGGGTTCTTCGAAAGCCTTCGTGATCCTCAGATCGTTCAACATAAAGTAATCGTGGCGCTCATTGCGACCTTTGCGATATTCGAATGGCAGGTTCGACGCGGCCGCTTCAAGTCGGACTGGCCAGCCTTTGTCTTCCCGATCACAACCGGCGCGGCGGCGGCGTTTCTGTTGACGCACTACGGACACACGGAAGGCAAAGACGAGGTTCTGGTCGCGATCAGTCATACGCCTATCGCGTTGCTCGGGGTTGTCTCCGCGAGCGCGCGCTGGCTGGAAATACGTTTGTCGGACACCCCCGCGGGTCGAATTGGTGGTTATGTTTGGCCCATTGCATTCATGCTATCGGGCCTCTTGCTTCTGCTCTACCGAGAAGTATGACGGGAGCGACGCGCGCTATTTCTGCGGCGACCATCCGATAGATCGGCAGCCCAGCCTGGCAAAGCTATTTGTGCAACCGGGAAGCTACCTTCTCCCGGTCAGAAAAAAGGCTTCCATAGCGCCCTTACCCTTGATTTCGAGGCCGTCACGCGGCGCCAAAATGAAGTCCCCGCCCAGATGTTCATAGGTCGATGCTGAAACCTGGATGCGGCCGGGCAGGCTGCTCGACTCCAGCCGGCTCGCGACATTCACCGCATCGCCCCAGATATCGTAAATGAACTTGTGCGCGCCGATGACGCCCGCGACGACGTCGCCGGAGTTGATGCCCATCCTGATCTCGAGCGGCGTCGGCAAAGTATCGTTGAGAATGTCCAGCGTTTCGGCCATCGCCAACGCCATGTCCGCGACGGCGTGCGCGTGATCGTCCCGATCATCGAAGAGCCCGCAGGCGACCATGTATGCATCGCCAATCGTCTTGATCTTCTCGACGCCGAATTTGAGCGCGAGTCCGTCAAACGCCGAGAAAACGCGTCCCAATACGCCAACAAGTTCGGGAGCCGACAGCCTGGAGGAGAGCTCGGTGAAGCCGACGAAATCGGCAAACAGAATCGTGACGTCGCTGACATGATCCGCGATGACCGTTTCGCCGCTCTTTAGGCGCGCGATAATCGGCGCCGGAAGAATGTTGAGGAGAAGCTGCTCGGAGCGCTCTTTCTCGATACGCAACGCGTCGAGCGCCTCGCGCTCTCGGTCCCGTAGATGCTTTTTCTCCAGTGACGATCCGATACGCGCACGAAGGAGCACCGGATCGAAGGGTTTCGCGAGATAATCATCGGCGCCCGCCTGGATGCATCTGACGATGGAGTCGATCTCGTTCAAGGCCGATATCACGATGACGGGAATGTCTCTCAAGGCAGGATCAGACTTGAGGATCGAAAGAACATCGAAGCCGCTGATATCCGGCATCAGCAAATCGAGCAAAATGAGATCGAAGGGCGCCTCCCTCAACATCTCCAGCGAGCGAGACCCATTTTCAGCCAGCGCGACAGAGTGGCCCTGTCGTTCCAGTCGGCGCTTCAGGAGTTCGCGATTAGACGCGTTGTCGTCGACCACGAGGATACGACTCGGCTGTACGGCGACACTGTCGGCTTCGTTTTCTGAGATCGGCTGGACAGAGGCGACGAAGCGAAATGCGACCATGGCGGAGACGGGTCCCGAGCCGATTTCGGCGTCGTTGGCCGGCGCGTCGGTTTCGGGGAGTGAAAAACTGACCAGGCCGTCGATACGCTCAAGCAGGCGCGACGCTTCCTCCAGAAGTCGATTGAGGTCCGAGACCAGCGCCTGCGCGTCGTCAACGCCCGCTGCGTCTTCGCGCAGCATCTCGCCATATCCCTTTATGGCGTTGATGGGCGTGCGCAGATCGTGCCGCAAGTGGCGACGATAGTCCTCGGAATCTTCGCCTGGCCCGCGCGTCGGCGCGCGCGACCGACTGACGAGTGACGCGATGACATCAATCAGCGAACGGCTGGCGGCGTGGATTTTTTCGAGGTCGTCACGAAATTCCCCGTGACCGTTCCTTTCGGCCTCGTCCAGCAAAATTTCAGCATAGCCCGCAATCGCCTCTGCAGGCGCGCTCAACTCCTGCTGCACATAAGCAAGCAGTGCGCGATCGCTCCTGTCGGCGGACGGCTGGAAGCCATGCGACATCATCTTAATTTCCCAAGCCGGAAGGCGACAACGCCCGCTGTCCAAGATGCGCGAGTCGCGTTTCTCATAATCGTTTCAACTGGTGGGGTCGCCAGAGTTCGCTCGACAAGACCGGCGACGCATCGTTGGAGACGGCTTCGAGACGACAATTGATCAGACGATGCTAAGCGCCAGATTGAATCAGGGCCGTGATCTTGCCCAGAAGTCGCGTGATCTCGACGGGCTTCGTGTCATAATCGTCGCATCCCGCTTCGATCGCCTTCTCTCGGTCCCCCGCCATCGCATGGGCGGTGAGGGCGATGACCGGAATCCTGCGCGTCGCTTCGTTTTCTCTGACCCGGCGGGCCGCCTCCCAGCCATCGATGACCGGCAGGCTCATGTCCATCAGGATGAGATCTGGCGATTCGGCGGCGGCCATGTCGACGCCCTGTTGGCCGTCTATCGCGATCACGACTTCATAGCCGTTGCGCCTGAGGCGTCGCGACAGCATATCCCGGTTCATCTCATTATCTTCGACAAGCAAAATCTTCACCACCGACCCTGTCTCCGATGTCAATGCGCTTGGACGGCGTCCGCCGCGCTGGGATTGAGGCACTGACGCATAATCGTCACCAGCTCCTCAAGATAGTCATGGTCCTTTGTGATGATGTCAGCTCCGAATTCTTTCAGCTTGCGCATATCCTCTTCGCTGAGATCTTTCGCCGTGACGATGACGACCGGCAAATGGTCATAGGCGCGGCGCTTACGCAATTCTCTCAAGAAACCGAACCCATCGAGATTTGGCATCATCAGGTCGAGAAGGATAAGGTCCGGCGCCGGATTTTCAGCGATCCAATCGAGCCCATCCTGCCCGTTGATGGCGGCTTCGGCCTTATAGCCAGCGCCCGAAACGCAGCGGCAAAGAAGCTCGCGCGTGGCGGCGTCGTCCTCGATGATGAGCACCTTGGTTTCGCTCGATGCCCCGCAATATTGCGTCATCAGGGCCGTTAAGCGCTGACGGTCGATGGGCTTGGTCAAAAGCTCCGCCGCCCCGAGCGGAATCGCCAGAGCGCGCTCGTTGAGAATCGTCACCATGATGACGGGGATGTTCCGCAGTTCATCATCCTCCTTGAGCTGCCTGAGCACGCTCCAGCCGTCGAGCTGGGGCATCATCACATCCAGCGTGATCGCATTCGGCCTGTGCTGTCTCGCCAGGGCCAGCGCTTCCAGCCCATTACGGGCGGCGATGACGTGATAGCCCCTGTTCTCCAAAGTTCGTGTGAGCAGGTCGCGCGCGGTCGCGTCGTCGTCGACGACCAGTATCGTAGAGAGAGGCCGGGACGAAGTCGGCTCGGCCCGTTTCTTCGTCGCGAGGGTCTCCTGCCGATCCGGAAGCCTGATCGTGAAGGTCGAGCCTGCGCCCAGCGCGCTCCCAACGGAGATGTCGCCGCCGAGCGCCGCGCAAAAATGCTTGGTGATCGCGAGCCCCAGCCCCGTCCCTCCGAAGCGCTTCGTGGTCGACGCGTCCGCTTGGGTGAAGGCCTGGAACAGGCGGGAAAGCTGCTCCTGCGTCATGCCGAGCCCCGTGTCCGACACGTGAAAAATCACAAAAGCGTCGGCGTCCCGCTCGACGGTCAAAGTGACTTTTCCCTGGCTCGTGAATTTGTTTGCATTGCTCATGAGATTGAGCAGGCACTGCTTGACCTTCGTTTCGTCGGACAAAAAGCCGCCCACGTCATCCGGGCAGCAGAGCTCAAGCGTATTGCCGTTCTTGTCGGCGAGGGGCTGAACGATCGAAAGGACCTCATTCACGAGAGGCCTGATCTCCACCTTCTCGATGAAGACCTCCATCTTTCCGGCTTCGATTTTGGAAAGATCGAGAATATCGTTGATCAGCCCAAGCAGGTGCCGGCCCGCGCTCTCGATCCTCTTCAGGTCTTCGATCGGCTCTAAATCGCCGTCGTCGAGCGCGTTTTCCTGAAGCATTTCGCTATAACCAATGATGGCGTTGAGCGGCGTGCGCAGCTCATGGCTCATGTTCGCCAGGAAGGCGCTTTTTGTCTTGCTGGCCTCCTCGGCCGCCACGCGCGCGACTGACAATTCCTCGTTCGCGAGCTGAAGTTCGCGCGTGCGCGCCCGGATCTTGTCCTCCATGGAGTCGTAAAGTCCGCGCAGCTCCACGGTCATGGAGCGGATCGCCGTCAGCAGGAGCCCCGTTTCGTCACGGCTGCCAATCTCGAAATTTGCGTCGAGGTCACCCGCCGCGACCTTCTCGGCGACGCCGACGGCGGTCTTGATGGGCTTGGTGATCGTGCGCGCGACGCCCATGGCCAGAGCGATAATCGGCGGAATCATGAAGAACAGCAGCCAGAGCGTCGCCTCTTTCTGCGCGCTGGTGAGCGCGAAGGCCTCCTTCGTGCGCTGCTGTACGACCATGCCCCAGCGAAATGAGGGAACATAGGTCCACGAGGCGACGACGGGCCTGTTCAGGCGGTCATCGAAGAGGCCCGAGCCGTGGACGCCGGCGAGCGCCCGAGCGAGCGCTGGAAAAGCGCTGCCATCGAGCGGCGCCCTGATGCTGAAAGCCTTGGAAGCGTCGTACCGCAGCGGGTTGACCACGATCATTTGGCCCTGATCGAAGCGGGCGGCGACGAGCACCTCTCCTGTCTCGCCGAGACCTGTATAGTCGTTGATGAGGCTGTAAAGCTCCTGGTTATCGAGCTGGAAGACGACGACGCCGATCACGACGCCGTTTTCCAGAACAGGCCCCGCAATAAAGGCGGCAGGCTCTTTCAGCCCCGGATAGATCTGAAACGCCGAAATTTCGGCCTGCAGCAATGTGCGCGCGCGATTAATCGTGTCCGAAAGCTCCGTTCCCTTGAGCGGTTCGCCGAGCGAATTTGGGTTGAAAAGGGCAGGGTGCGATTGCTCGAAAAGCGTGAAGCCTTCGGGCGAGACAATCGCGCAGTTGACATAGTTGAACGTGTCGGAAAAACGCTTGAGAACCGGGCCGTGTTTCGCGACAGCCTGGCGATAGGACTCGGAGTCTCTCCCGCTCGTCCTTATGGCTTCAGAAAATTCCCGGGTGGCCTCGCCAATTGAAGCGCTGTGCATCAGAGATTCGACGCTTCTGATTTTTTCAAGCGTCAGAGTCTCCAGCTGCTCCACTTTCTTCTTGGCGACGACCTGCAGCGACCTCTGAATCGCCTGCTCGAGAGACTCTCGCGAAATGTCATAGGTTCGCCAGGCCAGAAGGCCGCAGGAGACGATATTGATCGCAAGGAACCAGAAGATGATCTTGGCGCCGATGGAGCGCCGGAGGAAATCGAGCCTGGGAAGCTTCATCGATCAGTCCGCCTCTGTCGGATTGGCCCATCTGCCGCCCCATCTGTTGTACAAGGCGGCAAGAAATTCCTCCCACTCGGCTTTCGTGCGAGTCGGCGGATAGGGCACGGGGCGGATCGGGCGATCGATCGTCCAGACAAGCTCAATCCGGCCATCAGTCCGAATTTTACCGACAGAGAAGGACCGCCACGTATGCTGCGTGTAAGGATCAACCGACACCAGACCTTCGGGCGCATCGAGGGTCTCGGTCAACATGGTGCGTTTGACCCTCTGTACGTCGAAGGACTGCGCCTCTTCGACGGCCTTCGCCCATAAGATGACGCTGAAGTATGAGGTCGCAATAACGTCGCCCGCCACACGGTTGGCGCCATATCTTTCACGAAAGGCGCGAATGAACCGCTCGTTCTCCGGCGTCTTGATCGCCTCGAAATAGCTCCAGGCGCTGTAATGGCCTTGGAGACTGGCGATCGGCAGGCTGCGAAGCTCCTCCTCGCCGATGCTGACGGAGACAACCGGCAACTTGTCAGCGGAAAGCCCAGCGTCGGTCAGCGCCTGATAGAACGCCTTGTTGGAATCGCCCACGACCGAACTGATGATAACGTCCGGCTGCGCCAGCTTGATTTTTTGGACCGCCTTGGAGACGTTGGCGCTTCCGAAGAAAATATAGTCTTCGCCCACAAGCTCCGCGCCAAGCGCGCGGATCGTGTCCTTCATGATTTCATTGATGCTGTGCGGCCAAACATAATCTGAGCCGATCAAATAGAATTTTTTGCCAATGTGATCGAGGCTCCATTTGATCGCCGGAATGACCTGCTGATTGGGCGCCGCGCCCGTGTAGATAATGTTGGGCGACTGTTCGAGTCCCTCATAGGCCATTGGGTAGACCAAGAGCTGACCGTATTTCTCGATTATGGGCGCAACCGTCTTACGGCTTGCGGAGGTCCAGCACCCGAAAATCACGGATACGTGTTCCTCGGTGATCAGGCGCTCGGCCTCTTTCGCGAAGGTCGGCCAATCGGATTTACCGTCGGCGATGATCGGCTGAATCTTGCGTCCCAGTAAGCCGCCCTTCGCATTGATCTGCTCTATCGCGAGCAGCTCCGCGTCGACCATTGAATTTTCGCTGATCGCCATCGGTCCGGTGCGCGAATGCAGAATTCCGACCTTGATCGGCGCGCTTTCCGCCTTGAAAAGCAACATCGTCGCGCCGAAGACCGTCGCGGCGGCGATAGCGATCGCGATAAAGCCTTTCCATGCGTCGCGACTGTCGAGGGCCATTGGCCGTATCCTGCTTCCGAGTTTGCGAAGATCGAAACTGGACGTCATTTACTCGATCGCCGCATTGCATGACTGGTTGTTTGAACAGAGGCTGTTTGAACGCGCCTCGAAGTGTCGGCGTTGTTTGTCAATTCCGTTCAACAGAAAATCGCGCCGCGTCGCGTAGAGCGCGGCGCGATTCATCCCGCACATAGGACATATGCCCGCCGGGCAGAACAACGAACTGCACGCGCGAACCATCGCCAAAGGCGGGAAGCTGGTCCAGCAAGAGTTTCGTCGCAAAATAGGGGGTAACGAGATCGGTAATTCCGTGCACGATGAGAACCTTGAGCCGCGGATCGAGCGCCAACGCCTCGCGCAGGTCTGAGACGGCTTCCGCGTTGACGCGCCCACCGCGCCCGTAATCCCATTGGTGCGCAACTTGCGCATTGAGGATTTCATATCGCGCCTCGTTTATTGGCCACTCTAGCTTTTCGGTCACGATCCGGCTCATGGCGGCGCCCAGTGGCGTGCGCAGCGTGTCAAGCACGGGGTCCTCCCAGTCGCTCTCTTGGGAAAAGGGCGCGGGGTCGAAGCCGGCCACTTCCCCATCATAAGCGCTCAGAATCCGCTGGTCGTCACGGGCGCGCTCGCGACTGAACGTCTTGACGTGCACACGGCCGCCGAGCTGTGACACCGTCTTGCTGTTGAGACCAGTGAATTGCGCTACCCTGGCGCTCAGCCGCGACAGAGCGTCGGCATCCCGCACCCCCTTGAGCAGATCGGTCAGATAAGCGCCTCCGGCATATTCCTCGACGTCGGCAAGTGCGGCTCTGTCCTTTGCGCCGCGCGCGACTGCTGCAAACGACGGCAAGTAAGCCGAGTAGGACAGAAGATTGCGCCCGTCCAACCAGGTGAAGTCGAGGACCGGCGAGATAAGAATGAGGCCTGTCACCCCCACGCTTTCGCGCTCTCGCAGCGCGTGCACCAGTTTGACGGCGCGAAAACTCCCATAGCTCTCGCCGACAAGATATTTGGGCGAGGCGAGGCGCCGGTGTGTGGTCAGCCATTTGCGAAGGACGACGGCAAGCGCGTCGGCGTCGCCTTCGACCGAGAACAATCGCTTCCTGAGATCCTCGCCTTCGCCAAGGATCTTGCTATAGCCTGTGCCCGGCGGATCAACGAACACCAGATCGGTGAAATTCAGCCAGCTCTCGGCGTTCTCCACGATTGTGGGCGGCGCCGATGGCGAGAGCGGGTTGGCCATCTGAAGGCGCCATGGCGACAGCGCGCCTAGACCGAGCCAGGCGGAGCCCGCGCCGGGTCCGCCATTGAAGACGAAAGCAATCGGTCGGTTGAGCGATTCCGCGCCCGCGCGTTCATAGGAAACATAGGCCACATCCGCCTGCGGCGCATCACTTTGGGCGTCCCGCAGATGGACGGCGCCTGCTCGCGCCGTGAACGCCGCCTTCTCGCCGCCGAGCGTGATCGTATGGTTCGTGACGACTTCCGCGGGCAGACCGCGTGACGGAGCGGATCGTTCGTCCGCGCTTTTCTTTCCCGCGGCCGCATCGTCCGCTCGGCATGGGAAGCAGCCCGCGACGATTGCGGCAACCAAGAATATCCATCGAATTGGCGGGTTACTCGTCATGCTTCGCCCATAGCAATCGCGTCGTACAATTAGTTTGAAGCGGTCTTGTTGCGGCATCTCGCTGCAACGCGCGAAGTTTCCGCTCGCCTATATGCTCTCAGAAAAGCATCAATTCCGGCGTCGACCTTCGTGGCAACGGAGGCTTCGGCTCCCGGCTCGAGACCGAGCGCCGTGTGAAGCGGCAGGTCCCCGCGGACAAGACTCAAAAAATGGCTCGCGGCTTCATTCGCGTCTGAGAATGTCAGCAGGCCGCGGTCTTTGGCCTCTTCGAGCAACGCCGCGACGCGCATGAGCTCGTTTTTCGGCCCACTTTCAAAGAAGAGCCGGCAGAGTTGCGGAAACCGCATGCGCTCACTGGAAATCGCCTGAAAAAACGCCATCGACTCCGGCGTCAAATACACCCCGACAAATTGACGCGCGAAGCTTCGAAGCGCCTCGACAAGGCCGATATCGAGATCTGGCATCTGCAGCCTGCTCGCTTTCAGGCGGCATTCCGCTTCGATCAAATGGGCGAACAAAGCTTCCTTGCTCGGAAAGTAAGCGTAAAGCGTCGCCTTCGACACGCAAGCGGACCGCGCGATCGCGTCCATGCTCGTCTCGGCGAAACCCTGTTCGAGGAATAATTTTCGCGCGGCTTCGATCACGGAACATTCCTTCCGTCCCGCAACATGCGCCTCTGTCGATCCTGCCGTCGCATGATCCGCCGACGGGCTCTTCATCGCGGGTTCCTCAATTTCAATCTTTGTAGCGGTAACGCCGCAAGGACTCTGGCTTTCATTCAAGGCTCTGCCCCGCACCATAGGCTCATTCTCGCACCTTCGCCGGGCTCAGCCCCGCCTGTCGCCGTGGGGTGTGACGTATCTATCGGCCCACTTTTGAAAAGTTTCAAACTAAACGATCCAGTTCAATTTAACGTTGACACACGGCAAAGAGCAAGCATAAAACTGAACCGTTCAGTTTAACCTGGGTTCAATATGAGTTGGAGGGCGCCTCAAATATCCCGGCCGTTGCTCAACCCGCATGTGGGGGATCGCCTCGCTCTTGCGCTCGAAAGTCCGAAGGCGCGAAACATCGCCCAGAGCGATCGGCGCCGAGGGATATTGATCCGCGCAAAGGGCAGGGCGGCGGCGCTGGGGCTTCTGCTCGCCGCGTTTCTTTCCGGCTGCGCTGTGGGCCCGGATTTCGCCGCGCCCGAGGCGCCCTTGGACGCGGGCTATGCGGCGGGCAAGCCAGCGAACATCACCCAGTCAGCGCCCATCGCGGGCGGCGGCGCCCAAAAGCTCGTTCCTGGCCGCGACATTCCGGGCGAATGGTGGCGACTGTTCCGCTCCAAGCAAATTTCGGCGCTGGTGGCCGAGGCGGTGGCCAATCATCCCAACATCGCCGCCGCCGAAGCGGCGCTGCGCCAGGCGCGCGAAACTACGGAAGCCGATGCGGCGTCCTTCTTTCCCTCGGCCACGCTGAGCCAGAGCGTGGCGCGCACGCAAATGACGACGGCGCAATTCGGCGGCTTCTCGCAAAGCTCCTCGTCGAGCGGGGCGACGGCGCTGCTTTATACGCTCCATAATTCGAATGTCGCCGTGTCGTTCACGCCCGACGTCTTCGGCAAGACGATGCGCACGGTTGAGAGCGATTTCGCCGCGGCCGAGTATCAGCGATTCCAGCTTGAGGCGACCTATCTGGCGCTGGCCGCCAATGTGGTGACCGCGGCGATCGCCGATTCCAATTACGCGTCGCAGATCAAGGTCACGCGCGATCTCATCGCCGCCTATCAGAAGCAACTCGACATATTGCAGAAGCGCTTCGAACTCGGCGCCGTGAGCGCGGCCGACGTGGTGTCGGAAAAGGCGCTCGTCGCGCAGGCGCAAGCGACGCTGCCGCCGCTCGAAAAAGCGCGCGCGCAGACGCGCAATCAGCTCATGGCCTATCTCGGCCGCTTTCCCAATGACGATAAGGGCGAAGCGATCGACATCGAGCATCTGCATCTGCCGCGTGATCTGCCGCTCAGCCTGCCGTCCAATCTGGTGCGCCAGCGTCCCGACGTTCTTTCGGCGGAGGCGCAGTTGCATCAGGCGAGCGCCAATGTCGGCGTCGCCACGGCCAATATGCTGCCGCAGCTCACGCTGACGGGCAATGGCGGCAGTCAGGCGTCGAATTTCGCGCAGTTGTTTTTGCCGCAGACCTCTGTCTACAATCTGGCGACGCAGCTCTCCGGCCAGGCGTTCGACGCCGGCAGATTATTCCATCAACGCGAGGCGAAGCTCGCCGCGCTGGAACAGGCGGAAGCGCAATATCGCGCCACCGTGATCAGCGCCTTCCAGAATGTCGCCAACGCCTTGCAGGCGATCAAGCATGACGCGGAAACGCTGCGTGCGCAGGTTGCGGCCGAAAAGGCCGCCGCCGAAAGCTTGGATATTTCGCAAGCCCAATATTTGGCTGGCTCGACGACCTATCCGACGGTGCTCAACGCCGCGCAGACCCTGCTCAGCGTCCGTCTCAATCGCGTCCAGGCGCAGGCGGCGCGCTTCTCCGATACCGCAGCGCTGATGCAGGCGCTCGGCGGCGGGTGGTGGAATCGCCTCGACGAGACGCCGGCGTCGCTTCCCAAACCCACCGACCTCATTTCAACCCTGCCGATCGCAGCGGCGATACGCGCCGAGGCTGAGGAACGCTCCCGTGCCCGTTAACACGCTATTGCAAGACCGTCTCGGATCGATGTTCAAGCCCATGATGATCATGCTGGCGATCGTCGCCCTCGTGTTCGCAGCTCTTTACGGCTTCGTCAGTTTCCGCTCGATGATGATCGGGCGGTTCCTCGCCTCCATGGCCAATCCGCCGCAGACCGTGTCGGTGACGACGGCAACCTATCGGGAATGGCGCCCGAAGTTTTCCGCCATCGGCACATTCCGCGCCGTCAATGGCGCGGACCTCGCGCTCGAAACCTCCGGCATCGTTGAGAAGATCCACTTCCAGTCGGGCGAGGACATCAAGGCGGGGCAAATTCTCATCGAGCTGCGCAAGGATACGGACAACGCCCGGCTCGAAGCCTTGAAAGCCACCGCGGAGCTCAACGCCATCAACCTGCGCCGCGACCAGTCGCAGCTCAAAATCCGCGCCGCGAGTCAGGCGACGGTGGATACGGACATCGCCAATCTGCGAAGCGCCAACGCCCAGGTCGTGCAGCAGGAGGCGGTGATCGCGCAAAAGACCCTGCTCGCGCCCTTCGCCGGAAGGCTCGGCATCCGCCAGATCGATCTTGGCCAATATATCGGCGCCGGAACGGTGATCGTGACTTTGCAGGCGCTCGATCCGATCTTTCTCGACTTCGTGCTGCCCCAGCAGGACCTGAACGGCGTGTCGGTCGGACAAACCATCGCCGCGACGGTCGACGCCTTTCCTGGCCAAAGCTTTACGGGCAAGATCGACGCCATCAGCTCCAAGGTGGATCTCGCGAGTCGCAACGTGCAGATCCGCGCGAGCCTCGTCAATGGCGAACGCAAGCTGCGGCCCGGCATGTTCGCTTCGGTGGAAATCGCGACCGGCAAGCCTCAACGCCTGATCACGCTGCCGCAAACGGCGATCGTTTATGCGCCCTTCGGCAATTCCGTGTTCCTTGCGCAAAAAAGCGAGGAGAGCGCCGATAAGAAGGCGCCGCAAGGCTCCGGGCTCGTCGCGCATCAAGCCTTCGTTCGGCTCGGCGAGGCGCGCGGCGACGAAGTCTCGGTGCTCGAAGGGGTGCCCGAAGGCGCCACGGTCGTCACGGCCGGTCAGGTCAAGCTGCGCAACGGCGCGCCGCTCGCCCTTTCGCAAGAGCCGTCGCCGCCTGTCGACGCCTATCCCAAGCCCGTGGATCAGTGAACGGAGATTTCGCAAGATGCGTTTCACCGACATTTTCGTGCGCCGCCCGGTGCTCGCCAGCGTGCTAAGCCTGCTGATCCTGGTGCTTGGCCTGAGATCGCTCGCGACTCTGTCCGTGCTGCAATATCCGCGCACGCAAAACGCCGTCGTCACGGTGATGACGTACTATTTTGGCGCCGATCCGGCGACCGTCGCCGGCTTCGTCACGACGCCGCTCGAAAACGCCGTCGCGCAGGCGAATGGCATCGACTATCTCACCTCGACGAGTCAGATCGGGATAAGCACGATCACCGCCAATCTGCGGTTGAACTATGATTCCGGCAAGGCGCTCACCGAGATCAGCACCAAGATCGATTCGGTGATCAACCAATTGCCGCAGGCCGTGCAGCGTCCGGTCATCACCGTCAAGATCGGGCAAACGACCGACGCCCTGTACATTGGCTTCAACAGCGACATCCTCACGCCGAGCCAGGTGACGGACTATCTCATCCGCGTCGTGCAGCCGCGTCTGCAATCGGTGCCGGGCGTGCAGACGGCGGAACTCATCGGCGGCAAGACCTTTGCGCTCAGAGCCTGGCTCGATCCGGTGAAGCTCGCCGCCTATGGACTCACCGCCAGCGAAGTGGCGGCGTCTCTCCAGGCCAATGACTATATCGCCGGCCTCGGCTCGACCAAGGGCCAATGGGTTCAGGTCAATCTCTCGGCGGCGACCTCGCTCCATTCGCTCGAGGAGTTTCGCAACCTCGTCGTCAAGCAGGCGAACGGCGCCAATGTGAAGCTGCGCGACGTCGCCAATGTCACGCTCGGCGCGGACGATTATGAGTCCTCCGTGTCGTTCGACGGCAAGCAGGCGGTCTATATCGGCATTCTCGTGGCGCCGAACGCGAATTTGCTCGATGTCGTCAAAGGCGTCAAAGACGCCTATCCCGAAATTGTCAAAGCGCTGCCCCAAGGCTTGAATAGCGAGATTGTCTACGACACGACAAATTTCGTGAACAGCTCCATCGACGAAGTGATTCACACGCTGATCGAAGCGGTCCTCATCGTCACCGCGGTCGTCTTCGTGTTTTTGGGATCATGGCGCTCGGTGCTGATCCCGATTATGGCGATTCCGCTTTCGCTCATTGGCTCGCTGACGTTTCTCCTCGCGTTCGGCTTCTCGATCAATCTGTTGACGCTTCTGGCGTTGGTGCTCGCGATCGGCCTCGTGGTCGACGACGCCATCATTGTCGTCGAAAACGTCAATCGGCATCTCGGCGAAGGCCTCACGCCTGTCGACGCCGCGCTGCTGGCGGCGCGCGAACTCGCCGGACCGATCATCGCCATGACGATCGTGCTGATCGCCGTCTATGTGCCGATCGGCTTCCAGGGCGGCCTCACCGGCGCGCTCTTCGTCGAGTTCGCTTTCACTCTCGCGGCCGCGGTCACCGTGTCGGGCGTCGTCGCGCTCACTTTGTCGCCCGTGAGTTGCGCTCTCGCACTCAAGCCGCCGAAGCGAGGCGACGAGACGCTTGAGTCCCGCATCGTCGGCTTTATCGATGCGCGGATGGACGCCGTCCGAGACCGCTATCATCGCCTGCTGGACTCCTCTCTCAATTACGTGCCGGTAACGCTCGTCTTCGGCGGGCTGGTGCTTTCCAGCATCTATTGGCTCTACGCCAGCGCCAAGAGCGAACTGGCGCCAAACGAGGATCAGGGAATCATTCTGGCGCAGGCGACTCCGGCGCCCAACGCCACTCTCCAACAAAAGCTGTACTACGCCGATCAGGCCTATAAGATCATCGCCAAGCATCCAGAGACCGACAGCGTATTCCAGATCAATTCGCCGGCAGCGAATCTGTCCGGCGTCGTGCTCAAGCCATCCGACGAGCGCAAGGTCGGGGCGGAGGACTTGCAGCATATGCTCCAGCAGGAGCTGAGCGCCGTTGCGGGCGTGCGCTTCGTCGCCTTCCAGCCGCCGCCGCTCCCCGGCTCGATGGGCTTGCCGATTCAATTCGTCTTCCAGAGCACCGACCCTTTCGAGAAGATGGACGGCATCTCCCGTGAATTCCTGTCGAAAGCTCTGGCGACGGGAAAGTTCATGTTCCTCGACACCGATCTCAAGATCGATCAGCCGCAGTTGTCGCTTGTCATCGACCGCGAAAAGACCGCGCAACTCGGCCTGAGAATGATCGACGTCGGCGGCGCGCTCACCACCGCGCTGAGCGGCGGCTATACGCAATATTTCGGGCTCGCCGGCCGTTCGTACAAAGTCATTCCGCAGGTCGCCCAACGGTTTCGACTGAATCCGGATCAGATCTTGAACTATTACATCAAGACGGTGGACGGCTCCTTGGCGCCGCTGTCGACTGTCGCCAAGCTCGAAACCGCCATCGTTCCCGAGTCGCTCAATCACTTCCAGCAGATAAATTCGGTGACGATTTCTGGCGTGGCCGCGCCTGGCGTCATCGCCGGCGAGGCGCTCGATACGCTGAAAGAAGTCGCGCGCCAAACATTGCCCGCGACCTATACGATCGACTATGCCGGACCCTCGCGTCAGTTCATCCAGGAGTCGAGCGGCTTCGCGGTGACGTTCGGTTTCGCCCTCATCATCATCTTTCTGGCGCTGGCCGCACAATTCGAAAGCTACCGCGATCCGCTGATCATTCTCGTATCCGTCCCAATGTCGATCGCCGGCGCGCTGGTTTTCATCATGCTCGGCTTTGGCGGCGCGAGCATCAATATTTACACGCAGGTCGGTCTGGTGACGTTGATGGGGCTGATCAGCAAACACGGCATTCTGATCGTGGAGTTCGCCAATGAATTGCAACACGGCGGCATGTCGAAACGGGAAGCGATCCTGCAGGCCACCTCCATTCGGCTGCGTCCGATCCTGATGACCACCGCGGCGATGGTGCTCGGCGTGATGCCGCTCGTCATGGCGGCGGGCGCGGGCGCGGCGTCGCGCTTCAACATGGGTCTGGTGATCGCCTCGGGCCTTTCCATCGGCACCCTGTTCACGCTGTTTGTTCTGCCCGCGGTCTATCTCGTGCTCGCGGCGGACCACTCGGGGGCACGCAAGAAGGCCGTGATCGATCTTGTGTCGCCAGCGCATTCATAAGTAAGGTCGGAGATCGTTGTTTATGAAGATCCATGATCGTATTGCGTAGGGCTGGCGCGACTCGCCGACCAATATCTATCTCGACAAAGTCGTTACGTGCGTGACATGGAGCCTATTCGCGTTGCGAGATCGGCTTCATAAAACCACGCCTGAGCGACGCGGTGGCTGCGAGGAAATTTGAAGCACGTGCGTCTTGCCGCTTGGATAAACGCTGAACTGGAAATCAGGCGGGGACCACCTAAGTTCGGGTCTGATAGGCGTCATGCAAGATGAGATTGGCGAGACTGCGCGCAGAATCGTCCCAGGAATAAATAGGCATTTTTTCTTTTTTGATCGGCTCTCGATAGAGCTCCTCGATTTTGTCAGCCAAGTCGATCGAGTCCAGTAAATTGAAATAGCGGACGTGGTCCCCGCCGATTTCGTGGAACACCGGCAAATCTGAGGCGATGACGGGAAGCCCGTAACGACCCGCTTCAACAAGCGGGAGGCCAAATCCTTCGATCATGGATGGATAAACCAATGCGCGCGCATGGGTATAGCAGTGATGAAGATCGGCGTCGCTCGCCTTATCGAGCCAAAGGAGGCGTCGCCCAAATTCGCCGTGTTGTTTGATGCGATGTTGGAGCGATTCGCTTTGCCAGCCTGCTTGGCCAATGATGACGTAACGCGCGTCGATCCCGCGTGACCAAAGACGTTCGAAAGCGTCGAGCGCGATCGGATAGCATTTTCGCGGTTCAAGAGTGCCCACGCTCAGAAAGTAAGGCGTTTCGCTTGTGGTCACGATTTTGGCCTCGGGAGAAATTGAGAAATTCTCTTCGTCGTCGAAATCCGCGCCCAGTCGCCACCAGCCGATGCGAAGAGTCGGCTTGGTAGCGAGATCTTTGCGCGCGACATAAGCGATCAAATCCATCGCAGTGCTCTTTGAGACGCATATGATGCGATCGCTTTTCAGCACGAGGTTTTCGAACCACTCTTTGAATTCCTCGGTCATTCGCGGCGTGACGCTGAGCGGATGGATCAAGGGGATCAGGTCATGCACGACCGTTATGAGCTGTCCGCCCACATCGGCGAGACGCTGAACAAGAGGCAGATGCTCCGAAATAATGCCCCAGCTCGCATCGAGGAGCATGAATTTGTCGCCTTCCCTGAACGTGATCGAGGCCGGGAGCAACGGATGATCGTAGTAGGAAAGAAGTTCGCCATTTTCGACAACGACGGGTAGCGCAAATCGATCCTGGATTGCTCTCTTGGCGATTTCGCGAACGACGCGCTGAACGCCGGTCTTCCCTCCAACACGTAGCGTTGGCGTTACATCGATAAAAATACGGCAAGAGGAGATTGAGGAGAGCGTGTCGTCCGAGGCGAGTTCTGTTGGCAACAGAGGCCGACGCCTGAGTCTCAAGCGGTCACGAGACCTCGATCCATTGTGCAGATGACCAAGTCCGAGCTGCTTGGTCACAGTCCAGTAAAATTCTCTCAATTTGAAATAGACGAGAGCTGTTACTGGATCGAGCGCATCCGCCATGCGTTTGCGTTTCATTTCGAGGTTCTCTAGCTGAATCTGCGACGCGAGAAAAAGCGCGACCTCGCTTTCGTGTTCAATTTCCTGCGCCATCTTGCTCTTCTCCAGAGTGTACGCCGAGCGCGCGGACGCGTGCCGCCTCGGAAGATTGGGGTGCTTTCATATTGGTTTCTTTGCCGCGGCCCTTCGCGGCGAGAGCAGAGAGCGCCGATTGCGTCGGCTCACTTCGCTTGCATACGGGCCATCAACTTGCTTGCGATGTCGCCGAGCCGGCTCGCATAACGCTCAGATGAGTATCTCTCTTCGTATAATGCGCGCGTATCGCTCGTCATCGGATCGCTTCGTTCGCTCATCCCACGACGCTTCGTCATTGCGGCGGCGAATTCGCTGGCGTCGTCCGCGATGAACACGTTGCGAAGCTGTGATGGATCGATCCCCATGCCCCTGAAAGCTTTCGACGTCGCGACGACCGGCAGTCCGCTGGAGAGAGCTTCCACGGTTTTGATCGAAAGGCCGTGCCCTTCTCTGGTTGGGAGGAGAACGATCGCTGCATCGGCGTAGGCTGATTGTATTTCCGCGACTCTGCCACGGAATAGATTGCGATGCTTTTTATACAAGAGTCTGTCATGGCGTTTCACGCCATCGGCGATATCGCCAAAAATTGAAATCGATATTTCGGGCACGCGCGGCACAATGTATTTCAAAAACCATCGAACGCTGATGTAGTTGGCTGCGTTGTTGCCAGCGACGAAAATAGCGCGATCGCCATTGTCGTGAGGCGCCGCTGGGGCTATCGAGGGATAGATCAGTTCGTGTTGAGCGAGAGGCAGAAGCTGCTCAAACGCCGCATGCTCCTCCGAATTCAAGTGAATGCAAACGTCGGCGCGCTTGATCCAATGGAGTTCGACGGCAAGCATGCGCGTATAGCCAACGTATGGCGGGATGCTAAAGCCTGCACGATTGCGGAGTTCGTATTGCCGAGCCTGAATGTCGTGGGTGTCGAGGACAATAGGAATACTGCGCCTCTCGCGCATTTTCTCGGCGAAAGGCAAGACGAAAAAGTGGTTGGCGTGAATCAGGTCGATAGCTTTCGTATCGAGCGCTTCGGGAAGAGGCGCGCGCTTCATCAGCTCCACCAGCCAGGTGGCCTGGTCGCCATGCGTTAAGGGCCACCAGCCGTCCTTCAGGAGCGTTGTCTTGAAGAGGTCAGGGATCGTGGCGGACGATTCATATCTCTCGTCGGCGGCGAGATCCCGACTATGCGCTCTGTAATCTTTCCAGCGTGCGCCGCGGCCGACCGAGGGCGTGACATCGTCCATAAGCGCGATGGAAAGCACGCGCGCGCCGAGTTTTTTGTAGGCGCCTATCTGACTAACGATAACCTGATGCGTTCCGCAGGAATGCCACGCAGGATGCACGACTGCGACTGTTTTTCCCGATAGCGCGGCGCGGCCCGAACCTGATTGATGTATCGACATCTCGACGACCTCCTTTGGACGTCAAGGTCGAACTCTCAGGGGACATTTATTTGCTCGATTCGTTTCGATTTGTTTCGAGTTTGGTTTTGGGCAGCGACACCCTCGCGATCAGGCCGCCGCCGGTCCGCTCATCCAGCGTGAGGCGTCCGCAGTGGGCTTCCACGATCGCGCGCGCGATCGCCAGGCCGAGCCCGAAGCCCTCTTTTGTGTTCGAGGACGCGCCGACGTCTCCTCGCTCGAAGGGTTCCAGCATCAAATCCCTTCTTTCTCGTGGGATGCCTGGCCCCCTGTCGGCGATCTCGACGACCGCCGCGTCATCGCTTTCGAGCACTCGGATTTCAGGGTTCTCCCCGTGTTTCACCGCATTGTCGATCAGGTTGGAGAATGCGCGTTCGAGATTGTCCGGACTGCCCAGAACATTGACGTGATCGATTCCGTCGTAACGCGCATTGGCGCCCACATCGACGAACTGATCGACGATCGCCTGCAGCAGGCTCGCCAGATCCAGCGCGACGATCTCCTGCTGGAAACCACCGCGCAGATAGTCGAGGCAGCTGCCGACCATCGCCTCCATCTGGTCGAGGTCCCGCAGCAGTTTCGCTTTCGTTTCGCTGCTCTCAATGTATTCGGCGCGAAGACGCATCCGCGTGATCGGGGTCCGAAGATCGTGGCTCACCGACGTCAACATCCGCGTTCGCTGAGAGGCCATCTCGGCGATACGACGCTGCATGCGATTGAAGGCCCGCGTCGCCTTGCGGACCTCTTCGGGGCCTGTCTCCGCGAGCTGCGCCGGAACACTGTCGAGGCCGAAGGATTCGGCGGCGTCCGCGAAATTCGTCAGGGGCCGCGTAAGCGACAACGCGGCCCATAGGGAGAATATGAACAAGCTCACCGCGACGAAGCCCAGGGTGACGATCGCGAACCGCGGAAATCCGGAAGGCCGAATCGGGGCGTCGAGCAGGAATTGCTGCCCATCGTGCAACGACCCGCTAAATCGCTTGTTGTCATCGTGCGCTGCGATCTCGACTCCGACGGGGAGGCGAAACCGAAAATAAACTGGCTGCGCCCCGTTGCGCGCGACGACTCCCGGCTCTGAGAGCGCGACGTGAAACCCCGGAAAGTTCTCGTTAAAACCTGTTGCGATGGCTGGCCTTTCCGCCGCGGAGGCGGCGTCCAACGCGGTTAAAGCCGCCACGACAATGGAGGCGCTCAGATCGCGAGGGTGGCCGGGAGAGGGTTCGGACAGGAAAAGGATCGTCGTCACCGCCGCGTGGAACAGGCCGACGCATAGGAGGAGGAGAAGTCCCAGCTGCACATTGATGTTTCGGAGCGCAGATGTTCTCACTGGACGTTGACTTTCGCCGTGAACGTATAGCCCATCGAGCGGACCGTCTGAATGAGCGTCGGGTCTCGCGGGTCATTCTCGATCTTTTGACGAAGCCGGCTTATCAGGATGTCCACGCTCCGCTCGGTCGTGGACGACGCCTTCAGCTCGTCGCGCGAGAAAATTTTTCCGGGATTGCGGCAGAGCGTCAGCAACAGGTCGAATTCCGTGCTCGTGAGGATCACCCGCACGCCGGTCGGGCCCAACAGGCGCCGTGTGGAAGAGTCCAGGAAGAAGCCAGAAAAGCTATAGGCGCTGATTTTCTGGGACGACTCAATATCCGGCGCAGTCCGCCGGAGGACGGCCCCGATGCGCGCGAGCAGTTCACGCGGAACGAAGGGTTTGACAAGATAATCGTCCGCCCCAAGTTCGATGCCAAGTATCCGGTCAGTGTCTTCGCCGCGCGCGGTCAACATGATCAATGGCGGACTTCCCGTGTTTCGCAAGCGCATGCAGATGGAAAATCCATCCTCACCGGGAAGGTTGACGTCGAGCACGATAAGGTCGACCCGCGCGCTTGCGAGAACCTCGTCCATCTGTTCGCCGTCACGGGCAAGCCTCACCTCGAACCCGTTGTCGCTGAGATATTTCGATAAAAGCGATCGAATATCCTCGTCGTCCTCGACGACCAGGATCCATCGCCTATCGGCTGCGCTTGATGCGGGTTTGTTCAAGGTTGGAGAGTTCACCTACTCGCGGCTTCGAGCCAGCGGCGAGTTCCAAACCGAAAGTTCCGCACAGCTGTGTCGAGATTCTGGCGCGGTTGTTTCGTTTTGTTGCGCGCAACGCAGCGTATGACAGCCTCCAATGCTGGCCTCCTCGCCTCCTCACGCCCGTCTGAATTCGAACGAACTCTGGCGGCGCCCAAGGAGTCAGCTTCAAAAATAACGTCTGGATAGAACCGTAACAGAAAATCTCGATAATGATGAAGGACATATAGGACAACTCCTCTCGGCAAAGCTCTCGCCGTTCATGCTGCTTCACTGCGACGAGAGATCTGTCACGGCGCAGCAAGTGGGCGCCCGAAGGATTGCGCAACAAGCGCCGGCCAGGCCGTCCGAGCGAGCCGCCCAAGCGTAATCTTCACGCGCGATCGGGCGCGAAGATTTTAGGAATCAAGGGCTGTCGCTTAAGCGCATCGGCGCCACATAGGACAGAGTGTCCGCCGTCAAGCGCACGCCGACCTGGACCTTCGTCTGGTAAGGCAGGCGCGATCACCATGTCTCCGGTCTCGATGCGAAAGCCCGCTGCTTGGACGAAAAGCGGCGACAGAGGATGGAGGACCGGAATGGCGCTTAGGGAGCAAATCGACGAAGAGCTCAGGGCGTTTCTGGCGGAGACCAATTTCACCGGAGCGGGCGCGCTCATAACAGACCTCGATGGTACCGCGGTGCATGAGTTTGAAGGGCGCATCATCATTCCAGATCCGGTCGCTTGCGGCCTGAAGCGCCTCAATGATCTTGGCCGCCCCATTGTGCTGAACACGCTGCGGTTTCCGCTGAACGTCATCCGCACCTTCGGACGCGAGTGGTATGCGATCACCAATGCGCCCTTGCCGCTCGTCTCGCTCAACGGCGGCGTCGTCGGCTATCTCAGAGAAGATGCGGCTGGAGACATCGTCTTCGAGGAGCTCGACGCTTTTCCGCTTGAGCCAGTGGAAATTGACGAGGTGCTGACCGGCGTGCGCGGGCTGCTTGCGAATGGCGTCGACGACCTTCTTGTCTTCTACTACACGCGCGACTGGACGGTCGGCGAGACGATTTGGACGCCTGTCAGGGAGAAGATCCCCCATCTTCAGGCAAAATACACGAGCGCGTCGTCGATCGTCTGCCTCTCGCTGGACGATCTTCGCGATTCCCTGATGGCCCAGGACATCTGCATGATGTTTCTGCTCGTCGAAGCCCCGCAGGATCGCCTGATGGCCTATCAGCACGTCAAGCGCTCGAATTTCGCGACGCGCAAGGGCGTCGACAAATTGTCCGGGGTGCGCGCCATTGCCGAGCGGCTCGGCGTCGACTTGCAGGCCTCGGTTGGCTGCGGCGACACGCAGATGGATTCATTTCTTTCGGGCGTCGGCCTTGCCGTCCACGTCGGTTCCCGCGATCTTGAATATAAGGGCCTGCTGCGGACGGTGAAGATTGAAAGCTCCCAGGAGCTTGGCGAACTGCTGTCTCGCCTTGGCGGGCTGGAGAGCGAGGCGCTGCAATGACCGCTGCGCAAGAAGCGCCAATCGATCCGCGCAAGGCGCGATCCAATGCGGGCAAAATTATCGAGCATCACCTCGGATCGAAACCAAAGCGCGTTGTCGCGCGCGGCGGCGGCATCACCAATTTCGTGTTCGAGGTCCGCCATGCCAAAGGTGATTTCATCGTCCGCATGAACACGACCCCGGACAAGCTAAAGGATTATCTCAAGGAGCAATGGGCGATCGCCAAGGCCAGCGAGGCTGGCGTGCCGACCGCGAAAATTCTGGAGGTCGGCGCCGACGTCATCGGCATGCCTTATATGGTGCTTCCGAAGGTCGAGGGGCAGGAGGCGACGCATCATCCAGAACGCTTCACAATTTTGCGCGAAATGGGGCGACTGACCGCTCTGATCCACTCGGTGAAGACATCGGGCTTTGGCCAAACGTTTGATTGGTCGGACAATCAGCTCTCGCGCAAAGAGACCTGGAAGGAATATCTGCAGGGCGAATTGAAAGTTGAAGCGCGCGTCGACCTGCTCGATGCGCAGGATATGCTCGACGCCGGCCAGCTTAAACGTCTACGGTCGATTGTTCGCGACATGGAGCGCTGGGACCCGTCGCCCGTTCTCAACCACGGCGACATGCGGCTAAAGAACGTGGTCGCCGACGCCTCTGGGGCGATCACCGCGGTGATCGACTGGGAGTGCTGCGCCTCCAACGTTGCGCCCTACTGGGATCTTTCAATGGCGCTTCATGATCTCTCGGTCGACGCCAAGCAGGAATTTCTCATGGGCTATGGCTTGAAGGAGGAGAAGATCCGCGAAATGGCGCCGATCATAAAGGCGATCAATCTCATCAATTACGCGCCCTATGTGGAGCGAGCCGCCGCGGAAAGGGACAAAGCTCGGCTGGAACAATATCGCACGCGTCTGTCGGGGGCGCTGGATCTATATTCGCTTTGACCGCATTCACTCTTTATCCAGTCGAACTTACACAACAGTGGTCGGAGAGCCTGGAACTGTGCTGGCGCGCGTAATATCCTGCGACGCCGCGACGACCGCCGGTTCCAAAGACGTGAGAGAGAATGTTCGACAAACTTGTCCTCGCCTTAGTTTCAATCGCGCTCATGAGCGGCTTTGCACGCGCGGAGGAGCGAACCGCCGACGTCGTCGACAACAAAGGGAAGGGGATCGGCTCCATCGAAGCCAAACAGGGGCCGCATGGGGTCGTTCTTCGCGTCATGCTGCGGCCGGGCGCGCTCGCGCCGGGCTGGCATGGCGTCCATCTGCACGAAGTTGGCGACTGTTCCGACATCGAAAAATTCATGCACTCGAAGGGCCATATCAATCCGTCAAATGCCGAACATGGGTTCCTCAATCCCAAGGGGCCGCACCCAGCGGATCTGCCGAATGTCTATGCATATTCCGATGGCGCCGCGCAGGCGGAAATGTTCGTTGAGGGCGTGTCCTTGAGCGGCGGTAAAACCAATCTCCTGGACGCGGACGGATCGGCGGTCGTGGTGCATGCGAGCCCCGACGACCACCTGTCGCAGCCGATTGGCGGCGCCGGCGCGCGCGTCGCCTGCGCCGTGTTGAAATAGCGTCGGCGCTGCGCGCGTGGCGGGTTAAGAGCGAACCGGTCGCGCTCCTCGTGGCTCGCTCATTTGTGCGCCTTCATGCAAAGAGCAATCCAACTCACGCGGCCCCAAACCTAAACCAGGAGCCGAGCGCCGCATTCATGCGCGTTCTTCATGGGCGACTTTTCAGCGCGATCAGTCTACGAATATACGCTGTGATATTGCTAGGGTTATCAGGGCTTAAATGATCCATCTCCGCTCGTGCGCGCGCCCGATAGCGCTCGAGATTCTCATCGTGAGTTAGGCAAGCGCGCCGCAGTTGATTTACTCCCTCTGCGATATCGCTATCTTCAAAATAATATCCGACATGTGCAAAGAGGGGAGAATTATGAACGAGGGGATAATCACCGTATAGCGCATCAAGGTACAGATAGTTTTGTTCGCATTGCAATTGATGGCTGATGACGACGTTACACGATTTAGACATCGCCCTTACGAAATATTCCCGCCCATAGACAGCAATCTTGTTCTCATCGTGTAACGATAAGGAATTGCAAAAAAAATTGAAGGTGGTTTGCCCCTGCATGTGTGCGCCGTTATATAAGCTCACGCTCTCCACGACAGGGCTCGCCTCACGATTGAGCGCATCGCAAATCATCGCGCTGATGACGCATGTTTTGATCGGCGACAAGTTCGGCTCAAAAATTCCGATGCGCGCGCCGCTTTTCACGCCGCCAGGGCCGGGACGATAACCGAACTCCAGTCCCTCTAAGCGCGCCTCCGTGATCGAATGCTCAATTACGTTTGGCGCCCAGAGGTAAGGCACGATTTCAACAGGGCAGCGGTGCATGCTCCGCAACATCGGGGCAAAGGCGCGGTCCTTAGGCAGAATCCAAATCTCATCCGCTCGAGTCGGATCGCCCCAGTAGCCCGAACGATTGAACACCGAAAATGCAATGAGCGCCGCATAGGGCTGACCGCAGATATGGCACACGATCTTTCCGCCGCGCGCGCGGAATCGTCTCACCCACTCGGTATCGAGCCCGCCCGCGATTTCGATCGCGACGTCGACGACATCTCCGGCGCTGCCGAGGGGAATGAGCGGCAGAGATCGAAATTCAGCAGGCGCGTCTTCAGGGAGTGCGCCCTGGTCTCCGCAATCGAGTAGGTACACGCCCTCGACGAGTGGAGCGTTCTTCAAGAGATTGGCCAAAAACACCACATTTTGGCCGATGCCGTTCTCCCACAGGCTCTGACCAGCGCGCGTCAAGACCGAAAGGCCAATCCGCATTCCATTCCCCCATAAACGCTTCAATCAAGAACATCGGAGACGCCCCCGGGGAACATCAACCTTGGTGTCTATCACGCAAATTCTTGAAGAACCCAATGAAGACATGCGTGCACGTCCACCATGTTTTCCTCCATACGCTCGCGAAAAAGCAATGGACGCCTCCGCTCAGAAAGACCGAAAGCCTTTTCGTGCGGAGCCCGCCACCCGCAGCACGTCGAACGCGGAGATCAGAACTCTCCCATGAGACCGCCGCGGCCGACGAAGTTCGACGTCCCAGGCGCCACGCTGACGGCGCCGGTGATCGCGATCGGCCGATTCACGTCCAGACGATGCGCAAAGCTAAAGCCTATGCCGGTCTGATCCTTGAACCAGGCCACGTTGCCAACCCAGCTCGTCCTGCCGGCCGCCGACGGCATCGGCGCCGCAGGCATCGCGGCGACCGCTGCGACGCCGCCACGCTCCTCGCGCCGAACCTTGTTCAAGTCCTGCCCCAATTGCAGGGTGGCGGAATAGAGGCCCGACAGCGCCGTATCCACAGCGGCGAAGGCCGAGCCGGCGTTGTTATAGCTCGCGCCTAGGATGCTGTAGTTCGGAGCCGAGAGCGACCCGGTCTGCGTATTGAACGCCGCGCCCCCGCCAAGACCCGCCGCCACGCTCGTCCCCAGCGCGTTCATCTGGCCGCCGTTGACGGCGTTGGTCGAGCCCGCGATGAGCGAGCCCGCCGCGACGTTCACGATCGTCCGCTCGGCGCCAACCGCGCCAACCGATACCGTGTCCGCCTGCGTCGCTACGCTTCCCGAACCGATAGCGACCGAGTTGGTAGCAGTCGCGCTCGCGCCGGCGCCGAATGCAATAGCGTTGTCCGCCGAGGCGCTGGCCGTGTCGCCCATGGCGATGGCGCTGGCGCCCTTCGCCACACTCTTGTTGCCGGCCGCGATCGCGCCCTGTCCGCTGGCGAAGTTGCCGTTGCCAGTCGCCAGCGCGCCATCGCCGGTAGCCTTGTTGTTCGCGCCGATCGCCACCGCGCCCGTGCCCCAAGCTGTGTTCGGATCCCCAATCGCGACAGCACCATTGCCCTTGGACACCTGCTGCAGCCCGATCGCCACCGCGCCCGCGCCGTTCGCCTCCGATCCGTCGCCGCCGCCGACCGCACCCGTGCCTGTCGCCATCGATTGCGCTTGCGTCCCGGGATTACCCACGACCACCGGACCGATTGTTCCGCTCGCCAGCGACGACACCGAGCTGTTTAGCGAGGAGACGCTGCTGTTCGTGGTCGAGAGCCCGGTGGACAGTGAAGCGACGCCGCTGTTCGTCGTCGAGAGGCCAGTCGACAGCGAGGCGACGCTCGACTGCGCCGTGCTGACGCCCGTCGATAGCGAAGTCACATTGCTGTTGGTCGTCGACAAACCGGTCGACAGCGAGGCGACGCCCGACTGGGCCGCGCTGACGCCCGTCGATAGCGAAGCCACATTGTTGTTGGTCGTCGAGAGCCCGGTTGAGAGCGAGGCGACGCCCGACTGGGCCGCGCTGACGCCCGTCGATAGCGAAGCCACATTGCTGTTGGTCGTCGAGAGGCCCGTCGACAACGAGGCGACGCCCGACTGCGCCGTGCTGACGCCCGTCGACAGCGAGGCCACATTGCTGTTGGTCGTCGACAGACCAGTGGACAAGGAAGCGACGCCGCTCGAGGCGGAGGCCGACAGCGTTGCCACGTTGCTGTTTGTGGTCGAGAGGCCCGTCGACGTGGAGGCCGACAGGGTCGCCACATCGCTGTTGGTCGTCGAGAGGCCGGTCGACAGCGAGGCGACGCCGCTCGACGCCGAAGTCGACAGCGTCGCCACATCGCTCTTCGTCGTTGAAAGTCCCGTCGACAAAGAAGCGACGCCCGACTGCGCCGTGCTGATCCCCGTCGATGTAGAGGTGGACAGCGCCGTCACGCCGCTGTTCGTCGTCGAGAGGCCTGTCGACAGGGAGGCGACGCCGCTCGACGCGGAGGTCGACAGGGTCGCTAGATCGCTGTTCGTCGTCGAGAGCCCGGTCGATAGGGAGGCGACGCCGCTCGACGCGGAGGTGGACAGCGTCGCTACATCGCTGTTGGTCGTCGAGAGCCCGGTCGACAGCGAAGCGACGCCCGATTGCGCCGTGCTGACGCCCGTCGATAGCGAAGCCACATTGCTGTTGGTCGTCGAGAGCCCAGTCGACAGCGAAGCCACGCCGCTCGATGCGGAAGTCGACAGCGCCGCCACAGTGCTGTTCGTCGTGGACAGACCAGTGGACAAAGAGGCGACGCCGCTCGAGGCGGAGGTCGACAGCGCCGCCACATTGCTGTTCGTGGTGGACAGGCCCGTTGACGCGGAGGTCGACAGGGTCGCTAGATCGCTGTTCGTCGTCGACAGGCCGGTTGATAGCGAAGCCACGCCCGACTGCGCCGTGCTGATCCCCGTCGATGCCGACGTGGATAGCGCCGTCACGCTACTGTTCGTCGTCGAGAGACCGGTCGATAGCGAAGCGACGCCGCTTGAGGCGGAAGTCGACAACGCCGCCACATCGCTGTTCGTCGTCGAAAGGCCGGTTGACAAGGAAGCGACGCCGCTTTGCGCCGTGCTGACGCCGGTCGACAAAGAAGCGACCCCGCTCGACGTGGAGGTCGACAGCGTCGCTACGCTGCTGTTCGTCGTCGAGAGGCCCGTCGACAGTGAGGCCACGCCCGACTGCGCCGTGCTGACGCCCGTTGACAAAGAAGCGACCCCGCTTGAGGCGGAGGTCGACAGCGACGTTACGTTGCTGTTGGTCGTCGAGAGCCCGGTGGACAGCGAGGCGACCCCGCTCGACGTGGAGGTCGACAGCGACGTTACATTGCTGTTGGTCGTCGAGAGGCCCGTCGACAATGAAGCGACTCCGCTTGAGGCGGAAGTCGAGAGCGTCGCCAGATCGCTGTTCGTCGTGGACAGGCCCGTCGACAGCGAGGCGACGCCCGATTGCGCCGTGCTGATCCCCGTCGACGCCGAGGTCGACAACGTCGCCACATCGCTGTTTGTGGTCGAAAGTCCCGTCGACAAAGAAGCGACGCCGCTCGAGGCGGAGGTCGACAGTGCCGTTACGTTGCTGTTCGTGGTCGACAGGCCCGTCGACGCGGAGGTCGACAGGGTCGCTAGATCGCTGTTCGTCGTGGACAGACTAGTGGACAGCGAAGCCACGCCGCTTTGCGCCGTGCTGATCCCCGTCGATGCCGACGTGGATAGCGCCGTCACATTGCTGTTCGTCGTGGACAGGCCGGTCGACGTGGAGGTCGACAGCGTCGCCACATCGCTGTTCGTGGTCGAAAGTCCCGTCGACAGCGAAGCGACGCTCGACTGCGCCGTGCTGATGCCCGTCGACAGGGAGGCGACGCCGCTCGATGCAGAGGTTGATAGCGAAGCGACGCCGCTGTTCGTCGTCGAGAGGCCGGTCGACAATGAAGCGACGCCGGTCGACGCGGAGGTGGACAGCGCGGTTACATTGCTGTTCGTGGTCGAGAGCCCAGTCGACAGCGAAGCGACGCCCGATTGCGCCGTGCTGACGCCCGTCGATAGCGAAGCCACATTGCTGTTGGTCGTCGACAGGCCAGTGGACAAGGAAGTGACGCCGCTCGAGGCGGAGGTCGACAGCGCCGTCACGCCGCTGTTGGTCGTCGACAGGCCAGTGGACAGCGAAGCGACGCCCGACTGCGCCGTGCTGACGCCCGTCGACAGCGAGGCCACATTGCTGTTGGTCGTCGAGAGCCCGGTTGATAGAGAGGCGACGCCCGATTGCGCTGCGCTGACGCCCGTCGATAGCGAGGCCACATTGTTGTTGGTCGTGGACATGCCAGTGGACAGCGAAGCCACGCCCGACTGCGCCGTGCTGATCCCCGTCGATGCCGACGTGGATAGCATCGCCACGCTACTGTTCGTCGTCGAGAGGCCGGTCGATAGCGAGGCCACGCCGCTCGACGTGGAGGTCGACAGCGACGTTACGTTGCTGTTCGTGGTCGAGAGGCCGGTCGATAGAGAAGCGACGCCGCTTGAGGCGGAAGTCGACAGCGTCGTTACATTGCTGTTGGTCGTCGACAGGCCAGTGGATGCAGAAGTCGACAGCGTCGCTACACTGCTGTTCGTCGTCGAAAGGCCAGTGGACAGCGAAGTTATCGACCTGATTGTTGATCATCTGACCGAGCGCGGCGTGATGGAGCCAGCACGCCTTTATGAGAGCCCGTTTACGGACATCGATGATCAGGGCGTCAGTGGTGTATTTGCGCCTCCGGAAGTGAAGTCACTCCTCGGAGTGCTGACGCACATCAAGGCGAGAACAGCGGCGTAACCAAACACCGCTTTTTGCTCGAACTTCTCACATGCCGAACTCTGCTCGCTCGTAGCAACCGGCGGGGAAGAGGTTGGGGAAAGAGCTCAACAGGAAACTGAACATTCTTAGTTTTCAACGCGCAGTGGTTTGGAACTGGCGGAAGGGGTGGGATTCGAACCCACGGTGGAGTCGCCCCCACGCCGGTTTTCAAGACCGGTGCCTTAAACCACTCGGCCACCCTTCCGCGTCGGTCGTGATATAGCACGCGTCGTGTTTTTCGCGACCCGGATTTGCGCGTGCCCCTCTACTTCGCCTATGGCTCCAACATGGACGCCGCCGCCATGGCGGGTCGCTGCCCCCGCTCCCGGCGGCTCGGTCGCGGACGGCTTGCGGGCTACAGGACGATTCTGATGCCTTCGGGCTTTGTCAGCGTCGCGCCGGACCGCCGCACGAGCGTTCACGGCGTGCTGTGGGACGTCGCGGTCGGCGACGTGGCGTCGCTCGATCGCTATGAAGACGTCGCCCGTGGTCTTTACGCCAAGAAAAATTTGCCGATTCTGCGCGAACCGGTCGGCTCGGTCCTGGCGCTGACCTATGTCGGCGCGCGGCCAGATCTCGGCGCGGCGCCCCGCGGCTATTTCGAGGCGGTCATCGCCGCGGCGCGCGCGCAAGCGCTGCCCGGCCCGTATGTCGACTATCTATCGAGCCTGCTTTCCGCACCGCAATCAGGGCGACGATCATGAATGCAAAAACGCCGATCGTCGGCGCGGTCGACGAACTGCGCCGCTATGTGCGCGCGCGCCGCGCCGCCGGCGAGCGCATCGGCCTTGTGCCGACGATGGGCGCGCTCCACGCCGGGCATCTGTCGCTCGTGGACGCGGCGCGGCAGGCGGCGGACCGCGTCATCGTCACGATTTTCGTCAATCCGGCGCAGTTCGGCCCGAAGGAAGATTTCGCCCGCTATCCGCGCACGCTCGCGGCGGATGTCGAGAAGCTTTGCAGCGTCGCCGCGGATCTCGTCTTCGCGCCGTCCGTCGACGAGATCTATCCCCCCGGCTTTTCGACGAAAGTCGTGCTCGAGGGGCCGGCGACCGCCGACCTCGAAGATCGATTTCGGCCGACGCATTTTTCCGGCGTCGCGACGGTGGTGACGAAGCTCCTCAATCAGGCGCAGGCCGACGTCGCGGTCTTCGGCGAGAAGGACTACCAGCAGCTCCTCGTGATCAAGCGTCTCGCGCGCGATCTCGACATCGGGACCGAAATTCTCGGCGCGCCGACTTTGCGCGAGGCCGACGGCCTCGCCATGTCTTCGCGCAACGTCTATCTCTCCCGCGAGGACCGCGAGCGCGCAAAGCAATTGCACGGCGCGCTGAGCGAAGCGGCGCATCAGATCCTTGCTGGCGAGAACATCGGCGCGGCGACGGCCGGCGCGGGCGCCGCGCTTACCGAGGGGGGATTCGAGGTGGACTATCTCGAAGCGCGCCATGCCGAGACGCTCGCTCCGGTCGCCTCTCTCGCGGATGGTCCCCTTCGTCTGCTGGCCGCGGCGAAGCTCGGCGCGACGCGGCTCATCGACAATATCGCGGTCCAATCATGAGCGATCGGGAGACCATACGCCTCGTCCTTGAAGGCCGGGTGCAGGGCGTCGGCTATCGCGCCTTTCTCGTCCGCGAGGCGGATGCGCTCGGTCTCACCGGCTGGGCGCGCAACAGGCGCGACGGCGCGGTCGAGTCGGTCGTCTCGGGGCCGCGCCCGGCGCTTGACGCGCTTATCGATGCGGCGCGACGGGGTCCGCGGCTCGCGCGAGTCGACGCGCTGCGCGAGGAGCCGGCGGATGAAGCCGCGCTCGTCGCCTTTTGCGGCGCGGGATTTTGCGTCGCCCCTGACGCGTGAGCTGGAGACGAGACGTGGAGACGAGAACGTGACGAACGGCCATCGCTTTGTTCTCGCCGGGGTCATGGGCTGGCCGATCGCGCATTCGCGCTCGCCGAAAATCCACAATCACTGGTTCGCGCAATATGGGATCGAGGGCTGCTACGCGCCGCTGCCGGTCGAGCCCGGCCGGCTGGAGGCGGCGTTGCGCGCCATGCCGGCGCTCGGCTTCGCCGGCTGCAACCTCACGATTCCGCACAAGGAAACGGCGCTCCGGTTCCTCGATCATGTCGATGACTCGGCGGCGCGGATCGGGGCGGTCAATTGTGTGGTCGTCGAAAGAAACGGCGCTCTGATCGGTCGCAATTACGACGGCTACGGGTTCATCGCGTCGCTTTATGAGGCGGCGCCGCTTTGGCGCGCGGAAAGCGCACCCTGCGTCATCATTGGCGCCGGCGGGGGCGCGCGCGCGATCATCCATGGCTTGCTTGAGGCTGGCGCGCGCGAGATTCGTCTGTTCAACCGCACACTGGCGCGGGCGGAAATTCTCGCCGCCGACTTTGGGCCGCGCGTGTCGGCGTTGCGCTGGGAAGAACGCGAGGCGGGGCTCGCCGGAGCGGGGCTTCTCGTCAATGCGACGAGCCAGGGCATGGTCGGCCAGCCGCCGCTGGATCTGTCGCTTGCGGCGCTGCCGACATCGGCGCTCGTCGCCGACATCGTTTATGCGCCGCTGGAGACGCCCTTGTTGGCGGCCGCCCGCAAACATGGCGCAACCCCCGTCGATGGGCTCGGCATGCTGCTGCATCAGGCGCGCCCGGCGTTTCGCGACTGGACCGGCGTGATGCCGGACGTGACGCCGGCGCTGCGCGCCAAGATCGTCGCAACGCTGTAAAAGAAAGAGCGCCGCGACATCGCCGCGGCGCTCTTCTTACATCAACTCACGTTTCGCGTTACGCCGCGCGCGCGCCGTAGATCGGCGTGATGGAGAAGCTCAGCAGACGTTGCGCGAGCGTCATCAACTCGGTCGACTGCCGCAGCAGCGTGTCGAGCCGGTCGCTCACGAAACGCGACTGGAGCGTCGTCACCTCGTCGATCGTCTTGGCGCTGGCGAGCCGCTCGGCGAAGTCGAGGAACGCAGTGGCGTTTTCCGCCCAGAGATCGATGGACTTCTGCTGCCAGAGGGCAGGGTCGAATCCTTCGGCCTCGCTTTCGGCGGGCTTTGGAGGTTCGGAGATCGCGAGGGCTGTAGAGGGAGCCGCGACGATCACCGGCGTCTGCGTTTCAACAGGGGCGGGGGCCGGCTCTGCGCTGACAGCTTCGTTCGCCGTCGGAGCCGTCTCGGCCTCCGGAACGCCGGCGGCCAAGCGTTTCGTTTCCGGGGCCTTAGGCTTTTGGGAACCGTTCTGCGGATTGGCCATTGAGCTTCTCCCGGTTAGGACTTCGTCGTCGTGCGCTGGAGGCTCGCGCCAAGCTCCGTGGTCTGCTCCTGGATCGCCCGCAGTTGCGCCTGCACGAACTCCGACTGAAGCTTGAAGACTTCCTGCGGGTCCTTGGCGTGGACGAGCTTCTGGGCCAGATCGAAGGCCGCGTTGACATTAGCCTCGGCAAACGACAGGGCCTTGACGCTGACATCCTTAGCGCTCGGCAGCCCGAACGGGATCTCCGCCGAAGTGTCGAGCGCCTTCTGCGCGGCGCCGGCGAAACCTTCAAAGGCCTTGCGCGCCTGTTCGACGCTCTTCTCCGCAAAATCGCGGACTTCAGTGGGAATTTGGTAGACAGCTTCGACCATGGCGCACCTCCGTGCGGTGAAAAATCAAACAAGCGCCGCGCTAAACCATATTTAACCCGCGTCGCGCCCGGCCCCAACGGCGATCCGGCGAGTCCAGTCATACTGCCCGATTTTATGTTGCGATGCAACAATTTTGTGCGCCGCAGCAGATCGGGAAGTAGGAAACGTAGAAATACGATGAAAGGCGCGTGACAATCATAGACCTTGCGCGCGGCGGCGGCTAATTTGCTTGCATCCGTTAGCGTCGAGCCGACGAGACGCCTGAGAAGCGCGCGGCGGGCGAGACCGTCGGTTGAGGCGGTAGGCAATGGGCGGTTCGCAGCAGGACCTCGAGGAAGACGCGCGGGCAGCCGCTTGCGTGGCGGCGGATCCTGTTTTTTCCGCGCTCGACGCCTCCGGCGCGCCAATTGTCGCGGCGGGCGGCGATCCCCTGCGCATTGCTTTTCTGAACGAGTCCGCCCGCGCGGTCTTTGGCGAAGACGCCGGCGCGCTCGCCGAACGCCTGTTTCGCGGCGACGATCCGGGGCCGCGACGCCTGGCCGAGCTGGTCGGCGACATGCGCCGCCGCCCAGGTCTTCGCCTTGAGCGGCTGCGCTTTCGTGTTTCGGGGCAGCCGCAAACGGTCACTTTTCTCTGCCGCAGCCTCGCCGTGGAAAGCGGCGCCTGTTTCGTTATCGCGGCGCTTGGCGTTCGCGCGGATTCGCCAGCTGAGGAACCGCGCGCGGCTGAGGCGCGGGTCAGCGATGAGACGGCGGCCCTCCGCCGCAGCCTGGCGGCGCGACATGGCGCGCGTTCGCCGCGCTTTTTGTGGAAGACCGACTCGGCAGGACGATTCACCGCCGTGACCCACACGCTCGCCGACGTGGTGGGTGAAAAAGCCGCCGACATCCTCGGCCGTTCAGTGCAGGATGCGACGCAAGCCCTTGCGCTCGACGCTGCATTTGTCCGCGCCGTCGTCTCGCGCCGTGCGTGGAGCGGCGTCGAGGTCGAATGGCCCTTCGAAGGGGAAGCCGGATGCGTGCCGACGACGCTCGGCGCTCGGCAGATGACGGATTCCGCAGGGCGGTTTCTCGGCTATCAGGGTTACGGCGTGTTGCGCATCAATCGCGCGCGAGCGGCCGAACCCACGGCGGCGACGGGCGCCGATTCAAGTTTTGAAGAGAACGCCTTCGAGCCATCGCTCGACAATGTCGTGATGCTGCGCGCGCCGGCTTCGCAGCGCGTCGATGTGGGAGAGGCGCTCAGTTCGAGCGAACGCCTGGCGTTTGACGAAATCGCGCGGGCGCTCACGGAAGGCGATCTCGTCATCCCCGCAGCGGAGGCTGCGGCGCCGTCGGAGCCCGATCCCGACGAGCCAGCAGCGCCGACGCGTCGCAATCTCGAACTCATCGCGCCGGGCCCGGAGCAAAGCGCCCTGGCGCTCGCGCGCGCGCTCGAAGAAAAGCTTGCGCGGGCGAAGTCCGAGAGCGTGCTGCTTGGCGCGGCTTTCGACCTCTCGCGCGCGCCGCTTGCGATCGTGGCGGCGGACGGGGTGATCGTGAGAGCCAATGCGTCCTTCGCAGCTTGCTTCGGGACGCAGGCGCCAGCGCTTGAGAGCCGCGACCTGGCGTCTTTTCTCAGCCCATCTGACGCGCAAATCCTCCGTCAGCGTTTTACTGACGCCCAGCCGCATGCCCACGCGCGCGTATCGCTGGCCACAGCGCCGCTGCGCGGGAGCGTCCCCGTCGATCTCAGCCTGCGCCGGATCTTCGCCGATGGGAGGCCGATGGTGTTGGTTTCCGCCGAGCCTTGGGAGGCCGTATCTGCGGATGACCGCGCGCTGGAAGCGGCGCGTCTTGCCGCCGAAAGCGCCAATGCGGCGAAGTCCGATTTCCTGACCCGCGTATCGCATGAGATTCGCACGCCGCTGAACGCCATCATGGGCTTTGCGGAAGTGATGATGGAGGAGCGTCTCGGGCCGATCGGCTCTCCCCGCTACAAGGAATATTTGAAAGACATCCGCGCTTCGGGCGCGCATGTCTTATCCCTCGTCAACGATCTTTTGGATCTCTCCAAGATCGAAGCTGGCAAGATGGAGCTTTCGTTCTCGCGCGTCGACGCCAATGCAACCATCGCCGAATGCGCGTCGATCATGCAGGCCCAGGCCAATCAGGGGCGCGTCGTCATGCGTCTCGCGCTTGCGGCGGGCCTTCCGCCGCTGCGGGCCGATGCGCGCTCGCTCAAGCAGATTCTTCTCAATCTTCTGTCGAATGCGGTGAAGTTCAACGAGCCGGGTGGTCAGGTCATCGTGTCGAGCGCGCTGAACGACGCCGGCTCTGTCGTCATCCGGGTCAAGGATACGGGGATCGGCATGTCGGAGGCGGATGTCGCAACCGCCTTGGAGCCGTTCCGGCAGGTTGGCGCATCGCGCAGGGCGAGCGGAACGGGGCTTGGGCTGCCGCTGACAAAGGCTTTGATAGAGGCAAATCACGCCTCATTCAGCATTAAGAGCCGTCATAATGAGGGCACGCTGATCGAAATCGCGTTTCCGCCGCCGCAAGCGCTCGCGGCGGAGTAGCCGAATAATGATGGAAGAGGGGCCGGTGGGAAACGAGAGCTGAACCGGAGCAGCTCAGTCCGTTGGCGCAACAACGCCGACGCTTAGGCCAAGCAGGTGCTTGCCAACGGACCGTATGGGACGTAAAGGCCTTACTTTTCTTGACCTTAGCGGCCAATCTTCATCGCGACGAGAGCGCCGCCGATGACGATAGCGAGCATGAGTCCCGGGATAAGATACTGCATATTTTTTCCTCCCACGTTGAGCCAGCCAGTGGCTCTTTTTTCCGGCTTCGCCGCGATATAGCTTCACCAAAGGGCACTGTCTTTGTCAAGCGCCACCTTGCCCTATTTGTGCGGGTTTGTGCCGATCTTCGCTGCATCGGATCGCTATGTCACAGGCCGACAATCGCGGCGCTGAAGCCATAAGAAGTTGTCGGGCGCAGACTGACCGAGCGTCGCGGATTGCCGCCGCAGCGCGGTTGCGCCAATCTCGCGGCCCCTCTTCAAAGGCGACTCGCATTTCTCATGACTTCCGCCTCTCGCGCCATCGATCTTAACGCCGACCTCGGGGAAGGTTTCGGCCATTGGCGCATGGGCGACGACGCCGCCATGCTCGAGATCGTGACGAGCGCCAATGTCGCTTGCGGCTTCCACGCCGGCGACCCCGACATCATGGCGACGACCTTTGCGCGCGCCAAGGAAAAGGGAGTCGCCGTCGGCGCCCACGTCGCCTTTCCGGACCTCGCAGGTTTCGGGCGGCGCAGTTTGCCGATGAGCGCGCGGGAAATCGAGCGCGCGGTCGCCTATCAGCTCGGCGCGGCGCAAGCGCTGGCGGTTCTGAGCGGACATCGAATCACCCATGTGAAGGCGCATGGCGCGCTCGCCAATATCGCCGAGCGCGACGCCGACGTCGCGAACGCCATCGCCCGCGCGGTCCGCGGCGTCGATCCGTCGCTCGCGCTGCTCGCGATTGCGCTGTCCGAGCAAACGCACGCCGGCGCGCGCGCGGGGCTGCGCGTCGTGAATGAAATTTTCGCCGACCGCGCCTATATGGACGACGGACGCCTGCAGCCGCGATCGGAAGAAGGCGCGGTGATCGAGGATATCGAAAGAGCCTGCGCCCGCGTGCGCGACATGCTCGCGAGCGGCGGTCTGAGAACCATTAGCGGCAAACTCCTGCCGACTCAGATCGACTCGGTCTGCGTCCACGGCGATTCGCCGCTTGCGGTTGAAATGGCCTGGAGCCTGCGCGCCGCGCTCGAAGGCGACAGCTGGAAGCTGCGCGCCTTCGCAGGAGTCTGACCGCAATGGATGATGAGACGCCGCGCTTCCTCGACTGCGGCGAGTCGGCGCTTTCAGTGGAGTTCGGCGACAGCGTCGATCCCGCCGTCAACGCGCGTGTGCTCGCGCTCGACGAGCGTCTTCGCGCCGCGCCGCCGGCCGGCCTGCGCGAAACGACGCCCACTTACCGCGCGCTGTTCCTGCGCTACGAGCCGCTTGAAATTTCGCGCGCCGCGCTTGTTGCTGCGATCGAAGCTCTGATTGGGCCTGCGGGCGTTGAGGCGTCGCAGCCGTCCGCGCGCTGGACCATTCCCTGCTGCTACGATCCTGAGTTCGCTGAGGACATTGGCGAAGCCGCCGCGCTGCTCGGGCAGACGGCGCAATCGCTGGCGAAGCTGCACGCCGGCGCCGACTATCGCGCTTACATGTATGGTTTCGCGCCGGGGTGGTGCTACCTCGGCGGACTGCCTCAGGCGCTCGCGATCCCGCGGCGCGTCAGCCCCCGCGGTCCGACGCCGCAGGGCGGGGCGTTGATCGGCGGCGCGCTCTCTCTGATCGCCGCCAATCCGATGCCAACCGGCTGGTATGTCGTTGGGCGTACGCCTGAGCGCATGTTCGCGCTGCGGCGCGATCCGCCTTTTCTTGTCGCGCCAGGCGACGCCGTGCGCTTCGAGCCGATCGACGCCGAGACGTTCCTGACGCTCGATGCGCGCGCCTTGGCCGGCGAGACGGTGGCGCGCCGGGAGACGCTGCTTTGAGCGTGCGGCTGCTTATCGAGGCCGCCGGCCCTGCCGTCACCATCCAGGACGAGGGGCGTTTCGGACTGTCGCGCTACGGCGTCACGCCGGCGGGGCCAATGGATCTTGGCGCTTATCGCGCGGCGACGCGCGCCGCCGGCGCTGACTGCGCCATCGAAGTTTCGCTCGGGGGCATGACGCTCCGGTCGGAGGGCGCGACGCTTTGCGTCGCTATGGCGGGAGGCGATTTCGACATCCGGCTCGACGGGCGGCCAATGCCGCCGGCGTGCCTGCTGCCGCTTGCTGACGGCGCACGGCTCGTGCTGCGCGCCGGCCCGTCAGGGGCCTGGTGCTATGTCGCCGTCGGCGGAACGCTCGATCTCGCGCCGACGCTGGGTTCGCGCGCGACGCACGCCCGGTCCGGCCTCGGGCCAAAGCCGCTAGCGGCCGGCGACGCCTTGATGCTCGCCGAGGCGCCGGCGCCGCCGCTGGAGCCGATGGCCTTGGCGGCGCCTTGGCTTACGTCAAGCGACGCGCCGATCCGCATTCTTCTCGGGCCTCAGGGGGATTATTTCACGCCGGAGGAGATCGAGGCCTTTCTGAACGCACGTTGGCGTATCGGCGCCCGTAGCGATCGCATGGCCTATCGGCTCGAGGGTCCGGCGATCCGCCATCGGCGCGGACATGACATCGTCTCCGACGGGGTGGCCATGGGCGCCATTCAGATCCCCGGCGACGGCGCGCCGCTCGCGCTGATGGCGGACCGACAGCCGACCGGCGGCTATCCGAAAATCGCGACGGTGATCGGGGCGGATCTTGGCCGGCTGGCGCAATTGCGTCCCGGCGAAGACCTGTCCTTCCGCGCCGTGGGGTGGGACGAGGCGGTCGCCGCCCGCCGCGCCTATGTCGCAGCCATTGAGGCGGGCGCAAAACGCGAGCCGCTCGGCGCCGAGATGACCACCGAGTCGCTGCTGGCGGAAAATCTCGTCGGCGGCGTCGTCAACGCGCGGGACTGATTATTCCGCCGGCTCTTTGACCTCGGCAAGGAGAGCGACGGGCTCGGCCGGCTGCGCCGCCGCCGCGATGGCCGCCTTCGCCGCCGCTTTGCGCTTCTTCCACCATTTGATCAGCATCATCCACCAGGGGTCGCCGACGTGCAGGTGATAGCGCAGCGGCGTCTTGATGATGGCGAGCACGAGCCCGATCGAGAACAGGCACCAGACCGCCGGCCATTCATTGATGTTGCTGGTCGTCAGACCGGCGAGAAACGGCCCCGCGAGCCAGGAGAACAGGATGAAGCGCCAGCTGCCGTAAAGCGATGGGATGTAGAAGGCCATCAGCGGATATTCGATGTAGCCGCGTCCGAGATAGGGATTGTTGACCATGGAGTTGCCGATCCCGTTCGTCGGCAGCAGCCAGGCGATGTGCCATTCGCCGCGCGTCGTGCAGAGCACGTCGCCGCAGAGCGGTCGTCCGAGGGCGCAATGGCCGGCCCAGGCGAAGGGATAAAGCTGGAGCAGCATGGCGATGGCCGCGACGAAACAGCCGAAATAGGCCCAGGGCGCGATGATGCGGGCGCTGTCCTTGGGCATAAAATAGAGCGCGACGGCGTTAATGAAGAACGGCTGGAACGTTATGTGGAGATAACCAAACATGGTCATCAATTGGTTGAGCGGCGAGTCGCATTGGTTGAGAACCGAATAGGCGACCGCCTGAAGCGACTCCATGCTGGCGAAGTAGAGAAGGCAGACCCAGAGGGCGAGCGGTTCGGGGTCCTTTTTGAGCGCCGAATAGGCCGCGCCGGCGATCCCCGCCGTCGCCAACACCGCTGACGCCTCTCCACTCCAACACATTCGGGCATTTCCTCGTTTTTATTGTCTGCGACCCGATACACTATCCGCCGGGTCGATCAAAGCCCCCGATCGGCTGAAAAGCCCTTGCGTTCAGGCTGGAACGTCGGGGAGGAAGTCCGCCGGCGCCAGCTCGAAGCCGGCGAATTCAAAGCCCGGCGCGACCGTGCAGCCGACGAGGGTCCATTCGCTCGCCCCCCGGCCGAGGCTTTTCGCCGACTGCCACACGCCCGCGGGCACGACGGCTTGTGGCCGCTCGCCCGCCGCGAGTGCGGCGCCCAGGCGCAAGACTTCGGTGGGGGCGCCCTGCGCCGCGATCTTAAGCTCCAGCGCTGCGCCGGCGTAAAAGTGCCAGACTTCGGCGGCGTCGACCCGATGCCAGTGGGACATTTCGCCGCCAGGGAGCAGATAATAGATCGCCGTCGAGGCGCCGCGGGAGCCGCCGACCGGCATGGGATCGCGAAAGGTCTGCCGATAAAAGCCGCCCTCGGGATGCGGCGCGAGTTCGAGAAGCCGCACGATCTCCTGCGTCGACAGCGCGCTTGTCATGCGGCGAAACTGTTCTTGCGCTCGCGCATCGCCGCGAACACGGCGAAAGGATCGGCGTCCCGCATGCCCATCGCGGCCTTCACGCTCGGGTCCTCGACCCGCAGGAAGGGGTTTGTGGCGTTCTCGAGCGCGATCGTCGTCGGCAGCGTGAATTTTCTGTCCTTGCGCAGCTCGGCGACCGCTTGCGCCCGTTCGCGCAGCACCGGATTGTCGGGATCGACGGCGAGCGCGAATTTGGCGTTGGCCTGCGTATATTCGTGTCCGCAATAGACCTGTGTTTCGCCGGGCAGATTGGCGAGCGCTTCGAGTGTGAGGCGCATCATGTCCATCGTGCCCTCGAAAACGCGGCCGCAGCCGAGCGAGAACAGCGTGTCGCCAACAAACAAAATTTCATCGTCGCCGAAATAATAGGCGATGTGTCCAAGCGTATGGCCGGGCGTTTCGATGACGCGCGCGCGCGCCTCGCCGAGTTCCACGCTATCGCCTTCCGAAACCGCGCGATCGAGCGGCGGCAGTCGATGCGCGTCCTTGGCGGCCCCGATCACCTTCATGTGCGGATAGCGCGACTTGAGCGTCTGCGTTCCCTGCACGTGATCGGCGTGATGATGGGTCAGCAGCAGATGCGTCAGCGGCCAGCCGCGCCGCTCGGCTTCTTTGGCGATCGCTTCGCCGTCCGGCGCGTCGATGCTCGCGGTCGCCCCGAACTCCGGTTCATGAACGAGCAGGCCGAAATTGTCATTCAGGCAGATAAACTGCGCGACTTCCAAAGCCATGGGGCGTCGTCTCCTTGGGCGGTCGCCTATCATAGCGCTTCGCCAAAAAACACGACAGCCGAACGCGCGCGACGGGCGCGCCTTGCGCCACTGATCGATTGCGTCGATGATCGAGGCCATGCTCGACGTCGTCAATTTGCGGGCCTTTTACGACACGGCGCTGGGAGAGGTCGCGCGCCGCCTGGTGTCGCGGCTGGTGCGCACGCGCTGGCAGGATCACGCCGGGCTGCGCGTGCTCGGTCTTGGCTATGCGACGCCTTACCTCGACAGTTTTCGAGAGAAGGCGCAGCGGGTTCTCGCCTTCATGCCGGCCACGCAGGGCGTCGTCCATTGGCCGCCCGACGGGCGCTCCGCCTCGGCCCTGGTGGAGCCGTCGATGACGCCGCTGCCCGACGCCAGCATGGATCGCATCCTGATCGTGCATGCGCTGGAGACGGACGAACATCCGCATGATCTGCTCGAAGAAATTTGGCGCATTCTCGCGCCCGGCGGCCGGGTGCTGATCGTCGCGCCGAGTCGCACCGGCCTTTGGGCGCGCGTCGACACGACGCCCTTTGGACAGGGTCACCCCTATTCGCGCGGTCAGCTGCAGCAATTGCTGCAGGAAGCGCAGTTCCTGCCGCTTTATTGGGACGAGGCGCTTTACGTGCCGCCGTTCCAGCGCGCGTCGCTGCTGCGCTCGGCGCCGGCCTTCGAACGCATCGCCGGCCGCTTCTCGCTGCCCGGCGGCGGCGTGCATATTGTCGAGGCGACGAAGCAGCTCTATCGCCCGGTCATGCGCCGCGCCGTGCGTCGCCTGCCGATCGAACTTGAGCCGGCGATGGAGCCCGCCGGCGCCGAGGCGGGGCTTGAGGGAATTTGAGGCTTCGGATGAGCTGTGGAATGACGGGTAAACGTCACCGCCGGCGAAGCTCGACGGCGACGCCGAACGACTGCGCCAGGAACAGCGCGCCGTGGATCAGCCCGGTTTCATCGATTCCATGGCCGAGCCGCGCCGAGAGGTGCCATTGGGTCGGAACGCCGGAGTCGGCGAGCGCGTTGGCGGACATGAGCAGCGCCTCGACGGGGATCATTTCGTCTTCTTCGCCATGCGCCAAAAGGACGGCCGGCGGTTTCTCGTAGGCCATCGGCGCTTCGCCCGCCTGCGCCGGCCCGAGCACATAGACGCCCGAATAGCCGAGAATCGCGCGCGGCGCGCGCTTGCGGCGCAGTCCCGTATGCAGCGCCATCATCGTGCCCTGGCTGAATCCGATAAGCGCCAGCGCCCTGTCGTCGAGGCCGCGCCGGTCGAGCTCGGCGTCAAGAAAGGCGTCGAGCGTCGGACGCGCAGCAATGCAGCCGCGCCAGCGCTCTTCCGGGTCGCGCATGGTGAGCGGAAACCATTGCCGTCCGGTCGGCGATGCGGCGCATCGATCAGGCGCATGCGGCGCGACGAAATCGGCGTCGGGAAGGAAGGCGCTCCATTGGCGGCCGATGTCGATAAGATCGGCGCCGTCGGCGCCGTAGCCATGAAGAAAAACGACGAGCTGCTTTGGCTTGCCGGAACGCGCCTGCACCTTGGGACCATCAATCGCCGCCATGAACCTGCGCCCTTCCGTCGCGTCGCATATGCGCTGGGAGGGTTATGCGCGAAGGGCGGCGCCGGCGCAACGGCGCTCGCAATTACATCGTTTTGACCATAAACGAGACGATCTTGAACGCATAAATGCAAGCCGCGGCCAGCGTGCTGTGCTTGACCATGGTCATGGCGAGATAAATGTGATCAGGCCTCATGAAAACCCTCATAGTCGCACGCAACCGCTGCGCGCCGGCGATCGCATCAGGAGCGACCCATTCAACGAGACGGTTGCTTTGCGAAGCGTCGCGCGGCCTGCGTCTCCAACAGGCTCCCGCAAGAGGCGCGCCATCCGCCGTCGGTTCGATTGCGTCGGTTCGCCGCAGGCGAAAACCGAATGTCATGGCGTCGAACCCGTCGCCGGCACCTAAACTTTGACAAAGCGCCTGGTCAAGCGAAGGGCGCTGAGATTCCTAGCTTTGCGACAATGTGTCGCCTGAAGCGGCAATCGTGAACGACGCGCCGGCGCTGCTGGCGATCTCGCTGAAATGCGCGAAATAGCAATCGTGAAGTCATCATCAGGAACGCGATGAAAGGCTTAACCTGTGGCCAAGCTTCTCATTATCACCGGGCTCGTCATGGTCGGCCTCGGCCTTCTCTGGATGGTCGGCGAGAGATTTGGCCTCGGGCGTCTGCCAGGCGACATCGTCGTCGCGCGCGGCAATTTCAAATTCTACTTTCCGCTCGCCACGTCGCTCGTTCTGAGCGTCGTCGTCAGTCTGCTCTTGTGGTTCTTCAATCGATAAGGCCTTTGACAATTTGCCGCAGCCATTCGCTAATGCCGCCCAACAAGGAGGCGCCGGTGCCGGAAATCTTTAAGCATCTCTCGGTCATGCAAATGGCTCTGCTGTTCTGCCTGGGCTCGCTGGCCGGGACATGGCTTGGCGTGTTTCTTTGTCGCCGCCTCGCCCACGAGTGGATACACGGCCGTCGCAACGCCAACGAGATGATCGGCCTGACATTGGCGTCCTTTTCGACGCTTTACGGAATTCTACTGGGACTGCTGGCGGTCGAGGCCTATCAAGATTTCTCGGCGGTCGGCGACGTCGTCTCAAAGGAGGCGCTCACGATCGCCGCTCTTCACCGAGACTTTGACGGCTTTCCGCAGCCAACCAGCAGCGAGCTTCAGGAAAAACTTCGCAGCTACGCGCGCGAGGCGGTCGAGGCCGTACATCCGCCGCCTGATGTCCGTCGCGAAGCCCATTCCCGTTCGCCGGGATTGACCGCGCTATTCGCTCAAATCATGAACTTTCAGCCCAAGCTCAAAAGCGAGGAGATGGTTCAGGCCGAGACGTTCACGCGTCTGAATACGCTTGTCGAGCATCGCCGCTATCTCATCGCCGCCGGCGACAGCGGCATTCCGAAGGAGCTCTGGTGGGTTATGTGTCTCGGCGGCTTCCTGTTGCTTGGCCTCGTGATCATTTTCGACATGGAGCTCCATGTCCATTTGATCCTCAGCGGCGCGATGGCGCTCTTTATGGGATCGGTCGTGTTTTTGATCGCCGCGATGGACAATCCGTTCAACGGCGGGATGACGGTCGATTCAGGGCCGATCGAATCGGTTCTGCAGACTTTCCCGCCTCCGCGCTGAGACCGCTCGTCAGTCGCTGCACTTTTTTTCGAACCGCCATTCGTCAGCCAGCCGCGCGGCGATCGCCTTGGCGACAGCGCGGTTGCCGACGCTTTCGCCGGTCGCCGGGTCGGCGAAAAAGTGAATATGATCTGCGTAAATCGTGTCTGGAATTGCGGAGAAAACGTCCAGCAGGCTATGGACGGCGATACCATCCTGCTTCAGCTTGAGCAGCGTATCGGTCATCTTGAGATACAGATCTTTGTAGCTCAAATCGCCAACCACGCCTTTTTCCTCTTCGGTTAGGGTCTTGCCGTAAACTGGCGAGGGCTGAATGAAGAACACCACTTTGGCGCCCTGCGCCTGAGCGAGCGCAGCGGTCGTTTTAAAATATTTTTTATACTGATCAAGGTTGTACTCGTAGACTTCGTCGCGGCTCCACTCCTTGGGCACGGAGAAATTCGTCAAATGCGACTTATGAAGCGACGCCATGTTTTTCATAATTGAATCGTTGAGCTTGGTGCGGGCCGTATCGACCAAAAAGTATATTGTATTTGATGCCTTCAGCAGCGGCGTATTATAGTAAAATGAATAAAACGAGTTGAGCGCCGCGCCCCCCAGTATGGGCAGATAACTGCCTGATGCAGATGGATTCACTAAGATAAAGTTGTTCGAAGGCCATTCGAAACGCTTTGACCAAGCCGTCCATTTCTCGAGCAGCATATCCTTCTCATTGAAGCCTTCCAAGGTAATGATGCCATCGAAAACCTCGCCAAAGAGAAGGGTCATGATTGCCTGTTGCGGCTGCTTCCAGCCGCCATCTGCGCCGTTATAAACTTCAAATGTCTTCCGTCCCTCCGGAGGAACATAGCATTTATTCAACTGTTCTTCGAGGAATTTGGGTTTATCTTTATGCAGTTGGCCAAACATGGCGGCCACCGATCCGCCGCTCACCATGATGCGAAACTTGTCGGTCTCCTTTTTGTAGGGAAAATCGCGTCCGAACAAGCCGACATTGTTTATCTCGAATTCTGAATTCTCGCAGGGCGGATTATCCGCATGAACGTTGGTCAAATAAGGGTGAGGGTAAACAGTGTCCATGTAGCGGCACTTGACGTTTCTCTTGGACGTCATGTGCACCACGAACGTATTCGAACGGATCTCTTCGCGAGTTTGTGGGCTAACGAGTTTTCCTTCGCTCAGAAAATAATAAAGAGTGAAGCCGGCTTCTACAGCAAGCAAACACAGCACGATCACAATGAAGTTGGCGGCGATGCGAACGCTGCGGCGGGGCGTTTTGGCCGGACTGTTTGTTGTTTCGCCTTTTCCGTTCATCAAAAGCCCTTTCCAATTGTCCCTGGCTCGTGCAAAAGAACTCCAACCACATCAGCCATGAGACTAAACGTGGTTTCGCCAATTAACAATGCGCTGGCGCCGCTCACATTCGCGCGCACAAAGCGAATAGCACCGAGAGTTGAAGGGCGCCGACATGTGGATCTCCTACGCACAAAATTTCGAAGACGTCATGCTCGAGCGCGCCTTCGCGGGTCTCGCGGAAGGCTTCTATGTTGATGTTGGCGCATGGGACCCAGACCTCGAATCCGTGACGCGGCATTTCTACGAACGTGGCTGGCGCGGCGTCAATATCGAGCCAAATCCTTATTATTTCAGGCGATTGCAGGAGCGGCGTCCGCGCGACGTCAATCTATCGGTCGCGGTCGGCGCGCGCGCGGGTCAGGCGACCATGACGCTCGTCCACGATACCGGCATGTCCAGCCTCGACGCCAATGTGGCGGCATCGCATGCGCCGCTCGGCTTCGAACAGGAGAAGATGCAAGTAGAGGTGCGTACGCTCAACAGTATTTTTGAGGAGCAGGCGCCGTCCACAGTGCATTTTCTCAAGATCGACTGCGAAGGATCTGAGCGAGACGTCATCGTCGAGTTTGACCTTGGCCGGTTTCGGCCGTGGATCATACTGGTTGAATCCGTGGCGCCGGGCGCCGCCAGGACAGAGTCACACAGTTCGTGGGAACCGCATATTTTGCGGTCCGATTATGTGTTTGCCTATTTCGATGGACTCAACCGCTTTTACGTCGCGCGCGAACACGCTGACTTGCAGAAGCATTTTGCTGTTCCGCCCAACGTGTTCGATGATTTTTATGTCGACCGAATGATGCAGATGGGGCTGGCCCTGGAAGCCAAACGCAAGAAGACCGCAAAGAAGGACAGAGCGGCCTGGTGGCGCACGCCATTCGTGGCGCGGCGCGGGTGATTCTGAGCGCGACCGTGCTCTGCGTCTGTCCCAAGCCGAGGCGCGGGCATGAATTATCTCGGGCGTCAGCAGCCAGGAACTCGCATTTGGCGGCACGATCGCTTTCGCCTGACATGCGTAGGTCTGCAAAGACTTGCGTACGGCTGCGCACCCAACGCCAACTTGCCGCTGGCGAGTGCAGCTTTGTAGATGCAGAGGCAATCTTCTATTTCTGCAGGCGTAAGGCGTGAGAAAGCGGCGGGAAGAAGTGCGGGATCGAGAGTCTTTCCTTTAAAGCCGAGCGCCCGAGCGCCCTCGCGCGTTCCTCGATGCAGGTAGACGAGTTTGGGCTCAAAGCCACAAAAGGCAGCGATGCGATGAGCGATGTCGTAAACGCACAATTCGCCGATGCCTGATATAGGTCCGATCAATCTTTCGACGGCGCTGTGCAATTTCTCGAAATCTGGCGTGGCTCCGATGTCTGCGGACGCCTGCAGCCGATGTTCGGCTTCTTTCAGCAGAGGGGGGCGAATACGATTCTGATGAGAGCTGCGCTTTTCCGAGGCGCGCGAGATTGCGATTCGCAGAGAGGGCGCTTTCCGGTAGTAAACCAGCTCTTCACGTGCGTCCGCGCGATGGTCACGGATATAGGCTGCGACTATTTCCTCAGAGATCATGGTAAAAACTCCGTGGAGCCTTCGCTAGAAGCGCGGCGGCTTGACGACAACTTTTCCGCTTTGGCGTGTGCACGAAAAACTGGAAAATAGATCACTGCTTAGAGAGGTGAAGAAATATCGCTCGCAGCCAGAAAGGGCTATCGAGAGATGCTATGACGACTGGTGTTAGGACTAGTGCAAGGGCGAGAAGACCCCGCCATCCGCGCCCTTGCAGGCGGCCGCTTTTGCCGATGCAAAAAACAAAATCTGGTTCTGTCGTCATCTGATCAATCTTTCCACAGAGGCCAACTACGGCGATGTTTTACTAAGTTCTGGAAGCCCTCGTGCGAATCCCTTGAAACTCCGAGCGTTTAGGCGCGCCAACCTGTTCGGTTGCTGCCTCTCAAGTTTGTCATCTCCGGGGTATCTTTTTTGCCGTCCTCTGCCGTCAATGAGGAGGCCGAAGCTGCACAAGATTCGAGGCAACGAACGATCCACGCATTGAGCGATTGACTATTTTCCTGCGCCCGAGCGGCGAGTCGATCACGCAGACTCTCGGGTAGTCGCAACGTAAATTTGATTTCGCCAGAGCCCGCCTCGGGCATTCGTCCGAAGAGATTTTCAATGAGTTCGACGTTCCAACTCTGATTTTTTTCGAGCCATTCTCGCGCCTGTTCTGGTGTGAGAGGAGATATGTCTGTGTAGTCATCTTCCGTATGGGCTTCGCAATACGAAAACAGAAAGAAAGCTCCAAACCTGGTCTGATAAAGATACTCGCCGCCCTCGTAAGGCACGCTGTAATCGTCTTTGTCGAAGCCAGCGATTTGCGTCGCCGTTTCTGTGTTGTAGGTCTTGCCGTCGATGATCCGCTTGCACTTGAAAAGCGCCATATTAACACCTCAGTTGCCGTCACCTGAAATAGATATCAGGTGACGGCAGGTGTCAAGCGCCGTCAACTATTTTTTCATCGCTGCTATTTTGGCGAGGGGTAAAGGCCAACTCGCCGTTAAAAAAACCGGCGCAAATTCATAGGGACCGTTTCGAGAGCCCTCTCGATTTAAAGCGCCTCTGCTCTCTCGTTGAATGCGTTACTGATAGGTTTCGATGCTTAAGGCACGCGTACAGGATCGTGATGGAGTGCATCAACAACTCCTGACTACGTTCCAGCGCGAACCGACTTTTGAGGCTAGCTCTGGAGCAGCCGCGGAATAACGCCGACGCCCCCCAGTCTCAAAAACTAGCCTCGATTAACAGCGACGTTCCGTTTGTTACCCCGGCTGTACCCCGAGCCTCTTTGTTCTTATCGTCTGTTTGACTAAGTTTTTGTTATTATTGGCGGTCCCGAAGGGATTCGAACCCCTGACCTTCGGTTTAGGAAACCGCTGCTCTATCCTGCTGAGCTACGGGACCGCGTCGCCCCTCTCTAGCACAGGGCGCGTTTTAGAAAAATTCCCGCATGCAACCTTCTGCCATCGCAGGCGGGACTCATTGCGCCTTAAGAGATATTCCGCGCCACTTCCTCGAGTTGCGTGATGCAAGCGCCCCAGCCGTCGTAGAACCCCATCTCTTCGTGCCGCCGGCGTTCGGCGTCGTCCTTGTGCATGACGCGCGCGACGTAGCGCGTGCCGGGGCCCTCGTCGGCCATGCTCACGATCGCGGTGAACGCGAGCCAGGGCGAGGCGGGACGCCAGCCGCCGACCAACATCGAGGTGAAGACGATCCGCTCCTGCGCCGCGATGTCGAGAAAGCAGCCGGGATTATCGCTTTCTCCGCCATCCGGCCCGCTCATGAACGTGTGGAAGGCGCCGCCGGGGTGGAAGTCGAAGGCGCGGACCTCGGTCGTCCAGGGCCGCGGGCACCACCATTCCTTCAAGAGCGTCGAGTCGGTCCAAGCCTTCCAGACGCGCGCGCGGGGTGCGGCCACCAAGCGGGAAATTTCAAGATCGAGTTTTTGATCGCCCATCCTTAATCCTCGCTTTTCTCCAGGAACGCGTCCAAACGATCGAAGCGCGCCTCCCAATGCGCGCGTTGCCGCGCGAGCCATGCCTGCGCGGCGTCGAATCTTTTTGGCTGGATGCAGCAAGTGCGCACGCGCCCGACCTTTCGGCTCGTCACAAGCCCGCTCCGCTCCAGAGTCTGCAAATGCTGCATGACCGCAGGCAGCGACATGTTGAGCGGCTTGGCTAAGTCGCTGACATTCGCCGGCCCGCGCGCAAGGCGCTCGATCATGGCGCGTCGCGTTGGATCGGCGAGCGCCGAGAACATGCGATCGAGACTCTCAGAACGCTTAGCCATGTGCTTAAGTATCGTTCCGCAGGCGCGAGGACAAGAAAAACTTCATCACTCACTTAAGTTTTTTGATCGACGATCAGTCGCCGCGCGCGATCAGACGCTTTTCCCACTCCAGCGCCTGGCGAACGATCTCGTCGAGGTTGTCATGCTGCGGCGTCCAACCGAGCGTCCGGCGAATTCTCTCGTTCGCCGCGACGATCGCCGCGGGGTCGCCGGGCCGGCGCGGGGCCATTTCAACGTCGAAATCAACGCCCGAAACCCGCTTCACCGATTCGATCACCTCGAGCACGGAAAAGCCGCGCTCATAGCCGCAATTGGCGGTGAGATTGGCGCCGCCGTCGCGCAGATAGCGCAAGGCGTCGAGATGGGCGCGCGAGAGATCGGTGACCTGGATATAGTCGCGCACGCAGGTGCCGTCAGGCGTCGGGTAATCATTGCCGAAGACCTGCAGTTTTGGGCGCAGGCCGAGCGCCGTCTGCACGGCGACCTTGATGAGATGCGTGGCCTCGGGCGTCGATTGCCCCGAACGCCCCTTCGGATCCGCGCCGGCGACGTTGAAATAGCGCAGGGCGACGTAGGCAAGACCGTGCGCGCGCGCCGTATCCTCCAGCATCCACTCGACCATGAGCTTCGATCGCCCATAGGGCGAAACCGGCTTCAACGGCTCGTCCTCGCTGACTGGATTATGCAGTGGGTCGCCGTAGACGGCGGCGGTCGAAGAAAAGATGAAGCGCTTGACGCGACGCGCCACCGCCGTCGCGAGCAGGGTGCGCGCTTTCGCCGTATTGTTGAGATAATAGCCGAGCGGATCAGCGACGGAGTCAGGAACGACGATCTTTGCGGCGAAGTGAATGATCTCATCGACGCCGTGGCGCTCGATCAGATCGGCGACGAGATCCGCGTCGCCGAAATCGCCGACGACGAGCGGCGTCCCCTCCGGAACCGACCAGCGAAAACCGGTGGATAGATCGTCGAGCACCACGGGCGGACCTTCGCCGGCGTCGAGCAGTTCGAGAACCGTATGACTGCCGATATAGCCGGCGCCGCCCGTAACCAGAACCGTCATGCCGCTACCTTCCTCTCGTATCCGCCGCCTGGCGTGAACGCCGCAGCCTGAAGCTCCTCAATGCCTTTGCGCCGTTCGCGTCGCGAACTCTACGATCCAGCCAAATCGTGCTAAACGGCCGAGTTTCAAGCCGCCTTCGGTCGACGCTGCGACGAGTCGCCTCCGGAGCGATTCGCCGCTATCACCCCTTCGCCGTCTCACCACTCAACGGGCTTCTCCATGAGCAAACGCATTCGCAAGGCTGTTTTCCCCGTCGCGGGCCTCGGCACGCGCTTCCTGCCCGCCACCAAGGCCGTGCCGAAGGAAATGCTGACCGTGGTCGACCGTCCGGTCGTGCAGCATGTCGTCGATGAAGCGCGAGAAGCTGGCATAGAGCATTTCATTTTCGTCACCGGCCGCGGCAAGGGGGCCATCGAAGATCACTTCGACATGGCCTATGAGCTCGAAGACACGCTGCGCCGCCGCAACAAGACCAAGGAATATGAAGCGCTGATGTCGGACTTGCCGGCCGCCGGCGCCACGAGCTTCACCCGTCAGCAGGCGCCGCTTGGCCTCGGCCACGCCGTATGGTGCGCGCGCGACATCATCGGCGACGAGCCCTTCGCGGTGCTCCTGCCCGACATGATCACGCTTCCGGCGCCGGGCCAAAACGCGCGCTGTCTCGCCGAGGCGGTCGCGGCTTACGAAAAACACGGCGGCAATATCATCGCGGTCGAGGAAGTGAAGCCGGAAGAGACGCATCAATACGGCATCGTCGCGCGGGGCAAGGATTACGGCTCGACCTTCGAGATCACCGGCATGGTCGAGAAGCCGCCGCAGGGAACCGCGCCCAGCAATTTCATCATTTCCGGTCGCTATATTCTGGAGCCGGAAATTTTCGGGCTGCTCGAAAAGCATGAAAAAGGCGCGGGCGGCGAAATTCAGCTCACCGACGCCATGATCCATCTTGCGAAGACGCGGCCCTTCCACGCCGTCCGCTTCGACGGACGCACCTATGATACGGGCTCAAAGCTCGGATTTCTCACGGCCAATGTGGCTTTTGGGCTGGCGCGGCCGGACGTCGCGGAGGGCCTGCGCGCCGAGCTGAAGAAGATGCTCGAATAGAGTGTATATCCAAAAAAGACAGCGGCTTGTGCGCGTCTCGGGCGAGCTGCGGCTTTTGTCCGCGGCCGGGTTCCCCGTTTGACGCGGGCGCGCGCCTCATTAAACCTTCAAACGATTCTTAAGATCGGCGCGTCGCCGCGCGTGGTTGAAATCAAGCAAAGGATTGAACATTGATGCCGCAACAGGGCGCCGCGCGTAGAATCGTCATTACCGGAATGGGCGCGGTGTCGGCCGCCGGCGTTGGCGCGACGCCGCTGTGGCGCGCGGCGCGCGACGGCGTGTCTTGCGTGCGACCGCTGCGATCGGCGCGCCCCTATGTGGGGCGAATCAAGATCGCCGCGCAGGTCCCGGATTTCGATCCCGCCGCCTATCTCGAAGCCGAACTGCTCCCCTACTGCGATCCCTTCACCCAATTTTCCATCGTCGCCGCCGATGAAGCGCTTGCGCAAGCCGGGTTCGAGCGCAAAGCGGCCGGCGGGCCACGCACCGCGGTCATCATCGGCACCGGCATCGGCGGCGCCACGACCATCGATAACAACGCCTATCTTGAATATAAGCTTGACGGCCGCCCCGACACGTTGACCGTGCCGCGCCTGATACCGAGCGCCGCGCCGACGACTCTCGGCATGCGCTACGGCGCCAAGGGACCGACCTTCGCGCTCGCCTCCGCCTGCTCCTCGGCGGCGCAGGCCATCGGCGAAGCCTTTGAAATGCTGCGTGCCGGCCGCGCCGACCGCGCCATCGCCGGCGGCGCGGAAGCCTGCGTGATCAACGGTTCGATTCGTTCGTGGGAGGCGCTGCGCGTTCTCACTCCCGATCTCTGCCGCCCGTTTTCGTCAAAGCGCAACGGCATGACGCTTGGCGAAGGCGCCGCTGTCTTCATCCTGGAGACGCTGGAAGGCGCGCTGGCGCGCGGCGCGACGCCGCTTTGCGAACTCGCCGGCTATGGCACGACAAGCGACGCGTTTGATCCGCTGCGCGCCGATGTCGAAGGCCCGTCGCGCTGCATGCGGCTTGCGCTCGAAAGCGCCGGATTGGAGCCCGGCGACGTCGACTATCTCAACGCCCACGGCACGGCGACCTACGCCAATGACATCACCGAGTCCCTGGCGATGCGCGCCGTCTTTGGCGATGCGCCGCCGCCGGTTTCGTCAACGAAACCGGTGCACGGCCATGCGCTCGGCGCGAGCGGCGGGCTGGAGCTCGTCGTGACGATTTCGGCGCTGCGCGAGCAGATCGCGCCGCCGACGATCAATTTTCTTGAGCCTGACCCCAAATGCCCGGTCGACGCCATTCCCAATGTCGCGCGCCAAATGCCGATTCGCGTCGCGCTCTCGAATTCTTTCGCCTTTGGCGGCATCAACGCCACGCTCGCCGTGCGGGCGATGACTTGATCGGGTAGGGCCCTAGAATCGCAGGAGTTTGCAAGAGGGGCGGTCAACGCGATGACCCAGAACGACGAGCAGGGCAGGAGGGGCGCCCCAAAAGGGGCGGATTTTAGCCCGAAGTCTAACAGCGAGCCGAAGAAGAAGGCGGCGCTTGCCGCCGCCTTGCGCGCCAATCTTGCCCGTCGCAAGGCGCGCGAGCGCGCGCTGCGAGACCAGGCGCCCGCGAAACACGGCGAGGACTCGAAAACCGACAGCGAGGGGTGATGGATAAGATCAAGATCGTCGGCGGGACCAGGCTCAATGGCGTGATCCCGATTTCCGGCGCGAAGAACGCCGCCTTGCCGTTGATGATCGCATCGCTCCTGACGCGCGAAACCGTGACGCTCGCCAACATGCCGCTCCTCGCGGATGTGATGCTGCTCGAGCGCATCCTCGGCAATCATGGCGTGGATTACGCCATCGCCGGCAAGCGCACCGGCGAGTCCGTCGACGCCGGCCGCACCGTTCATCTCACCGCGCGCGAAATCGTCGACACCACCGCGCCCTATGACCTTGTCTCGCGCATGCGCGCCAGCTTCTGGGTGCTCGCGCCGCTCGTCGCGCGTTGCGGCGAGGCGCGCGTATCGCTGCCGGGCGGCTGCGCGATCGGCACCCGCCCTGTCGATCTTCTGCTCATGGCGCTGGAAAAGCTCGGCGCCAAACTCGACATTGAAAACGGTTACGTTGTCGCCTCGGCGAAGAACGGTCTGGTCGGCGCCGAGATCGACTTTCCCAAAGTCACGGTCGGCGGCACGCATACGGCGTTGATGGCGGCCTCGCTCGCGCGCGGAACCACCGTGCTGCGCAACGCCGCGCGCGAACCGGAAGTCGTCGATCTTGCCGACTGCCTCATAAAAATGGGGGCGCGCATCAAGGGCGCCGGCCAGTCGACGATCGAGATCGAGGGCGTGGGTACGCTTTTCGGGGCAAGACACGCCGTCATGCCCGACCGCATCGAGGCGGGGACTTACGCCATGGCGGTGGCGATGACGGGGGGCGACGTTCTGCTCGCCGGCGCGCGCGCCGATCTTCTGCAGGCGGGGCTCGACGCCCTCGTGCAGGCGGGCGCCAGCATCACCGAGACGAATGAAGGACTGCGGGTGACGCGTAATGGCGCCGGCATTTCGCCGGTCGACGTCACGACGGCGCCGTTCCCCGCCTTCCCGACCGATCTGCAGGCGCAGTTCATGGCGCTGATGACGCGCGCCAAGGGCGTATCGCGCATCACCGAGACGATTTTCGAGAACCGCTTCATGCATGTGCAGGAGCTCGCGCGGCTCGGCGCTCAAATCAAGCTTGAAGGGGATACGGCGATCGTGACGGGAGCCGATCACCTCGATGGCGCGCCGGTGATGGCGACGGATCTGCGCGCCTCTGTCTCGCTCGTTATTGCGGCGCTCGCCGCGCGCGGCGAGACGACGATTAATCGCGTCTATCATCTCGATCGCGGATTCGAACGCCTGGAGAAGAAGCTGCGCGACTGCGGCGCGGAAATCGAGCGGATCACCGCGGCGGGGTGAGGGGCGGACGTCGTTCTTCGACGATTTCACATTTCCTTGCATCGGCGTGAATGAACTGGCCTCTGTCGCCGAACGCGACTTCGAAGCGTAAACGACGCGCCAGAGAAGAGTTATGTCCCCCTCGATCAGTGAATCGGCGCTGGCGATCGTCATGACTGGCGGCGCAGAGTTTCCGGGCAACGCGGCGCTGGCGAAGGCGTAAGCGAAGCGGTTAGGGTCAAAGCATTGAAAAGTACGGAATTGAGAGCTCAATTTGGATTCACATTTTATAAAAAAACGGGCTTTCAAGGAGGTGAAGACGATTGCTCTCGCCGGATTTATGTTGGTTTCGCTACCGTTCTTTCTTCTATTGTGTATCTTCGTTGTCGGATTTGCTGTGCAAATATATAGTGACGCTAGAGACCGTTATTTTTGCGAGGATAGTAGACGCATTCAGTCGGATGAAGCGGCAATTGTGCGAGTACAAAATTCTCAAGACGTGCAGTTCTTTCTAAAAAAATACCAAGACGTAAGTCTATCTAAGGACTACAGCTCTAAAAACCGGAATAAACATATTGAATATGATAAAAGCAGCGGCTACTGGGTCGTTTATCGGGATGACAACTACCATGAAGTAATATGGGTCGACTTTCTTTATCACTTCGCGGATCCGAGTCTAAGATCTCTCAACGTTACGTGTTCCATGAGGGAATGCAACCCGCTCCCGGATTGTATCATGGATGGTCCGCGAGACTGAAAACATGATTGAAATATGCCTGCAAGGTTAGTGACACATTCTTCGACATGGTTCGCGGTGGGGAAGGTTGACGCGCCGTGTCCGATTTCGAAAGATGATCCCAGCGTGCAATTCGCTTGGTATTGGCCGGACGCTTGGGAGGCGGTTTCAAAACACAAAGCGCATCTGTTGCCGAGCTTCAGCGGCGGCGCGGACGCCAGGCGCCGCGCGGCGTTGCACGGGCAGCTGGTCGCCGCAGTCGTTGACGCGGCGAAAGACGCCGTGGCCGTTCACTGGGCGAGTTCCGACGCGATTTGGCCAGTGACCGCAAATTCACCCCGCTGACTTCGCCAGATGAAAAGCGGAATGAGAAGTGTATCCAAAATGTCCGATGAACTGCAACTAGTTGCTTTCCTAATTTTTGTGTCAGTCGGCCTCGTATGGTCTTGGCATAGAATTGCTTCTTACTTTTTCCGGTCACGAAATTGGAAAAAATGTAAGGGAGTTGTGCTTCAGTGTGAAGGTAAATTATACAGCGATAATAACTATTTATATGAGTTACTAGTATTGTATTCTACCGGAGGTGAGCAGTTAACTGTGAAAGTTAATGCTGGATATCTTCTTATAAATGTTGGCGACAAAGTTTTATTGTTATGCGATAGAAGAAATGCACTAAATTGTCAGCTTGTAGATTCTTATGAGAATATCTGGACGCCTTTAGCTATCTTGAGTGTTATTTTAATAATTATGCTTAGGATAATAATAAAAATGCATTTCACTAGTTAATCTATAAATGAATTAGGGTCGAGCCGATCGCGAAATGATCAAATTGGGGTATCGAATTGAATTTAGATAGCCTTAGAAAACGAGCTATAAAAGAAGGAAAGACGGTAGCTCTAGCTGGAGCTACTCTCATTTCATTGCCGCTTATCCTTCTATTCGTGCTACTAGCGGTGGAAGTTGCAGTAGGGTTCTACCGGGATACCAGAGACAACTTTTTTTGCGACGATAATAAACGTGTTCAGTCAGATGAAATGGCAATTGACGTTGTTCAAAAGTCTCCTGAGGTGAAATTTTTTCTCGAAAATTATCCTGAAGTCAGTGCGTCAGAGGATTATGTTAGTAGGCGGCGCCAGAAAGGAAGTAAAGGCATGTGGTATGTCTCCCAAGAAAATAGGTTCACTTACAATGAAGTTATAACAGTAGATTTTGTTTATGAGTTCCTAGACCCTGATCACAAATCTCTGGCTATTACGTGCTCTATGGGGACGTGCAATCCGCGACCAGATTGTTCATTACTCAGGCCATGACGCTGCTGCTACAAGATTAAGAGAGCTGGAGTGAATCATGGGCAATGAACTCATTAAACTCGGAGAAGCTGGATCCAGCCAGGGGACCGATTGGAGCCGGCAAGCGCTCGGGCTGCTTTGGGTTTCGCCAGCGGCGCTCAATGTGCGGCCGCCTTTTAATGCAACCCACCACAGAGCTTGCTGACCCCATGTTTAAATTCCTATTGAGTGTCGTATGGGGCGTGGCAAAAATAATTTTGATGACAACGGTCGTGTTGGTCGTGTTGGTCGGTTTGGCTGTTATCTGGGGGGTGGCTGACGATTACTTGAGGTATTCCATATTTTCGTGCCTTGATAAAAATTTAACGTTAAGTGATTCTGACGCTATACCTCGTATAAAGAAATATATAGAAACTGAATTGTTGGGTGATAGCTCATACAAAAACGTCTATGTATCTTCTGACTATAATAAAATATCTCGTGGTTTGGGAACGGATTATGAATTAGGAGGCTACGGCTGGAGTGTTTCAAGGAATGATGCGTCATATCCATTTCAAGTTGACGTGATAAACATAGAGTTTATTGGCAGCAATTCTTCTTACGTCAATTGTTACATGTTGGCGTGCGGGCGGATACTAGGTTGTGAAGCGCACTAATAAGGAGTTGATGTTCACGGGAGCAAGTGATGGGCAGGGGATATTCGGCGGCGACGGTGACGCTGTCCGACGACGCTGGACACGCGCTGCAGACAACAACGAAGATGTACGCCCCGGAATCACTCGATCACAACTCTCACCGCGCGCGACGCGACAGGGGCGAGCGCAAGCCGCGCCTGAATGCGATGTCTGCCGGGCGTCATCGGCCAGAATACGGTCTCGTTCGCCTGCGCCGTGGCGAAGGGCTCGCCGTCGATCGTCCAGACGATCTGCGAATCTGCGCCTGACGGCGCGAGTTTCAACGCGAGTCGATTGAAGCGCTCGGGCTGCTCCGGATTGCGCCAGATATGCGTGTTGTGCTCCGGCGTCGCGATCACGAGCGGGGCGACGCTCATTGCTCGAGAGTCGCACATATGATCCGCTGCGCCTGAAAGGCGCGTCTCGAGGGCTGGCGGCGCGCAGAGCGCTGTTTCTGGAACATCCTTCGAGACGCCGCTTCGCGGCTCCTCAGGATGAGGACGCGGATGTTGCGTTTGGCTCCAATCGGCGTCTTTCGGCTTCACCCATTCGCGCAGCGTCTGCGCGCAGTCGGCGCCGTCGGCGCGACAGAGATCGATGGCGATGCGTCCCGGCGGCGGCGCAAAAATTTCCGGCGCGATGTCTCCGGGCTTGGCGCCCTGCAGCTTCGCCAGCACGCCATGGGCGAGCCGCGCCGCCGATGACACGCCGGTCATCGCGCGCATCGCGCCGGCGTCGCCGCGCCCGAGCCATACGCCGACGATGAATTTATGCGAGAAGGCGATCGTCCAGGCGTCGCGATAGGCTTGCGACGTGCCGGTCTTAACGGCGACGGCGAAGGGATATTCGAGCGGCCCGTAGCGCGGAAAAGAGGGAAGCCGCGCCTGCGGATCGGCGAGCATCGAGGCGATCAGCCGCGCGCTGTCGACCGACAAGACGCGCCGCGCCGGACGTCGCGATTCGTCGCGCGTGAACGCAAGTTCGCGCATGATCCCGTCGTCGGCGAGCGCCGCATAGGCGCGCATTACATCCTCGAGCCGCGTCGGCAGCGCGCCGATCGCCATGGAAATCCCGAAACTCTCCGCCGGCGTTTCGAGATCGTGCAGGCCGAGGTCGCGAAGGAAGTTGAAGTTCGCCTCAAGCCCGACGCGCCGCAGCAGATTGGTCGCCGGCACATTGCGGGAATTGGCGAGCGCCTGACGCGGCGTCAGCGGTCCAAGATAGAGTCCGTCGGCGTTCGATACGCCCGAGGCGCCTTCGGGAATATCGTTCAAAAGATCCGTTGTCTTGAGAACGCCGCGCTCGAACGCCAGCGCATAGATGAAGGGCTTCAACGTCGAGCCGGGAGAACGCCGCACGCGGGTGAAATCGAAGGCCCCGGCCTGCGGGTCGTTATAGTCGGAGGAGCCGACGTCGGCGATGACGGCGTTGGCTCCGCGCTCGACGACCATGACCGCGACCTGCCGTGCGCCGCGGCGGCGGAAATTCGAAAGATAGCGGCGGGCGAGATGCAGCACGTCCTGTTCGACCGCCAGATCGATCGTCGCATTGATGCGTCGGTCGCCCTCCGCGACCGGCCGCGCCACGCCGTCGCGCGCGAGCGTTTCGTAGCGCAGCGCCAGATGCAGCGTCTCGGGCCGGCGCTTGGCGTCGAGCGGCCGCAGATGATCGAGCTCGGCGCGCGCCAGCGCCGCCTGCGCGGCGTCGAACGCGCCATCGTTTTCGAGTCGCGCGATAGCATGCCGCGCGCGCGCTGTCGCCAGTCGAAGGCCGCTCTCGCGGGAGATGTTCATCCGGCCCGGCGATTGCGGAATGGCGGCGAGCAGCGCCGCCTGCGCCCAGGAGAGGTCTTCGACCGGTCTGTCGAAATAAAAGCGCGCGGCATGGGCGACGCCATGGCCGTTCAATCCGTAAGGCGCGAGGCGTAGATAATGCGCGAGCGTCGCTTCATGGCCGTTGCGCGCGACAATCGCGAGCGCCGTCGCCGCCTGCATCAGCTTTTCGGCGAATGAGCGCGGCCGCTCGGTCTGCATCCGCGCAACCTGCATGGCGATCGTCGAGGCGCCTTCGCGTCTGCCGCGTGAGATCAGATTGCGCCAAGCGGCGCGCAGCAGCGCGCGCAGGTCAACGCCGGGATGATCGTAAAAGCGGCGGTCTTCGAGAGCGAGCGTCGCGCGCGCCACGCGCTGCGGAATTGAGGCGAGCGGCCAATAGCCGTAATCGACGCGCAGGGTTTTGGTCGCAGGATCGCGAGTCTTCTCGCCGATTTGTGTGAGAAAGGCGCCGTTGCGATCGTAGACGATGGCGCTGGCGCGCGGAGAAATAAGCTCGGCGCGCGACAGCGCCGCGTGCGAGAGCCAAGCGGCGGTTGCAATGAATGTCGCGATGAGAGCAAGAAAGATTGGGCGCGCGAACCCTCTCCCGCTTGCGGGAGAGGGTGGCCCCGCGAAGCGGGGTCGGGTGAGGGCCCTCATCCGTCACGCCTTCGGCGTGACACCTTCTCCCGCAAGCGTGAGAAGGCGCGCGTCGGCGTGACGTCGCTAACTTTCATTGCTTCCCAATTTCCACTCTCGCCCCCGCGCTCGTCGCGCGAAGGCCCTTCTTGTACATCGCTGCGACAATCGCCGGCGGCTGCGTATAGGCGCCCGCCGTTTGCGCGCGGAGGCGGAAGGCGAAGCGATAGGTTCCCTTCGGCAGCGAATCATAGGCGTAGAACACCCGGTCATCGCCAAAGGCGACCCATGTCGGCGGCAGCGTCGGCGCCATTGAGGGCTGCGCTTCGGCGGGCGCCGTGGCCAGATTGGGATTGAGCGGCTCGAAGCCCGCCGCGAGCGGGATCGAAATCGCGATATGGGTGCGATCCTCGGGATTGACCACTTCCGCCGTCTCTTCGATGAGGTCGCCCTGCTTCACCTGCAAAACGCCGTCGCGAGCTTCGATCTTTTCTGGGGCTTTGCCGCTTTCGATGCGCCAGCCCTGCCGCGTGATCGTAAAGCCGTCGCTCGTCGCCTGCGCCTTTGCGCCCGGCTCCGCCGGCATGTAGCTTGTCTCGATCATCGCGACGAGCGGCGTGTTGGAGCCGTTGGCGATCTTCAGCGGCGCGTCGCTGCTGGAGACATGGCGCACGACCGGCGTATTGGCGTCGAGCGTCAGCGCGCGATCCTGTCCGCCATCATTGACGGTCACGCCGATCGACGCAGTCGGCCGCCGCCACCCCTCGGCCAGCGCTTCGATCGCGGCGGCGTCGGCGTTGGTCGTTCCCCAGCCGTCGCCTTCGCCCAGCCGCAGCAGCGCATCGCGCAGCGCATTGGCGCGCGGATCCCCTGAGGCGGTGAGCGCCGCAGCGCGCACCATTTCGGCGAGGCTGCGAGTCTCGGAAGGCAGAATGATCGGCGAAGCGCTCTCCGCCGCCTGTCCGGCATAGACCTGCACGCCGTTGCGGCTGGCGAATTTCACGCGGCTCCACATCGTATCGATCAGCGCCGCGACAGCCCGCTGATCGACATTGGGCAGAAGCGCGGCGGCGGAGGCCATCTGCGCGACGCTGATATTGGGCAGGAAGTCGGCGCGGCGCGAAAATTCAGCGACATAGGAGTCGTCGAGCTTGCCGCCTTCAGCGAGCGCCGAAAGCGCCTCGACGCGCTCGCGCAATTCATCGCCCGACAGCAGTCGCGGATAATCCGAGCGCAATGACAATTTCAGGATATTGGCGAGACGATCCAGTAGCGTCTTGTCGACCGGCTCGCCGGCGCGTTCCGCCCGCGCAAGGAAATCATAAGACCAGGCGGTCAGCGAGACCGTGCCGCGCGAACGCGGCCAGAAGGCGACGAGCCCGTCCGCGTCGATCGACTGGTCAATGATCTGCGCCGTCGATTTCACATTGGCGGCGACGCGATCCTCGAGCCCCGCCGCGGCGAGAATCGGCCCGAAGCTCTTCAGCGCAAGTCCGCCGCGCGCGAGCGAGAGGCGTTGCTCGGTGCAGCCGTAAGGATATTCGACAAGCGCGTTGAGTCCGGCGACGAGCTTCACGATCGACGGATCGGCGGCGACGATCGTCTCGCGCGAGAAACTGCCCGGCCGCGCCTGCTCGCCAGCAGGAGCAATCGTCTTGGTTTCGCCGGGCGCGATCTCGACCAATTCGAAGCGTCGCGTCGCTTCGCGATCTCCCTTCACCGGCAAAGCGATCTCGACCGCGTCTTTCGCATGGTCGGCGTCGCGCTCGATGCGGAAGCCGAGCGTCGCGTCGCCTGAAAGCCCAGCCGGCGCCGCCGCGCGCAAATCGACGCGCACCGGCTTGTTCTGCGTCCATTCGATTTTGCGGCTCGTCTCGCCCGAGAGCGTCAGCGCCGGCGCCGTAATCGACGCCTTGCCTGCGCCGCCGGGCCCTTCGACGATACGCGCGACAAGACCGATGTCGAAAGCGTCGCCTGGCCGGATGAAGCGCGGCAGCGCCGGCTGCGCGACGAGCGCCTGACGGATCAGGATTTCGCCGCCGGCCGCGCCGAAACGATCCGGCCCGCTCACCGCCTTGGCGCGCAGCTTGAACACAGTCAGCGTGTCGGGAAGCTGCACCTTGATTTTAGCGACGCCGTCGGGGCCGATCTTCACGCTCGGCAGATAGATCGGCACGGGCGTGAAATTCTTGCGCACGGAAATATTGTTTTCCGCGCCCCATTCCTGCAGGTCGTCGCCGTCGCCGCCGGCGATCTCCTCCAGCGGAATGACGCCGAAGGCCATGTTGCGCGTGTCGCGCGCCGCCATTTTGGTTTCGCGCTCGACGATGAAGTCGGGCAGGGGATCGAGCGGTCGTTCCCTTGCGAGCGACAGCACCGCCTGATCGACCATCCAGAAGGTCGCTTCGCCGGCGAGCGGCTTGCCGGCGTCGTCGGATAGCCGTAGCGCGACCTCGATCGCGTCGCCCGGGCGCGCTTTCGCCGGATGTTCGATCTTCACATTGACGATGTTCTTGACCGGCGTCACCTCGACCCATTTCGTCGCCGCGATGGTGACGGGTTTGCCCTGATCAAAACTCGCCGTCGGTTGCGGCGGCGCATCCTTCAGGCGTCCGCGCATGATCAGGAAATGCACGGCGAGCTTCGGCGTCTGCTCCTTTTTGACGGGCAGCGCGTAGCGACCGAAGCCATTGGCGATGTCGACGAACTCATAATCATAGACGCCGCTCGGCTGTTCGACGATGGCGAGCGCGCGCGCGTTCTGGAACGGCGATTGGATGATGAGCGTCGCGACCTCGCCCGGCG